>Ga0210396_10000217_pt1 | contig 89648 bp, 70 predicted proteins | sample IncBWH17OmetaG_FD_155466 | JGI IMG/M metagenome (GOLD analysis project Ga0210396, IMG submission 155466) | Forest soil microbial communities from Barre Woods Harvard Forest LTER site, Petersham, Massachusetts, United States - Inc-BW-H-17-O ... | reverse complement strand
TCGCTCCCGCTCGATGGCCTCTTTGCGCTTGCGCTCTTCTTCTTCCTGGCGAATCCGCTCTCGCTCCGCGGCTTCTTTTCGTTTGCGTTCTTCTTCCGCTGCCCGGATTCGCTCTCGTTCCAGCTCTAGTCGGCGCTCCTTCTCGCGCTCACGCTGCCGTTCTTCCTCGAGCTGCCGAAGCTCCGTTTCCACAGCGGCCTTGGCCTGGATGAAGCGCTGATCACCTGGATAGGCCGCTAGAGCTAACTTCAGCTCGCGCAATGCGCCCTGCAGGTCTCCGCCTTGCCGTGCACGCCGGGCGCTGGCGAGCTTTTCCAGAATGGCTTGCTCGCGTTGTCGCTCCTCGAGTTTTATGCGCAGAACGGTGAGATGTGGCGAACTGGGGACAAGCTTGGAAATGCGCTCTGCCAGCATCTGCGCCGACGCATGATTCGTATTGATGGCCGACTCGCAAGCTCTGGCAAGGTACGCGACAGCGCGGTCGCGAATGACCGCGTCCCGAGGCGCGGCCTCGAGCGCGCGGTTAATTGCGTCGACTCCTTTTTCCCAGCGCGATTGTTCAAACGGTTTTCCGGCGTCCAGGAGTACTTTCTGCGCTTTTGATCGCGCTTTGAGGGCATCCGAGAACTGGCCTTCGACTCGCGTCAGGTCCCGATCTCCGGGGAATTGCTGCCGCGCTTCGAGGAGCAGGGCGCGAGCTCGATCCAGCTCTGACGAGCCAAGCGCATCCTGTAATTCTTGTAACCAGCCGGCCTTCGCTGCGGCACGCGCCTCATCACGCAAACGTGTTACCCGGCTGATATTGCTCTCCAGGCCCGGATAGTCGCGATAGGCTGCTGAAACCCCGTTCCACTGCTCGAGAGCCGCAGCGTACTTCTTGGCGGCCTCGAAGCCTTCTGCCTGCCCTACGAGCGCCGACACACGTTCCCACAACTCATGCGTGGTATTCGACAAGCGTTGCAGTCCCGGTTCGTCCGGATAACGAACGAGCGCTTCATCCAGGATGTTGACCTTTCGCTCCAGGGACCTCTCTCGCTCTACCTTGCTGTTCACCTCGCGCAGGAATTCTTCCTTTTCCTGTAGTGCGCGTTGTTGCTGTGCGCGATCTTCTTCGCGACGAATACGCTCGAGGATGTCGGTTTGCAGTTCCTTAAGCGAGGGTTCGTCCGGGTACGTAGAGAGTCCATTGCTGACCTCGCGTGCTGCCGTTTGCAGGTCTCCAATCGAGACCAGCCTTCGGGCTTGCGCGGCGCATTGTGCAGTGAACTCGTCCCGCTTGCGCTCGCGGATTCGAGACCGCAACACGGACGGGGCAGCGAAATCGGTTTTCAAATCGGAGAGTTGCTGGAGTAGCGCTTCCGCAGCACGCCAATCCGCCTCAACGGCCAAGATCCCCGCCTGCACGAACGCCTGCAAGACTTCCTCTCGCACGGCCGGAGCGCGGTTCGATCCGGCGAAAGCCTTCTGCAGAAGGTCGCCGCCCTCCTTCCATCGCTGGCGTGCAAAGAGTTTGCGAGCTTCTGCCAGTTGCTCCTTGGCGTCGCTGCGCCGCGTGGTTTCCTGGTTTAGAACGTTACCGAGTTCGGCCAGTTCGCGATCATTTGGAAATTGATCCAGGGTCTGCCGAAGCATGTCGGCAGCTCGTGTCAGATCACCGGCTGCAACGAAGCGCTGAATCTGTGTTTTACGGATATTGATCAGCCCGGCAGAATTCTGCTGCCGTAATGTCCCGTACTCCGACCGCAAGGATGCAGGAACATCATTAACGAGATCCGCGACAGACTGTAGCTTGTCGAGCGCTGCCCGATATTCCGCGGCCATGGTAAGAATGCGCGCGTCCCCAATCGCTTTTTCCACCTTGCGGCTTGCGGAGGCAACGCGTTTATCTTCGATCGCGCGCAGTTTCGCGTCCAGTTCGGGCGAACTGCCATGGATTGCCTTGCACTGATCGAGAACGAGCCGCGCGCCATCGTAGTCCTCTTGATCCAGGATTTGTTGTGAGCGCTCAATTTCGCGATCGACTTTCCGCAACCGCTCGGTCTCATTACGGGCGTTGTCCAGGATCTTGGCCAGAGCCGGGTGACGAAAATAGGCGGCCGGCTGTGATTCGAGAAGCCGCAAGGCTTCGTTTGCTTTTCGCGCTTGCATGAGTCTCTCGGCCGCGCTGACCGTGGCGTCCAGCTTTTGCTGGTATTCGACAGCCGCCTGTCGAGTCTCGCTAAGAGCGATTCGCAGCTCTTCATCCGGGGTCTCGCGCAACGTGCTTTCCAGCAGGCGAATCGCGTCCTCATATTTCTGCTCGGCGATGAACACGTGTGCCTTTTCGGCAGCGGCTTCCGCGATCCGGCGTCGTTGCTCGGTGACGGCTTCTTCGCGCACGAACTGGAGCAGGTCATCGATCTCGGGCTCATTCCTGAGTTCAGATCTCGCACTCTCCAGGGTGTGAATTGCCGAGTCGTACCTCTTGTTGCGCAACGACTCTTTGGCCTTTTGCAGAAATTCACTCTTCTTTCGCTCGAGGCGCTCACGCTGAACATTTTCTTTGACGATCGTAAGCAGGCTCTGCAGTCGCGGTTCGGGGCCAATCTTGGCCAGCGCGCCTTCCAGCAGAGTCAGAAGCTCTTCATTGCGCCCTTCCTGCAAAAGCTTGCGCGAGACGGCCAGTTGTTCGTCGATGAACTGTTTGCGTTCTTCGATCTGACGCTGGCGGTCAGCCAACGCCTTCAGCTTGATCAGCGTGCGCTCTTCGGGGAAGCGCGCGAGGCCCTCGTCCGCTTTCTGACATGCCGCCCGATAGTCGTCGCGATTCAGGGCATCTTCGATGTCGCGGCTGATCGCTTCCAGGTCTTTCCGCCGTCGTTCCTGGTCACGTCCTGCTGCAGCCGACTCGATCAACGCGTGCACCTGGGGAGCGCGCGGGTCGAGTTCCTCCGCGAGCTTCAGAATCTCCAGAGCCGCAGTGAATTTTCTCGAGGAGATATCCTGACGCGCCTCGAACAGATAGTTTTCCAGTTGCCGCTGGCGGGATCGTTCCGTCCAATCCCGCTGGATCACCCGGTTCAGCGTTTTGACCTGCGGATCGTCCGGCGCAATCTCCAATGCCTCTTCGATGGCCTGCTTCGCGGTATCGAGTTCTCCGTCTTGATGAGAAGTTTCCGCGCGGCGAAGGGCGCCACGCAGTTTTTGTGCGCGTAGTGCGGCCCCTTTTAGGGATTCGCGCAGTTGCAGTAGTTCAGTGTTCGTCTTGTCAATGACGAGCGCCTGCTCCACGAAATCCTGCGCGGCTTCAAATTGCTCGCGGGCCGCGGATTCCTCGGCACGCTGGCGCAGCTTGCGAACCTGCTCGCCAACTTCTTCTTTCTTGATGCGGGCTTGAACTTCCCGCAAAAGTTGTGTGGCTTTTGCATGTTGCTGATCCACCTTCAGAACCTGGATCAGGTACTCCTTGGCCTTGTAAAGGTCGGAACGTTCCAGGAGGCGGCTGACCTCCTGCATATGCTGGCCGATTAACTCCTGCTTGAGTTGCACTTGCAGTTGGGAAAGATCGAGCGCGAACTCATCGGCCGAGTGATAGCGCTCTTCGCGATCCTTTGCCAGGGCGCGGCCCAAAACCGTTTCCAGTTCGGGTGGATACGAGGAGAGAAAGTTTTTCAGCGGTGGCGGTGGATCGTAGATGATCTTGAGAAGGGTGGTGGCTGTGCTCTCGCCTTCGAAGGGAAGATGGTTCGTGAACAGCTGATAGAGGACCACTCCGGTCGAGAACAAATCGGTCCTCGCATCCACCGGCTTGCCGTTCACTTGCTCGGGAGACATGTAGCTGAGCGTCCCCACGATCTGGCCCGTCTTGGTGACGCTATGGTCCCCGATGTGTGCGATTCCGAAATCAAACAACTTCACGCTACCGTCTTTGCCCAACATGATGTTGGCGGGTTTGATGTCCCGGTGAACGATTCCTCGTCCATGAGCGTAGCTGAGCCCGTTGCAGACATGGACGATGATGTTGGTTTTTTCGAGTGCGCTCAACTGGCGGCGGCCCGCCAGAACGGCGTCCAGGCCTTCACCCTCCATGAATTCCATCACCATGTAGGGATTGCCGCCGAAGTCGCCCAAGTCGTAAACCGTCACGATGTTGGGGTGCTGGAGGCTGCCGAGAGATTGAGCCTCGCGGAAGAATCGCTTGAGGAGGTCCGGGTTATCGACGAACCCGCTGGTCATCATCTTGATCGCTACCTGCCGATCAAGGTGAGGGTCGATGGCCTTGTAGACGACACCCATACCGCCGCGACCGATCACGTCGATGACGTCATACTTCCCGATCTTGGCGGGTACGTTCGATGCCATGACAGATGCAATGCCAATTTGCGGAAAACGAGGGGCCGTTTCGCAGGCATCTCCCCACAAGCCTGGAAGCCAGTGAGCGCGAGAAGGGGGCGCGCCCCCGGACGCGGGCTATTTTGCTACGAAAGCCTCGAAGCCGCAACTGATAGGCGTCGTGTCTGGGCGGATTCCGGTTGGCACGGCTGCACACACCTCTTCTACCACCTGCCTGCGAAAATAGTGTGGGTTGGAGGGAAAGCGTTTCTACCGGGTCTCGCGTTCACTGAGTTCTAGCTTTCTCATGCCTTGCTTTGCCTCGGCATTGCCTGGGTCAAGATGGAGGATGATGTCGAACTCGCGCCTCGCGTCTTCATAGTTGCCAGCGCCCGCATCTTTCTCTGCCTTCCGTAGTAACAGCGGGATATCTTTTTCCGTCATGCCCTGGTATTCGCTGGCCTTCTTCGGCGTTTTTTGGGGAGGTTGGTCGACAGTTGCACGGTGTGCCGGGGGCTTGGGTACATCGGACGTTTTTGGGGCCGGCGTAGGGGGCGTGTCTTGCGGTGGCTGTGCGACCACCGGGGATTCTACCGGGGAGACCGGTTCCTGCGGCTGACTCACAGGCGTGGGTGTGGGGGTGTCACTCACGGCTTGCTTCGGTCGTTGCTTCGAGAAAAACAGGAAAACCAGGACCCCAATTATGACCACTGCTGCAAGCGACAACCAGAGATAGCGGGAACCGGAGTGCTCAGAGTCGTCTTCAAGCAGCTCCGAGACCGATACGCGTTCAACATTTTCAACCTCAATGGGTGTATGTGGAGGAGTCGGTGGCTCGTTCTGAACCAAGGTCGGTGCCGAGCGGTATCCGCCGGCGTTGGCGAAGTCGAGCGTGGGTTGGTCCGACACCGTAATCGGCTCGGGCGCCGCAACCGGTTCCGGCTGAACGGACTCTTGCTGGAGAACAAGATTCTGGGCGACCTCCTTCAGTCTCTGCTGGATCTGCTCCAGATTGGAGGACGTTGTCCAGAGCACCTCCTGTGCTCCACCCTGCCACTCACCGCGACTTCGGGAGCCCGAGTTGAGCGATCGCAACTGCAAGCCTGGCAGGTCTTGAAGATGACTGCCGGTTTTTCCGCTGACCAGAACTTGGGCCGGCCGGCACCGCTCTAACAAGGCAGCCACCTGGTGAGAATCGCTGTCGCCATTCTTGCCGGGCGTATTGCCATCTTCGTAGAGCACCATAGCTGCTCCAAGACACAGATCCGGGCGTTGTTGACAGAACTCGAGTAGTGCCCATTGCGAACGTTTTGCCGCTCGATACGCGTCGGCTGGATGCTCGAAATGGGCGATTAATCCGTAAGTTGCATCGTTGACGAGGGATCCCTTGCTCGCCGAAACCAAATCGGCCAGCAGATATACGACGGAAAGCTCAGAGGCCCACTTTAAGTTTGGTCGGGAATGAGGCCAAAGCCGGACCGCGAGGCGAGTGGGTTGAATCGCGGGAGGAACTGCTTCCTCGATCTGGGTTCCCGGCTCCGGACGAGATCCAAGAGCCTGCCTGCTGTCATTCATTCATCAACCCGAGAGGTCGCGCGCCACTTAGGGCGCGCATTGTCGCCGCCAACACTCTGAACGGCGCTAGCTTACGGCAAAAACTATTGGAGCGCAAACGTTGCGTTTTTTGCGATTTTCGCTCTGCAAACCTTGACTTCAACGCCCCCTCGGGTATGATACCGACACTTCGTGGCTCCCCCACTGTCGCGGCACATCAGGTTCGGTTGATGTAATTCAAGTCCCGGGAAATCTATGGCGTTTCATTCATGGTCCATTGGTTTTGCGCGTGTTTCTCTTCGCGTGTTGGCGCTGGCATTTGTTGTTTCATCGCTGAGTGCTTGGGCCAAGGACGCACCCCTAACGGCAATTGCGCTGTATGACACAGCCAAGGGGGCTGCTTACCTCCAACTCACAGACATACTGATCAATGGAAAGGCCGAGCTCCGTGGCTGCTCCGACCCTGCTCAAAAGATCGACAAATCAACGTACGGAAAGCTTCCGAAGGTAGGAATTGCGGGAGCGACGGCTTTAGCAAGGGGCCCGAACGGTGTCATGTTGCTGGTTCGCGACGGCGCCGCGACTTGCGTGGTCCCGGCCAATCTTAAGCTCGAGAAAGATGAAGCCTTCACTCCGTCTGAGATGGCAGACCGCGCGGGGCTTTCGGCGCGAGTGCTATCGGCTTCTTCGACGAGTGCCGGCGACGCCATTCCCCAATTCAAGCCTGGAGTGGAGCTGCACTTCGTCGCTGCACCGGACGTTGAACTGGCCGAGTATCTTCGCGCTGAACGCGCACGGTCCATCTCCGTCTGGCAAGACTATTTGGGTCGCTATCCTTCTGCGGCGCACACCGGTCAGGGAAAGCAGGCTCTGGCCACTCTCTTTGTGAAGGATGGCGAGAACGGGCTTGAGACCTATCGTAAGTCGGCAAGCACCGCGTCTCCGTCGTTCTCCGACCTCAAAACTGCAAAGACGGACGCCCAGCAATCCCTGACTCTCGCTCCCAATTACGCGTCTGCCATCAAACTCAAAGAGGGAGTGGAGAGTGAACTCCTTTCACTGACCGAGAAGGCTCGAAACGAGCTGCAGGCTTACAAACAAGCATTGTCGTCGCACGGTAGTGGGTATGTGCATCTGGGGAATGCCCGCAAGCTGGCCGATCAAATCGTTGACGTCGACCCGCAGTTCCAGCAGGCACAAAGTCTGCAAGGCAATATTGCCGGCGAATCGAAGGCTGTCGATACGGCCCTTCGCAGTGCAGAGTCGCTCGCCGCGTCGCAGCATTGCGACGAAGCCCTCGCTGCCGTCGCAAATTATCGTTCCTTTGCCGACGAGGAGCCGCGGATCGCTTCTATCGTGAACGCTGATTACAAGCGCCACATGGACCAGGGCAACAGCTTGGTCAGTTCTCAGAAGTGGTCGGAGGCGATTACCGAATTTGAGAAAGCCGAGAGCATCACGAAAACTCCGGAGACCGTGACTGCGCTGAAGAAGGCCCGCGAGCAGAATGACGCGTTTCAGGCGCGCCAATCCGCCGACGCGGCACTGGCTAAGTGCGAAGAGTTTGCCAGTCAGCGCCAGTACATTGAAGCGTACGAAACCCTTGCCGCCTTGCCCAAGGCGGCGCGCGCATTGGTTGCCGACCGCATGCAGTCGCTCGAGCCCGATTACGTGAAGGAGGCTTCCGACAAGGCGAAGACCCTGCAGATGGCACACACGCCAATCAGAGGACACGCTGACGAAGTCGGTATCTTGCGCGCTTACGATCTCTTGCAAAGCGCTTACGGTCTATCGGAGGACGACAAGAACCTGAAACTCCGTCTCGATATCCTGTCGCAGAGTCTGAGCGATTACTACTTGCAAGAGGCGAAGCGGTACCTGGAAAAACCGCTGGGGTCGGGCGTCGGCGTTGGATGGCTATATCTCGATCAGTCGCAAATTTTCCAGCCGAATCGTGACGATGTTCGCGACGAACGCACCAAGAATGCGGCCACCTACCAGATGCGTTCAAAGTTGTCCGTCAAGGTCCTGTTCCGCGATCAGACCTCCCGCCGCGATAGCGCGGGCTTCGCCGATCAGATGTCCGATGCCATTGCCACAGGAGTGGAGACTTCCGGTTTGCCCGTGAAAGTTGTCCGTCTCAGTGAAGCTTCAAACGTCGATCCGAATTTTCAATTGGTCGGCGACGTCTTGCAGCATCGACCGATCCTCAACTCGAACGTTGAGCCCATGGAATCAAAATACCGCGCCGGCGGACGCGAAATACCCAACGAGGAGTGGAACAAGGCGGACCGCGAGTACGAAGCCGCCACCCTGGAATTGCAGCGGGCGCAAAGGGTCCTCGAGGGTGCGCAATCTCACGGCAAGAAAAAAGAGATTGCCGATGCGAACGCAAACGTCGAGGCCGCGGAGAAGAAGGTTCAGGATACGCATCGGAAGCTCGACTCGATTCCCAAGACGAACCCGGACGACATCATCAAGCCGTACACCTACACGAAGCGGACGATTGACCTGGCAGCCGTTGTCGAAGTGTCGTACCGCATCCTGGATACGGGCGGAGACGCCATCGAACCCGCCGCCACCGTAAGCAAGACGAATCGCAAGCAAGTGCTGATCATTGAGAACGTGAAGCCCGAAGACACAGAGGGAGTGAAAGCTCAGGGATCGCCGCCCGACGAACTTCAGTTTCTTACCGATGTCGAGATCGATGCCCGCGATGAACTGATCAAGTCCGTGGTCGAAAAGGTTCGCACACTTCCCCAGAAAATACTTACGCTCGCACGGAAACATGCGCAAGATGGTGATCTGGACGGCGCTGCCGAAAAATACATCCTCTACCTGAATGCCACTCCCGAGGGCCAGACTCCTGAAAGGGCCGAAGCGCAAAAGTTCCTGCAGGAGCAATTCAATATGCGCCAGGGCGGCACGGTCGTAGCGAGCGGCTCACAGCCCTGAAGTCGTATCTTCGTTTTGATGCGGAGTTGGTCGTTCTCAAGCGGAAACTTGCCCGATTGCTCTCTTGGTTGGCGAACGGAAGATGGTCAGCGGCTCGAATCTAACTCGGATTGGGAAGTATGAGGTTAGCGGCCTCCTCGGACGCGGCGGTATGGGGCGCGTCTATCGCGCATTCGATCGGCAACTGGGACGAGACGTCGCCATCAAGACGCTCACCGAGGGTTTTGCCGGCGACTCAGAAATGCTCGAGCGTTTCTACCGCGAGGCAGCAAAGACTGGGATGTTGAAGCATCCCAACATCGTGACGGTCTACGACCTCGGGGAGCAGGACGGATGGCCGTATATCGTCATGGAATATGTTGCAGGGCAGGCCTTGGACCGCGTCATCCAGTCCAATCAGTCTCTTTCCCTTGCGGCGAAGCTCAGCATTCTCGAGCAGGTGTGCCATGCACTGGACTACGCTCACCGTAACGAAGTAATTCATCGCGACGTCAAGCCTGCGAACGTAATCGTGCAGCCCGACGGTGTCGCCAAGCTGCTCGACTTCGGCATTGCTCGCCAGGATAAGTCGGATCGCGGCCTGACCCGTACGGGGAGCGTCATAGGAACGATTCACTACATGGCGCCCGAGCGGTTACGGGACCATCCTTTCGATGGCCGTTCCGATCTCTTCTCCGCAGGCGTCATGCTCTATCAGCTTTTGACAGGGCAACTACCTTTCCCGGGCGAAGACTACGGAGCCATTCAGAAGATATTGAGCGATCCCTATCCGCCACTTTCGAGTTGTCTTCGAAACTACCCCGCCGATTTGGACGGGATTGTTGCCCGTTCGCTGGCAAAAGATCCGGACAACCGCTACACCACGGGCGACGAGATGGCTTCCGACATTGCGTCGGTGACCCACCAGCTCAAGAAAGAGCAGGTTGCCGAGATGTTCGGCGAGGCTGAGAAGCTGGCCGGCGAGGAGGAGTTCACCAAGGCCCGCGAAGTCCTTTTGAGAGTCGCGAAGCTCGATGCTCAACATGTTGGCGCTCGACAGTTGATGGTACGCGTCCAGCAAAGCTTGCTCCAGAGACAACGTGCTGCTCAAATCCAGCAACTCCGGTCGCAGGCAGAAGACGCGAGATTAGAGAAGAGATTCGCCGATGCCATCTCTCTCTCGGAGCAAGCCCTGAAGCTCGATCCGTCGAGTTCTCAGCTCGCCGCGGAACTCGAGGACCTGCGCCAGAAGAAGTGGCGCTACGAGCAGGTTTCCGGGTATCTGCAACAAGTCGAGGGTGCCCGCCAGAAAGGCGACTTCGAGAAGGCCAAAGCCGTTATGGCGCAGGTCCTCGAGATCGATAAGGACGACTCCCGCGTCCGATCGATATACGCCATTCTCCTACGCCAGGCAGAAGAAGCCGCGAAGCAGGCCAAGACCAAGAAGCTTCTGGATTCCGCGCGCAACGAGGTCGGCGCCAGGCACTATACGGCTGCCATCAAGATTCTGACGGAAGTGGAGCAGCTGGATTCCTCAAACCCAGAACTTATTTCGTTGTTGAATGCGGCGAAATCGGGGCAGCAACAGGAACAAAGACGCAAGATTATCGAGCAGTTCCAAAACGAAATCGCCATGGCCGTAACAGCCGATGAAGTTGGTCGGGCGCTTGAGATGGTGAACCAGGCTCTTACCAAAATGCCCAACGAGGCTGCCTTGTTGCAGTTCAAAGGGCAACTGGAGCGCCAGACCCACGAGCTAGACACCAAACGCCTGGTAGACGAGACCGTGCAGAAGTGCCGTGCCCTGCTTGAAAAATCCCCCGATGAGGCCCTCAAGGTTGCCCGCGAGACACTCGCCCGATTCCCGGGGAACGAACGTTTGCAAGTGCTGCAGGCGGGCATTGAAGACCACATTCAGCGCGTGACCACTGAGGATACTCGGGTTCGGTATCTCACTCTGGCGAACGAAGCGCTTAACAAGCGAAAGTACCGGGAAGCCGTGCGGTTGCTGGAGACGTGCCAGGCAGAGGGGGTGTTCTCGGACGAGATGCGGGGGCTGCTGGAGTTTGCCCGTCATGAAGCTAGCCGCGAGCGACGCGATTCCGCGGTCGAAGCGGTTCTCAGCCAGGCCCAGGCGCTCTTGTCGAGGGGATCCTACGACGCTGCGGTCAAGTTTTTGGAGGGCGCCATCGCCGACACCGACGATGTCGCTCTCAGAAATCTCCTGGAGAAAGTTGGGGCGCAGCGGCAGGCCTCCCAGAAAAAATCCGAAGCACTGACCAGCGCGCTTGCCGGCTTCATGCGCAACGAGCAACTCGAAGAAGGAGTAGCGTTCTTCAAAGCGCAGCCACCTGCCGTTCTGCAGCAGCCGGTCGCCGCTGACGCATTGAAAACCTTGCGCGCTGCACGGGAAGGGAATCGCAGGGCGCTCGAAGCGATTGGGGCTGCCTATGCTGCGCTGGATAGTGGCAAGTTATCGGCAACAGAGGGCGTCCTCCGGGATCAGCTGCCGTCACACTCGGACGTCAATTTTCGCGGTACGTTTCTGAAAACGTACGAAGATCGTCGGAACGCTGTGGCAAACCGACTCGTGGACAGGGCGGCACAACGTGCGCAGGATGCGCTGGCTGCGGGAGATGCGCAGTCGGCACAGCAGGTGCTCGACGGCGCCGCGGTCTTGGTCGAGTATGCGCATCCAGAGATTCAGTCGAAATGGCATCGACTGAGCAAAGAAGTGAGCCGGTCGACCATTCTTAACAAGATCGGTTTAAAGGGTCCGCGGGCGGTTTAGTAGAGGGTCGCAGCCTAAGTGAAGGCCCTGACTCTGTGGAGATGAGGCTCTCGGTGACGATTGTGGGGCGTAACTAGAAATTGTTGCCCGGGGCCCATGGCCCTGAACGAAATTACACACCCGTTGTGTCGGTTCCTAATCGGCCCTGTTTTCGAAATTCCTAAATCAGTTCTCTTCGGGACATCGCGCCATGAAGCCATCTATTCACGTTGCCGGGAAAACCGATGTAGGACTGGTCCGTGCCAACAATGAAGACAATCTGGGGTTCGATACCGGCTGCGGAGTATTCGTTGTCTGCGACGGCATGGGCGGCCAGGCCGCAGGGGAGCGCGCTAGCAAGATCGCTGTCGACACTGTGATGGGCTATTTCCGTCACCAGCATAACGAAAGCGGGGAAATTTTCGGGAAGGTTTTCGAGCGCCTTTCGATGCGCGCCAACGCGCTGGCACGAGCCATCCAACTTGCCAATCAGAACATCCACGAAGAGGCGAGCCGCGATCTTAAGTACAACGGAATGGGATCGACGATTGTCGCCCTGGCTGTTGAGGGAGACGAATTCTCAGTCGCCCACGTCGGCGACAGCCGCGCTTATCTTTTGCGCGGGGGAGTCATCCAGCAGCTGACCAATGACCATTCGCTGGTCATGGAGCAGGTAAGACGCGGCCTGATGACTCTCGAGGATGCGGAAAAATCCACGATCCAGAACGTAATCATCCGCTCGCTCGGCGCGGAAGAAAGCGTTGATCCCGATCTGGCCGATCATGAGTTGCTGCCCGGGGATACGCTCTTGTTATGTAGTGACGGGCTCTCTCATTTTGTCCACGACGATGTTATTTCGGATGTTCTCTCCGCGGTTTCTACTCCGGATAAGCTGTGCGAGGAATTGATTCAGGCGGCGAAGACCGCCAACAGCAACGACAACATCACGTGTCTCGTCCTGCAGGCCGCCGAGCCTTCGTGGTCCGATCGCATGTTGGGACGGTTGAAGCCCGGTCACTCAAAGACACTGGAGTCCATCTAGGAAGGCTTCATCAGGGAACGATCTGCCCCACGCACTGCAAGTGCGAGAGTTCGCCCGGCTTCAGCGGGTTGAATCCGCTGACCTGGAAATGGTACTTGAACGACTTGATTCTTCCGTCGGGCAGGTGCTGGGCGTGTCCGTTTGTTTGTAGCACCCATTCCAGATCGGGCCAGTTTCCCGCCGCTCCGTCGACAAAGCGATAGATCGCCCAGGTGCCGGTCTCGCCTACTCCGAGGCTGCCCCCACTTTTGTCTGAGACGTCCACATCTTCGTTCCCAGACCCTGTCCAGTAGAAGGTCTTCTGTGGGCCCGATTGCGCGATCGTCTCGGTCCCGACCTTCAGGGTCACTCCATCCACGTTGCTGGGCAAAGGCGATACGGTGTAGGCGAATCGCGGTGTGGGCGAACCGCCCGGGTAGAGGGAATCACTGAGGGAGGCGGCGCGGCGGAAAAAATCCACGAAGCGCGGCGAAACTTTTGCACTGGGCGCGGCCACGTAGATAGGTCCCTGCTGCACAATCAGAGAACTTAATGTCGAGGAATAGAGCGTCCAGAGGCTGCCTGTTTTGGGGGCAAGCACGTCGTTCAGTTGAGCCAGTGTCAATTCCTGCGTGGCGTGCTGGTCGAAGGGAAACTTCGTAAAAACCCCATTGAACTTTTGGCAGAAATTCTTTCCCGCCGCATTGACTGCTTCTCCCGACGCATGTCCCGCAAGATTTTCGGCATCGACGATTGGCTCGAGTAAGAGTCGAGGTACCGATTCGTGCACTGGGGCAGCCGTATCGGGATCGAGATGAAATTTACCCTTAAACTTGGCGACGGCCTGGCGTGCGGTCGCAGCCGCGTCCATCAACGGCTTCGTCGCATTTGGGTCGGTGGTCGACATGCTCTTTTCGAGCGTATTGACACTGATCTGCAAGGTGCTAAGCGCGTTGATGTACTCGTCGTTGCTGGGAGAACGGTACAAGGGCTTGTCGGCGGCTCCTGGCGGCACCACGGCGGCCGACGGCTGGAACACGTCGCGAACCGAAGGCAAATCCGCGTTAGTGTTCTGCGAAACGAACCAGAAAAATTCCAGAAGCGGAGAAGTGGTATCGGTCAGTTTTCCAAGCTTGACATTCGCGTCCGCTACGTTCGAATAGCCCCGCACCTGAGCCTTTTGAATCACACTTCTCCATTGGGCGATGTAATCCTGTGTGTACCGATCCATAAGCTTCTGCTCGAACGAAGCAGTATCAAGTTGCTGTGCTGCTGCTGGCCCCAGGACCCATTGTTCGCCGCTGACGTAACGACTAGGCTGCGGAATCGCTTTCTTCATGAAGTCAGCTCCGCCCGGCGTGAACGCTCCACGCACACGCTCGTTGCTGACGAGAACGCTTGCTGAATCCTTGTACTGCTCATTGAAGCTGACGGCTGGCGCCTGCTTGTCTGCTTCGGCGAGCAGCGAACCGTAAAGACGATCGATCTGCTGGAAGTTCCCTAAGTAGGTCCGCGCTTGTGCAATCTGGCGTGCCTCATTCTGCGGCGAAAACGGATTCTGCTTCGGCAGTCCGCTGCTGTAAAAGTCGAATTGCTTGTGTGCGAGGTCCGCTCGCTCCGGGTCGACCTCGCGCCCGTTCGTCCAGTGGCTCAGCAGAACTGGAGATAAGAAGTCCACCGTGCTCTTGTCGGGATTGCTTGTGGTGATCAGGTACGCCTTCAGTTCGTTGTATGGCTTGTCGTAGAGGTCGCCGGGTCCCGGCTTGTCTTTCAAGTTATGCAGCGCCGTCATGATGTTGCCCTGCGTCTGCCGGAACAACATCTCATCGAAGTGCTGGAAGTAAACACGACGCGCATCCGGATAAAGGGCGTCGCCGACATAGAGTCCCCAGCGCATGTGCCATGGTGGCCCATCCTCGTCATAGCTCGCGAGGCGCGCAACCACCATCCTCAGACTCTCCAATTGCTGCAGGTCGCTAAGGGAAGCGAGTTGTCCGGCTGCTAGATGCACGGTGGGCACGGCCCGGGCGGCATTCACTAAATCCTGTTCGAGGGCGCGATTTTCCACGAACGAGATGGAGAACAAAACCGCGAACACCAGTCCGACCACGGTGGCCGTAATCAGCGCTGCCCGCCGTAGAAAACTCACTCGAGTGCTCATCCCGCTGGTGCGGAACGCCACCTGATCCTTGAGCAGCACACCGTTGAAAAACTGCGTGAGGAACATCCATTGCGGAACTTTGCGCGTACCAGCAACTCTTTGAGGTGTGGGTTGCGGAATGCGAAGCTGCCCTGCGCTGAATATGCGGGTGGCGCCGGCGTCCGCTTCAACGGGGGCGTATTCGTTCGGTGTGGCCGCGACCACATCATCGATTACGACCGGGCGCGCGCCAGAAAAGTAAAATCCCCGCAGGAATGGATTAACCTGCAACTGGCTGGGCCGCGCCATATCCACCAGAAAGGTGACCAGCAGCTTGCGAATCTTTTTCAACTCACGCGGAAATTCGTACGCCAAAGGGCGCTTGTCGTCCTCGTGTTCACGAGTAAGCAATTCAAGGCGCCGCGCCGAAAGCGAATAGAAGATCTCGTCGAAAGCCTTTTCCAGGCGGCGCGTTTCCTCGTCCGCATATACGCCGGCCGAGTGTGTTGGGCGCACAGGCAAGGTCGAACCCAGCACGCTGTTCGATTCTTCTTTGCTGAAGTTCCGAACGTATTCCGTGAAGAAGGAAATCCGGTCGAGCTTGGTGAAAAGCACGTAGACCGGGAAACTGATTCCCAACAGCTGAGAAACCTGTTGCAGGCGTGCGCTGATTTGGCGCGCCGTTGCCGTCACGCTCTCGCTCGCGCGTTCTTCAAGGAAGCGTCCGCAATCAAAGCAGACCAGCGCTGCGCGCGGCGCCTGACGGCCCTTTTGCAGGGCGCTTGAAACGCGCCCCGGGCGCAATAATTGCACAAGTCGTGACCATTGTTTGCCTCCGCTTAGTAGTCCGCCCGCTAAGTCGGCGAAGATAGCCTGCCGCGTGTACCAGAAATTCGCAGTTTGCGTTGGGAGGATCTGATTGTCCTGGTAAACGTGCCCGGCAAGCAACTCCGGATCCAAGCCGGAATTGACGATGGTATATGTCTTCGCCGAGCCACTGTCACCCAATAGGAACACAAGGGGAAGTTTTCCGAGTCTTGCGCTGCTCCCTAGCGAGGACGATCGCAACTTGCGTGCGGAATCGCGCACTAAGTTGTCGATGTCGCCCGCCTCTTCGGCACCCGATTGCGCCTCTACAGGCTCCTCCGCTTCGGCTTGAATCTTTTGATAGAACCAGAAAAAAACCCCAGCAGCGAGTAAGCCAAGAAGGGCAAGGCCGCCGCGAAGGATCCATAAATTTGCACCTCGCAAATGGAGCCAGATCCCTAAAAACCAGGCGAGTACCAGGTACGGCACCAAGATGGCGGCTGTGGCCCAGTAAAGCCCCATTCGTCGTCTCCTCAAAGTTTGCTTACAGCCCAGCTGCCGGACCGCTTAGTCCCGAGTTCAGTAAAAATTTGAAAACAGCGAACAGTACCATGGCGAGAGCTAAAGCCGAGAACGCAAGAATACCCAGCCGTCGCGCCCATGGATCAGTGTTCGCGACCCGAATCGCGTCGGAGGGGAGCAAACCGCGTGGAGACAGAGGACCCGAAGGCCCACGAACGCGCCGGATCTTCTCCTGAATCGCCGAAATCAACGACTGCAGATCCCCGGCTCCGCCGGCGGCATACCGGCCGCGAAATCCGAGCAGCAAGCAGAGTGCATACACTTCCAACAAATCGCAGACTTCAGCGGAATCGGGCCGCGCAAGCGTGGACTGCAGATCACGGAAGACCATTTCTCCCGCGATCTGGCGACCGAACAACTCGGTCTGCAATGGAAGCCGTGGCCAGTCCGCGAAGATCGGATTCCTGGACCCGAGCACCGATTCATCGAGAAAAGCCACCACTGCAAACAGCACTTGGCGTACGTCCTCCGGCTTGTATCCTCCGCTGCGTCCTTCCTGTTCCGCACGCAGCAGTGCTTGTTTCATTTGCGCGCGGAATGCCTCCGAATTCGTCACGTTTTGCCGGTTGTATCGCAGTCGAACAATCGCCGTGAAGACTTCCTGAAACGCAAGCGCAAGATTCCAGCCGCGTGTATCTAACGCCGACGTAGAGCCGCGATAGCTCGCAATAGGTGTGATCGAGGACATGAATCCTTAGCTTTCGAGAATAACCGTGAGTTCGAGTTCCGCTCGCGGGAACTCTCCCGGGACATAGACGCCCACTCGCTTCGTTTGCAGGATGTGTTCCCAGCACGGCCCGCTCTTGCTCACCGCAAAATACTGGCTCTCTACGCGAGCCGCGATCGCAGATGGTGGTACAGGTATATGAGTGAGCGTCAGTCCGGGTACGGCCCGCCTTACCAATTCCGGAACGAAGCGCGACGAGCAAAATTTCACCAGTTGGGGAACCCTAGTGATCAGGTCGGCTTCGCCCATCTTCGCCTGTACGCCGAGAATCCATCGTGATGCGTTAAAGCAGCGCGGATCCTTCAGGTCACCTTCGTAGAAATAACGCTGCGACTGCGTGAGTGGGATCGAGAGCGCCTTGGACGGCAAAACAATTTCGAGATGCCGGCGGATATGTTCATCAACTGCGTAGAAGCACGCTTCGGCGTTCTGATGGTCGTAAGCGGGCAGTGTGCGCGGATGGGAATCGAGCCCAAACGTGCAGAGCGCGCCTCCAAGGCGCAGAAGTTCGCGATAGAGTTCTTCCGGGTGCGCATGCTTGCTGAGGACCAGGTGGCGCAGGGGCGCCAAGTGCGAATGCAGTGCGTGCAGAAACCAGAATTGCGCTACTTGTCCCGCAGAGACTCCCGCCTGGAATTGTCCTTGCCTTCCCAAGCTCCCACTCAACACCGCAGTGCTCTTGTCTTCCAGGATCTCCAACAGCCTCTGAGCCAGCCGGATCAAGGCCCCGCTGGCGCTTAGCTTCAGGCTCGGTGCTATGAAATTTGTGTCGTAGACGAAGTGCCCGGCACCGTCTCGCAAAACCCGTGCGATGGGTAGTGTGAGAAGGTCGTCGCGCTTTTCCGTTGTCAGCACGAGGGCGATGTTCTTTCTTCCCAGGGTGACAGACTTCTCATCCTGCCCGGAGTTGTCATCTGCCAGATTTGAAGCCGAGCCCAGGTAGCGTGTAGAAACGCGCCCGTTCGGTGTGAGCGTGCAATTCGGTCCACCCGGCACCTGCCGGGGCACGCCAAGGCAGATGGTCAGATCTTCTGCGACCGGTGAAAACAAATCGCGGATATTGCGCGGCGGTGGCAGGGGATCGCATTCCGGCATGTCGAACGGAAGCCCATCTGGAAAAACACCCACAGCGTGCACCAGAGCGACCGTTCCATTGCGGATCGCGTCATCGTTCAATTCGCACGAGATCAACCCGTACGCATCACGCCACAGACTCGTGATAGCGAATTGAACTGAATCCTCGAAATAACGGTTCTGGGCCTGGAAGTGATGCGGAGCCAGATACATCCCTTCCGACCACACGATCTTGGAGAGCTGCTTCATTCTGGAATCGCCAGTCGCCGAAGCGTTACATTTTCTCTTGAACTGCCAAAGTTGCCATCAGAAATTTCACCGTCTCAGGCCGCAAAAAGGATCGCAATTCGCGGATCGCACAACCGCGCTGTCGTTCGTGACCTCAACGCAGCCCGACTGGAGCGACGACGATTGTGCTCGCAAGGCAATGAAAAACCTGTCCACTGATAATTCAATCGGCGGGGGGTTGCGAAAAGCCGTTGAAAGCAGTCGCGTTTGCAGCGTCGATGCTAGGGGCTGGGCTCTTTACTGTCAAGATAAGAGGGTGTAGTCTGCTGCCCGGCGATTGTACAAGAGTTCGGGTGAGGCCCTGGCGAACCACCTTCTCTGTCCCCCCCAGCAGTCTCCAGGTTCCCGCGAGTCAAGCTTCCTCGATTCCTTGTCGTCGCAAGCACCCAGCTCGGACGCGCCCGTTCGGAGAGAGAGCGATGCGGTTCCTCGGAAAGTACGAACTTCTGGAGCAACTAACGGTCGGCAAGGTCGAAACTTTCGCCGCCTATCCCATCGGCGGCGGCGAGAGACTGCTTATTCATGTTTTCGCTCTCCCCGCGCTCATCAAGTCGGCTCCCACCAACCGCGACCTGCTGAGATACATGGAAGAGATTTCTCCGCCAGCGCTGGGCACCCTGCTGGATGCAGGACGCTACGACGACGGTTCCCAGGCCTACGTCGTCACCAAATTCCCCCGCGTTCCCGCAGCCTTGGGGACGTGGGTCGAAGCTTACAAGGCCTCTGTTAAAAGCAAACATGACACGACCGCCGAAGTCGTACCAGCGGAATTGTGGCAGGAAGGCCGCAGCAACGAAACCCAGGAGATCTCAATTCCGGAGAAACGCGACGAGAATTCCCAGGGCGAATTCACGCGTGCGTTCCAGAGCGTCAGCGCGCCCAGGATACCCGATAAATCTCCGCCCACTCCCGTCGCGCGGCCCGAACCCCCAGTCGGCCCCGAATCAATGCCGACGGGCGAATTCTTCGTGCCTCAACCCGTTCGTTCTCCTGCGCCGGTTTCCCTCACCGATCAGTTTATGGCTGGGTTAGGGGAGGGAAGTCTGTTGGGTGGAACTCCTGAACAGTCGACGCCTGCGAAGCCGGAACCCTTCGGAAACACGGCTCCGTTTCGGGTCGACTCCTCGGATACATGGAAAAAACCCAGTGTTACGCAGTCACCCGAGGCGCTGTCGGTCGGTAATTCGCCCCCAGGCGAATTCACTATGTTCTTCAAGGGACCTCTGGCTCCCCCTTCCGGTCCGTCAGAACATTACCCCGCGGAGGAGCCCTATAGTCCGGCTCCTGCGAGGCCATCCGGAGGTGAGTTTACGCAGATGTTTGGAGCTGCGACTCCGTCTGCGAGCAGTCCTTTGCCTTCTGAGCCGCTGTTAGAGCCCGTAGCCCAAGGCGACCGATTCACGGATGTTTTCGGTAAGGCGACGGTACCGCTTCCCGAGCCGCTGCCTCGCCCAAACCCTGCACCCGAACCACCAGTTTCGCTCGAACCGGCTCCAGGTTACGTCGTCTCGCAGAATACGAATTTTCCACCGCCGCCTTTGCCACCGGCAGCGCCGGAGCCCATGTTCGCGGGAAGTCCCTCTTTTGGATCGTCGCCCCCCCCCGGACAATCGCACGACGATAATGCGACTCGCTTATTCCGAACGCCAGTTCAGGATGGGCCCGCGCCAGCGCCGGAGCCCGCCCTTCCCAGGGAAAGCGAATATACCCGCGTCATCTCAGCGAAACCGCAGCCTGCTGCCGCCGAAAAATCCGCGAAACCTGCTGCCGCTGGGGCTGGCCCGTCGATCAAGCTATCAGTGCCCATTAGCCCTCCGCCAATGCCCTCTCTACAACCATCTGCACCGCATTTGGCGATGCCGGTACCCACCCCGATTCATTTGCCCTCCGTTCCGGCGCCGAAAGTTCCGTCCCTTGAGATAAAAGTTCCTCCGCCGGCAAAGGGTGCTGAGAAAAAGAAGGTGAGTTGGACCTCCTACGTGCCTCTGATTGTGATTTTGAATTTACTGCTGTTGGCGGCGGTGGGGTTGGTACTTTACTTCATCTTCGCTCACTGACGTTACGACCCGCTTTGGGTTGGCAGCAGAATCAGCAACTCCATTTCAGGATTCGGAAAATCCCCCGGTACGAACGCTGCGAAGTTGCGCGCTCGTCGTACCGCCTCCCAGGCAGGCCCAGACTGGTTTAAGCTGAAATACTGATATTTGAGCTTCACCGGAATGGCGCTGGGTGGATTCGTAACGTGCGTCATCTGCATGCCTGGAAGCGCCTGCTTCACAAGGTGGTCGATGTGGGTGGCAGAGCACAACTTCAGCAATTGCGGAGCCTTGCGGATCAATTCCTCCTCGCTGTTTCCTGTTGCAATCGCAAGGTACATTCGCGTGTCTTTGAGATATTTCTCATCGTCGAGAGCCGTCCCGTAGATTGACGACTGCACCAGCTTCAACGGCAATGAAACGACGTTCGTCGGGACCACCGTCTCGAGCAGGCTGCGTAGCTTCGCATCCAGCATCGAAATTCGGTTTCCCAAATCGTCGTGGTCGTACAGAGGCAGGTCTCGCGGCCGGATCGTCGACGAAAATGTGGTCAGCGCTCCCGCCAGCTCGGTCATGGCAGCATGTAGTTCTTCCGGATGCGCCTGCTTACTCTCGAACAGAGAATTGAAAATCGGGAAATACGAATTGACGGTGTACAGCAGCCAGAAATTGGCGATGTCCGTCGCCGAAAAATCCGCGAGGCTTTGATTTTTCTGCCGCCTGGTTCCGGCCAGTTGTGCGCTCCGGGTCGACAACAGCTCAACCAATCCTCGAACAATCCCCTGCAGGTACTCATTGGCACGAATGTTCAGCAAGGGTGGCACGAAGTAAGGGTCAAGCCGAAAGACGCCGCCTTCCTTCCGCTCGATATTGGCCATACGCAGCGCGGTCGTCCCCTGTCGATTCTCCCCCTCGACCAGCAGTCGGAAATTCTTGCGGGCGATTTGGATGGATTTCTCGCTGGTGCCCGTATTTTCGTCACGAAACCGCGAAATCTCAGCCAGAAACCTGGCGTTGCCGCCGCATGCATTGGTGGAGACATTCATCCCGCGGGGGCGGAGATCGGGGACCGTAAGATAAACCGCGAGGCTGTCGACGCCGGGATCAAAACATTCGGCCACGGGACGAGACGGCGGAACATTGTCGGAGTCAGGTATATCGAACAGCAAGCCATCCGGAAACACGCCCGTAGCTCTCGATACCACAAGGTGACCGGCGGCCAGTTTCTCCTGGTCGATCGTGAGTTCGCTGAAACCCCAGGCGCAGAATCGCAGTGCCTGCAACCGGAAGTTTAAGCTGTCTTCGATAAACCTGTCTTGCACCTGCAGATGTTGCGGTGTAAGGAACGTCCCCTTGCTCCAGATGACAGGTTGTAGTTGCTTCATACCGAGGCCTCGGTGGGCGCCTAACAATAGCAAGTCCTCTCCCGGCAAGCAAAGCGCAAAAACACATTGGTATCCGCATGCCGAGCCCAAACGCAGCCGCACCGTCTGCAACCGGTTTCTTTGAGCGATCACAGCCTGCTTCGAAGATGTTCGATTGTGACCGGGATTTATAGGCGATGCGTCAGATGTGAGGCCTAAGCAATCAGTCCGCTTTCTCTAAACTGCGCTTCCGTCCGCTCGATACCAGAAATAAGTACTACTCCCTGGGATCGCGCTTTTCCCGCCCAGCGAGCCGCCTCGTCTTCGCTGATCTTAATATCCATCAGAAGTTGCACGAGGTCATCATGGGTCGAGACCTTCACGGTGGGTGTGTTGAAACGCCCGTGATAGGGAACGAACACGACCTCAAAGTGAGGTTTGGAAGTGTCGGATCCCGCGCTGGGAGTGATCCGGATTGTGCCCATCAGCTTCGTCATCTGCAGGAATTCCTGGGAATTTCGCAGCCGGCCACGAGTCGCGTCCGTGACTTCAAGGTCAATCTGCCGACCGATTATCCATGTGGTTGAGCCCGGAGTAAAGAGTGAAACAGACCGCGGGCAGAAACATAGGAGAGGCATTTGTTGGTGTCAAGCTTTAACGGCGGGTTAGTCTTCGCCGGGGAGCAGCAAGCCCCTCTCGATCATCGTACGGACGATCTTCAGGCACTCTGGCGCAACCGCGTCTACAGGCCTTTTCAATCGTGCTGCCAGATCTGAGCACAGGTCATTCACCGTTTGTTTTCCATCGCATCGGCCCAGAAAATCGGCCAGTATCGGTTGCACCTCGACGAAAAACGGAAATCCCGTGGTCAATCGGAGCGTGAGGCCTGCTGGCTGCCATTTGCCGTTGACTGCATGATGAAAGCTCTCCAATCGAACATCCGGCGAGATTCGCGGTTTCGCCCCTCCTATCGCTTCGTCGGAACTGTGAGTTTGCAGAAAATCCTGCCTGGCAAAGATTGCCAGTACGGTGTCTCCGAAGGGGGTGCTGGGCGTTTCCGGACATTCTTCGATAATCAGCCGTGTTGGCCCGTCCCGGCGGCGCAACGCGATCAAACCGCCGTGGATTGCCTTTACGTTGCGTTGACGGTAGTACGCCATATACTGATCGTATAGTTCGCCATCCGTTTCGACCGAGGCTGTGCTTTCCGCAATTCGCATCTGAGTGTAGTCCGAGAGTTCGTGAGTCTGTCCCTTCAACACCCACCCGTCACATCCCGTCCCTTCAACCCACTCGGCGACTCGTTCCTGCCAACTCTGATGTCCAACCTGCGCCCACTCGCAGAGCATCTGGAAGTAGCCGCCGTCGTTCAAGTGAGATGGGGCTTCCTTCACCAAGCTGCGGCACAATGAGTCCAGTTCCAAGGGGTTGTTGCAGAACATGTAGCCGTTGGATGGAGTGATAAAAAATGGCGGGTTGGACAGGATGAGATCGAACTTCCTGCCTTTCACCGGGCTATATGCATCTCCAGTAAGACATTCCAGATTTCGAACAACGTTTAAGCGGGCGTTGAAGATCGCGCACGCTGTGGCCCGGTCGTTCAGGTCGGTTGCAACGACGCTTTCGCTAAAACTGGCGGCTCCCAAAGCCAGGATCCCAGAACCCGCCCCCAAATCGAGAGTCGCCTTCGACGGACGACGGATCGCAAAGCGCGCCAGAAGTTTACTGGTGGGGTTGGGCCAAAGTACGAGGCCCGTATCGCGTTGGTCCATCTTCGAAGGATGATCGCACGCGATGTAAAAGCCCTCAACGTGTACGAGTAGGTATTGAGGTATCAGGCTTTCGCCCTCCTGCCGCAAGAGTCCGCAGCCTAGGGCGAGATCCGTAAACCACTGCGGAATCAGTGGCTCAATGGTTTCGCGAGACTGGCTTTCTCCCAACCAGAACCAACGAAGCAGTGTGTTCAAAACGCACCGTTCATGGGTCAAATCGCGAAGCCGGGGTACATTGCGGACCTTAGCCGACGGAAGTTCGCCAATTCCACTTGCCGCGAGATTCGCTTCGGCGTAACCTTCCGCGAGAAGAAACTCCCGCAGGCGGGTGCCTTCATCGTAAGTGATTGCACGCAGCATTCTCGATTCCGCCTCAATGATGGCGTTGTGCTGAAAGGTCTGGTTTCGGGTGAGCACAATCAGTCGTGTTCATTCGGGGCCGGGGGAAAGATATTACAACATTGCCAATGCCAGCCGTCGGCCGGACGATTTTTTCGCCAGTTTTCACTCATTTTTTTTCGAATTCGTTCGGAATTTTTCGTTGCGAACCGCTATACAGCATCGCTCGTCCGAATTGGCGAATGCTTTGCCTTGACAGTGATTTGGCTGTGTGATAAACCGGACGACCACTGGCGTGAGGTCAGGGGGAGTGGCAACCCCCGAGCACTCTGAGCAGGATTTCTTTCCCCCCTCTCAGACAGCCCCCTCGAAGGATATGGGTTTTTATGTATGCGAGCGTTGACCTGCGGGCACTCGAATGTCCGATGGTGAGAAGCTCGTCGTCAGTCCGTAACTCCTAACCAAGGAAAGGGAGAATGACATGGCAAGACAAAGCGCGCAGCACAAGCTTGACCGCGTGCGTCCTCCGCGCGTGCAGATTACCTACGACGTCGAAATCGGCGGAGCGATCGAGATCAAGGAATTGCCCTTTGTCGTCGGCGTCCTCGGGGACTTCACCGGAAATCCGGAGCAGCCCCTGCCCAAGCTCAAGGAGCGGAAGTTTGTCGAAGTCAACCCAGATAACTTCGACTCCGTCCTCGAAGGCATGAAACCGCACTTGTCGTTTGCGGTGGAAAACAAACTCAGCGAAGATGCCAACGGCCCGCAACTGAAAGTCGACTTGAAGTTCAAGAAGATGGAGGATTTCGAGCCGGCCAATGTCGCGAAGCAGGTCAAACCGCTGAAGGAACTGCTGGATCTGCGCACCCGTCTCGCCGATCTTCGCGGCACACTCCAAGGCAACGACAAACTCGAAGAGATTCTGCTCGATGCTGTCGGCAAGACCGAAAACCTCGACAAGCTGAAGAGCGAAATTGGGACCAAGGACGGAGGATCCAATGGCTAACCAGGCGGAAGTCCAGCAGGCTGGCTCGACTGCAGTTGAGACGCAGGAGAAGGGCCTACTCGATCAGATCGTAGATTCCGGGCGCTTCGGCACCGACACATCGGCTCGCGAGCGCGGCAAGAACCTCGTGAAAGAGTTCGTCGCTCAGGTCCTCGACGGTTCGATGACCGTCGCCAAGGACGCCGAGATGATGATTAACGCGCGCATCGCGCAAATCGACCATCTCCTGTCCTTGCAGCTCAATGAGATCGTGCATCATGCCTCGTTTCAGAAGCTGGAGGGGTCGTGGCGTGGTCTCAAGCACCTGATGGACAACAGCGAGACCGGCACCGGCCTGAAAATCCGCGTCTTGAACGTCTCCAAGAAGGAACTCCTGCGCGACATTGAGAAGGCCCCGGAATTTGATCAGAGCGCCCTGTTCAAAAAGGTTTACGAAGAGGAATACGGTGTCTTTGGCGGCGCACCCTTCGGTGCCCTCATCGGCGATTACGAGTTCGGAAAACATCCCGAAGACATGGCCCTGCTCGAGGGCATCTCGCATGTAGCCGCCCAGGCACACGCCCCCTTCGTCAGCGCAGCTGCACCTGATCTCTTGAACCTTGAGAGCTTCACCAAGCTCGACGCCCCGCGTGACCTCGCTAAGATTTTCGACAGCACTGAGTATGCCAAGTGGAAATCTTTCCGCCAGAGTGAAGATTCGCGTTATGTAGCGCTATGTCTTCCCAGAACACTCGGCCGTTTGCCCTACGGCAAAGACACGAAGCCCATCGATGAGTTTTCATACGAAGAGCACGTGGATGGCACCGATCACTCCAAATATCTGTGGACCAACGCCGCGTACTCGCTGGGTACACGCATGACGAACTCCTTTTCACAATTCGGGATGTGCGTGGCCATGCGCGGCGTGGAAGGTGGAGGCTTAGTGGAAGGCCTGCCTGTCCACAACTTCTACACCGACGAAGGCGATCTCGCGCTCAAGTGTCCCACGGAGGTCCCGATCACCGACCGCCGCGAAAAGGAACTCGCGGATTTAGGATTTGCCCCCCTGGTACATTGCAAGGGTACCGACTACGCGGCGTTCTTCAGCGTGCAAACCTGCCAGAAGCCCAAGGTCTATGATCTCGACTCGGCCAACGCCAACGCGCGCCTCTCTGCGCAACTCCCATACATCATGGCGGTATCGCGCTTCGCGCACTATCTCAAGGCCATGATGCGCGACAAGATCGGGAGCTTCATGTCGCGTGATGAAGCCGAGACTTTCCTCAATAATTGGATCCGTCGCTATGTGGTTCCCGACGATTCCGCCTCGCCGGCAGCCAAGGCCAAGGCGCCTCTGCGCGAAGCACGCATCGACGTATCCGAAGTACCCGGCAAACCGGGCGTGTACAGAGCCGTTGCCTTCCTGCGGCCACACTTCCAATTGGATGAACTGACGGTTTCACTTCGCTTGGTGGCGGAACTCCCGGCGCCGGCGAAATAACAAGTTCCCCTGGAGTCGTAGCGTGCGGCGTCCCCGTATGGTTGGGTTTGGCAGAAGGAAAAATTCGCGTTAAGGAGAAACCAAATGGCGGTAAATGCTTACCTTTTGATTACAGGCATTAACGGGCCCAGCACCAGCAGAACAAATGCAATCGACATCCTGTCCTTCAGTTTTGGCTCATCGCAGACGGCGGTCTACGGTACCGGCGCGTCTGGTAAGGAAGCGAAAGCCGGCCGGGCTGACTTCTCCAACCTCAGCATCATGAAGGTTACGGATAAGACATCTCCGTTTCTCTTCGAGGCTTGCGTGAAAGGCAGCATTCTTCCGAAAGTCGAAATCTTTTACGACAAGCCGGTGAAAGGTGAGCAGAAAGACTACTTCAAGATCACTCTGAAGGATGCATTGGTGACGAGCCAACAGTTGTCAGGCTCGAACGAGAATCCGTCGGAGTCGGTATCGTTCGCATTCCAGGCCGTTGAAGTAGCGTACGCGGCGGAGAACGACGACGGCACACTGGATTCCTTCGTCCCGAAGGGCTTCAATCTCGAAGACCTGAAGGCGTGGGCCGCATAGTTCGTAGCTTAGACCGAATTACCGCCTATCGTGGATTAGAGCCCAGGTTGGCGGCGCGGGAAATCAACCCGCGCTGCCACCTGACTCTCTCCAAACTTCCCAAGAATCAGATCGGCAGCGTCTGATTTTAAATTGCTGCGAGTCGCAAACGCGTTTTATTAACGCCAACATGGTTACCATGACTGCCAAACAACTCTTCGAAGCGGGAAAAGTACGCGAAGCTCAGCAGGCCCTGACCTCCTATCTGCGCGACCATCCGTCCGATGTTGCGCAGCGCACGTTCCTCTTCGAATTGCTGTGCTTTTCCGGTAATTACGACCGCGCAGAAAAACAGCTTGCCGTTCTGTCGCAAGGTAATCCCGAAAACGAATTGGGCGCCGTTCTCTATTACTCGGCGTTACACGCCGAGAAGACCCGACATAAGGTGATCGAGAACCATGAGTTCTCGAAAGATGGCTCCGCTTCACCTGCGGGAACACTCAATGGGCGAAAATTCTTCTCCCTCCGTGACGCAGACCCGGATCTCGGTGCTCGGCTTGAGGTGTTTGCGGCGGGAGCCTATCTCTTGATTCCCTTTGAGCACATCGCATCTGTGCAGATGCAAGCTCCGAAAAGACTCCGCGATACGCTCTGGATTCCGGCCATGGTGCAGACCGGACCTTCTTTCAAGGGCGCCGATCTCGGAGAGGTTTTGATTCCGGCAGTCTATCCGTTCTCCTGGAAGCATCCCAACGAGTCCGTGTGGCTCGGTCGGATCACCGATTGGGCCGCTGACGACGAGGGCACTGAGTATCCTTCTGGTCAAAGAACTCTGGTCTTGGATGGCGAGGAAGTTCCATTCCTCGAAATCCGTTCGCTGGAGTTTTCTGAAGTGCAGGTGGCCACCCCCGCCGCCAGTTAACCTACCTGGGAAACCATGCCATGCCTCTGCGTGACGATCTTCTGACACCGATTCCCGGTGAGAACCCGAGCGGTCCGGACCTTCGTTACGACAACAAGGTCCCGATCTACGACCACGTGAAGGAAGCCCGGCGGCAGGACGACGAACTCGCCCAGGGCGATTGGCAGCGCGAGCGCAAGGTTGCTGACTACGCGAAAGTTATCAACCTCACCCAGGATGCGCTGGCCACGAAAACAAAGGACCTTCAACTCGCCGCCTGGTTGACCGACGCAAGTCTGAGAACGTGGGGCTTCGGCGGTCTTGCCGATGGTCTTACTCTTTGTCACGGACTAATCAACAACTTTTGGGACACTATAAATCCTCCTCTCGAAGATGGCGACGAAGAGCCGCGCATGGCCCATCTGGACTGGATCGGTTCCGCTCTTGAAATCCCTCTGAAGTCCGTGGGGCTTAACCGTGACGGACATGACTGGTTCAAGTACAAGGAAAGTCGCACGCTTGGCTACGAGGATCAGATCAAAGCGGACAAGGAAAAGAAACTTCGCGCGCAGCGCATCGCCGAGGGCAAACTGGCTCCGGAAGCCTTCGACAAGGCTTTCGTCGAGACTCCGAAGGCCTTCTACCTCCAATCGGAAAAAGAACTCGATCGCAGCCTCAAAGCGCTAACGGATCTCGACGAACTCTGCGGCCAGAAGTTCACTTCCTCGCCTCCGACATTCGGAAAGCTGCGCACTGGACTCGAGGACGTCCGCCATGTCGTTCATGCGTTGCTGGGGAAAAAGCGCGAGACTGAGCCGGATCCTATCGAAGAAGTACCGGTCGAGGCTTCCGCTGTAGCTGCCGTGGGCACCGAAGCCACACCGGGTGCGTCCGGACCAGCTGGCCACTCCGCGATTTCATTTTCCGTTCTTACCAGTTCCGAACCGGCGGATCGCCGCGAAGCCATTGCGAACGTCGCCAGGGTTGCTGCATTTCTTCGCAAGCGGGAACCACTCAGCCCTGCGCCTTACCTGATGATACGTGGCCTGCGCTGGGGAGAATTGCGCTCTGCTACCAACCTTGCCGACTCCACCTTGCTGGAAGCTCCGCCGACCGAGCTTCGCCAGCACCTGAAGCGCCTCGCACTGGGCAAGAAGTGGAACGAACTGCTGGAAACGGCCGAGAACACCATGTCGCTGCCTTGCAGTCGCGGCTGGCTCGATCTGCAGCGATTGGTGGTTGGCGCCTGCTCGGCACTGGGTAGTGACTACGACGGCATCGCCAGGGCTATTACCTCCGAGTTGCGTGCGCTCTTGAACGATCTGCCGCAACTTCTCGACGCCAGTCTCCTGGACGATACGCCCACGGCGAACACAGAAACGAAAGCTTGGTTGCAGCAGCTCAACGAAACGCCTGCCGTCGCGGCTATTTCGGCATCCGATGGAGCGAACAGCGAAGCGGCATCGTCGAACGGACATCGCCCTTCATCCTGGCTCGAGAAAGCCGCGGATCCCTATATCCAGGCGAAGGAAGCGCAAAAGGCCGGTCAGCATGAAAAGGCGTTTGAGATCATGCGCCGCGAAATCGCCCGCCAAACTTCCGGCCGCGGCCGGTTCGAACGCACCATTCAGTTAGTCGAGCTTTGCGTAGGTGCTGGCAAGGAAACCATTGCGCAGCCGCTCCTGGAGGACATTGCTTCCGCGATCGAGGTCCATAAACTCGACGACTGGGAAGACAAGAAGATGGTTGCGGGAGTCCTGATGACCCTGATGACAACCAGCAAGAAAATTCAAGGCAGTGCATCGGAGAAGCAGAAGCTGTTCGAACGGATTTGCCGACTCGATCCAGTGCGGGCTCTCACGGCGGGATAACCTATGGCGCGTGGACAGGGAGATGTCACAGTCACGCTCTCAGTACTCGATCGGCTCATTGATCGTGAGCCGGGAACCGAGGTCGAAGCTCCGCTCAGCCGCGCTCAGTCCATTCGCATTATGAAGAACGCCGTCAAGCGCGATCTGGAATGGCTCCTCAACAGCCGCAGTATCGCATTCGAGCCCGACGAGGCTCTCAAGGAAGTGAACCGCTCGCTCTACGTTTATGGGCTACCCGACTTTTCCTCCTATGCAGCCGCCACCGCGGCCGATCAGGCGAAGCTTCTCCGCGAGATTCTCGCAACCATCAAGCTGTTCGAGCCTCGCCTCGCAGACGTGCGTCTGGTTCCGGTAGAGATGCCCGGTAGTGGCCTGAAGGAATTCAAGCTTCGGATCGAGGCTCTCCTGCGCATGGACCCGGCTCCAGAGCCCATCTCCTTCGACACGGTTCTCGAACTCAAAAGTGGCCTCTGCCGCATCTCTGGAGGCGCCAATGAGGGATGACCTCCTCCTTTACTACGAGCGCGAACTCGACTACCTCCGCAAGATGGCGGTCCAGTTCGCCGAAAAACATCCCAAGGTCGCTTCTCGCCTCGTACTCGAGCCCACCAAGTGCGAGGATCCGCACGTCGAACGCCTGCTCGAGGGCTTCGCCTTTCTCGCCGCGCGCGTTCATCTGAAAATCGACGACGAGTTCCCGGAAATCAGCGAGGCGCTGTTGACGGTGGTTTATCCGCAACTGGTGCGCCCCATCCCCTCCATGACCATCGTGGAATTTCAGCCCGACCCCGAGAAAGGGAAGCTGACGACCGGGATGCTGATCCAGAAGAACTCGCCCTTGTATTCCCGTCCTGTGGGCGGCGTGCCTTGCACCTTCCGGACCTGCTACGACACTGTCCTTTGGCCGGTGACCGTGACTGCGGCGGAGTGGAAGCCTCCGAGCCGATTGCAGCCTCCGGTCAAGGTCAGCGATTCCTCCGGTGCGATCCGCATTGAATTGCGCTCCGCTCCCGACGTCAACCTGAAAGAGTTAAAGATCGACCGCCTTCGTTTTTATCTCGACGGAGAGGGTGGTCTCGTCAACCTTCTGTATGAACTCTTGTTCAACAAGCTGACACGCATCATCGTTCGCGATCCAACCCCGGGATCCAAGGTGCCTCCGGTGACGCTGCCGGCCTCCGCTCTCCAAGCCGTTGGCTTTGCCGAAGACGAAGGGACAGTCCCATATTCGCGCCGGTCATTCTTGGGGCATCGCCTGTTGATGGAGTACTTCACGTTCCCGGAGAAGTTCTTCTTCATCGACCTGACGTCCCTCGAGCCCGTGTGGGTTTCGGGCTTCAAAGATGCCGTGGAATTCGTGTTTCTCATCGAGGACATCGATGGAAACGAACGGCGCCAGCGCCTCGAACTCGAGCTCTCGAAAAAAACTTTTCGCCTCGGATGCACCCCGGCTGTGAATCTGTTCACGCAGGTGGCCGAGCCCATCCAGCTGAACCAGCGGAAGTATGAGTATCGGATCGTCCCCGATGTTCGCCGCCCGTACGCGACAGAGATCTTCTCGGTGGACGAGGTCGGCTGCATCAACACAACGACTCAGCAATCCACCACCTTCGAACCGTTCTATTCGTTGCGCCACTCCGGACGAATGAAGAAGCAGGAGTGCTATTGGCTTGCGCGGCGGCGGCCTTCGAATCGTGCAAACGATGACGGGACCGACATGTTCCTGTCGCTCGTGGACCTCTCGATGCAACCGCTGAATCCCGACGGCAACATCGTCTCCATTCGCACGACCTGCACCAACCGCGATCTGCCGGCACGCCTCTCATTTGGCAACGAGGATGGTGATTTCGAACTTGAGGGCGGCATTGTGATGAAGCGTATCGTTGCTCTGCGCAAGCCAACCGCGCCCGTCCGGTCTTCTGGAGGGAAGAGCGCGCTGTGGCGCCTTATTTCACATCTGTCGCTGAACTATCTGTCTCTGGTCGAAGAAGGGAAGGAACCGCTGCAGCAGATTCTCCGGATCTACGATATCGGTCGCTCCACCTATTCCCAAAATGTGATCGACGGTATCCTCGCAATTCGGAGCCAACGCCACTTCGCGCGCGTATCGTCTGACACGGGAATCACCTTCGCGCGCGGTTTGCGCGTCGAGATGGAGCTCGACGAAGACCAGTTTGTCGGTGGTGGTGTGTATCTGTTCGCCAGCGTGATTGAACGTTTTCTCGGCCTTAGCGCTACGCTCAACAGCTTTACCCAGTTAGCAGTGAGTACCCCGCAAAGAAAGGGAATGATCCAGGAATGGCCACCCCGCGCGGGGCGGAAGATCCTCGTGTAGCGGAATCTCCCTTGGAGGAGGTCCTACGCGATGATCCATGCTCCTTTGAATTCTTCCAAGCCGTCACCCTGCTCCAGCGCTTGGGGCGGAATCGGGTGCCCGTCGGTCGATTTTCGAATCCCGACGACGAAGCGGTGCGCTTTTCCGTGAGCAGCTCCTTGGCCTTTCCGGCCAGCCAGGTTCAGCAGCTCGAGTGGCCTGCTTCCGGTCCCCCGCGAATGACCGTGAACTTCATGGGTCTCAGCGGCCCGCAAGGCGTCCTTCCTTATTGCTACAGCGAGTTCATTCTTGAGCGCCTGCGTGCCAAGGACCGCACTTTTCTCGATTTTCTCGACATGTTCCACCACCGGATGATTTCCTTCTTCCATCGGGCATGGGAGAAATATCGTTTTCCGGTCACCTACCTTCTTGGGGATGAAGATCGCTTCACCCATCGCCTGTTGGACCTCATCGGGATGGGCACGCCTGGCTTGCAGGAGCGCCAGGCCGTTCCCGACCAAGCTTTGCTCCATTACGTTGGCCTGCTCGGCACGCAATCTCGCTCCGCAGCGGCGCTTGAGCAGATCCTTTCCGACTACTTTGAGGTTCCCGTGGAGGTTGAGCAATTCGTCGGGGCGTGGTACCGTCTCGATCCTGCCAGCCAGTCGCGTGTGGAAAATGGCGACAGCGACGGTGAGTGTCTTGGCGTCGGCGTTGTGGTTGGCGACGAAGTCTGGGATCAGCAGTCCCGCGTGAGAGTGAAAGTGGGGCCAATGCCTCTCTCGCGTTATTTGCATTTTCTGCCGGAAGGCAGTGCGTACGAACCTTTACGGGCCCTTACCCGGTTTTTTTCCAACGATGAGTTTGATTTCGAAGTGGAGTTGATCCTGGAACGGGATCAGGTGCCCGCCTGTGAAGTCGGTTCACAAGGTGAAGCCGCGCCCCAGTTGGGTTGGGTGACGTGGCTGAAGTCGGTGCCGTTCGAACGGGAAGCGTGCGACACCATTCTCAGTCTTTAGGGGGCAACGATGGGCCTTAATCTGAAAGCGCTGATCGGTAAACTCGACCACTCCGCGCGTGCCGCGCTGGAAGGGGCTGCGGGTCTTTGCCTGTCCCGCACACACTACGACATCGAAATCGAGCACTATCTCATGAAGTTGCTCGACTCGACGGGCGACGACTTCGACAAAATCGCCAAACACTTTGAGATTGATCGGTCGCGGCTCAGCAACGAGTTGAACCGCAGCCTCGACAAGCTCAAATCCGGGAATGCGCGTACACCCGCGATCAGCCCGACCATCCTGAAAATGCTGACTGAGGCCTGGACCATCGGCTCGATTGATTTCAGCGCCTCGCAGGTACGAACCGGATTCACGATCCTCGCACTCGTTTCCAATGATGACCTCTCCCGCCTCGTGCGCGAGATCAGCCGCGAGATGCAGAAGATCCAACCGGAAGCGCTGCGTAAAGATTTCGCCGCGATCGTTGCTCTCTCGCATGAAGAGACTATTGCTGCTGCCAGTGGGTCCGATGCGGCCACCGCCGGCGCACCCAGACCCGGCAGCGGCAAGACCCCAAACCTTGATCAATACACCGTCAATCTCACCGAAAACGCCAAGAAAGGAAAGATTGACTCCGTTCTGGGACGCGACGCAGAAATCCGACAGATCGTCGACATCCTCACGCGTCGCCGCCAGAACAATCCAATCCTCACCGGCGAAGCCGGCGTCGGCAAAACCGCTGTCGTCGAGGGTTTCGCTCTCCGCGTTGCGCAAGGTGACGTTCCGCCACCGCTGAAGAATGTCGTCGTCCGAACTTTGGATCTCGCGCTCTTGCAGGCGGGCGCCGGTGTCAAAGGGGAATTCGAGAATCGGCTCAAGGGATTGATCGAGGAAGTGAAGTCCTCTCCCGTCCCTATCATCCTCTTCATCGACGAAGCTCACACCATGATCGGCGCCGGTGGACAAGCGGGCCAGAACGACGCCGCCAATCTTCTGAAGCCCGCTCTCGCCCGTGGCGAACTCCGCACCATCGCTGCCACGACCTGGTCCGAATACAAGAAGTACTTCGAAAAGGATCCCGCGCTGGCTCGCCGATTCCAGGTCGTCAAAGTGGAAGAGCCGACTGAAACGCAATGCATGGTCATGATGCGCGGTCTTGTGGGCGCGCTCGAGAAACACCACAAGGTGCGCATCCTCGATGAGGCAGTCGCTGGCGGCGTTCGCCTCTCACATCGCTATCTGGCCGGACGCCAACTTCCTGATAAAGCCGTCAGCGTGCTTGACACCGCCTGCGCTCGTCTCTCTCTCGCTCAAAATGCAACGCCACCAGCGATCGAAGACGCGACCCGTCGTCTCGATGACCTGGCCGTGCAGAAACGCGTCCTCGAACGCGAACTGGCCGTAGGCGTCGATCATAACGAGAGACTCGCCGACATCTCCAGGCAAACAACCGAAGTCCAGGATCGCCTCACGGCTCTCCGCGCTCGCTGGGATAAGGAGCGTGACCTCGTCTCCAAAATCCGCGATCTTCGCGCTCAGTTGGAAGGCGACCGCCCCGGTGGTGCCGATGCGGCTGCGCAAGCAACTAGCTCTGGCAACGGAACGTCAGCTTCTTCCACTGCAACCGCGACCCAACCTCAGGAAGTGGGCGGTGTAATCACTGCCGTCAGCCCTGATGAACTTCGCGCTGATCTCGCGAAACTCGAGTCAGAACTTTCAGCTCTCCAGGGCGAGGCCGGCCTCATTCGGGTCTGCGTTGACGCGCAGGTGGTCGGCGAAGTTATCTCCGCTTGGACCGGAATTCCCGTTGGCAAGATGATGAAGGACGAGATCGCCACGATCCTGAGTCTTCAAAATCAGCTCGGCAATCGAGTCATCGGCCAGCCTTTTGCTCTCGATGTCATCAGCCAGCGCATCCAGACTTCGCGCGCCAGCCTTGACGATCCGAACAAGCCGATTGGCGTCTTCATGCTCGTCGGGCCCAGCGGCGTTGGCAAGACTGAAACCGCGCTGGCGCTGTCCGATCTTCTTTATGGCGGCGAGCACAACCTGATCACTATCAACATGTCCGAGTTCCAGGAAGCGCACACCGTTTCCACCCTGAAGGGTTCGCCTCCGGGGTACGTAGGCTACGGAGAAGGCGGTGTCCTGACCGAAGCCGTTCGGCGCCGTCCTTATTCTGTTGTTCTGCTCGACGAGGTAGAGAAGGCGCATCCTGATGTTTTGGAGCTGTTCTACCAGGTCTTCGACAAAGGCAATATGGAAGACGGCGAAGGCCGCCAGATCGACTTCAAGAACAACATCATCATCCTGACCACCAACGCTTGCACCGATCAGCTGATGAAACTGTGCGCTGATCCGGAAACCATGCCCAACGCAAGCGCACTGGTCCAGACGCTAAAGCCGGAACTGAACAAGATCTTCAAGCCGGCGTTCCTCGGACGCATGGTGGTCGTCCCCTACTACCCGGTGCGTGACGAGGCGCTCCGGAGCATCATCAAGCTGAAACTCGGCAAGATTCAACGCCGCATTCAGGAAAACCACAAGATCAACCTGACGTACGACAGTTCGCTCATCGATGAAGTGGCTAAGCGCTGCACCGAAGTCGAGAGCGGCGCGCGCAACGTCGACAATATCCTCACCAACTCGCTGCTGCCTGATATGTCGCGCCAGATCCTCGGACGCATGGCCGAAGGCGAGAAACTGCAGTCGATTCACGTGGGGATCGGCGAAAACGGGGCCTTCGCATATTCCTGAGTTGTTGCGGGCGGCTCGGCATGTATGTTCTCGTGGGCAAGCGATTACGAGATGAGCCCCCGCGGCTGTGCGACGCGAACCTTGGGCCAATAAGGCAAGCTGATCAGGCGAAACTCACGGAGAGTCTCGAAACATGCCTTACACTCAAGAAAACCGACTCATCTCGCTGACGACACCTCTCGGCGAGAACGTCCTGCTGCTTCGGGCTTTCCGCGGCAGCGAGGCGATCTCGCGCATGTTCCAGTTCAATCTCGATCTCTTCTCCGAGAATCGCTCCATCACGTTCGCCGATATCGTCGGCAAGCAACTAACGTTCAAGGTAAGTCTCGCGAGCGGTGAAGATCGTTTCTTTAACGGCTATGTAAGCCGCTTCGCGCAAAGCGGCTCGGATGTCCGGTTTGCTTATTACCAGATGGAAGTCGTCCCATGGCTCTGGTTTCTAACCCGCAACGCCGACTGCAAAATCTTCCAGAACATGAAGATTCCCGACATCATTCAGCAAGTGTTCACCGATCGCGGCTTCACCGACTTCAAGAATTGCCTGACCGGTGAATACGAGCCCCGCGAATATTGCGTCCAATATCGTGAGACTGACTTTAACTTCGTGTCCCGACTCATGGAGCAATATGGAATCTTTTATTTCTTTGAGCACACCGATAGCAAGCACACCCTCGTCCTCGGAGACTCCCCAACTGCACATCAGTCTTGTCCGCACCAGGAGTCCGTTCAATACAACGCCAGTATCGGGGATATCGACGCCGACGATGTGATCACCAACTGGCACATGGAGCAGGAGCTGCGTACCGGAAAATATTCGTTGACCGACTACAATTTCGAGACACCCAGTACAAACCTGTTCTCCAGCGATCCCACGGTTTTTTCGGTCGATGGCAACGGGAAGTTCGAAATGTACGATTACCCGGGCGACTACCTTACCAAGTCGCAGGGCGAGGCAGCCACCAAGCTGCGCATGCAGGAAGAAGAGACGCCGCACATCGTGATCTCCGGCTCGAGTTCGTGCCGCGCCTTTACCCCGGGCTACAAGTTCACGTTGCAGGATCACTACCGCAGGGACATGAACAGCGAGTACATCCTCACCGAAGTGCAGCATGTCGCCTCAGCCGGTTCTAACTACTCGCTTGAGGAGTCGGCGGCGGGTGAGCAGTATTCCAACCAGTTCACGTGTATTCCCGCCACAGTTCCGTTCCGCCCGCCTCGCATCACGCCGAAGCCGTTGGTGCAGGGTCCTCAGCCGGCGTTGGTCGTCGGCAAATCTGGAGAAGAAATCTGGGTCGACAAATACGGAAGAGTCATCGTCCAGTTTTATTGGGACCGCGTTGGACAGCAAGACGAAAAAAGCTCCTGCTGGGTGCGCGTTTCACAGCCCTGGGCGGGAAAGAACTGGGGCGCTATCTGGACACCGCGCATCGGCCAGGAAGTCATCGTCAGCTTTCTCGAAGGCGATCCGGATCGTCCGCTCATCACTGGCCGTGTCTATAACGCGGAGCAGATGCCTCCGTACACGCTGCCCGATAACCAGACCCAAAGCGGCTTCAAGTCACGAAGTACCAAGAACGGCAGTCCTTCCAACTACAATGAAATCCGCTTCGAAGACAAAAAAGGCGAGGAGCAATTCCTCATCCATGCCGAGCGGCAGAAAGCTGAAACGGTCGAAAAGGATTCCATCGAAACGGTTGGCCACGATCGATGGCTGACCGTGGAGAACGATCAGAACGAGCTGATCAAGAACAATAAGAATCTCCACGTGAATAAAGATCACATGGAGAAGATCGACAGCAACATGAATTTGCACGTCATGGGCAATCTCAACGAAAAGGTTGAGCAGAATGCCTCACTCAACGTGGGCATGAGCGTGGCCGAAAAAATCGGGATGAACCAGGCCACCGACGTTGGCATGGACGTCTACATCAAGGCCGGCATGAATCTGGTCCTCGAGGCGGGAATGGCGATGACCTTGAAAGCTTCGGGCGGTTTCATCACGATCGGTCCCGGGGGCATCTTCATTTCCGGCCAACCCATGGTGATGATCAACAGTGGCGGCTCGGCGGTCCCCGGAACTTCCGGAAGTCCGACATCGCCGACGGATCCGACCGATCCCGGCAAGTCGCCGGATCCGTATTCATAAGGGAGGATAACCTTCTGGATCGATGTGGTTTTAGACGGGAAGGGTACGGCTTCAGCCGTGCCACTGAGCTCGCGAATTACGGGGCTTCCGTCCGTTAGGGAGTCTTTTGATGAAAGGGATCGGGGGCGGCCCGCAAAATCAAGGGATCGGTATATTTGGTCGCTGTCTGCGACTTGTCATCCTGAGGCGTCACCGCAGAAGCTTAGCACGGGCGTAGCCGAACGATCTGTATCTTCACCGCTCACGACTCAGGCGTCTTGTCTACGGAACTTCGACGGTGAATTCTCCTGGCGTCACAAACGTGATGACGCCTGCCCAGATACACATCAACTGAGACGTGTTGTCGAGCGTCGGCATATTCCCCAGCATGACGGTCGGTGCGCCCGGCACCCATGGCGCCGGTGTGTTCGGGATGCATGGCATTGGAGTAAGTACACCGAGCGCCGCCGCCGTGGCCGCGGCGACCGTGGGGTTCGCCGGTGACATGCACATGCCAAACGGCATGATGTTTACCAATGGAATATGGTCCATGATGTTCGCATCTGGTACTTCGTCGGTCATCACACGGTTGGTCGGCAGAACAACCAGCGAACTCGGCGCCATCCCCATGGTGCACATCATGGAAGCTCCCATGCAAACTTGCATCGGCATTTTGAGCACCTCACGTTAACTAGCGCCGCATTCTAACAAAGCTTGACGTGATTGCAACCAGAGTCACTCTCGGCTTCGATAACCTAAGAACCCCGCTTGCTTTCTTTCAAAAAGAAGCGAACAGTCGCCGCCCGATACTCGATGGCCATCCTACCCGCTCATGAAACTCCAAAATGCCGGCGGCCCAATGACCTCCGTTTCCGCCGCCCATTTAGTACGGTGAAGCAATAGGTTACCTCCAGCAGCACTGTACCCCGCCCAAGAGAAGCCTGTAGGCTCCAAGGTATACATACGGTTCTCGCAACCAGGAACATTCGTCGCGAATCTTATAAACAGCAAGTCTCGCGAGAAGCCTTCGCGAGTGGGAGCCAAGCAATATGGTGAATACGAAGGTTGAGGCTGGCATGTGGCGCGTCGATCCTCTGAATCACGTGCGAGTCATCGATCGGTTTGGGCGGACCGTTGCCACGGCCGAGTCAGAAGCGGATGCCAGTTTGATTGCCGCTGCTCCGGACATGTACGAAGTGTTGGACGGCATGGAGAAAGACGATGCTGTTCCGCCCGGGCTCTGGGAAGAGGTTCAGTTGGTTCTACGTCGTGCACGTGGGGACATCGGACTGATTTTCTCGTGCTGCGGACATCCGAGGTTGCGCCAGATATGGACCCAGGACTGGCTTCAGTTTGTGGCGAAGCTTTGGAACCACCAGGAACCTCGCTCCGAATAGGAGCTCTGTTGTCTTTCAGCGGGCGTCTCTGTCGTGACTGTCACTAAACTGCTCCGCCTGCTCTGTCCACTGAACCTCTGCCACCGCTCCGCCCTCTTCCTGCGCTAGCGGATTCTCAAACGTAAATCCGAACAATTTCGGATTCTCTCCAATCACCGCCGCCGACACGATCGAAAACACGTAGTCATATGTTTCCTTTGGAATCTGGTTGCGGTGGTTCGCGAGAAGTTTCCAGAAGTTGCGCTCCTTGGGATTCGCCGGCATGCTGCGCACAAGGGGTAAGACTTGATCTTCGCCCCAGTTGTAACAGGCCATCACCAGAAATCCGGATGCCTGTGCTTCCGTGGTGTACAGGTCTTTCAAATAATGCGCCGCGGCGCGGGTTTCGCGATCGTAGTGATGACGATCATCTCCCGGGTCAGGCCTTCGCAGATCGACCAGTGGCCCAAGGTGCAACCCATATTTCACTGCGGTTCTCGGCATGAACTGCCACATGCCCTTTGGGACGCCCGAGCGGGTAATCGGCCCGCTGCTGTATTGATCAAAATTGCTTTCCTGCAACGCGAGATAAAAAAACTGTGGTGGAAGTCCCTGTGCCAACATCTCCTTCGCAATCGTGTTCGTGTAGCCGTTCTCCTGTGCGATCTCTACGGCCTTCGTGAGCCGAGTGGATGCCCGCCATTTGTCGATGTACTTATTGACTTCCTCCGGAAATCCGCGTGGCATATCGAGCTCGCATTCTCCGAAGATGCGCGCTACTCGCAAGATCAGCTTCTGCTGTTCGCTCATCTTTCCGCCATAGACGTGGAGGGTCGCCAGATACTGATCGTAGGTCTTCTCCATGTCCTTCCGGCGTGCGCGAAACTTCTGGATCTCCTGCTCGCCCACCTGGTTGTGCGTGTCGGCAACCACCCGCTCCAGGCTGGCCACATCCAGGTCCAGAGCCTTCATTTGGTAGAAGAGTTCCTCCGCAAGCGCCTTCTGCTTCCGCACCTGCATGTTCGCGTAGAAGGCGTAAGCGCCGATAGCCAGCGTGCACACTGCCAACCCGCCTATGATCCACGCGAATTTCTTCTTCTGTTTAGTCTGAACGTGTTCGAAGGCGCGCCGAACGTACATCGTATGCTGCCCAATCGGCGCTCCGTCAGAGCGGTTGCCGAAATAGTGGTCGATGTACCGGGCAATCGTCACCCCGCTTCCTTGGGGTGGAGCAATCGGCTTGGGCTGAACGCCGGTCGGCTCGATTTGCAGCAGGATCTCGGGACCTTGGACTCCCAGCCGGATGGAAACCGACTGGCCCACCTTGGCCTGCGCTACCCGCTGGCCATTTACGAACACACCGTTCGCGCTGCCGAGATCTGTGACAACCCATTGGTCTTCTTGAAACGACACCTCGGCGTGATATCGGCTGACGTACTCGTCTTTCACGCAAACTTCGCAGTCGTCTTGGCGGCCGATTCGGAAGGAGAGGCGGAAGCGTCGGCTCTGTTTCTGTCCCGGTGCCGCCGGAAAGGTTACGTTGAGAACGGGGGCTATACCTTTCGGCCGGCCAGTGTCCCTCATTGGCCCCCGAGTTTATCTCATCCGGGATGGGCTGTCGCGCGTTGTGATGCGTCTCGTATCTTTTTAGTTTACAGAGGTAAACAAAGCGTCAGCCCCGGCGCGCCTGCTCCACGATGGCCAGGTATTTCCTCGCGTTTTCGGTCACTACCTCCGGCATGCCGTCTGAAATCGCCTTGGTATCGACGAGGTCTCCGCCGACGCCCAGTGCAAACGCTCCCGCCGCCAGGAAATCGGCTGCGGTCGCCAGCGATACTCCCCCCGTTGGAATCAGGTCAATTTGCGGTAGCGGCCCCTTCAGCGCCGCCAGATACTTCGGACCTCCCACCGCGCTGCACGGGAACACTTTCACCACGTCCGCGCCCGCCTCCCACGCCGTCACCACTTCCGTCGGAGTCAGAGCGCCCGGAATCACCGGAACTCCATATCGCCGGCATACCTCAATCGTTTTCACATTCAGCGACGGACTCACCACGAACTGCGCTCCCACCAGCATGCACGCCCGCGCCGTCTCCGGGTCGAGCACGGTTCCCGCGCCCACCAGCACTCGTCCTTGCGAACTTTTCACCATCTCGCGGATCACGTCAATCGCGCCCGGCACCGTCATCGTGACCTCTACTATCGGGACGCCGCCCTTCTCGATAGCCAGCGCCGCCGCCACTGCGATCTCCGCCGATGGCGCGCGCAGCACCGGAACCAACCCCACCTTCTTGATCTGCTGCAGAATCTGTTCTCTCGTCATCGCGATCGGCGCCTCAGCGTTGTACGCGGGCCGTGCCCCCTTTCATCACGCGTTCCACTTCCGCGAGCGTCGCCATCGTCGTGTCTCCCGGGGTGGTCATCGCCAGCGCTCCATGCGCGCACCCGCAGTCCACTGCCCATTGCGGCCCTTTGCCCGCGAGAAATCCATAAATCAATCCCGACGCAAACGAATCGCCTCCGCCCACGCGATCATAGATCTCCAGATCTGGCATCGGCCGTGCTCCGAAAAAATCGCCGCCGTAATAGCAGATCGCGCCCCAATCGTTGCGCGTCGCCGTCTTCGCGACTCGTAACGTTGTCGCCACCACTTTCAAGTTCGGATACTTCGCCGAAACATCTTTCATCATGCTCCGGAAATTTGCGCTGTCTAGTTCCGACAGATTCTCATCCACGCTCGCAACCTTAAACCCCAGCGCCGCCGTGAAATCTTCTTCGTTTCCGATCATCACATCCACCAGCGGAGCCAGTTCGCTGTTCACTTCCACGGCCTTCGCTTTGCCCCCCACCGCCTTCCAGAGCGAAGCCCGGTAATTCAGATCGTAAGAAGTCACCGTCCCATGACGCCGCGCTGCCTCCATTGCCTCCCGTGCCACCAGCGGAGTCGTCGTCGACAGCGCGCAGAAGATCCCTCCCGTATGGAACCACCGCGCCCCTTCTTTACCGAAAATCTGATCCCAGTCAATCTGCCCCGGTTGCAACTGCGAAGTCGCCGTGTGCCCGCGATCCGAGCAGCCCAACGCCGCCCTCACTCCAAATCCCCGCTCCGTGAAATTCAAACCATTGCGTACGGAACGCCCCACATCGTCATACGGCACCCATCGCAGATGCGACAGGTCCACTCCACCCTGCAGCATCAGATCTTCCACGAGCCGTCCCACGGGATTGTCCGCCAGCGCCGTCACCACCGCGGTTCTCATGCCGAAGCACCGCCGCAATCCTCGGGCTACGTTGTATTCGCCCCCACCCTCCCACGCGCGAAACTCTCGCGCCGTCGCCACCCGGACATCGCCTGGATCCAACCGCAGCATCACCTCGCCCAGGCTCACCAGGTCCCAACGGCACCGAGCTGGTTCTCTCAGCGGCAATTCCGAATTCGTTTCCGTCGCCAACGATCGTCCTCCTCCTCTACGGCTCCAAGCCGATAGCCTCCGGTCTCCAGCTCCCCCCGGAACACGTGGGGACAGCCGGGGTGCCGACGCGCCCGATTTTGGACTGGCGGGGTGGAGGTGCCTCGGCTGTCCGGTCGAGCGAAGCTCGACGCATCAGTTCGCTGACCTCTTCATGAGCACCCGCAAAATGCCACTGTACGATACCGTATCCACAAGCGATGAAGCATTAAGACTTTCTAAAATCATCGTTTATCACTCTTGCGTTGACTGCCTGTTCTCTGCGCCGTACAAACATGCAGCGACATGGCTCACCTGCAAAACGCCGTTCGCGCGGTGGCGCTTTCCCGGCCTTCGTTCGGTTTTCTGCCAATTCCAAAATGATCCTCGAATGTCGTTCGAGGCGTCGGACAACGCGAAATTTCTCGTGACCCGACGTTATACTGTTCTGTCCTTTCTATGAGCTCGGCCTCGCGCGCTGTCCCCGTTGCGGTCAACATCGACGATCTGCGCGAGCTGGCCCGCCGCCGCGTCCCTCGCATCGTTTTCAACTACATCGACGGCGGTGCCGAAAGCGAGTTCACACTCCGGGAAAATCGCCGCATTTTCGACGACGTCTCCTTTCGCCCTCGCCAGGCCGTGCCTGCGCCGAGCCTTGATCTGCGCACCCGCGTGCTCGATACCGACCTCTCAATGCCCGTTCTCCTCGCGCCCGTCGGTTACTGCCGCATCATGCATCCCGACGGCGAAGTGGCCGCGGCACGCGCTGCCGGGAAAGCCGGCACCGCCAGCATCCTCTCCACTGTTTCCGGACACAGCCTCGAAGACGTGAAAGCAGGCACCACCGGTCCCATGTGGTTTCAGTTGTATCTCACCGGCGGACGCGCCGCCGCCGAAAACGCAATACATCGCGCCCAAGCCGCTGGCTACAGCGTGCTGGTCGTTACCATCGACACCACCGTGATCGGCCTGCGGGAGCGCGAATCGCGCGACGGCATGGAGCAGCTCCTGCGCGGCAGCCTCTGGTCGCAGATTCCGTTCACTCCGCAGCTCTTCGCCCGGCCGCGCTGGCTCGTGCGATTCCTCCTCGACGGCGGCCTGCCCAGCATGCCCAACATCGTCACGCCCGACCGCGGCGTTCTCCGCGTTCGCGACGCCCACACCGCCATCAAGCGCACCGCATTCTACTGGGACGATATGTCGTGGATTCGACCTCTCTGGAAGCGCCCGATCGTCATCAAAGGCGTCCTCACGACCGAAGATGCACAGAAAGCGATCGATTCCGGTGCTCAGGGCATCGTTGTCTCCAACCACGGCGGACGTCAGCTCGACTTCGCCCCACCGACCCTGCGCGTCTTGCCGGAGATCGTCGCCGCCGTCAACGGACAAGCCGAGATCCTGTTCGATAGCGGTATCCGCCGCGGCACCGACGTCGTGAAGGCGATTTGTCTGGGAGCGCGCGCCGTTCTCTGCGGACGTGCCTATGCCTACGGACTAGCCGCCGCCGGCGAAGCTGGCGTCACTCGCGCGCTCCAGATTCTCCGCGCCGATCTCGAGCGTAATCTTCGATTGTTGGGATGTCCCTCGATCGCAGAACTCGACCGTTCTTACGTGGAAATTCCGCAATGCTGGCAGCGTGACTGAAGCTTGAGGGCCTCGTGCAACTTTGCGACAAGTTTCAGAGACCACGAGGGACAGCCTCCCTCGGCTGTCCGGCGCAGCGAAGCTGCGCTACTCGCACACCTCACTGATTCACCCCACTCGCCAAAATCCCCCCATCCACAACCAGTAAATGCCCCGTCACAAAACTTGCCGCATCCGACGCCAAGAATATCGTCGCCCCTGCCAACTCATCGAGCTTCCCGAATCGGCCCATCGGCGTACGCATCAGGAACTCCTGCCCACGCGGACCTTCCAGCAGCTTCGTGTTCATGTCCGTGCGCAGAACGCCCGGAATGAGCGCGTTCACGCACACACCATGCTTCGCCCACTCCACCGCCAGCGCTTTCGTTAGTGTTCCCACTGCGCCCTTACTCGCGCAGTAGGCCGCCACCTCGTATAAGCCGACAAACGACGACAGCGACCCTATATTAATGATGCGTCCATAGCGCTGCTCAATCATGTGCCGCCCGAAGATCTGGCACGCTCGCGCCGTCCCATTCAGGTTCGTCTCGATGATGGCATTCCACTCGTCCTCGGGAAAATCGATCGTCGGCAGCCGCTTCGTCCGCCCGGCGCAGTTCACAAGGATTTGTACACTCCCAAATTCCTTGCAAACGGCTCCCAGCAATGCTCCCAGGCTCGCCTTTTCCATCACGTCGCATGTCACCTCCAACGATCGCGGGCCGATCTCCCGAATCGCTGCCGCCGCGGCGCGCACGTGATCCGTCCGTCTTCCCGTGGGTACAACGTTTGCACCAGCCTGCGCTAGCCCTTTGCTCAAAGCTAGCCCAATCCCGCTGGTGCCGCCGATCACAACTGCTGTCTTGTTCTTGAGATCCAGAAGAGGATGACCCATGCGTTCGATGAGGCCTTTCCTTCCCGCGCTGTCATCGCGGGCAACCGCGAATTATAAAGTCCCGTCGCGCGCCCGACCGCATGATTCTTCTGAACGAATCGTTCACAAAACCTGTTCGCGAGTTTTCTCAGGGCTGGCGCATCCCGACTTGCACGGGGCGAGCAGCGCGGTCCCCGACATGCCCGAAGTTGGCATGTTGGGGTGGAGGTGCCCTCGGCCGTCCGGCGGAGCGTACTCTGCAAGGGGTGCGAATCTGCCTTTTACTGCTGTTCCCCCAATCCTGCCGCAATCGCTTCCCCCAGTTCCTTCGTCGTCGATTTGCCGCCGAGGTCCGGCGTCCGTATCTTCGACTTGGCCAGCACTCCGCGAATCGCGCCCTCGACCGCGTCTGCCGCTGCCGTCTCGCCCAGATGCCGCAGCATCATGGCCCCCGACCAGATCTGCCCGATCGGATTCGCAATCCCTTTCCCAGCTATATCGGGTGCCGACCCATGCACCGGCTCGAACATCGAAGGGAACTCCCGCTCCGGATTCAGGTTCGCCGACGGCGCGATCCCAATCGACCCTACCACCGCCGGCCCGAGGTCCGACAAGATGTCCCCGAACAAGTTCGATCCCACCACTACGTCGAACCAGTCCGGATGCCGCACAAAATGCGCCGTCAATATGTCGATGTGATACTGATCGCTCTTTACATCCGGATACTGCGCCGCAATCTCCCGAAAGCATTCATCCCAGAACGGCATTGTATGAATAATCCCGTTCGATTTCGTCGCCGACGTCACATGCTTCTTCCGCGTCCGCGCCAGCTCAAACGCATGTCGCAGAACGCGGCGCACGCCCCTCCGCGTAAATACTGTCTCCTGGATCGCCATCTCGTCGTCGCTGCCTTCATACAAGCGCCCGCCGATCTTCGAATACTCGCCCTCGTTATTCTCGCGCACGATCGAGAAATCAATCTTGCCTGGATCTTTCAGCGGGCTTTCGATTCCCTCGAACAGCACCACCGGCCGCAAATTGATGTACTGCCGGAACCCTCGCCGGATCGGAATTAGCAAGCCCCACAGCGACACATGATCCGGCACGCTCGGATGGCCCACCGCTCCCAGAAAAATAGCGTCAAACGGCCGCAACTGCGCCAATCCATCCGACGGCATCATCTGGCCCGTGCGCGTGTACATCTCGCAGCTCCAGTCGAACTCTTTCCACTGGAAGCCGAACCCAAACTTCTTGCCGGCTGCTTCCAGCACACGAATCCCTTCTGGCACCACTTCCTTGCCGATCCCGTCTCCCGCAATCACCGCAATCTTGTATGTCTTCATGTTCGATCCAGAAGCTCTTCTTTGCGTCCTTTGCGGATTTTCTTTGCGATCTTTGCGGTTAAGAGCTCTTCTCTTTGATCCCGCGGTTCTCCGCGCGTTCCAGCGGGAAAAGCTTTCATCGCCTCGCCGGATAGCTCAGCCGCACCCCAACGCGAAACAGGATCGGAGGTCCCAGATTCACCACGGGCGTTTTCGCCACCTGGTATCGCTGATTCGTCAGATTCTCCAGCGCCCCATAAATCTCCACGTTCCGCGTCACCGCCCGGCCCACCTGCGCATCCATCGTATAAAAGCGGTCGAGAGGGAACTGGTTCTGATCGTCGTCGAACTGCTGGCCTACAAATCGCCCGGTCAGGCTCACCATTACGCGTGACGGATTCCAGTACCGCGCCTCCCACGTGAAAACGTTGCGCGGTACCTGCGCGACATCCAGTCCCACCAGATCCACGCCGCCGGGATTCCCCGGATAGCTCACCACCGTCGCCGCCGTGTATGCGTAGCCTGCCGAGATCTGCACGTCGCCGGTCACCTTTACCGTGCCGTCCAGTTCCACACCCCGCGACCGCGTCCTTCCCAGGTTTTCTTTTTGCCGCGTAATCAGGGTGGGTGTGGTTGTCAGCGTCACGTTCGCCACCGGATCAACAATATCGCTCCAGAAAAATGTTCCGCGCGTGCTTAGCCGGCCGCCCCATCCCGTGACGTTCACTCCACCCTCCGCCCCCGTCAGCCGTTCGGCGTTTAATCCGGCGTTGTTGAGTGTAAGAACATTCCCGACGCGAAACGTCCGATACAACTCATTCAAGGTCGGCCCCCGAAACGCGCGATAGACTGATCCCGTCACTGACACGTGCTCGCCGATCGCCCGTAACACCGACAGCCTCGGGCTTAACGCCACATCGGTTCTATCCGGATATACCGTCGCTACCGGCGGCCCTGTCACCGGAATCGTCGTCAGGATCCCGCGAAAGTTCTTCCAGTCATCGACCCGTGCAGCTGCTATCACCGTCCACTTCGCGTGATGAAAAACGTCTTCGCCAAAGAAACCCAGCGTCCGCTGCCGCCCGCCGCCGTTCCGTGCCTGGTTCGGTCCGGTCAGCAACCTTTCGTTGCTCGCCCCGATCACCTCATTCAGATCGCCGCCCCCAATCAAGGTCTGGCTCTTGCCCAGTACGTGCGTCCACTGCGCACCACCGCTCATCACTTGCTCCGGGACGTGCTGCACATCCGTCAGGGTCTCGCTGTTCCGGCCCGGCGCTACCGCTGAAAACGTCTGGTTGTATGCGGTCGCATCCCCATAGACCCGGAGGTTCAACGAATCGTTCGCGCCAAATTGCTTGTCTACTCCCGCCGCGCCCTCGCCGATCCGGGTGTCATTGACTTGCAGCCGCGTTCCGTTGTTGCGAGACTCCGTGTAGAAATTCCCGCGCAGAAAGACTCTGCCGTTCGCGCCTATCTCATGCCCAACACGCGCGTACACCGACGCGTCCTCCGAGTTCGCTGGAGTGTCCACGCTGCCTCGCACCGAGCCCGGCACCAGGATGAATCCATCCGTGTGAAACAACTCCGTCGCCAGTGAATAATCCCATCGCCCTAGGTGGCTGCCCGTCCACGCCGAAAGATCCGGCGTTCGCTCGTTCCCGAACGCCCCGTCCAGCGCAAATGCGGGCGCCTCCGGCTGCTTCGTGATCAACTGCACCACGCCGCCCAATGCCGAACTTCCGTACAGATTTGATGCCCCGCCGCGCACCACCTCCACGCTCGAAATCGCCACGCGCGGAATCCGGTCCCAGTACACCCACGCGCCGAACGGATCTACCAGAGAAATTCCATCCGCCAGCACCAACGCCCGGCTCGACGCGCTTCCTCCCAATCCTCGCAGCGACACTCCCTGCGCCGACGCGTTCGCGGTCCTGCTACTGGACCGCCGGAACAACGAAAACCCCGGCACCTGCCGCAGCATGTCATCGATCCGCAAAGCTGGCGTCGACGTCACATCTTCCGACGACAGCAGCACCGCGCTCCCCGGAGTTTCGGCCAGACGTACCTCCGCACGCGCCGCCGACACCATCACCTGCTGCGTTACCGGTGACATCTCTAGGACGATCTCGAGCGTCACCGTTGCGTTGCCGTTGCTACTCCAGGTCCGATGGACGGCGACGAATCCTTGTGCCACCACGTCCAGCGTTCCCGTTCCCGCCGGCACATTCGCAAACGAAAAGCGTCCGCTCGCGTTGCTCCATCCCGATGCTTGCCAGCTTCCGCTCTGCGCATGAAGCACTGCACCAACCAACACGGCACCCGACGCGTCGCGCACCACGCCGCTTACCGTCGCCGTTTGCGCGGCACTCTGAACGCTAAGACAGGGAAGCACGCAAGGAACAATCCCGAGAGCAAGGCTCGCAACCGACACGCGCCACCCGACTCGATAGGCGGGTGCCCCGTCCCAAGCTCTGCTTGGGCGGGGCTGTTCTGCACTCCTCACGCACAGCGGGTGACGCCACCGCCGCACCCGCTCGTAGATGGGAATCACTGGCCCTCCGCGCCCATCGAACATACCAGAGACGCTGCGAGTTCGCTTTCGCCGACGACATTCCCCGCCGGATATATGGTTCCTTAGCGTTCTTTGCGATTCAATGGGCATCTAGCACCTAAGACCCAAAACCCAAGACCTCAAGCCCTACCCCCTCTCATCTACAGCACCTTTCGTCTTTTCATACGTGACGAAGCGCACAGATTTCGCCCACCACCCGCGCTACCGTTCTCCATAGTCCTGCGACCGAGAACGTTTTTTGGGCGAACCTGCCCGGCTAGCGGATCTCGTCCAGACTGAGTGAACGCTGGCTGGCGCTCCGATCGCCAGCCCAGCCTTAACATCTCTACGCCTTCGTTACTTTGGGCATCTTGTTGGGATTACTCGTCGGCGGGACTATCCGGAAATCGGGAGATCCTTATGCCGTTCCAGCCGCGTAGCTCGAATCCCGGCGCTGCCCCGTTCGCAAGCGCATCTTTATTTGTGTCGAAATCTGTGTCGAAACCCCAGGCCTCCATCCTTTTTCTAGGATGTTGGCTCGCCGATCTCACCCTCGCGACCTTGCTCTTCACTGTGATCTCCGTCGCTGCTGCGCGCGCGCAGGAGCCGATCACTCCCGTGAACGATAACTCCCACCACGCCGCATCTCCATCCACGTTGCCCTTTGAGGTTTCCAACCCCAAGCACAAAAAGTGGCCCGAGATCGAAGCCGGACGAATCTACACCTTGGCCTGCGAACTCCTTGCCCGCAGCATTCGTCCCGAGCATCCTCCGCAGCTTCGTCCCAAGTTCCGCTTGGTGCTTGGCACCGACCACGATGAGTTTGTGCGTGACAGCTCGATCGAAGAATTGCATCTAAGATCTTGGGACCCGGAGAAATTCGCCCAGGGTGTTGTCGTCGTCGCTTTGCGCGACCTCGTCCCGCGGCCCGATCTTGCCCGGCTGGCCCGTTTGTCTGTGACCCTTGCCGGATCGACGGTCGATGTCAGCGACCTGCGCTCACACTAAACGATACGTCTCAGGTATCTGCCTTTGTGATTTTCGTTGCGCCCTTCGCGGCCTTTCTTTGCGATCTTAGCGGTTAAAAGCTTCTCTGTGGCACTGAGAACTGTTCTTTTTCATCCCCAACGACCCGCTTCCGAACATAACGCCAACTACCTGTTTTAGGGTTGAACGGGTGGCATCAATATCGTGACGCGATATAGGTGGCGTTGCGGGGCGGATTCCTCGCTGCCCGCCGCACTCACTTTTCACATTGATTTCCCTCCGCTACTTCGTCCCTCGATTTATCATGCTAAGAGGCCATGCTGACGAGAAGAACTTGCCCTTCGGGAGACGAAATCCGCGCTCGCCGCATCCTTAGATTGTTTGCATGAATATCTCCGCCCCATTCATCAAGCGTCCCGTCGGCACCTCGCTGCTGACCGCCGCCTTGTTGTTGTCCGGCGCCCTTGCATTCAGGTTCCTCCCGGTCGCTCCCTTGCCGCAGGTGGAGTTCCCGGTCATCCAGGTTTCCGCCAGCCTGCCCGGCGCCAGCCCCGAGACCATGGCCTCCGCCGTCGCCTCACCGCTTGAGCGCCAGTTCGGACGCATCGCCGGCATCAACCAGATGACCTCGGTCAGCCAGCTCGGCGCGACCGGCATCGTTCTGCAATTCGATCTCAACCGCAACATCGACGCCGCCGCCCGCGACGTACAGGCCGCCATCAACGCCGCCCGCAGCCAGTTGCCCGCCGACCTTCCCGGCAATCCGTGGTATCGCAAGGTCAATCCGGCGGATCCCCCGATCCTGATTCTTTCGCTCACCTCCGACACCATCCCGCTGCCGAACATTTACGATTCAGCGAACTCGATCCTCTCGCAAAAACTCGCGCAGATCAGCGGTGTCGGCCAGGTTTACGTCGGCGGAGGCGCGAACCCTGCAGTTCGGGTCGAGGTCAATCCCTACCTGCTGAATCAGTTCGGCACCGGGCTCGACTCTGTCCGCACAGCACTCGCTGCCGCCAATGCAAACTCGCCCAAGGGTGACATTCAGAGCCGTACCGGCGACTGGACCATCTCCGACAACGATCAGATCAAGCACGCCGACCAATACCGGCCGCTCATTGTCTCCACCAATCCCCGCACCGGTGCCACCGTCCGCCTCAGCGACGTCGCGGACGTACAGGACTCCGTCGAGGATGCTCACATCTTTGGCCTTTCCAACGGAAAGCCTGCTGTTATCCTCCTTATCTGGCGCCAGCCCGGCGCCAACATCATCGAGACCGTCGACAACGTTCTCCATCAGCTCCCGCAGCTCGAAACCTCGATTTCTCCTTCGATCAAGGTCTCTGTTGTCTCTGACCGAACGACCACCGTCCGTGCCTCCTTGCGCGATATCGAGATCACGCTGGCCATCTCCGTTGTTCTCGTGATCCTCGTCGTATTCGTCTTCCTGCGCACCGTTCGCGCTACAGTCATCCCCAGCATCGCCGTGCCGCTTTCGCTCATCGGCACCTTCGGCGTGATGTACCTCCTGGGTTACAGCCTCGACAACCTCTCGCTGATGGCGCTCGCCATCTCTACCGGCTTCGTTGTCGACGACGCCATCGTCGTCCTCGAGAACATCACCCGTTATCTCGAAAAGGGACTCTCGCCCGTCCAGGCCGCCTTCCGCGGCGCCCGCGAAATCGGATTTACCGTGCTCTCCATGAGCACGTCGCTGGTTGCCGTCTTTATCCCCATTCTGATGATGGGTGGCATCGTCGGCCGCCTCTTCCGCGAATTCGCCGTGACGCTTAGCATCGCCATCGGGGTCTCGCTCATCGTCTCGCTCACCACTACGCCCACGATGTGCGCGCAGATGCTCAAGTCTCTGCACGAGGAGAAACACGGGCGCGCCTATCGCCTCAGCCAGAAAATCTTCGACACGATTCAGGAGATCTATCGCGTCTCGCTCGGTTGGGTCCTGCGCCACCAGTTCGCCATCCTGCTCGTCACCATCGGCACGGCCTGCCTCAGCGTCTACCTCTTCAAGCAGGTGCCCAAGGGTTTCTTTCCGCAGCAGGACACCGGTCGCGTCTTCGGAACCGTGCTGGCCGCCGAAGACATCTCCTTCGACGCGATGAAGGAAAAAATGAAGGAGTACGTCGGCATTGGGATGGCCGACCCCAACGTCGAGAACATGATCGGCTTCTGCGGCGGCACCACAGCCATGAATCAGGGCCGCATGTACATGACGCTCAAGCCGCTCGGACGGCGGAAGCTTACCGCCGACCAGGTCATCGCGGAGCTGTTCCGCAAATTTTCCGTCGTTCCTGGTGCTACCCTCTACATGCAGGCGCAGCAGGATCTGAGCATCGGAGGCCGCGTCAGCCAGGCCCAGTATCAATACACGTTGCAGGGAGAGAGCCTTGCGCAACTCAACGAGTGGGCTCCGCAGCTGCTGCAAAAAATGCGTGCTCTTCCGCAACTGCGCCAGGTGAATACCGACCAAGAAGATAAAGGACTCGCCGCTTACGTTGTCATAGATCGCGATACAGCTTCGCGGCTCGGCGTTGCCGCTAGCGACATCGATACCGTGCTCTACGACGCCTTCGGTCAGCGCTTCGCTTCCACGATCTACGAACCCCTGAACCAGTACCACGTAGTGATGGAAGTCGCGCCCCAATACCAGCAGTCACCCGAAACGCTCAACAGCGTCTACGTTCACTCTTCCGGCGGCAAGATGGTCCCTCTTTCCACCTTCGCCCATTTCGGGCCGAGCAATACGTCGCTCGCCGTCAATCACCAGGGCCAGTGGCCCGCCGTCACCATTTCTTTCAACCTTGCGCCCGGCGTCTCACTCGGCCAGGCCACCGAAGCCATAGAGAACGTGCAGCGCAGCATCCGTTTCCCTGAAACGATTCACGCCAGTTTCCAAGGCACCGCCGCCGCTTTCCAGGACTCGCTCGCCAACCAGCCCGTTCTCATCGTGACCGCTCTGCTCGCCGTCTACATCACCCTCGGGGTGCTCTATGAGAGCTTCATCCATCCCATCACGATTCTCTCCACCATCCCGTCCGCGGGCGTCGGCGCGCTGCTCGCTCTCGACATCACGCACAATGAACTCAACGTCATCGGCCTCATCGGCATCATTCTGTTGATTGGATTGGTCAAGAAGAACGCCATCATGATGATCGACTTCGCGCTCGACGCCGAGCGCCGGGAAGGGAAGTCCCCGCACGACGCAATTTACGAAGCCTGCGTGCTGCGCTTCCGCCCGATCATGATGACCACCATGGCCGCGCTGCTCGGCGGTCTGCCGCTCGCGCTCGCCGCCGGAACCGGCGCCGAACTCCGCCGTCCCCTCGGCCTCACCATCGTTGGCGGACTCATCGTGAGCCAGGCCCTCACGCTCTTCACGACGCCGGTCGTCTACCTTTATATGGACCGCGTGCGCGTTCGCTTCGCTCGCAAGCATCGTCCCGCCATCTCTCCCAGCCCCAGCTCCGCCGACTAAGAACGCTGTTAATGCGACTCGAAAGACGGAGCGACCACAGCTCGCGTAGGGACAGACGCCCTCGGCTGTCCAGCCGAGCATCGCTCGGCAATGTGGTTTTTTTTCGCTGAGAGCGCTAATCCACCACAAGCCACGTGGGCAGATACCCTCGTCTGCCCCGCACAGCGAAGCTCGCAGCTCTTCTTCGCGATCTTTGCGGTTAGGAGCTTCTCTGTGGCTCGCAACAAGTGACTTACAACTCAAGGCACTTTGTCATACTGCGCGCAACGACCTGCCAAATGCCCAGAGCCCAAACCCGAGCGCCCAGAGCCTCAAGCTCCCGCTCCCACGTCTTATATAATCCCTCCCCATGTCCAATCCCGACTTACTCCGCCTCTGGGAAGAGCACACCTCCCACGAATTCGTTACGCATGACACCGAGGCCACGCTCGCCACAATGGTCGACGACGCCTACGTCAACCACATTCCCACCCTTACCGGCGGATACGGCAAGAGCGCTCTGCGCGCTTTCTACTCGCGGGACTTCATCCCCACCATGCCGCCAGATACCAAGCTCTCGCCCATCTCGCGCACGATCGGCGACAACCAGCTCGTCGACGAGATGATCTTCTCCTTCACCCACACGCAGGAAATTCCCTGGATGCTCCCCGGCATCCCGCCCACGAATCGCCACGTCGAGGTGCCACTCGTCGCCATCGTCCGCTTCCGCGACGGCAAACTCGCCCACGAACACATCTACTGGGATCAGGCATCGGTCCTCAAGCAAATCGGTCTTCTCACGGATCCCTCCCTTCCGGTCCACGGGGTCGAAACCGCCCGCAAGGTGGTAAACCCGGAATTCCGACCCGTCGTTGAGAACTGAGGGCAGGAAACTTGAGAACTGCTCTGTGGTCGGACAGGCTTGTCCGTAAAAGCGTGTGTTACACCGCGCCGCTACCTTTGTACGACCTTTTTTGCGTACTCAGTTGGATCGATTCGAGCGGCTATGGCGCTGTGAGCCAGTCGACCGTCGGCGCTGAGGAGGACATCTACACAGCTTGCAGATCCGTATCCGGCGCCGGGTATCCGAGGATCCGCAGCATAGCGACCACTTGGCCCTTGTGATGAAATGTGTGCGTGATCACGTGCATTACGATGAAAGCTGGACTCCGGAGTTCGCCGCCCCACTCCACTGGACGCACGGCCAACGTCGTGTTGAGTTGCTCTTCAGTGAGAGCGCTTAGATACGTTCGCGTTGCGTCGTGAATTCGTTCCTTGGCGGAGAGTAAACCAGCCATCGTCGGGCATTGCTCTTCGGTCCAGCCGGCGAATACTTTGTTCTGCAAATCGTGGATCCAGCCTTCCTCACAGGTCAGGATGTGCACCAATTGTCTGCAAATTGTTGGATGGCCAAATCCAGCTACTGCTTTGCGAGTTAGGTCATCTGGAACAGTTGCAACATGGCGGAGCAGAAGGTCCATTCGTTCGTGCATGAGTTCATGCAATTCCATGATTCCCGTTTTGTTGAACATGGTCTAAACCGATCCTGAATGCAAAGCGTTCGGCAATTCCCCGGAGGTGGGCTTGACCCCGATTGACTCCGGTAAGCAGATCCCTGACCCTGAACGGTCGCGCGCAAATCGGATGCCTTGAACACCGCGTGTTGGACCGTCCAGCACTTAGTCACTAGACGCTATCTTGAGGCTGCCCACGCCAGACCATCCGGACCTTTCCCTGTCGGAATTCGACCTGTGACGGAATAGGTCTTCAAGTCAACGACCGCGACATTGCTGTCTGAACTCACCGCAACGTAAGCCACCGATCCGTCAGGCGCAATCAGGATCCCCGCACATCCGTGCCCGAGGCTGACTCTTTTGATTTCTGCCCGCGAAGTCGCGTCGAGCACGATCAGGTCGCCGTTGCCTAGATCGGAGATCAGAACACGCTTGCTGTCGGGCGTGAACTTTAGGCGGTTGGCAAACTTGGTATGCACATTGATGGTCGCCGTCACCTTCTTCGTTGCTAAGTCAACGATCGTGACCATCTCTTGATGCGACGCCGCCCACAACTCTTTGCCATCGGGAGAAACATCGAATCCCTCCGGTGCTTTCCCCACCGGAATCACGGTCGCTGTCCAACGTGAGGCATCGGAGTTCTTGTCGGGCTCAAATACGCTGACACTATCCGATGTCATGTTTGCAGTGAAGATCGCCGTTAAGTCAGATTTCACCTTCAGCATGTGAGTTCGACCTTGTCCTGTCCCCAGCACCCACTCGATGCGTTGACTCTTGGGATCATAGCTGCCGATTGCCTTGCTGCCCTCGGCGGTGAAGTAGACCTTGTCATTCACGACGTCGAGGCCGTGCGGCGCACGAAGCGGCCCGAGATCCACGGGGGGCAGAGCTTTCTGCGCAACCAGATCTACGACCGACAGCGTCCTCTGGGGAACGCGGAACCCCCCGTAGTTCGAAATATAAGCGCGTCCGCCATCTTCACTCACCACCACCTCATGTGGATCTTCGCCGGCGGGAAGGCGCGTCAGAATCTTGAGGGTTTGCGGATTGACGATCGCGAGTGACTTGTCTTCTTTTTCAAGAACGAGGAGTTGCGGCGATCGCGTTTGGGCGGTCCCTAAGAGAGTGAGGAATGAAAGCGTGACCAACCACAGCGCTGCAGATAACAGCAATCCCTTGCGAGTCATTTGGGCTCACCGCTCCTTTCGGCCAGCGAGAATCGAATGCGCTGGCACGAAACCAGCACGAAACTGAATCACAGGTTAAAGCATCCTCCCTTCCATTTAAAACGGGCCTATGCGAGTGATTCTGTCTCCAGCGATTCTGAAAATCCATTCCGCGGAGGTGCTGTCATAAGGCTGACAATGGTTGTCACCAGCGCGTTGAGGCACAGCGCAGGAAGCCCGCGTTCCATCCCAGAAGGGGGTCGCGTTTGGTTGCGATCAAAAACATCGAGAATCCAACGCCACTGATGATGCCGGCCGCAACCCCAGCCGCGGTCGCGCGCCTCCAGAAAAGGCCGAACACCACACCCGGAAAGAACTGCGTGACCCCACTGTAGGCGAACAGTAACAACCCAACCAACGTCGTCGAGCTGTAGATGGCAAAGTACATCGCGATCGCGGTCGTGAGAACGACCAATACTTTCGCGAGCTTCGCGACAGAATCGTCACTCATCGAAGGCGCAAACAACGGGCGCACGAAATTCTTCGAAAACAGCGTCCCCGCGGTGAGAATCAACATAGAAGCCGGAACCATCGCCGTCAGCGCACCGGCTCCCCCAACCATGCCTAGAAACCACGGAGAGAAAGTATTTCGAACGGTCGTGAGCAGCGCCATGTCGCCATTCTTAAGATTCGGCGTCACCAGGATGGCTGCGAATCCGGCAAAGAACAGCAATGGCACCGTGACGTTATACAGTGGCATGATGACGGCATTGCGCCGCAGAGTGTCGCCGCTTCTTGCCGTGAATACCGAGCCGAAAGCGTGCGGCCACATGTAGAAGCCCATGGACGTAAGCAAAACCGTGGAAACAAACCAGGTGTGACCCATGAATGCTGTGCTTCCTGGCATGGTCAAGTGCGATGGCTTTGCCTGAATGAGCGCGTGGAAACATCGGCTGAATCCCGCCGAAGTAGTGGTAGGGAATTCCAATGCCGATCGAGAAGGCGGCGATCAGCATCAGTGAGTCTTTCAGAACACTGACCCAGGCCACCGCGCGAATCCCGCTCGACAAAACGAAGCCCGCCACGATGACGAACGCGATCGTGATGGCCATCGACCGGCTAATGCCGTCGAAGCTTGCTACTTGCACGATGATACCGAGGCCGGTGAGTTGCAGTTGGAGGTAGGGAACAATAAACAGAACGCCGGTCAGGGCAACCAGGGCCGAAAGTGCCGTGCTGCCATAACGCTGACGAAAGAAGTCTGCCTGGGTATGCAGAGAATACCTTTTATCCACTTCCCAAATCCCCGGAAGAATAAAAAACGAGATGACGTAGCACAGGGTGAGGTAAGCGATCACATAGAGGGTGGGTCCTCCTCGGGAATATGCCCAGCCGCTGGCGCCGAGAAACGCAAAAGTCGTATAGACTTCGCCGGCCATGAGCAGCCACACAAGAATAAGTCCGAAGCCGCGGCCGCCCACTGCCCATTGCTCAAGATTCATCCTTTGGTGGAATCCCGCGTACACTCCAGTGACGGCGCCCACCAAAATGATGCCGAAGATGATCGTCATCGCAATCGTGCTGGGTGTCATCGTGGCTGATCTCTCTTGCGTTGGCCTGCGCCGTCGCGGACGATGTTCCTGGTCGAGCGCTTCCACAGACGGTAGACACCTGCCATGCACAGACTGGTAAGGGGGATCCAAGCGATGAGCCAGGCCAGGTTAAACGGCAGGCCGAAGACCAGCGGGTACAGGCGATCCCACAACGGCACCGACACACAAACAGCCAGAAACGGCAGCGCCGCCAGTAGCAATGACCAAATATTGTTCCGGTTCATGAAGGGAAGTGCGACGATGGCAAAGTCGCGAAACAGTAGCCGAGACTTGTAAAGAATGCAAGCCGCACCATGGCTCTCGGCGATGAACGAGGGACCTCTTCTCCCGAATCGAAAGCCATCGTCGGGATCGCACTGACTGTCCGAAAATGGCCCGCAGGCCGCCGATATAATCGTGGGGGCTCGACGTCGAATACCCCGCGCTTATGACCGCCCTTACGCACGCCTCCGTAGCGCTGGCTGAGTCCCTCTTCGATGACCCGTTTTATTGGGCTATCACGGATAGTTTCGGAGACGATTACGCTGCACGTAAGCTTGCCTTGCAACAATACTTTTGTTACTCACTCGCGGAGGCGCAGCGGACCGGACGTTGTGTGATTGCTGCGGACCCGAGTCTCGGAGCCGCGGCCTGGTTGTTACCGCGCACGTCCGAGGTCGCAGCCGCCGAGGCAGTAGCAAAAGCGGAATTCTTGGCTGCTGTTTTGGGCCATCGCGGCAGGGAAAACTACGATCGCATAGTCCACTTCATGACGCCGTTGGCCGCGAAGGTCATTCCGGCAGGTTCGTGGTATCTCTCGATTATCGGCGTTCTTCCCTCGGCGCAAGGACGAGGCATCGGGGCGACCCTCCTTGCGGGCACTTTGGAGGAGGCGTCGCGTGCCCATGCGATCTGTTATCTCGAGACGTTTACGCCGAGGAATCTGCGCTTCTACGAACGCATGGGATTTCGAGGAGTTTCCGGCCACCTGGAGCCGACGACCAACCGAGAGTACTCCGTGATGCGACGGGATCCTTAAAAGGTGAGACTGCGAGAGGGGCAACGTTTGACAGTCCACAAGGGGGCTTCCGTCTTCAAATGTGTTCTTCGGTATTGCCTCACACCGCGAAGCTGTTATGCTGACGAGCGCTTTTTTCGCGTAACGATTTCGAGGGGAGGGCTGCAATGAGTTTCTCTCGCCGTCAATTCCTGACTACGACCGCCATCGGTTCACTCGCCTTAAGCCTCGAGGGACGCGCGCTGAGCCCCGGCAAAGAACCCAATAGCTCGGCTTCCCAATCGGGAGCAGCAGCAGGGAAAGCGCCGATCCTCGTGTGCGCGAACAACGGAGTTGCCTACCTTGATCGCGCCTATGAGCACCTGTCTAAAGGCGGCGACACGCTCGACTCGGCGATCCTCGTGGTCACAGGGCCCGAAGACGATCCGAAGGACGATAGCGTTGGTCTGGGTGGGCTGCCCAATGAAGATGGTGTCGTTGAACTCGATGCATGCTGCATGCATGGGCCGACGCGTAGAGCGGGTTCAGTAGGAGGCGTGCGCAATATCAAAAACGTCTCCAAGGTTTCGAAGGCTGTGATGGAGCACACCGGGCACGTGATGCTCGTGGGCGAAGGCGCGGAGCGCTTCGCGGTGGCGATGGGTTTCCCACGTGAGAACCTCCTCACCGAGCATTCGCGCAAGATCTGGCTGCTGTGGAAGGAGTACCACTCGGGGGCCGACTGGTGGGGTCCGGGGATGGCCGATCCCAAGTGGCAGCCGCCTGATTTAAAGGACGAAAATAAGCCACAGTCGGAACTGTGGAGAGAGAAAATTCTCCAACTGGCGGAGCGGACTGGCGAGTTAGGCATTGAGCCGGAGCTCCGCATGGCAGCCGTGCGGAGCGTGCTGTTTCCACCAACTGGCACGATTCACTGTTCCGCGCTCAACGAAAAGGGCGAGATGTCGGGCATCACGACTACTAGCGGGTTAGCCTTCAAGTTGCCGGGCCGGTGCGGGGACTCGCCGATTATCGGCGCCGGCTGCTTCACCGACCAGGACGTAGGGTCGGCGGGCGCGACCGGCAGCGGAGAGGAGAACATCAAAGTAGCGGGCGCCCACACGATCGTCGAGAACATGCGCCGTGGCATGTCGCCGCATGAGGCCGGCATGGACGCGCTCAAGCGCATCGCCCGCAATTACAACAACGACATGAACAAGCTACGCTTCGTCGATATGACCTATTACGTGCTGCGCAAGGATGGCGCGTACGCGGGAGTCTCACTGTGGGAGGGCTACCGGCAAGGGAATCCGCACAAGATCGCAATTCACGATGGAACGAAGCGGGCGGAAATCACGACGCCGCTGTTCAAAGGCTACTCGCAGGAGTTCCCGCCGTTTCCAAAGATTCCCGAGGAACTGATGAAGGACTCGGAGTACCTGAAGTGATGCCCCGAGTCCGGGATGAGACTTGCGATGTCCGACAAGAGTTAGGACGCTGAGGACGAACCTGACGTGCCGCCGGACGATCCACTGGTCGAACCGGCGTAGGGATAGAAATTCAAATTCGTATTGTTGCCAATGGCGATGCTGCCGCCGAACAACAGTGAGCCGTTGATGAGCACTGGCGACGGGGTGTCTCCGTCTCCAGAGGTGAACTGCCCCTGCGGCGCAAGGATGGTGCCGTTAAATACGGTATTGTTGCCCAACTGTGCCGTGGTTCCCGTACCGATGAGATTGAAGATCACATGATCGGGAGTGATTCCCCCACTCAGAACGATCGACGCGCCGTTTCCCAATTGCAGGCTACCCGAGTCGGTGGTGCTCCCAATGTTCACGATTACGAATTCAGTAGCGCCCGCGTTGATCGTGATCGTCGACTTGGTGCCGGTGGTGATCGAAGGGAGGGCAATCACGTTAACTCCTGCGCCGCCCGAGATCGTCGCTGTGCCGTGAGATCCAAGCGCAATCGCTGGAAGCGTCTGAGTTGCGGCAAGTCCGGCCAGGCTCGACGAGAATGCCATCGCATCGCTGCCAGCCTGCGGATAAGTGGTCGTTAATTCAGGATTGGTCCCGGTCGTGTCTGTGCCTGTACCGCACTCGCTGGGCGCACTCACCGCGCCACCGCCCGTGATGCATTGCCCCGCGATCTCGCTGTCGTTGCCAAGGCAGATCGTCGTTGCTCCCGGCGGATTGCCTGCGCAATTCAGTCCCTGCGGCGAACTCGCGCTCCCGAGAACGTCGCCACTGACCGTGTCGGGAGCCGCGGCATTGCCGCGCCCCATCAAAATGGTCGTCGCACCCACGTTACCTGGGCAGCCCACGGCGCCGGGACAGGTGACCGCGCCCGATACGCTGACCGCAGCGATGTTCACGCGGTTCTTCAAAGTCACATCGCCGCCCGAACTCAACACGGCGAAGCCTTTGGCAGCACCCAGGTCGGCGGCGGAAGCGTGTGGGGCAGAAATGGCAAGGAAAAGCACGAAACTGAAAACGAAGAGGACGACGGTTCTGAAAATTGTGAACTGGCGGGGGTGCCGGTTATCGCTCACTGCGAGTCTCCTTGGTGAAGGAGTCCGCGCGGGGGGATGTTGAGGCGTCGCACGGACCGCTTCTGTAAAAGCTGTTCTGACGCACACTATTGCACGCGTTTCCCCAGGCGGGGAGATCGCATGGGGACCTGTACCAACCGCGTAGAGAAGTAACCGGTTACCGGCTAGTGGGACGTGGGACTATTGGATACTGCGCGAAGGTACGGTTTGTCCTTGCGCGAACCGATGGTTCGTGGGTCGAAGCAATGAGGTTCCGCTGCGCTGCACGGCGATACAGGGCCATGGCGCTTGCTGTGATTTGCGTTGGAGAGCCAAGACGCTAGGTGAAGCGCACCTTCACCTCGGCGCCCTTTTCGAGGTGAATGCTGTCGATGAAGCGGACGCGTCCGGTTTTCAGCGTCATGATCACCGAGGAGGTTCGGATTCCCTCGCCGAAGAAGCGTACGCCCCTCATCAGCGAGCCGTCGGTCACGCCGGTGGCAGCAAAGATCATCTGGTTGCCGGGAGCGAGGTCCTGCGCTTCGTAGATGCGCCCCTTGTCCTTGATTCCCATCCTGGCGATGCGTTCTTCAAGCTCGGGTTTGTTGATGACGAGGCGGCCGAGCATGTAGCCATTGAGACAGCGGATCGCAGCGGCTGTGATCACTCCCTCAGGCGCGCCACCTGACCCCATCACGCAATGAACGCCGGTGCCAATGACGGCCGCGGCGATACCAGCGGAAAGATCGCCGTCACCAATGAGCTTAATCCGGGCGCCGGCTTTGCGGATGTCGGCGATCAGCTTCTCGTGGCGCGGACGGTCGAGCACGATCACAACAAGGTCATCGACGCCGCGTTGCAGGCGTCGTGCGATGTTCTTCAGATTGTCGGCGACGGGCGCATCGAGATCGATAGCGTGCTTGCAAGATGGCCCAACGACGATCTTCTCCATGTAGCAATCGGGCGCGTTCAGCAAGCCGCCCTTTTCGGATGCCGCCAGCACAGTGATGGCCCCGGGCGCCCCGGTCGCACAGAGGTTTGTGCCTTCGAGGGGATCGACAGCAATGTCGATTTCGGGGACCTGGCGGCCGTCGGGAAATTCGGCGCCGACTTTCTCCCCGATATAGAGCATTGGCGCTTCGTCGCGCTCACCCTCGCCGATCACGATGTTGCCGCGCATCGGGACCGTGTCCATGGTCTGGCGCATGGCTTCGGTGGCGACCTGGTCGGCCAGGTTGCGGTCTCCGGTGCCCATGGTGCGGGCCGAAGCGATCGCGGCTTTCTCGACGACTCGCAAAAATTCGAGCGCGAGATCGGACTCCATGTTGACTCCGAAGCTTTTGACCTTGGCTTCGGGACGCGTGTCAGTAGCCATGAAAAGAGCCTCCGATGAATGAAACCGGGTTGAGAATATACCCCTAACAGGATGATCTGTGGAAGGACGGGAATCACTTCAGGAACGCGCCCACAATCCAATATGATCAACTGCAGCAACAATATCGTTTTGGCAATTCATCCGCGTTTTTCGACTGGCTTGCCCTAAGTTTCGAGCGGATTCCTAACTCTTAGCGTCAGCGTACAGACGCCTGCCGCCAGATAGGCCAAACCGATAAATGCAAAGCTCGCGTTCAGGGAGTGCGTCGTATCATTCAGAAGTCCGATCACAAAGGGTCCGGCAAATCCGCCACATTGTCCCAACGAATTGATGAGGCCGAACGTAGCAGCGGCTGCCGATTCGCTGAGCATCATGGTAGGGATCGACCAGAATACCGGGTAGAAGGCGTAAAAAATCCCGCTTCCGAGCAGCAACAGCAAGATCGCCAAAGGGACAGCGTGGTGGGTCAGAAGAACCAGTTCAAACATCGTCCCCGAAGCAAACAAGGGAAGCGCGGTATGCCAGCGGCGTTCCCCGGTTTTGTCAGAGTGCCATGCATTCAGCATCATTCCGACAATTCCAAGCAGCGCCGGGAGCAGCAAGAGCGAAGTAACCGAGCGGTCGGAAAGTCCCGAGAGACGCTTCACAAACGTAGGAATCCAGTAAATACTCCCGAGCGTCCCGGTGAGAGACAGAAACCACGCTGCGGTGAGCATCGCAACTCGCCGATCCAAGAAGGCCTCGAGAATCGTATGGTTCTTAATTTTCTTCTTTGCGTCGAGTTCTGAGCTCAGTTCTTTGCTTAGCCATTCTCGTTCGTCTTCGGGAAGCCAACGCGCTTGCGCCGGCCAGTCCGTCAGGTAAACAAGCGTGATCAATCCAAGCACAATGGCTGGGATCCCTTCGAAGACGAACAGCCAGCGCCACCCTTCCAGCCAATGCCAGTGAACGCCCAGGAGCCAACCGGCGATGGGGGAGCCGATCAACGATGCTGCGGGAACGGCTATGTAAAGGCATGCGATGGCCTGGCTTCGTTCCCGCAGACGAAACCAGTGCGTCAGATAGACGATCATGCCAGGGAAGAAGCTTGATTCGGCGAGGCCCAGCAAAAAACGCGCAACGTAAAACTGTTCAGCGTTACGGACGAATCCCGTGAGAATGGTGATGAGACCCCACGAAACCATGATGCGCGCGATCCATCGCCGCGCGCTCCAACGCTCGACGGCGATCGCACCTGGTATCTCAAACAGGATGTAGCTCAAATAAAACACGCCAATGCCAAGGCCATAGACGCGGTCGCTGAAACCGAGGTCCGCGCTCATCCGCAGGTTGGCGAACGACACGTTGACTCGATCGATGTAATTGACCACGTAGATGAGGAAGAGGAATGGCAGCAAGCGGAGAGCGACCCGCCGGCGTGCTCGAAGCCCGACATCCGGCAACCGCGAGACTGAAGTCGTCGCCATATATGTGCCTATGTCGTTCCTGTCCGCGCCAGATAAATCATCCTCGAAAGCGCGCGGCGTTGGGAGAGTTCGACGACAACGCCAAGATACTGTTGCTCGCGTTCGAAGTCTGTAGCATCTTCCATGTCCCTCAACTCACGCTCGTGAGCCAGTCGTGCATCCAAGCGTCCCTTGGCCGTTTGCAGCAGACTCAGCGTTCGGTCGATTACTTCGATGATCTCGAAGCCACTGTCCTTAAGGACGTGCTCGTTGACACCTGGTGGAACAAATTGGGTGAATCCGCGATTGGCCCTCAGACGGAATTCATCCGCGGAAACGGCTCCAGTAATGACCGCGGCGTCAGTGAACAAAAATCTTCCACCGGGAATCAAAATTCGCTCGATCTCACGAAATATTGCGAGGCGGTCGGAGAGATGAAGAATGACATCGAGGCAAAGGACTGCATTGAACGAGGCGTTGAGGTAGGGCAGTGGTTGATTCAAATCGGCCTGGCGAAAGCTGAGCTTTTCCCCGAGTTCAAGTGAGGCAGCGCGCGTCCGTGCCGCTGTAATCGCGGGAACGCTCAGATCGATGCCACTGCCATGACAACCGGTGAGTCCAACAACGAAAGCAAGCACCCCGCCCGACCCGCAGCCCAGATCGAGAACGCGGCTGGCATTTGTGAGCTGCAGTTTAGCAACGTCATTTTCCAGTTCGCTCTTTATCACCCACGAGTGCTGGCCGATATCGTCGCCATACGCTTCGTGCCGAATTTGCCGCATCAACGGAGAATTGAACTCCTGATACGTGCGGTCATAACCTTGCGATGGAAGTTCCGGAGAAATAAGAGCACCCCCCCGAGCACGTTAGAAGGTTGGGCGAGTATACATCCGAGCATCGTCGATTGGCGTCGTTGGACGGATGGTTCAACACGGAAATAGTCTGGTCCGTGCGGTTGGTTGAACGACGCCATCCGCATAGAGCTTTCGTGGCCGGTCTGCTAGCCTTTCGGCCATGACTACAGAACGCAAAGAACCGACATACCTTTTCAGCGAAAAGCAGGCCGCGGACAAGAGCGAGATTGCGCGCCGATTCCTTGAGACGCGCACCCGCTTGAACGCGAATGTCGATAAGGCCGACAACTTTCTCGTAAAGCGTTTCTATAACATCGATCACAACACCTATTTGGAAGGAGCAATCCCCGCAAAGTACAAGGAGTTGATGGGGCTTGTGGTATCGGCTGCCCTGCGCTGCGACGATTGCATCAACTATCACATCATCCAGTCGTACCGGCTGGGCGCAACCAGGGATGAACAGCAGGAGTCGTTGAACGTGGCGCTCGTCGTCGGAGGAAGCATTGTGATCCCGCACCTCCGGCGGGCGTATGAATTGCTGACTGAGTTGTATGGGTGAAATTTTTCGTAACGCAAGGCTTTGGCTCAGACTGGAACCAACCTTCGCACTCGGTCCGTCATCCAATGCGCGGACAAAGAGCGGAGAGACGAGCGTGCCGAGAAAACTACAATTGGTCTGCATTCCCCTATTCTTCGCGGCCCTCGTGGGCTGCACATCCAGCGACAATCCGCAGGACCTTAAAGAAAAAACCGCGCGGGAAACAGCCACGATGAAGCGCGATGCCAAGGCGGTGGCAGAGGGAATCCGCGAGGGCTGGAGCCGCGATAAACCGCTCGATTTAAACAGTGCATCGAAGGACGATTTGATGGCTTTGCCGGGTGTGAATTCGGCGGACGCGGGCCGGATCATCGAGGCGCGTCCGTTTCGCGAACCGGATGAACTGGTGAGCCGGCACATCCTGAGTAAGTCGGAATACGACAAGATCTCAGACCGCGTGGTTGCCAAAAGGTGAATCGGGCAAATCCTGTAGAAGTCGTGTTTTGGCGTTACGATTACCATTGAGACTCGCCGTCGTTTACCATCCCGTACAGATCCAGATCGTGGAACACGCCCCACTTGCAGATGTGCTGCTGCTGGCGGCCCTCGTACCGCATGCCGATCTTCTGCAGCACGCGACCTGAGGCTGCGTTTTGTGCGATGCAGGAGGCGTAGATCCGGCGCAACTTCAGCATACCGAAGCCGTACTCAATGGCGGCGCGGGCCGCTTCGCTTGCATAACCGCGTCCCCAGTAAGGAACTCCAATCCAATAGCCTAATTCCGCGTGACTGTGATCCTTGTCGATGCGAAGTCCGACCCCGCCGCAAAGTTGTCCGTCCCCGCGAAGCGTGATGGCGAAACGCGCGCTCGTGCCCATCTCCGCCTCGGCGGCGAACGTCTTGATGAAGCCGACGGCATCCTCCTCGCGGTAGGGATGCGGTATGCGAAGGGTAGTAGCAGCGATCTCGCGGGCGCCGGCAAGCCGCACCAGATCAGCGACGTCACTCAGGACGTAGGGTCTTAACACGAGACGGTCAGTGTGCAGAGACGGATCCGGCATAATCGAGCAAGAAGTATTTTGTTGCTTACTGCAGCCATCCCGCTTTGGGCGCTTGGTGTGTGTCTTTCCAATGCCGAAGTTCCTGAAAACCTTTCTCGGTTTCGTCGGCGGTGATGTGGCAATGCCCGTCTTCTTTCACATATTGCTGCACGAACAAGTCACCCGAACCTGCCTCGCGCGTGAGTAATGAATAGCTATTGGGGACGGCGGGTGACACCAGTGGATCGTACGTCGTGTGGACGGCGAGCACGGGCCGGGTGAGATGTCCAGTGAGCGTTACATAGCGCTGCAGGTAGGCGAGCGCGCCGGGATCGGCGGCATAGCGTTTTACACCGTCGTTCAAGGCTCTGTCGTCGGCGCTGCCAGAGTAGATCGTGTCGCGATTATCGAAGGGGTTGCCGCCAGCGCGCTGCTCGATCTCTTTGAGGATGTAAGTGACCAGAACGATGGTGCCAGTGAGGTCTTTGTTGTTGTGAACGCCGAGGAGTTTGCGCACGGCGGTCGCAGCCTGCGGCTTAGTCTGGATGCGATCAAAGACGGTCTTGGAAAGCTGTTCGGTGAGCGCGTACTCTTTCGGCATTTTTGCGGGATTCGGCAGGATCCCGGGAAAGTAGTAATCAAACAGTACTCGCGCGTCGAATCCGCGGGTCAACAGGCGGGGGCTGCTCTCCACCGCACCGCAGAGATCAAGTCCTGCGTCGTACGCCTGCGGATTGGTTTCGATCATGACAACCGTGAGCAGGCCACCCATGGAGTGACCCGTGATGAAGGTCTCCTTCGGTTGCCCGTAGGTCTGGATGAAGTGTTGGCGCAACGCCTCAATATCGGGCATCGCCTGCTCCACCGCCCATCCACCCGTAGAGTACCCGGTCTGCGCCAGCGCGTATCCCAGTTTGACGAAGACTGCGAGTTCCGGCGGCAGCGGCTTTTTCTCGTCATAGCCGACGCCCGTGGGATGCGGGTCGTAGCCGTGACAGTAGAGGACCAGCCCGTGGTTCCAGCTGGCGGGCACATCGACCCGGTATTCGGCATTCTGCAGTTTGCCGAATTCTGTCTTGGCCAAGGCCGGGGTAACGCTCGCGCCCAGGATGAGGAGAATTGCGAAGAGTGTCTTCATGGTGATCGAAGAGGGAAGCTTTTCCTAGATCAAGAACGGATGAGGATAGCACTTTGGGAGCGTCATTTTCGCAGCCGTCTAGGGCATCACGAACGACGCAGACTTGAGGATCTGTGCGATCCAATCGGCATGCGGCATCGAACTCGCTTGGAGCGCGCGGATTTCGCGATCAACATCGTAAGGAACCCGTCGGATCTCGGGGGTGGAATCGTCCAGCAACAAGTACGACGCCCGCGGATCGCCATCATACGAAAGGCTGACGCTACCTGAGTTGGCAACGATCATCCCGGAGATGGTCCTGATGTAAGGGCGATGAATATGCCCATGGACGGCGATAGGGGCGCCGAGCGGGGCGTAAATCGACCGCAACTCTTCATCGCTGGCGTCGTGCGCAGGAGCGCGCCATGGGCTGTCGGGACTGGCATGCACAAGGGCAAGCGGCCCATGGTGATGCGCTCGCGGAAGTGACTGGAGCCACGCGATTCGCTCCTCGCCCAAGCTCTCACGGGCAGCCGCTGCTATCTCGGCGATCACGGCAAACAGAGGCTGCATCTTCGGCGACTGACTTGCGAACTCGGCCAACGATTCCGGTCGCGTCAGCATCTCGTCGGTGTTGCCCAATACCCCCGGCCAGCCCAGGTCTCGGATCTGATCGACGATCTCGACGGGACTCGATCCACCATCGGCGAGGTCGCCGCCGTGAAAGATGAGGTCCGGGGCGGTTCGCCGCAAGTCATCCAGTACCGCCTTGAAAGCGGTGCGATTGCCGTGGATATCCGAAACGACCGCGATCCTCATAAACCCTCAACCCAAAACACGAAATCATATGCGGAGATCGACCAAGCGGCGCAAGGAGAGGCAATTCAAGTACGGAATTTTCTACAAACCTTGCCCTAGAAATCGGCCTACAATGACTCCAAACAATTGTGGGTTGTGTGAGACAACACACCCCTTCCGGTCCGCATCGGTAGGAGGACAAGGCTGTTTCCGTGCCGATCGCCGTCCCGTTCTCGCAAACGGCTGCTTGTTGACTCTTTCATTGGAGCAGCCCATTCAACTTTCCTGGGAGTAGCACGATGTCTCTTCGACACACCTACAGCGCAGTCCTGACTTTTGGCTTGCTGACTGGAGCCATGTTGGCGCAGGACGCGCCTATGCCGCACCTGACGCCGGGAAACCAGCGGAAGGCGACGCCGCAGGACAACATGGAGCCGGCCCCGCCACAGTCTGTAGCTCTTACTGTGCCGAAGGGCACGCCGCTGCAGGTCGCGCTCGATACCGAAGCCCGTGTGAAGAAAGCCGGGGAGGCAATTCACGGGCGTGTCGTGCAGCCGATCTATGCGTTCGATCACATCGTGATTCCGGTGGGATCCGAGGTGAACGGAGAGATCACGAAGATCATCCCGCTGACTGGCGGCAAGCGGACCATGGCTGCGCTGGACGCGGACTTCACGCCTGTACGCAAGATCGAAGTGCAGTTCCACGAGTTAGTTCTTGCTGATGGACGTCACATGCCGCTCGACACCATCGTCACGCCCGGCTCCGGCCAGGTGATCCAGTTCGTGTCGGCCGCCGAAGCCAAGGAAAAGAAGACTGTGAAGGATCAGGCGACGGAGCGCACCCGCCAGGCGAAACAGCAGGCGCGGCAAGAGTGGGACAACGCGATGAAACAACTGAAAACGCCTGGCCGCGTGCAGCGCGTTAAGCGCTATGTCGAAGCGCAACTTCCGCTGCATCGCCAGTTCATTCAGGCCGGAACGCTCTATTTCGCAGAACTCGAGAAGCCGCTCGATTTCGGAACGGAGGTGATGACGCCGCAGATGGCGGAAGCGTTCGCCGGGCCACTGCCGCCGGGGTCCGTCGTCCACGCGTGGCTTGAGACGCCGCTTACCTCGGCCACCGCGCACAAGGGCGATCTCGTCGAAGCTCTGCTCTCGCAGCCGCTGTTGGACTCGAACCAGCATCTGGTTCTTCCCCAAGGCAGCCGGATCAAGGGAACGGTCCGCCAGGTTCAGGCGGCGCGCCGCATGAAGAAGAACGGGCAGCTACGTATCGAGTTCAAGGAATTGGTCCCGCCCGACGGGGTTGAGCAGAAAGTGGAAGCGACGCTCGAAGGCGTCCAGGCAGGCAAGAATGCCAATGTGAAGCTTGACTCGGAAGGCGGTGCCGAGGCGACCACTCCCAAGACACGCTATTTGGCCACGGGAGTGTCGTTGGCGCTGGCGGCCGCTTCGATGCGCACGGACACCGACGTAGACCACGGCGTAGCCACCAACGGCGGAGGAACCGGTGCCCGCGTGGCTGGTGGGGCCAACGCCTTCAAACTCGTCGGCATGGCGCTTGGACTCGCGGTTCGGTCGCGTGCCCTGGGATACACCATGGGCGCGTATGGGGCGGGCATGTCGGTTTATTCGCACTTCATCGCGCGCGGTACCGAGGTCGTCTTCCCGAAGAACACGGCGATGGAGATCGGCCTAGGGACGAGGAAAGAGGGCGAGGAGAAGAAAGACGAAGCGCCCGGGACGGCACTCACCGCGCGAAAGTGGAGGGCCCCTTTGGCGTCTGCGGAAGGTGACGAGGGAAATCTACCGACTCAATGGACCGTGGAGCTTTGTCCGCCTGCAAAGGACTTCTCGACAAACGCCAGCGCATCTGCTCCCCACGCGTCCACACCGTGAACGCAAAATGAGTGGTTCTCCTGCTGCGTGTGCCCCACCGAGGGATAAATGCGGATCTGGGCCGGCTTCCCTTGCTTTTCCATTTCTTTCGCTAGCGTCCGGCTGGGTGCCAGATCGTAGTCGCCCTCTGCCTGGATAAAAAACACGGGCACCTTTGCGTTGCGGGCAGCTTTTATCATGCGGGCCCGCAGATCCGGCGACCCTTCCCAGCTTTCCGCGCCACCAGCGAAGTCGACGGCCGCACGGACGTCCGGAGCATTCTCCGCGGCCAGCAGAGTTTGAATTCCGCCAAACGAGCAGCCCATGACGGCGATTCGCTTCGCGTCGACGAATGCGAGCGAACTCAGATAGGCGAGCCCTGCGAGTTGATCCTGAAAGTGCAATTGCATCATCTCGACCAGTTTGGCGCTTCGCGCAGAAGGGCCTCGCACCTGGCCTTCTGTTCGCAGAAGGTCCATGACGTAGGGGGCGGCATCGGAGGAGCGGCCCTGTCCGCGCCGGTGAGGAACAAAGAACGCATAGCCCTTGCCGACGAAGAAGTCGGCGAGTGGTTGCAGTCGGCCGGGCAAGCGTTCACTGCCGTGATTCCAAAGGACAGCGGGGAACGGGCCGTCGCCTGCGGGCTTAAACAAAAATCCGTGCAACGTGACCGAGCCGCTTGGGAAAGTGATTTCCTGGGCAGGTGTCTCCTGAGGCTGAGTCTGTGCAGGCGACGTTTGTGCGTATGCGATTGCTGCTGCCACCTGCAAGGCGATGAGCGCGCCTACAATAAGACGTTGGCCAGAAGGCTGCGATTCGCTTCGTCTATTCACGGGCCCGATTTTATAGGAACGACCGCGTTGAAACTGAGGCGTGTCGTTCAGAACGCTTCGATCCCGGTCACGCTCTGACCGATGATCAGCGTGTGGATGTCGTGCGTCCCCTCGTAGGTCTTCACAGATTCGAGGTTCATCAGGTGGCGCATGATCGGATAGTCGTCGGCCACGCCGTTCGCGCCCAGAATGTCGCGCGACAGGCGTGCACACTCCAGCGCCATCCAGACATTGTTCCGCTTTGCCATAGAGATGTGCTGGTGCTGGACTTTGCCGGCGTCTTTGAGGCGGCCGACTTGAAGGACGAGCAGTTGCGCCTTGGTGATCTCGTTGATCATCCAGGCGAGTTTCTGTTGAACGAGTTGGTGCGAGGCGATAGGTTGATCGCGGAATTGCTTACGCAGCAGAGAATACTGAAGCGCGCAGTCGTAGCACGACATGGCCGCGCCGATCGCACCCCACGCGATCCCGTAGCGCGCCTGGTTCAGGCACATCAGCGGGGACTTGAGGCCGTCTGACTTTGGCAGCAAGTTGCACTCGGGCACGTGGACGTCCTGCAGGGACAGGCCGGAAGTGACGGAGGCGCGCAGCGACCATTTGCCGTGGATGTCATCGGCTTTGAAACCGGGGCGATCGGTTTCCACCAGGAATCCGCGAACTTTGTCGCCTTCATCCTCGACCTTGGCCCAGATCACCGCGACGTCGGCGATTGTGCCGGAGGTGATCCACATCTTCTCGCCGTTGAGCACGTATTCTTTGCCAACTTTTTTTGCACGCGTGCGCATGCCGCCTGGGTTGGAGCCGAAGTCAGGTTCGGTCAGGCCGAAGCAGCCGAGTTTCTCGCCGCTCTGCAGCGCAGGCAGCCAGTGGTTCTTCTGTTCGTCGGAACCGAAGGTGTAGATGGGATACATGACGAGCGCCGATTGCACGCTGACGAAGCTGCGCACGCCCGAGTCGCCGCGCTCGAGTTCCTGCGTGACAAGGCCATACTCCACGTTCGACATGTCGGCGCAGTTGTAGCCTTTGAGGTTGGCGCCGAAGAAGCCGAGTTCGGCCATCGGCTTGACCAGTTCGCGCGGGAAGCGGCCGGCGCGGTTGCATTCCTCGATGATGGGAATGAGGTTATCTTCGATGAACTTGCGGGCGGTGTCGCGAACGAGGCGCTCGTCGTCGGAGAGTAACGTGTCGAACTCGAGAAAATCCACGCCGCGAAATTTGATGGCAGACATGACGTTTGACCTCTAGTGAAATCGGGCCGATGGGCGAAAACTTTTTAGAGTAGCAGAGGGGTGCGGGCGTGGCAAACCGCGGGACGCGTCTGTTCCGACCGCCCAAACTGCGTCCAGGATGCCCCGCGCCGGTTTGATTGAGGCGGCCGGATTTGGCAGAATGCGACCGCCATGAAAGTCCAAGTGTCCTCTGTCGCTGCCCTGTTAATCGGAACACTCCTTTTCGTCGTCGCTGCGAACGCGCAGGATCCTAATGCTTCGCATCTCGAAAAGCATGGTGACGTCACGCAACTGATCGTCGATAGCAAGCCTTTCCTCATGCTGTCGGGCGAGCTCTACAACTCCAGTTCGTCAAGCCTGGAGTACATGAAGCCACTCTGGCCGAAGCTGGCAGCGATCCCGCTGAACACCGTGATCACGCCACTCTCCTGGGAACTCATCGAGCCGACGGAAGGGAAGTATGACTTCTCGTTGGTCGATGGCCTGCTTGCGCAGGCCCGCGAGCAGCATCTGCATGTGGTCTTCCTCTGGCTTGCCGCGTGGAAGAACGGGATGTCGAGCTACCCGCCGGTGTGGGTGAAGCAGAATACCAAGCGATTTCCGCGCGTCGTGTTGCACAGCAACGAGGCCAACATTCTCAGCGCCATCGCTGGATACTCCGATGCCACACGCGATGCCGATGCCCGCGCCTTCGCGGCCGTCATGCAGCATATCCGCGAAGTCGATGGCCGCGAGCACACGGTTCTGATGATGCAGGTAGAGAACGAGGTCGGTGTGCTGGGCGATACACGCGATCATTCGCAGCAGGCTGATCAGGCGTTTGCCTCTTCTGTCCCCGCCCAACTCACGGAATATCTAAAGGCGCATCGCGAAACGCTCGAGCCCAGACTACGTGCGCTATGGCTGCAGAATGGCGCGAAGACGAGCGGCACCTGGGCGCAAGTCTTCGGCGATACGGCGCGCGCCGACGAGATCTTCATGGCGTGGAACTACGCAGGTTATGTGCACGCGGTGGCCGCGAAAGGAAAAGCCGCCTACAACCTTCCGATGTACGTGAACACGTGGCTGGCGAGTGACGACAACATTCCCGGCGACTACCCGAGCGGGGGGCCGTTGCCGCACGTGATGGACATCTGGAAGGCGGCGGGCTCGGCAATCGACATCTACTCACCCGATGTCTACGATCCCGATTTTGCGAAATGGGCGAATCGTTATCACCGGCCGGACAACTTGCTCTTCGTTCCTGAAACCAATGGAGGCAAGAACGGGGCAGCAAACGTGTTCGACGCTGTCGGGCAACATGCAGCGATCGGCTTTTCGCCGTTCGCGATCGACGGGTTCCATGAAGGCACAAGTGATCTTGGTGAGAGTTACTCGGCGATCGATCAGGTGAAGTCGATCCTTTTCGAGCAGCAACCGAAGGGCAATGTGCACGGCTTCACGCTTAGCAAAGATCATCCATTCGTGGAGTTCTACATGAATGGTTACGTGGTGCAAGTGAGCCTGGACGAGATCTTCGGAAATCACGCCGACAGCGGCTACGGGTTGATCGTCGCCACCGGGCAGGAGGAGTTCCTGGGAGTCGGTAAAGGGTTTCGCGTACTGATTACGCCCCGCTCGCCCAGCCCGTTCAAACTTGGGTATGCCTCGATCGACGAAGGAACTTTCAAAGATGGCCGCTGGATTCCCGGACGCCGCCTCAATGGCGATGAGAACGATCAGGGCAATTACTGGCGCTTCGATCCGAAGTCGGTGAAGATTGAGAAGGCAGTGTTGTATCGGTACGAGTAGATCTTCACCTTGCAAACAGTTCTCGAGCCTGGCACACTATGACGCTGCGCGCCATTCTCGAAGACGCGCCCCGGCATGAGGCGTCCGGCGATTCCCGGCGGAATCCAACAAGAAATGAGAGGTGAGCCTTCTGGCGCGTCAATTAATACCGTGCTTGTCAGAGCCGCGGGATCCAGCGCGGCACTCGCTTCTTGTACTCCTCGTACTCCCTGCCAAATTGCCTCGCTAGCGTCGGTTCTTCATAGAACAGCACGAAGAACTGAACGATAACGAGCACGATGGCCAGATACTCAACAATGTGCCAGGACTGGAAGAGGACTGCCTGCCCAAGGACGATTGTGGCCACACCGATGTACATCGGATTTCTTACATAGCTGTGCAAGCCGTCTACAACCAGCTTCTTCGTGGGCGCGATCGGCGCGGGCGTACCTCTTCCGCGGAGGGCGAATCCCCAGAACGCAGTGTGCAGATAGATCGCTGTGCCACCCGCGATGAGAAGAATCCCAATGACGCGGAACGCGATATTCGATGCCATCGGCGAGTCTCCGCGAAGACGGTAGGGAAGCCATCCGGCAACGGTGCCAGGAACGAGCACCGTAAACAGAAGAGTGCTCACAATCGGCTTCATGAACAGTATCCCGGCGTGAATTTCATTGTCATCGGACCAGATTCAAAGCAGGATCTCGAGTCGCAAAATAATCGCGGTTCTGCGTAGCCAAGCGCAACGGGGCAGTCTCGAACTTGATCGCGATGCAGAATTTTTAGCCACAATATCCTCTGTATTGGGCCGTTTGACATCTAGCTCGGATTTCGATATAACGGAACACGAGTTATGAGAGAAGAAGTCAACTCGTTCCTGCCTCTTTCGCCCGCCGCGCTCCACATCCTGCTGTCGCTCGCTGGCCAGGAACTACATGGCTACGCCATCATGCAGGAAGTGCAGCGTCAATCGGAAGGGAAGTATAAGCTCGGGCCAGGCACCCTCTACGATAACCTGCAGAAGATGATCGAACGGCGGCTGGTCGAGGAGATGGGCCAGAAACCTGGAGACGACGATCCCCGCCGCCGCTACTACCGGCTCAGCGCGCTGGGCCGTGGTGTATTAGCGGCCGAGATCGCTCGCCTCGATAGCGTTGTGCGTGAAGGCAAAATGCGCCTGCAAAGGCCTAGGAGGGCATGATGCTCCGCGTCTTCTATCGCTGGGTTCTGCGCGCCCATCCTCCCTACTTCCGGCAACGGTTTGGGGACGAGATGCAATCCATCTTCGATTGTGCCCAAAGCCCGGGCGAGGAAGTCGGTCTATTCGTGGATGCTGCGCTGTCCCTTCTGCGCCAATGGAGCCTGCGTCCGCAATTCTGGGAACAGCCAAATCTGGCAGCCGTTGCCGATGGAACTCCGCTCTTTCACTCTTTGGACAGTTTCAAACCGCGCGCTACGGCCCTGGTGTACGGAGCGCTTTTATCGGCATTCGTGCTGAATGGCATTTGCTGGACGATGGGCTATGCGTGGAATCATCCGATTTTCATCCAGATCCGGCAGCCAATCATCAGCCCACCTCAGTCCTGGGCAAGGCGTAGCGCGCCTCGCCCGTCTGCGCCGATCCAGGTAGAGCCTTGGCTGTACACCGATCAAGGGAGAGTCGTTCTAATCTTCAACGCCCCGGCAGATAGGGGGTCGCCTTGTGCCGAGCAATCGAAGTCTTCGGCATCTGGGCAAGTGGCGCCGGGTGTGGAGTCGGGCCCCTGTCCCGCGACACCTCCAACAGCGACACCTCAGGTGAATCACGGAATGACCTTCTAGGAATTTCGCGAGGGACTTAGTTTTTTGGCGCCAGTTTCCGTCGTTTTCCCCAGCTCGATCAATTACGCACGCTCATGTAAACTTGTTATGGCGAGTACAGAACGCATGCTCTTGTGAGCATGCCCAGCCCTGCCGGGCAGCACTCCGGCGTCCAAGTTACTCCCAAACACCAGGTAGAACCGCGGCCTTCGGTTGGCGGCACATTCCTGTCAGGAGAAAAAAATGGCGAAGATCGCAAAGACAGCCGACCGTAAGAAGGTCATGGACACCACCAAATCCACCGCGTGCCCCAAGTGCGGCAAGGATACGAGGATCGTGAAGCGGACGAAGGACCGCGAGCGGGGTGTCCCGGGAGGGATTTACATTTCCTGCTCGGCGTGCGAATTCTACGAGAAGCTCTAGAACCAGTTCTCAGTTGCAGGAGAGGCGCGACGATTGTCGCGCCTTTTTCTATTTTTCTGGTTTTACCCGAGGAGATTTTTAGTTTTGTTTCCTCTTCAGCGGGAGCAAGGAGATGTGAGAGTCAGGACTGAGACTGGGAACTGACAGCTGGCAACTTGACAACTGCCTTCACGCCATTTGCGCCAGAATTTCCCGTGCTTCTTCGGCTGGATTTTCCGCTTCGGTGATGGGGCGCCCCACCACGATGAAGCTCGCTCCCGAGGCCATCGCTTCCGCCGGAGTCACGACTCTCGCCTGATCGCCGTTTCCCACACCGATAGGCCGCACGCCGGGTGTGACGATCAAGAAATCGTCGCCGAGTTCAGCGCGCAGGATCGCAGCTTCCTGGGCGGATGCCACGACGCCGTGACAACCATTGGTAATTGCAAGTGCTGCTAACCGCGACACTTGGTCCACCACGCTCCCGCGAACGCCGGCATGCTCCAAGTCGCGCTGATCGAGACTTGTCAGCACCGTTACGCCGAGAATCATCGTGGCTGGATTGGTATTGCGCGCAGCCTCCACCGCAGCGCGCAGCATGGCGCCACCGCCTGCGGTATGCACGGTCAACATGCTGACGTCCAGCCTTGCCGCTTCTCGCACAGCCGCCGCCACGGTGTTGGGAATGTCGTGGTACTTCAGGTCCAGAAACACCTTCCGCCCTGAGGCAATCAGGTCGCGGACGATCTGCGGCCCTTCGGCCGTATAGAGCTGCATGCCGACCTTGTAAATGCGGGCGGAGTCACCCACGGCCGCCACAATCTTGTGTGCGGCGGCCGCGGTCGAAACGTCCAGAGCGACAATAAGTCGCGCGCGCGAATCTGGCATCCAGAGAAGTTTAGAGGGATTACTCGGGACGCGCCAGTGGATTCAGGAACGCCACTGTCTCGGGATCTTTCACCACGTCCAGGCGGACGCGTTGAATGCCGCGGCTCTTCATGCCCAACACCTGCGCGGCTTGGTACGACACGTCGATGATCCGGCCATCTACCACCGGACCACGGTCATTTACCCGCACCACCACGGCTTTGCCGTTACGCAGGTTCGTGACTTTCACGAAGGTCCCCAGCGGCAGCGTGGGGTGCGCGGCCGTCATGTCGTACATGTTGTACGGCTCGCCGCTGGCGGTTTCCTTGCCTTCAAAATAGCTTCCATACCAGGACGCCGTTCCTACCTGGTAGGGTTTCGATCTGTTGGAGGCCTTCGACTTGGTGGCGGCAGCCGGCCTGGGTTGGGTCGGGCTAGGTCGATCGCGGTCCGAGCCCGAGTTGCCCTGAGCGGCTCCTAGGCTGGCGACGCAAAAGAACACCGCCAGTCCATGAGCTATGCGTTTTCGCATTCAGTTCACCTCGCAAAATAGGTTCGGTCCTACGTAGGTCGTTCACAATTTGGCCAAAGGTTTTCAAATGCTAGCGGGGTGGGGGAGAGCTGTCAATCACCAATTGCGGGTAACAAGATTACCAGCTAGTTATTCATATCTTACGTAACCTATTGTAAAAGTTGAGTAACCAGGCATACAAAACTGCAAACAAATGACTTAACTATTTATATAATAGTAACTACCTCGAAGTCCTGAGTACCGGAAAATCTTACAAGTCGTTTTGATTGTGATGCTTGCACGCAAACCATCCATTAGTATCTGTGCTTCAATGACTTAGCGCTCATCCCGCGTCCGGTCTACGGGAAAAAAGTTTGCGAGTCCCGCTGTTTTGCCTGCTTTAGGGTAGAGTGCCACCATGCCCGAAACGCCAAATGTGGTCCTTACCATCGCCGGTTTCGACCCTTCGTCAGGCGCAGGGGTGACGGCTGATATCAAGACGATTGCCGCCCACGGCTGCTATGGGGTGGCCTGCATTACGGCATTGACTGTGCAGTCGACGGCCGGTGTGAGGCGCGTGGAGCCCTGCCAGGCAGATTTGGTAGCGGACACCCTGCGCGAGCTGGCCGCCGACATGAAAATCGCCGCTGTCCACGTCGGGATGCTTGGGTCAGGCAAGGTCGCGAAGGCGGTCGCCGATTTTCTTGCCAGCGAAAAGGCTCCGAACGTGGTGCTGGATCCGATCCTGCGATCGTCGTCTGGCGCCGATCTGATCGATGGCTCGGGGCGAAAGGTGCTGGCGGAGCAACTGCTTCCGCTGGCAGCGGTGGTTACGCCCAATGTGGACGAGGTGGCGGCCCTTACCGGGTTGCCAGTCGGCAACCTCGACCAGATGCGGGCGGCCGCGGTTAAGCTCCACGAGATGGGAGCACAATCCGTCGTGGTGACTGGGGGACATCTGGAAAAGGCGATTGACCTACTCAGCTTCCAGACAAAACGTGGCGTAGAACAGGAAGTGTTTAAATCCGAGCGGCAGCGGTCGAACTCGACGCATGGCACCGGCTGCGCCTTTGCCACTGCGATGGCCTGTCACCTTGCGCTTGATCGTGGGCTTCCGGAAGCCGTGCTCCTCGCAAAGGCCTACGTGTCTGCGGCGATCGCGAAGGGACAACCGCTTGGACGTGGAGTGGGTCCGGTACACCATCTTTATCGCATGCAACAACAGCGGCGCGTTGCCGCAGCAGTCGCAGAGGCAGAATCGATCCACTAGCGACAAACGTCTTTACCGGGGGCGACCTAAAGAGAAAACAACGGGAATGCGGAGAGGAGAGCTAAAAGTGGGGGAAGTTTTTCAGCTCAACGGCGCCCGATGTTAATTCGACGACTTCTTCAAGAGGATTCCGGCCAGGAATGATGCGCTAGCGCCCAGCAGCCACTGAATCCGCCAGACCTGCACTGCCTCCCAGTCCAGAGTGGTTCGGATCGAAAAAAACAATCCAACCCCGACCGCGAATAACAAGCATCCCAAACCTACAGCGAAGGCAGCCAGCGACATGGTGGGGAGACCGAGTCGTTGCCGCGTGCTAAGGATCCATCGCTCAATGTTGTGAAACTCAAGATGACGGACCCATGTCAGCGCCTGCCGCAGCCAGTTTTGAACGACGTGGGACGCGCTCTGCTTCTCAGAACGAGTCGCGCCGCATACATGACAGAAGCGAGCGCCGGGAATAAATTCGGTCTCGCACCCGTCACACACTTCGATCAAGCTGGGCTGGCTAACAGGCTCAAGAGCGACTGCTGGCGTGACCACAGGTGGTCGCCAGAAGTCCCGCTCCGCGTTTTGAGCCACTTCCGACATAGAGGAGTCACACCTCCTGTTGACATGAACAAGGCAAGCCAGAGGCCAAATCCTGTTCCTATGCAACTGATTGAAAAGATTAATTTCCAGTGAATTCCGCAGTCACCGGGCGTTGTTTGTTACGAGCAAGATTTACCGTAACCCGGAGGAAAAGATGCACTGCTTGTCCGAGATTATAGGTGCATCTCCGAGAATTTCAGTTGGAAGGGCACAGTGATTGTTCTGGTTCGCCCAGATTCGGTTAGACTGTGTGAAAAGGTGTACCTCCCCATCCAAGATTTCGGGCGTGGCTCGCAGTGGCAGTTGCTCCTGACACTTTTGCTTGTGCTCGGAATTCTGTGCATGCCCGCCGTGGCGCAGGAACCTTCGATTGCGCCCAGCACGCAAAATTTTCGTCCCGCAGATCCACTGAATCCCACAGCTTTTGATCGGTTCTATAACCTCGACTACGACCGCGCCGTGCCCGATTTGCAGCGCGTACTCGAGCGTCATCCCGACGATCCCTTCGCCGTAAATCATCTGCTGATCGCGATCATATTTCGCGAGCTGTATCGCATGGGTGCGATGAACACTGGCGAGTACGCGAACGACAGTTTTATCGGACAGGCGCATCGTCCCGCAGATCCAAAAGTGAAGCAGCAGATTCAGGGCCTTGTGGAGCGCGCGGAAAAGCTGGAAGAACAGCGTCTCAAGGCAAACCCGAATGATGTGGATGCCCTCTACGCACGAGGCACCACGCGGGCGCAATTTGCCACGTACACCGCGCTCATCGAGCGGGCGTGGTTTTCAGCTCTGCGTAATGCCGTGGGTGCGCGTCACGATCACGAAAAAGTACTTGAACTGAATCCCAACTACACTGACGCGAAGCTCGTCGTCGGCGCGCACAACTACGTTATGGGGAGCCTGCCCTGGGGGGTGAAGGTCGCTGTGTCGCTCGTCGGGTTGAGCGGGAGCAAGGACAAGGGAATTCAGTACCTGTATGAAGTGGCCCGCAGCAACGGCGAGAATAGCGTCGATGCGCGCATCGCGTTGTTGCTGTTCTTGCGACGCGAACACCGTTACAACGATGCCTTGACACTGCTGCGAGGGCTGATTCCTGAATATCCGCAGAACGTTCTGTTCGCGCTTGAGGAAGGCAGCCTGCTTCGCTCCCTCAACAAGGATGACGCCGCCGCCAACGTCTATCGCAAGATTTGGCAGGACGGCCGCAACGGCAAGTATCCCGGGTTGCATTATGAAACGGCGGCCCTGTACTTGGGGGATGTTCTTCGGGGACGCAAGGATTACACCGGAGCGGCATTGGCGTACGAGCTGGTAGCGCAGGCGCCCCAGCCGGACCCGGAGACCCTTCAGAAGGCTAATCTCGCCGCCGGAGAGATGTACGATCTCCAAAAGAAGCGAGATCTGGCAACTAAGAAGTATGAAGCCGTGATCGCCTTGAACGGATCGACCCCTCCGGCGGACGCGGCGCGACGGCATCTCCGCGACCCCTACCGGGCTGACTGAGTTTTGTTTCTGGCCTAAGAAATAGGGAACTTCTTTCCGTCGTCTGGCGTATCCTGATACGGGTGGAGGTTGTTATGTACTGCAACTATTGCGGCAAAGTTATCCAGGATGACGCCAATCTCTGCGCGTATTGCGGCAAGCGTGTAGGTGCAGTGCTGGCCCGGAAGAGGCTGATGAGGCCTCGGGCGGACCGCAAGATTGCCGGCGTTTGCGCCGGTATGGCCGAGTACTTTGACCTCGACATCACGCTCGTGCGGGTCTTGTGGCTTGTGATCACGTTTTTCACCGGAATCGTGTTTGGCGTAATCGCTTATATCGTGGCCTGGATCGTCATGCCGGAAGAACCGGAGCACGTAGCGGTTGTCCAGTCACCGCAGCAGGTCACGAATCCTTAGCGAATTTCGCAGGTGGTCACGGATGCGCTCCGGACCGCCACGCCTTACAATCCCCGCATGCACCGAATTCGCAGCGGGGACGCCGAAATTGCCTACTGGGTTCTCGGCGACGGCCCGCCTGTCGTCTTAGTCCATCCCTTCCCAGCTCATCACGAACTTATGGTTCCGGCCGCTCAGGCGCTCGCTTCGCGCTACAAAGTCATCCTTCCCGATCTGCGCGGTCATGGCGATTCTGAAGCTGGCGAAGCGCCGGCCACGATGGAGAAGCATGCTGCTGACCTGGCTCGCGTGCTCGACGATGCTGGTGCGGGACGTGCCGTGTTCTGTGGAGTTTCGATCGGCGGCTACATCCTGTTCGAATTCTGGCGAAGATACCGGGGGCGCGTTGCGGGTCTCGTGCTATGCGACACGCGCGCCCAAGCCGACACCGCGGAAGGTCGCGCAGGCCGCTTGAAATCCGCCGAAGACGTGGTAGAACGCGGCACCGAATTCTTCGTGGACGGAATGCTGCCCAAATTATTCGGGAAGACGATATTCGCAGCGCGCCCTGACTTGGTTGCGCAAGCCAAGCGGATGATGCTCAAGATGTCGCCCGCGGACATTGCGCAGGTACAACGCGGAATGGCTGAACGCCCGGATTCCGTTCCCACCCTGAAAACGATTAACGTCTCGACGTCGCTGATCTTCGGCGATGAGGATACGCTTACCCCGGTCTCTGAGGGAGAGCTGATGCGAAACCATATCGCGGGAAGCCAGCTTCATGTGGTCCCTAAGGCCGGGCACTACGCGGTTTGGGAGCAGTCGGCCGAAGTCGGAAAGTTGCTCCGGCACTTCGTGGACTCGCTACATTGACATCGCACCTTGTGGTTGCTGCTACAATTCTCGCGTCATGATCGACACCGAGCTGGTTCCGTCCAAGACCGTCGTGAATGCGAAAGGTGATGGAGCGCCCGTAGAGATGAGCACTGCCGGCCACCGCGTCTTCCTGCTGACCCTGGACATCACCAACATCATCGAGCAAGAGTCGATGGATGTGAGCGTTTTTGGCTCGATCGATGGTGCTGCGTGGTCGCCCAAATCGATTGCTTCGTTTCCGCAGAAGTTCTATCGCGGTCAACAACCGTTGCTTTTGGACCTCACTGAACATCCGGACGTAAAGTTTGTTCGCGCCCACTGGGAGGTCAATCGGTGGGGCCGGGGAACGGAAACGCCGATGTTTGAATTTGGCCTCACCATCAAAGAAATTCCGCCCGACCTTTTACGGGAAGCTCGAACCGAAGTAAAAGCAATGGCTTAACATCTCCGCATTAAACCTCTCATTGTCGTCCTCTTTGAGGCGGCAATCGGGCCGAACCTTGCTGATTCAGGGCCCTGTTCTCCTTCGTATGCCAAAGTCTGCCATACAGGAAAGTATGTAGGATCGTTCCCCTTCGAAGAACATCTGTACCCGAATCAGAACCAACTTCTTCGGAGGAGACAGAAGTAAATGGCTAGCGCCGCACCTGCCAAGTTTCGTATTGACGTCGACATTCACAACCTCCTGATGAATTCCGGTTCGACCGGACCCAAACCTGCCGAAGTCCGAGGGGAGACACTACCGGTTCCCGTGTTTCCTCAACATCCTGAACTGCTCAACAATCCTGGCCCGGAGACGTTTCCTGAGAAGCGCGATTGGAGCATGGATCACGTTTGGCGTGCCACGCGCGGGTGGTTGCTTCCCTATATCCGCTCGCGCGTGACGCCTGGCGAATTCCATCCCATCACGGCGTACCTTTTCCTTGATTACAAGTGCAATCTCGATTGCTGGTACTGCTGGGCCTTCAACAACAAAGTTAAAGGAATGACCGAAGACGTGGCGAAGCGAACGATCGACTGGTTACACGATCATGGCTGCCGCGTCCTCGCGCTCATGGGTGGCGAGCCACTGCTCCGTCCCGACGTTGCCCATAAGGTTGTGTATTACGCGGCGAAGAAAGGATTCTGGATTTACGTGGGCACGAACGGCCGCCTGCTCCGTCCCGAGGTGGCGGATCGTCTTGGCGACGCTGGAGTCGCCGTATTCAACTTTGCGCTGGACGCCTGGGATGAAAAGCCAAGCTTGCCCAAAGCCTTTGTTCCGTCGCAGAGAAATCTGGAACACATCATGCGCAAGCAGTACGTGTACGGTTACATGGTGTTCTTCAATATCAACATCTGCCGCAACAACCTCGAAGATGTGCGCCTGCTGACCGAGTATGCGCATGCCAATCGCTTGGCCACGGATTACCATATCAACGAAACGCCCATGCTCGAGCAGGACGAACATTTCAAGCACCTGAACAACAATCCGACGTATATCCGTCCCCAAGACTGGCGAGCCGTAGACGGCCTGGTCGACTGGATCATCGAGAAAAACAAAGTCGGCTACCAGATGGTGAACTCCGTCCAGCGATTGCAGGAGATCAAGGCGTTCATCCGCATGTCATCTGGCCTGGATCTACGGAAGTATGGCTGGTATGGCGATGGCGTGGTCAACGATGGTGATGTCGAGCAAATGCTCACCAAGACGCCTGGTATCCAGCAGGGATCTGACGGCGGACTTCACTTCTCAGAGTGGAACTGCCGTGCCGGCCAAAACAATGTGATTATCCGAACCGACGGCACCGTAGCACCCTGCTTCCCGATGTACGCGTCCAGCTTCGACTGGGGCAACATCGACCAGCCGAAGTTCGACCAGAGACAGCTGAAAGAGATGAAGTCTACTTGCCAGCAACACTGCTTCTCAACCCTCAATCACAATCTCGCCTACTGTTATAACGATGCCCGCGTTATCAAGTGGGTCTGGACGCAATTTGTGACGAACCGCATGAGCGGTGGTGCGCGCAGCTTCGAAGACTAGGGCAGCCTTTTCTTTGTTTGGGGACGGACGTTTGTCCGCCCCCACTGTTTTTGGAACTCCTGCGCTATGGCTTTATGGCCTCGAGCGGTAGCAAAAGGGCCGAGCACACCCCACCATCGCAAGACACAGTTGCGCGGCGAATGATTTTGATGGAGGAAGCGTCCGGGAACTTAACCGGATAGTCGAAAGTCCGTAGTTTGTCGCTGACGCCTTGCACAGCGCTATCACCGTCAAGATACTCAACACGGTTCGGTTTGCTCGAAGCGTCGAAAACCAGACCGAAGTGTGCCGTGCCTTTTGGCGAAGTCCCAGGAAGTTTCACGGTTCTCATCTTGACGAATTCGCTTTCCGCTTCGGCAATCTCCTGGCTCGCAGCTTGTGGATTTGCGGCGAGACGAGTCACCTGTTGACGAGAGAGATCGGTTTCAGGGCCTCCGGCAGCGACGGCGAGCGCGTACATATGGCGGGCTTTTTCCTTCTGGTTTTCCTTTTCCAGGACACGCGCCAGTCGGTTCGCAACTGTACCGGAATCACTGAGCATCCAGGAGGAGTTGAGAAACTGAATTGCTTCCAGCAGGTCCCCTTCAATGGACTTTGCCCATCCAATGCGGGCCCACGCCAGGGCCACTAGATTCATCGCGGTAAAGCTTGCCGGTCCGAGTCGGTCGTATTGGCCAGAATCGAATTGATCGCCGATATCGTCTAGCGTGCCGCGCGCGTCGTGGATGACTTCTTCCGGGTTGATTCCATCGGTGAGTGCGGGAGCGAAGATGTCGGTGCCGGCTATCTGCGAAGTTGTCCCCAACACGCTTTTGGTGAGCGCTTCGGATTTCTCGCTCTCGCCGGTTCGTGCGTAGATCTGCGCGAGGGCGAGCTTGATTTGCGGGTCGTCGGGCGGAATCGAGGCGGCCAGTTCCAGCTCAGTGCGAGCCTCGCCATCGCGCTTCATTTCGGAGAGGAGCATCCCAAGATTCTTGTGGGTCAGTTGATCGGAGGGAGTGATCCCGGCCTGTTTTCGATACGCCTCGACGGCTTCGTCACGCTTCCCGAGAATCTGCAGTTCGGCTGCAAGGTCGCCATTGGCATGGGCATGATAAGGGTCGAGTTCGATCTGTTTGCGAAACGCCGCAACTGCGTCATCGTGCTGATTGAGTCCGGCGTACGCGCGGCCAAGGTCGTCCCAGATATCCTTCTGACTTGAATCTTGATCAGAAGAGCGTTTGAGAAGGTCAATAGCAGTATGGAAGTCTTTGCGCTGCAGAGCAGCGGCACCTGCAGTCCTCATTTCACGCGGTGTGGACGCCGATTTTGCCTCTGTCACCGTGGCGGAAGCGGATGCCGGCGTGATGCTCGCCCACAGACCCTGCTCCGCGTTCGCGCTGGTCACACTCCGAAACGATTCAAAATCAGCGCGACGTGTTGCTGGCAGTTCGTTCACCTTCAAAACCATGTGCCGTTCGGCCTGCAGCGTCGTTTTGGTGAGGTTGTAGGTGGAAGAATACTCGCCGTAATCACGCGACATGCGGGTATCAGTGGGCACGTGAATGGTGTAGTTGGAAGGAACCTGGATTCGAACTCGAACAATCTGTTCTCCCGCGGGCCCGACGTCGACCGGTTCTGAAGGATTCTTTTTGTCGGCTGGTTTTGCATGAGCCTGCCTCAGAAGCGGCAGGGCGGAAAAATTAGCGCCCGCACTTGGAACAAGGAAATAGCCGTCCCTGTGAAAATGGAAGGTCAAGCGAAAAGGCTTGGTCGTGTCTTCCAGGGCGGGAATACGAACATCGGACACATCTCCGTTCAATCCCCAAGCACGCGACGAGAGGTATTCGAGCACGTTCTGCCAGCGTGACTGCGGAACGTCGCGAAACGCCCTGCGGACGGGAAGGTCGCTATCGCCCTGCGCTGTCAGCTCTACCGTTGCGTCCATCGCCCCCGTCTCCGTGTATTTCCCGTCGATGTTGATCGACAGGACATTTTTCATGGGCGAATCCGCGACAGTGCGATGTAAACCGGCGGTTGCGTCGTCCGACGCAAGGAGCGCTTCCTTGTTTCGCAGCTGATACATGATAAGACCGTAGGGAGCGATTTCGGCGGTTGAATCGAGCCACGTGAAGTCGCCATCCTTGTCAAATTTCACCGCCGTAATCAGATGATCGAATTGTGCAGGAGAAGGCACGTCGGGATCGAGCTTGTGACTGCTCCCGATAAGCACGGGATAACTCTTGATACCTTCCGCCTGCAACAAAGCCTGCAGCAAGGTGTGCTTGTCCTTGCAATCGCCATAGCCGTTTTGCAGGACCTCTGACGCCGCATGGGGCCGCAGCCGGCCGACGCCGAACGAAAGGCTCACATAGCGGATATTCCGCGCAACGTAGTCGTACAGCCGGCGGGATTTCTCGCTTGCAGTGGTAGCTCCACGAGTGAGTTCCTCGGCTTTGCTGCGAACCCCATCGCTGAGGGTGACACGTTCTCCTTGCAAACCTGCGTACCAGTGCGCAACCTGTTGCCAGTCTGCGAAAGTTGAAAGTTGCACATCCGGCGTGTCGTCGAAGGCGAAATCTTCTTCGCGCTCGCGTTTGCGGTCAGGCACGAAGTCTTTAATCGTCCATCTGTAAAGCCGGCGGTTTCCGGTTTCTGTCAGGTCGGCCTTGTGTTCTGGCTGAATCTTGATCTTGATTTCTCTCGATTTTGGAATGTCGATCTCCAGGGTCCCGTCCATGACAGCTGCGAATCGTGGAAAGCGATGCTCGTACCAGAATTCATTTGCAGCCAGGGGCTTGATGCGAGTGACGGTGCGGTATTCGAGAACGTCGCCAGTCTGGAGATTCGCGACCGAAATATGTTTCTGTCGATAGTCGCTATACATGGGCGCTTGCTGCAGGACTTCAGGAGCGAAATCCTGTGCATCTACTAACGAAGTCTCCACGACTTTCCCGTCCGCTTTGCGCACTCGAACGTAGTCGACTTGCAGCGTCTCGGTTAGTGAAGAATAGCCAAGGATGAGTTGACCCAACTCTTGCACGCCCGCCTGGCTCTGTGCACGAACTGCGGTCGTATTCTCGCGAATTCCGGATCCATCGTTTTCGAAGCGGACCAGATCCTGGAGCTTTTCGAAGACAACGGCTTCTTGTGACGTGTCTGGATGCGATGGTTGCGGTTGAGGGGCAGCGAAGGTGGCGGCTGCAGCTAGCAAGCCGCAGACCATGACGAAGTGACTCCGGGACATGAATGGGTTTGTAATACGAATGCCGCCCAAAAAGCAATGACAACGCGTTCTCCACGCGGTTCGTCCCGACCCTCAGGTATCTTTTGCCAAAGCTCTTGCGACCAACTGTGGCCCGCGGTTATCCGATATATTTGAAGAACCGATGAGTATTGCGTCCAACGTCGTCGTGCGCCCTGCGCGGCAGGTCGCGGGAGCGCTGCGCCTTCCTGGGGATAAATCAATTTCGCACCGCTACGCAATGCTGGGAGGTATTGCGGAGGGGAAGACACGGTTGGAGAACTATTCGACGGGTGCCGACTGCGCCAGCACCTTGGGATGTCTGCGATCACTAGGTGTCTCCTGGCAGTGCACGGACGCTGCATCGAACACAATTGAAATTGGAGGCCGAGGCCCGGTACTGAGCGAGCCGGCAGGTGCCCTCGATTGCGGTAACTCGGGTTCCACCATGCGCATGCTCAGCGGCATACTCGCCGGACAAGACTTCACAAGCGAGTTGTTCGGGGATGAATCCCTGAGTCGTCGTCCCATGGCGCGGATCATGGCGCCGCTTTCGGAGATGGGCGCCGAAATTACAGCTGCCGAAGGCGACCGGCCGCCGCTGCGGATCCGCGGAGGCCACCTCTACGGAATCGATTACCGCATGCCGGTGGCGAGTGCTCAGGTCAAGTCTTGCCTCCTTTTCGCCGGGCTGTTGGCGAAAGGGGTCACGTGCGTGGATGAGCCTCTGCGTACCCGCGATCACGGCGAGGTCGCGTTGCGCGCTTTTGGCGCCGAATTGGGCAGGCACGGCAACGCTACGCGTATTGCCGGCGGTCAGAAATTACATGGGCTCGAGGCCCGTGTGCCCGGCGACCTTTCCAGCGCAGCGTTCTTCTTCTGCGCTGCAGCTCTGTTCCCCGGGTCGCAGCTCGTTGTCGACACGTTGTTAATGAACCCCACGCGCGCGCGGCTGCTCGACATTTTGATCGGGCTCGGCGTGCGGATTACCATCACGCAGTTGGACGAGCAGCATGGGGAGCTCGTTGGTACCGTGCGCGTCGAAGGAAGCCGCTTGGGATCGGCTGAAATCGCGGGCGCCGATTCAGCTGCCCTGATCGATGAAATTCCCGTGCTGGCGGCGATCGCACCGTTTACAGAACAGGGAATTCGCATCCGCGATGCAAAGGAGCTGCGCGTCAAAGAGTCCGATCGCATCAAAGCGGTTGCCATGAATCTCCGTGCCATGGGAGCTCAGGTCGATGAGCACGAGGATGGTCTTACGATTCCTGGCGGCCAGAGACTGCATGGCGCGGAGATCGATTCCCTGGGCGATCACCGCATTGCTATGGCTTTCTCGATCGCGGCCCTCCGCGCGGAAGGCGAGACGCTGATCAAGGGTGCCGATGCCGCCACAATCTCATTCCCAGCGTTCTTCAAGACCCTGGAGACCCTCGTCGAGCGCTAGCGGCCCCATTTTGACCCGGTCACCAGCGCTGTGTTACTGCCGTTATCTTCCTGCTCTTCCAGTTCTCGACAACAATGGGTTCCGTTCCGATTCAGTTGTAGTTCCCGAAACTGTCAGACAAAGGGCATTCATGAGATCCAAACTGGTACTCGCAGCGGTCCTCGTTGCGTCAATCGCGCAGGCGCAGGAAGCCAAGAAGTACCATTCGGGTCAATTGCTCCAGATGGAATCGTTGCAGTGCACCGTGTTCGAGAATCCGAGTTCCAATGTGGGCGCCGCCGATTCCGCCATGTGTGAGGAGTATGTTTTGCAGGGCGAGGACGTTCTCTTCCACTTGCGCGCAAAAGACGTGAAGCACCCGCTTTTGTTGCCAGTCGGCAAAAGCGTGAGCTACCGGGTCGAAGAAGACAGGTTTTTTGTCAAACTTTCTGCGGGAGATCGCAAAGAGCACGAGTACAAGGTTGTTTCGATGGAAGCCCGCGAGAGACCTGAAGCTGGCGTCCAATCGGCGATGAAGATTAATCACCTCCAGTAGCAGCAGTCGTTCCGAATCGCGGCGCGGACGGCCAGGTCCGCGCCGTTTTGTTTGTACGCCGTGCATGTTCGACAGCTTGGAGGTGAAAGTCCTCTACCAACCTGATGGAGGTGAAGGGTAGCGAAGCGCAAGGGCGTCATCGCAAGGTGGGGTCTGGAGGAAGCGTAG
>Ga0210396_10000215_pt1 | contig 89888 bp, 61 predicted proteins | sample IncBWH17OmetaG_FD_155466 | JGI IMG/M metagenome (GOLD analysis project Ga0210396, IMG submission 155466) | Forest soil microbial communities from Barre Woods Harvard Forest LTER site, Petersham, Massachusetts, United States - Inc-BW-H-17-O ... | reverse complement strand
ATTCGATCCGCGCATCGGGCAGTGCGGGGTCGATCGGCAGATACGCCGCCCCGGTCTTGAGCACCGCCAGCATTGCCACGATTGCTTCCGCGGAGCGCTCCAACAGCAACGCCGCACACTCACCCGGACCCACACCGCGAGCGACTAGCAGGTGCGCCAACCGGTTCGCGGCCTCATCGAGCTCCCGATACGTCGTGCAATGGCCGTCGAAGCTGATTGCCACCGCCTCGGGGGCACGGGCGACGTGTTCGGCGAACAAAACCGGGATCGTTACCCCAGCCGGTGCCGGCTGGGTCAACACCGCCCGGTTGCCCCACTCGCCCAACCGGGCGTGCTCAGCCTCATCGAGCAGATCGATCGACGAGAGTCGCCGGGCGGGGTCGGCGGTCATCGCCATCAACACGCGCCGCCACCGTTCGATGAGGGCTTCGATGCTGGCCGGGTCGAACACGTCGGTGCGGAATTCCACCGCCCCGCCGATCCCGGCGGGCTCACCGATCTGGGTCCAGCGTTCTCCAATTGAAAATGTCAGGTCCATGCGGGCGGTGTGAGTGTCCACCGGCAGCTGGGTGACCTGCAGGTCACCCAGACCCAGCCCGGCGGCGGGGTCATTGTCTTGACCGGGGAAGTTCTGCCAGGCCAACGCCACCTGCACCAGCGGGTGATGGGTCAGGCTTCGGGTGGGGTTGAGCCGCTCCACCAGCACCTCGAAGGGCACATCTTGGTGCTCGTAGGCGGCCAGGCTGCGCCGGCGGACCTGGGCCAGCAACTCCGCGACGGTGGGATCCCCGGCCAGGTCGACCCGCAGCACCAAGGTGTTGACGAAAAACCCGACCAGCTCGTCCAGGGCGGCGTCGCGGCGCCCGGCGATCGGGAACCCCACCGCCACATCAGAACTCGCGCTCAGCCTGGACAGCAGAACCGCCAGAGCGGCCTGCATCACCATGAAACTGGTCGCGTTGTGCTCACCGGCCACCGCGCGCACCCGATGCTGCAGCCCCACTGGCCAGTCCACCGTCGCACTGGCGCCGCGCTGATCAGCAACCGGCGGGTAGGGCCGATCGGTGGGCAGCTGCAGGCGTTCGGGCATCCCGGCCAGGGCATCCCGCCAGTAGGCCAGCTGCGCGGCGATGCGACTGTCGCTGTCATCGAGATCACCCAGCTGCGCGCGCTGCCACAGCGTGTAATCGGCGTACTGGACCGCCAATTCAGCCCAGCCCGGGGCTTGCCCCGCACAGCGGCTGGCATAGGCCACCCCCAGATCAGCCACCAGCGGGGTGATCGACCAGCCGTCAGCGGCGATGTGGTGCACCACGGCCACCAGCACGTGTTCGTCCTTGGCGACACGGAAAAGCCTTGCCCGCAACGGGATCTCGGCTGCCAGGTCAAAACTGTAGCGGGCCACGGCGTCGATCGCCTCAGCCAGCCGGCTTGCCGGCCAGCCGGTGGCATCAACGACGTGCCAACCAAAGTCGGCCCGCTCGGCGGGCACCACCAGCTGCCGCGGCATTCCCTCGACCGCCGAGAACTGCGTGCGCAGGCTTTCATGGCGGCTCACCACGTCGGCCAGCGCCGCGCCCAACGCGTCGGCATCAAGCTTGCCGCGCAGCCGTAACGCCACCGGCATGTTGTAAACCGGTGAGGGACCCTGCAGCTGGTCGATAAACCACAACCGGCCCTGGGCAAACGACAACGGGACGACCGCGGGCCGCTCACCGGCCACCAACGGCTCACGTCGCCCCGCGTGCCCGCTGATGTGGGGCGCCAATTGAACAACGCGGGGCGCGTCGAACAAGACGTGCACCGAAAGGTCGGCGCCCAGGCTGCTGTTGATCGCGGCGATCAGGCGCATCGCCGAAATGCTGTCGCCGCCCAGGTCGAAAAACGAGTTGTCGACGCCGACCCGCTCAACATCCAGTACCTGGGCGTAGATACCGGCCAGGATCTCCTCGACCGCGTTGGCGGGGGCACGGTACCGATCGACACCCTGGTACTGCGGTGCCGGCAGGGCGCGCGCGTCGAGTTTGCCGTTGACCGTCATCGGCAACGTCGCCACCACCACAACTGCCGCGGGGACCATGTAGGCCGGCAGCCGCTGAGCAAGCGCGGCGCGCGTCTGGGCCGGGTTGGCTGTCCCGGTGATATAGCCGACCAGACGCTTGTCGCCGGGGTGGTCCTCGCGGGCGATCACCGCCGCCTGCTCCACCCCATCCAGCGCAGTTAATGCCGCCTGGATCTCGCCGAGCTCGATGCGGTACCCGCGGATCTTGACCTGCTCATCGGCGCGCCCGAGGTAGTCCAGTTGCCCGTCCGGGCGCCACCGCACCAGATCCCCGGTGCGATACATGCGCGCCCCGCCCCCGCCGAACGGGCACGCGACAAACCGCGACCCGGTCAACCCGGCCCGACGCCAATACCCCACACCGACGCCGCGACCGGCCAGATACAACTCGCCGACCACCCCGGCGGCCACCGGGCGCAACCACCCGTCCAGCACAAAGAACGCGGCCCACGCGACCGGGGAGCCGATCGGCGGCGCCCCGGACCCCGCGTGTAGCGGCGCGCTCTTGCACAACCACATCGTGGTCTCCGTCGGGCCGTAAACATTGACCATCACCCGCCCAGGCGCCCACCGATCCACCAGCTCGGGCGGGCAGGGCTCAGCGCCGATCACCAACGCCGCCGAATCCAACCCCTGCGCCGGGAGCATCCCCACCGCAGACGGGGTCTGGGTCAACACGCTGACGTGCTCGCGGACCAACAACGCGTGGAAATCCTGCGGTGAACGGGCCACCGACTCGGGCACCACCACCAACCGCCCACCGTGCAGCAGCGCACCCCAGATCTCCCACACCGAGAAGTCGAAGGCATAGGAGTGAAACTGCGTCCACACTTGCCCCGGCTGCCCCAGCTCGACGCCGATCTGCAGCGAGTCGAACAGCTGGGTCACGTTGCGCTGGGTGACCGCCACCCCCTTCGGAACACCGGTCGTGCCCGAGGTGTAGATGATGTGGGCGATGTCATCGGGGGCCGGCGCCGGCAGCGCCGTACTGGGCTGGGTGGCGACCCCGGGGTCATCGACATCTACGACCATCACGTCAAAGCCGTCGAACCGGTCAGCCAGCCCGGCGATGGTGACAGCGGCGATCGGCGCGGCATCGGTGAGCATGAACTCGATCCGGGCCGCCGGCACCGCCGGGTCGATCGGCAGATAGGCCGCCCCGGTTTTCAGCACAGCCAAAACCGCCACGATCGCCTCGGCCGACCGGGAAAACAGCAACGCCACACGCTCACCCGGGCCAGCCCCGTGAGCGGCCAGCAGATGGGCCAGCCGGTTCGCCGCTTCATCGAGTTCCCGGTACGTGATCGACCGGCCTCCGCAAACCAGCGCCACCGCCTCCGGTGTGCGGGCCACCTGCGCGGCGAACAACACCGGAACAGATGCCCCGGTCGCCGGCTGGGTCAACGCCGCCCGGTTGCTCCACCCATCCAGACGGGCGTGCTCAGCATCATCGAGCGGATCCACCGACGAGAGCCGCCGCCCCGGGTCGGCGGTCATAGCCACCAACACCGTCTCTAACCGCTCGATGAGTGTTTCGATGCTTTCGGTGTCGAACACGTCGGTGTCGTATTCGAGGCGCAGGCCTAGTTCGTGACCGGGCATGGCTTGCATCGTCAGCGGGTAGTCGGTGGATTCGTGGGTGGTGAAGTCGGTGATGTTCAACCCGTCGACGCCTGACAATGCGTTGGTGTCGACCGGGTAGTTCTCAAACACGAACAGGGTGTCGAACAGTCGGTCGTGACCGGTGATGCGGTGGATCTCGCTGAGCGCCAGGTGTTCGTGGTCAAGGGTCGTGGTGTGGGAGCGTTGCAGTTGGTCGAGTAAGTCGGCGGTGGTGGTTGCCGGCGTGATGTTCGCCCGCACCGGCACCGTGTTGATCAACAGGCCCACCATCGATTCCGCGCCGGGCACCTCGGCTGGCCGCCCCGAGACCACGACGCCGAAGGCGACATCGCTGTGGCCGGTCAGCCGCATGAGCAGCTGCGCCCAGGCACCCTGCAGCACGGTGTTGACGGTGGTGTGGTGCGAGCGGGCCAGTTCGTTAAGCGCCCGCGTGGTCGCCTCGGGCACCCAATGCGGGGTGACACCTCGCCGTCCGAGCCCTGATTTCTGCGGCGGGCCGACGAGGGTGGGCGTGTCAAAGCCGGCGAGCACCTCGCGCCAGGCGGCGTGGGCGGCAGCAAGGTCGCGATCGGCCAGCCAGGTAATAAAGCTGCGATACGGCGCGGCCGCGAGCAGCCGCTGCCCGTGATAGCTGGCGAAGATTTCCTGCAGCAGGATCGGCAGCGACCAGCCATCGAGCACAATGTGGTGATTGGTGAGCACAAACCGGTGCCGGTCTTCGGCGGTGCGGATCAACGCCACCCGAAACGCCGGCTGGTCGGCGAGGTCGCAGACCGCGGCGCGTTCGGCGGCGCAGAGTTGCTCGATGAGCTCACCGGGGGCGACGCCGCCGTCAAGATCGACATAGCGCCACTCCAGCACAGGATCAGTCGGGATGATCTGCACTGGCTCGTCGAACTGTTCGCAGAATCGAGCGGCCAGGTTGGGGTGCCGGTTGACCACCGCGTGCACCGCATCGCGCAGCCGGTGCTGATCGAGGGCGCCGGTCACGGTGATATCCAGCTGCACCACATACAGATCAGCGTCGGGGCCCTGCGCGGTGCTGGCGTGAAAGACTAGCCCCTGCTGCAGGGGGGTCAGCGGCAAAACGTCAGCGATCCGGTATCGCCGCTGCAGCTCATCGATCTGCTGCTGGCTAAGCCGGGCAGGCGCGATATCCGACGGCGTCAACCCGCCCCCACCACCGCGCACATGCGCGCAGATACCGGCCAGGGCGTCCAACCACAGTTGGCTGAGCCGGCTGATCTGGGCGTGATCGACTGCCGAGGGGGCCCAGGTCCAGGTGGCGTGCAGGTGCGGGCCGGTGTCGGTGTCGAGGGTGCCGGCGTTGAGTGCCACGGTGTGGCTCAGCGGCATGGGTATCGCCGTGGCCGCAGCGGTGAACGACAAGCCGTCTTGGCTGAGTCGCCACAGATCATCGGATGCCCCGGTGGCCGCGCCGCCCAGCCGTCCCAGGTAGTTAAACCCGATCGGCGGGTCGACCCGGGCCAGGTCAACGTCGGTGTTCAGGTAGCGCAGCAGACCGTAGGTCAGGCCGTCGGGGAGGGCCCGAAGCTGTTCTTTGGCGTCTTTGATCACCGCCCCCAGCGCCGCCTCACCGGCCGCCACCTGCGCCCAGGACAGCCCACCCACCGCGAGCGACACCGGGTATTTGGTGGTAAACCACCCCACCGTGCGCGACAGGTCAACATCAGCGGCGAGTTCCTCCTGGCGGCCGTGGCCCTCGACGTCGATGCCGATCGGCGCGCTTCCGGTGCCCAAGAACCCTAAAAACTCAGTCCAGGCCAGCCCGAAGGCGATCAGCAGGATGTCGTGCACCCCGGCATGAAACGCGGCGGGCACCTCACCGAGCAGCATGCGGGTGGTCTCGGTATCCAGCGACACCGACAACTGCCCGGCGGTCCGATAGGTATCCACCTCGGGGCGCACCGCCGGCAGCGCGGCAGCGGTCGCCGCCCGCCGCCAGGCGTCCGCCTGGTCCACGACATCCGGGCGACTCGCATGCTCAGCCAGCAGCGACGCCCACCGGGCAAACGACGTGCCGGCCGCCGGCAACACCACCGACTGCCCGACGCGATGCTGGGCCCAAGCGATGTTGAGGTCCTCCAACACAATCCGCCACGACACCGCATCAACGGCCAGGTGGTGAATGATCAACACCAACTGGCCGGCGGAAGCCGCCCACAGCGCGCTCACCATCACCCCGGCCGCCGGGTTCAATCGTGACCGCGCCGCCACCAGCGCCTCATCGGATAGCACGTCCACCGATTGCAGGCACCCACCGGCGTCGACCGACCCCGGCTCCGGCACGGTCAATGACCAACCCTCGGCGCCGTCATCGGCACCGTCTTCGTCGATGCGAAGTCGCAGCATGGCATGCCGATCCAGCAAGGCCTGCAAAACCACCAGCACGTCGGTCTCGGTCACCCCCGCGGGAGCTTGCAGCAGCACCGTCTGGTTGAACTGATCCACCGGGCCATCTACACCCTGCAGCCACCGCATGATCGGGGTGGCCACCACCTGCCCGATGCCTTCATCGATCGGGCCACCCGCACCGCTGGCCACCCCGGTCAGCCTGGCCAGCCGGGCCACGGTCTGCTCGACGAAAACATCGCGCGGCCGACACACCAGGCCGGCTGCCCGGGCGCGTGCCACCACCTGCATCGACAAGATGCTGTCCCCGCCCAAGTCGAAGAATGAGTCGTCGACCCCGACCCGCTCCAGCCCCAGTACTTGGGCATAGATGCCGGCCAGGATTTCTTCGACGGCTGTGGCCGGCGCGCGGTACCGATCACCATCGCGATAGTCGGGAGCGGGCAGGGCGCGGGTGTCGAGTTTGCCGTTGACCGTCAGCGGCAGCATGTCCAGCCCCACCACCGCGACGGGCACCATGTGGGCCGGCAGCCGCTCGCCCAGCGCGGCACGCACCCCGGCGGGGTCGGCGGTCCCGGTGACATAGCCCACCAGACGTTTGTCGCCGGGACGGTCTTCGCGGGCGATCGCCACCGCCTGCTCCACGCCGTCGAGCGCGCTCAATGCCGCCTGTACTTCGCCGAGCTCGATGCGATACCCGCGGATCTTGACCTGCTCATCGGCGCGCCCCAGATACCGCAGCTGCCCATCAGCGCCCCAACACACCAGATCGCCGGTGCGATACATGCGCATTCCGGGCGTTCCGGCGGTGCCGAACGGGCAGGCCACAAACCGTGAGGCGGTCAACCCGGTCCGGCCGACATATCCGACGCCCACCCCGGCACCGGCCACATACAACTCGCCGATCACACCGGCGGGCACCGGGCGTAACGACCCATCCAGCACGAACAAGGCGGCCCCCGCCACCGGCGACCCGATCGGCACCACACCCGACCCCGCCGTGAGCGGCGCACTGATCGCCACACACATCGTGGTTTCGGTGGGGCCGTAGGCGTTGACCATCACCCGCCCCGCCGCCCACTGATCCACCACCTCGGCCGGGCAGGCCTCACCGACCACCACCAACGCCGCCGACTCCAACCCGTGCGGGGAAAGTGCGGCCAGCGCCGAGGGGGTTTGGGTCAGCACGCTGACCTGTTCGGTCACCATTAAGGCGTGGAAGTCCTCGAGTGAGCCCGCCGCATCCTCGGGCACAACGACCACCCGACCCCCCCGCAACAGGGCGCCGAAGATCTCCCACACCGAGACGTCGAAGGCCAACGAATGACACAGCGGCCACACCCCCGGGCGCGGCAGGCCGGCATCCAACGACTCCAACAGCAGGGTCACGCTGTGATGGGTGATCGCCACGCCTTTGGGGACTCCGGTGGTGCCCGAGGTGTAGATGAGGTAGGCGAAGTCATCTGCCGCGGGTGCCGGTAATACCGTGGTGGATTGGGTGTCTGGCGCTGGATCGTTGATATCGATGACCGGCAGGTCATGCCCGTCCAGCCGCGACCGCAAGTCCGCCGCGGTGATCGCGGCCACCGGCGCGGCATCCTCGAGCACGAACCGGATGCGGGCCGACGGCACCGCCGAGTCGATCGGCAGATACGCCGCCCCGGTCTTTAGCACCGCCAGCATCGCGACGATGGCGTCCGCGGACCGGGTAAACAGCAGCGCAACACATTTGCCGGGGCCCGCGCCCTCGGTGGCTAGCAGGTGAGCTAATCGGTTCGCGGCCTCATCGAGTTCGCGGTACGTCATGGAGCGGCCGTCGGACCTGATCGCCACCGCCTCGGGGGCGCGGGCGACTTGCGCGTCGAACAATGCTGGAATTGACACCCCCGCCGCGGGCTGTGTCAACGCCGCGCGGTTGCCGATCGCATCGAGCCGGGCGTGCTCATTCTCATCGAGCACATCGATCGCCGACAGCCGCCGGGTGGGGTCGGCGGTCATGGCGTCCACCACCCGCTGTAACCGCTGGATCAGCGCTTCGATGCTGGCGGTGTCGAACACGTCGGCGCGAAATTCCACCGCCCCGCCGATCCCGGCGGGCTCACCGGTCTGGGTCCAGCGTTCCCCAAGGGAAAATGTCAGGTCCATGCGCGCGGTGTGGGTGTCCACCGGCAGCGGGGTGACCTGCAGATCACCCAAACTCAGCCTGGCGACGGGCTCGCTGGTGTGCCCGGGGAGGTTCTGCCAGGCCAACGCCACCTGCACCAGCGGGTGATGGGTCAGGGATCGGGTCGGGTTGAGCCGCTCGACGAGCACCTCAAAGGGCACGTCTTGGTGCTCGTAGGCGGCCAGGCTGCGCCCCCGCACCCGGGCCAGCAGCTCGGCGACACTGGGATCTCCGGCCAAATCGACCCGCAGCACCAAGGTGTTGATGAAAAACCCGACCAGCTCATTCAGCGCCGGGTCACGGCGCCCGGCTATCGGGAACCCGACGGCCACATCAGAACTCGCGCTGAGCTTGGCGAGCAGCACCGCCAGTGCGGCCTGCATCACCATGAAACTGGTCGCGTTGTGCTCGCGGGCCACCCGGGCAATCTGGTGCTGCAGCTCGACGGGCCAGTCCACCGCCACGGTGGCGCCGCGGTAATCCGCAATCAGTGGGTAGGGGCGATCGGTGGGCAGCGCCAGCCGCTCGGGCATCCCGGCCAGCGCATCCTCCCAAAACCCCAGCTGCGCGGCGATACGGCTGTCGCCATCGGCCAAATCACCGAACTGGGCACGCTGCCACAGCGTGTAATCGGCATACTGGACGGCTAATTCAGCCCAGCCCGGGACTTGCCCCGCGCACCGGCTGGCATAGGCCACCCCCAGATCAGCCACCAGCGGGGTGATCGACCAGCCGTCCGCGGCGATATGGTGCACCACGGCCACCAGTACGTGTTCGTCGTCGGCGAGGCGGAAAAGCCGTGCCCGCAACGGGATCTCGGTGGACAGGTCGAACGCGTGCCGCGCCGCGGCGTCGATGGACTCCTGCAGCCGGCTCGCCGGCCAGCCGATGGCATCAACGACGTCCCAGCCGAATTCGGCGCGGCCAGGAGCCATCACCACCTGTCGTGGGATGCCATCGGGAGCGGCAACCAGGGTGCGCAGGCTTTCATGGCGATCCACCACATCGGCCAGCGCCGCACCCAAGGCATCGACATCCAGTGCCCCACTGATGCGGAGCGCGGCCGTCATGTTGTAGACCGGTGAGGGGCCCTGCAACTGGTCCAGGAACCACAACCGGGATTGGGCAAACGACAGCGGAATCACCGCGGGCCGCGGGCCAACCACCAACGGTTCCAGCCGACCCTCATCCCCATCGATTCGCGGCGCCAGCTGAGCCACCGTGGGCGCGTCGAACAAGGTGCGCACCGCAATGCCGGCTTCCAACGATTTGTTGATCGCGGCGACCAGGCGCATTGCGGACAGCGAATCCCCGCCCAGGTCGAAGAATGAGTCGTCGACCCCGACTCGGTCGAGCCCGAGGACGTGGGCGTAGATGCCGGCGAGGAGTTCCTCGACTGGGCTGCCCGGGGCGCGATAACGATCGGTGTCGTGATAGTCGGGTGCGGGTAGGGCGCGGGTGTCGAGTTTGCCGTTGACCGTCAACGGCACCGCGTCAATCACCATTACCGCGGCCGGCACCATGTAGGTCGGGAGCCGCTCAGCCAGCGTGGCACGAATCTGGCCCGGGTCGGCGGTGCCGGTGATATAGCCGATCAGGTGTTTGTCGCCGGGACGGTCCTCCCGCGCGATCACCACCGCCTGCTTGACCCCGTCCAGACCGGCCAGGGCTGCCTGGACTTCACCGAGCTCGATGCGATACCCGCGGATCTTGACCTGTTCATCGGCGCGGCCCAGGTATTGCAGGTGCCCGTCGGCGTCCCACCGCACCAGATCCCCGGTGCGATACATCCGGGTACCTGGTTCGCCGAACGGACACGCCACAAACCGCGACGACGTCAACCCGGCCCTGCGCACATATCCGACGCCCACACCACCGCCGGCTACATACAACTCACCGACCACCCCGGCCGGCACTGGGCGCAACCATCCGTCCAGCACGAACAACGCCGCGCCGGCCACCGGCGCACCGATCGGCACTGGCCCTGCCCCGGCCGACCCCGCCTGCAGCGGCGCACTGATCGCTGCATACACGGTGGCCTCGGTGGGGCCGTAGGCGTTGATCATCACCCGCCCGGCCGCCCAGCGATCCACCAGCTCAGGCGGGCAGGCCTCACCGGCCACCACCAACGCCGTCGACTCCAGACCCTGCGGCGACAGCATCCCCACCGCGGACGGGGTTTGGCTTAACACGCTGACGTGTTCAGCAACCAGCAAGGCGTGGAAGTCCTCAGGTGATCCGGCCACCACTTCGGGCACCACCACCAGCCGTCCACCGTGCAGCAGCGCACCGAAGATCTCCCACACCGAGACGTCGAAGCTATATGAGTGCCACTGCGTCCACACCTGCCCCGGTCCCGATGGCAGGCGGGCGTCCAGTGAGTCGAACAGCCGAGGCACGTTGTGGTGGGGAATGGCCACCCCTTTGGGGACACCGGTAGTGCCCGAGGTGTAGATGAGGTAGGCGATGTCCTCGGGGGCCGGAGCCGGCAGTGCGGTGCTGGGTTGGCTGTCAATACCGGGGGCCTCGACATCACCGACATCGATGATCCTCAGGTCGCACCCATCCAGCCGCGACCGCAGTTCGCTTGTGGTAACAGCGGCGATCGGCGCGGCATCGGACACCATGAACCCGATGCGCGACACCGGTAGCGCCGGGTCGATCGGCAGATATGCCGCCCCGGTTTTCAACACCGCCAAAATCGCCACGATCGCCTCGGCCGACCGGGAAAACAGCAGCGCCACACACTCGCCCGGGCGCGCCCCTTGGCCGGCCAGCAGGTGTGCCAACCGGTTCGCGGCGTCCTCAAGCTCGCGGTAGGTCGTGGAGCGGCCGTTGCAGCTGACCGCCAGCGCCTCGGGTGTGCGCGCAACCTGTTCGGCGAACAACGCCGGGATCGACGCCCTGGTTGCCGGGCGGGCCAAAACCGCCCGGTTGCCCCACCCATCCAGTTGGGCGTGCTCATCGGCATCGAGCACATCCATCGACGACAGCCGCCGTGTCGGATCGGCGGCCATCGCCACCAACACCCGCCGGAACCGCGCGATCAAAGGCTCGATGCGTACCGCGTCGAACACATCGGTGTCGAATTCGACGCGAAGGCCTAGCTCGCTGCTGGGCAGCACTTGCATCGCGAGCGGGTAGTGGTTGTATTCGCGGTTGCTGAACTCGGCGATGTTCAACCCGTCGACATCCGCCAACGCGGCGGTGTCGAGCGGGTAGTTCTCGAACACGAACAAGGTGTCGAACAACTTGTCTTGGCCGGTGACATGGTGGATCTCGTTGAGCGCCAGGTGTTGATGCTCGAGTGTGTGATTGTGGGCGCGTTGCAGTTGCTCGAGCAGGTCGGCGGTGGTGGTGGCCGCGGTGAAGCGCGCGCGCACCGGCACCGTGTTGATCAGCAGGCCCACCATCGAGTCCGCGCCGACCACCTCGGCTGGCCGCCCCGAGACCGCGACGCCGAAGGCGACATCATGCTGGCCGGTCAGCGAGACAAGCAGCTGCGCCCAGGCGCCCTGCAGCACGGTGTTGACGGTGGTGTGGTGCGAGCGGGCCAGCTCGTTAAGCGCCCGCGTGGTCTGCTCCGACACCCGAAACGATGCAACGTCTCGTCGCCCGAGCCTCACCCGCCCCGGCGGGCCGACCAAGGTGGGGGTGTCAAAACCGGTCAGCACCTCGCGCCACGCGGCGTGGGCGGCAGCAATGTCTCGATCGGCCAGCCAGGTGACAAACCTGCGGTACGGCGCGGCCGCCGGCAGCCGCCGCCCCTGATAACTGGCCAAGATTTCCTGCACCAGGATCGGCAGCGACCAACCATCCACCACGGTGTGGTGAACGGTCAGGACAATACGGTGCCGGTCTGTTGCGGTGCGGATCAAAGCCACCCGAAAAACCGGCTGGTCGGCAAACTCGCAGACCGCGGTGCGTTCGGCAGCGCACACCCGCTGAATCTGCTCATCGGGGTCACCGGCATCCAATTCGACATACCGCCACCCCGCCACGGGATCAGCGGGAATGATCTGCACCGGCTCGTCGAACTGTTCGCAGAATCGAGCGGAGAGGTTGGGATGCCGGTTGACCACGGCGCGCACCGCATCGCCCAGCCGGTGCTGATCGAGGGCACCGGTCACACTGATATCCAGCTGCACCGCATATAGATCGTCGTCGGGGCCCTGCGCGGTTCTGGTGTGGAAGAGCAGTCCCTGCTGCAGGGGGGTCAGCGGCAACACGTCAGCGATCCGGTATTGCCGCTGCAGCTCGTCGATCTGCTGCTGGCTCAGCCGGGCAGGCGCGATATCCGATGGGGTCAACCCGCCCCCGCCGCCTCGCACATGCGCGCAGATGCCGGTCAGGGCCTCAAACCACAACCCGCTCAAACGGCTGACCTGGGCGCGATCCAGTGCCGAGGGCGCCCACGTCCAGTCGGCCTGCAGATGCGGGCCGGTGTCGGTGTCGGCGGTGCCGGCGTTGAGTGCCACGGTGTGGGTCAGCGGCATGGGTATCGCCGCGGCCGCGGCGGTGGCCGACAAGCCGCCTTGGCCGAGTCGCCACAGATCATCGGATGCCTCGGTGGCCGCGCCGCCGAGCCGTCCCAGGTAGTTAAACGCGATTGGCGGATCGGACCCGGCCAGGTCAACCTCAGGGTTCAGATAGCGCAGCAGACCGTAGGTCAGGCCGTCGGGGAGGGCCCGAAGCTGCTCTTTGGCGTCCTTGATCACCGCCCCCAACGCCGCCTCACCGGCCAGCACCTGCGCCCAGGACAGCCCACCCACCGCCAACGACACCGGGTACTTAGCGGTAAACCACCCCACCGTGCCCGACAGATCAACATCGGCGCCCAGTTCCTCCTGGCGCCCGTGACCCTCCACATCGATGCCGATCGGAGCGCCGTCAGAGCCCAAAAACTGCGCCACCGCCAACCCGAACGCGATCAACAAGATCTCGTGCACCCCGGCGTGAAACACCATGGGCACCTCACCGAGCAGCATGCGGGTGGTCTCGGCATCCAGCGACACCGACAAGTGCCCGGCCGTGGCAAACGTATCCATCGCGGGTTGGACCGCCGGCAGCGCGGCAGGGGTCGCCGCCACCCGCCGCCACGCCTCCGCCTGCTCCACGACTTGCGGGTGGTGCGCGTGCTCGGCCAGCAGCGACGCCCAGCGGGCAAACGAGGTCCCCGCCGCCGGCAGGGCTAAGGGCTGTCCGATGTGATGTTGGGCCCAGGCGATGTTGAGGTCTTCGAGCAAGATCCGCCAGGACACCCCGTCGACGGCCAGGTGGTGAATGATCAACACCAGCTGACCCGTGGAGACCACCCACAGCGCGCTGAGCATCGCCCCGGCGACCGGATTCAACCGCGACCGCGCCTCCACCAGCGCCGCATCGGATAACACCTCCACCGACTGCAGGCACCCGCGCGCATCCACCGACCCCGCCTCGGGCACCGTCAACGACCAGCCCCCCGCGCCGTCGTCATCGACACGCAGCCGCAGCATGGCATGCCGATCCAGCAAGGCCTGCAACGTGACCACCACATCGGCCTCGGTCACCCCCGCGGGGGCCTGCAGCACCACCGTCTGGTTGAACTGCTCAACCGCGCCATCCACGCTGCGCAGCCAACACATGATCGGGGTCGCGACCACCGGCCCGATGCCCTCATCGACCGGGCCACCCGCACCACCGGCCACCCCGACCACCCGGGCCAGCCGGGCCACACTCTGCTCGACGAAGATGTCGCGCGGGCGACACACCAGGCCCGCCGCACGGGCACGTGAGGCCACCTGCATCGACAAAATGCTGTCCCCGCCGAGCTCGAAAAACGACTCGTCGACGCCGACACGTTGTATACCGAGGACTTGGGCGTAGATGCCGGCCAGGATCTCCTCTGTGGAGCTGGCCGGGGCGCGGTAACGATCGGTGTCCTGGTACTCCGGTGCCGGCAGGGCGCGGGTGTCCAGTTTGCCGTTGACCGTCAACGGCAGCGCCGCCACCACCACCACCGCGGCCGGCACCATATACGCCGGCAGCCGATCGGCCAGCGCGGCGCGCAGCCCGCCCGGGTCAACCGTCCCGGTCACATAACCCACCAGCCGCTTATCGCCGGGACGGTCCTCGCGGGCGATCACCACCGCCTGCCCCACCCCATCCAGCGCACTTAACGCTGCCTGCACCTCACCCAGCTCGATGCGATACCCGCGGATCTTGACCTGCTCATCGGCGCGCCCCAGATACTGCAGCTGCCCATCCGCGCCCCAACACACCAGATCCCCGGTGCGATACATCCGCGTACCGGGCCCGCCGGACGGACACGCCACAAACCGCGACGAGGTCAACCCCGCCCGGCCCACATACCCATACCCCGCCCCGGGTCCGGCCACATACAACTCGCCCACCACATCGGCAGGCACCGGGCGCAACCACCCATCCAGCACAAAAAACCCAAGATGCGCCAACGGCACCCCGATCGGGCTGGCATTGCTGTCGACATCGCCAGCCAGGATCTCCCGGAACGAGGCGTGCACGGTCGTCTCGGTGATGCCATACATATTGATCAGGCGCGGTGATCCCGGATGGTCGTCCAGCCACTTCCCAAGACGCTGCGGTTCCAGCGCTTCGCCGCCGAACACCACCGCCTCAAGCTTGAGCTGAGATCCCAATTCGGACTGCAACGCGTCGACGGATTGCAGCGCATAAAACGCCGACGGGGTCTGACTCAAAACACTGACCTGCTCAGAGACCAGCAAGGCGTGGAAGTCTTCGGGCGAGCGGACCACCGACTCGGGCACCACCACCAGCCGCCCACCATGTAACAGGGCGCCGAAAATCTCCCAGACCGAGAAGTCGAAGGCCAAAGAATGACACTGCGTCCACGCCTGACCCGGCGATAGCTGTAAGCCGGCATCGAGCGCGTCCAGCAGCCGGACCACGTTGCGGTGGGGGATCGCCACCCCCTTAGGCACACCTGTCGTGCCCGAGGTGTAAATGAGGTAGGCGATATCATCCGGAGCCGGCACAGGCAGCGCCGTGCTCGGTTGGCTGTCGACCGCGGGGTCATCCACATCGATGACCAACAACTCATACCCATCCAGCCGATCCGCCAGCTCGGCCGTAGTGAGCGCCGCGATCGGCGCCGCATCGGCGAGCACGAACTCCATCCGCGCATCGGGCACCGCCGGATCAATCGGCACATACGCCGCCCCGGTTTTCAGCACCGCCAAAATCGCCACGATCGCCTCGACCGACCGGGACAACAGCAGCGCCACACAGTCACCCGGGCCCACACCCTGACCGGCCAACACGTACGCCAACCGATTAGCGGACTCCTCAAGCTCCCGGTACGTCACCGAGCGGCCCTCGAAGCTCACCGCCACCGCCTCCGGCGTGCGCGCCACCTGCGCAGCAAACAACCCCGGAATCGACACCGGCACACTCGCCGGCTGGGTCAACACCGCCCGATTACCCCACCCATCCAACCGTGCATGCTCAGCGGCATCCAGCAGATCCACCGACGACAACCGCCGCGTGGGATCGGCGGTCATCGCCATCAACACCCGCTCCAACCGCTCTGCTAAATCGCGGACGTCGCAATCCGAAAACAATTTCCCAGGACCGGCTGTGTTGAGAAACAGCTGGTCATCGGACCTAATGAACCACAGCTCAAGCTGATCCTCGAAGCCAGAATGGGTCACAGCCCCCGATCCTGGAGCGCCAGCGAAATCCCTTGAACGTGTAGCCGGAATGAAATTAACAACTACCCGATTCGGGGCCTCTTCGGAGGCGCGCGGTCCCGCCTTCTTCTCAATAACGTGCACGGGGAACCGCTGATGCTGCAGGGCTTCTTGCATTCGCGTGTCGACATGTTGACAAAAACCAGCAACCGCAGATTCAGGCGAAGTTTTCAACACCAGTGGTAGAACCCCGGAAATCATTCCGGGCACCGTCTGTGCCTCCGGACGCACACGCCGGGTTACCGGAAAATCGAGCACCACTTCCGAACCCTCGACGTCGCACGCGCGCACCAGCAGCGCGCACGCCGCAGTAATCACCGACGCTCGACGCACCCCCAGCGCCTGCGAAAACCGGCGGATCTCGGCAACGACGAACGGGTCCAATTGAACCGGCGCGGAAGACTCACCGGGATCGCGCTCGCCCGCGGCGTGCGCCAATCGGTAGCGTGGCTGGCTTTCCGGCGGAAGGTTCCTCTTCCAATAGGCCTGATCATCAAGGTAATCGGTGGACGCTTGGTATTCTAATTCGCAATCAATCAGATCACTCAGCGACCCAAAAAAAGCAGGCGGAATCGACGCACCGGTAGCAATCGCAGAATAGATGTCTGCGATCCGGTGACAAATAAGAGCGACGCCCATTCCGTCTATCACTATGTGATGGCAGCACACGAACAAATAAAATTCGTCTACCCGTGTCTGCAACAACGCAAATTTGAACAACGGGCCACCAAGCGGCATCAGCGTGCGTTGGATCAATGCCGCTATCCGATAGGCGTCCCGTGCAGGATCCTGCGAGCCCATGAGGTCATAGCGAGCAAGCTCAACGTCCGGGCAATCAACCGCCTTTTGAAAAACCTGGCCATCCACCTCGAAAAAGGCAGCTCTAAGTGGTTCGGCTTCGCCCACCACTTGACGGACCGCCCGCTCCAGCAAACCAGGCTCTACCGCGCCCTCGATTCGCGCAAGCAAGCCCAACTGATACTTCGCACCGAAGCGACCCGTTTCCTCCGCAAGCCAGATATCCAGCTGTCCGCGCGTCAGTGGAAGTGCCCGGTCTTCAAATTCCATCGGACCCTCCCACCGTCTACTTATAGCCCTCTGCCAGCCTCTCGCGCAGACTCTTCGGCCGGATGTCGGTCCAGTTTTGATCGATGTAGTCCAGACACGCGGCGCGGTCCGCTTCGCCGTAAACCACGCGCCAGCCGGTCGGAACATCGGCGAAGGCCGGCCACAAGCTGTGTTGCTCCTCGTCGTTGATCAAGACGAAAAAGCTGCCGTTGTCGTCGTCGAAGGGATTGATGCTCAACAGTCCTCCAGACCATCTAGTGGACACGAGTGGAACACGACATGAGTTCAAACCAAACCATAGTAAGAGGAGCCGAACAGCGGCGGTCCGGGGTTTCAACAAAGCTGCTGGATGTGACCTATCGCACAGCTCAGTAATTGGTGCGCGGCGCAGGGTTCCGGAGGTGGTGACTTCTGGTGCCGTGAGCTGCCGCAGATGGATTTGGGTTCGTGGCGTTTCGCTACCGGTGGTCGTCGTGCGCAGCGCGCGTTGGGCGTTTGCGCGCCACCGCCGCAGCCTCGCGCATGGCCGCTTCGGCGATACAAGTTCGCCCGTGATGCGCCGCACGGCGGCCTGGGCCTGATCGCGTCGCTGCCGGCCACACAATCCGAAGGACGAATCAACCACCTCAAGCGCCCACAACCTCGTCAAAATCAGTGTCCCGACCGCATGAAAACCCGCCACCACAACCGACCCGGCAACCTCAACCGGCCGGCACCGCCGATCACCATCATCCCGGCGACCGTTTTAACGTCCTCGTAAGTAGTTAGGATCGCCTAGTGACCGATACCCCGCCTACCGTACTGCCGCCCGGGCCTCCGCTTCCCCTGCTGGCGCAGTCCGTATTGATGTTGCGCTACGGGTTACGCTTTCTGACCGCATGCCAACGCCGCTACGGCAACGTGTTCACGCTGCGTGAACCGCTGAAGGGCAAGGTGGTGTACCTCGCCGATCCCGCCGACATCAAGACGGTGTTCGCCGGCGACCCGCGGGTCTTTCATGCCGGCGAAGCGAACTTGATCTTGATCGGGCTGCTCGGCAACAACTCGCTGTTCGTACTCGACGAGGACGTGCATCGCGACCGGCGTGCTCTGATGCTGCCGGCGTTTCATCGCGACGCCGTCGCGCACCAGGACGCTCCGATGGCCGAGATCGCCGCGGCGAACATCGCCGGGTGGCCGGTGGGCAAAAGCTTCCCGGTAGCGCCCAAAATGACCGAGATCACGCTCGAGGTGATCCTGCGGACGGTCATTGGCGCCACCGACCCGGCCCGGCTGGCCGCGCTGCGCAAGGTCACGCCGCGGCTGCTCTATCTGCGGCCGTGGGAAACGCCGGCGATTGCGAATCCGAACCTGCAGCGCCGTCGCCCGTGGCAAGGGCTGCGCCGGCGAATCGCAGAAGCCGACGCCCTGCTTTACGCCGAGATCGCCGACCGTCGCGCCGACGCCAACTTGGCTGCGCGCACCGACACGCTGGCCAGGCTGGTCCGCGCCAGCGACCACGACGGACGCACGATGTCCGACCGCGAACTGCGCGACCAGCTCATGACGCTGATCGCGGCCGGACACGAGACCACCGCGACGGGGCTGTCCTGGGCGCTGGAGCGGCTGACCCGCCACCCGGCCGCCTTGGCCAAGGCGGTGCGCGCGGCGCAAGCCAGCGCGGCGGGCGATCCGGCCGGCGACGAGTACCTCGACGCGGTAATAAAGGAGACGCTGCGGATCCGCCCGGTGGTGTCCGGCTCGGGCCGCGTCCTAACCGAGCCGGTCGAGGTGGGCGGCTACCGGCTGCCGGCCGGGGTCATGGTGACCCCAAGTATCGGACTTGTGCACGCGAACGCCGCGCTGTACCCGGATCCGGACCATTTCGACCCGGATCGGATGCTTGGCGCCACCCTGAGCCCGACCACCTGGTTGCCGTTCGGCGGCGGTAGCCGCCGCTGCCTGGGCGCCGGCTTCTCCTTGGTCGAGATGCGGGTGGTGCTGCGCGAGATCCTGCGCCGAGCCGAATTGTGCACCACCACGGCACCCGGCGAACGTCAGACGCCGAAGCACGTCACCACGGTGCCGCACCGCGGCGCGCGCATCGAAGTCCGTGCGATCAGGGACATAACGTCGGCATCGCAGGCAGCAGAGACGGCGGGGTGCCCTGCCAACGTCCGAAGCACAACACTGCCGAGCGAGTCGCCGCTGAAGTAGAGCGGCAAATGCCTTGTTCGACAGCACCGATCCCGCCGGTCTCAATCGCAACACGATGATCGCGATCAGCGGTGCCTGCGTGGCGGGCGGGTGGCATAGCTTTGGATGTAAGGCCGAGTGTGAATCTGTGTTAGACAACGGATTTGCAGATAGAACGGGCGCGAATCACTTTTAGCGCTTGCCGGCGCTTGAGCCCATCCGGACGCTTAATGATGGGAACTGGTCATCGACGACTGAGGGTGGCGCAATTCTCCACAAGATCAGCGGCGGCCGCAACGCTATCGGCGGGTTTTGTCATCCGGGTGGCGATCTCGCGGGCCCGGGCGACATATTGCGGGGCAAGGATCGTGCGCAGGTCAGCGACCAGCGATTTCTGGGTTGTGGCCGAAAAGCGCCGGGCAGTGCCAACTTTCAGTCGTTTGACCCGAGCTCCCCAGAGCGTCTGATCGATGTCCGTCGAAAGGATCAACGTGGGGACCCCGGCGCGCAGGCCCGCGGCCGTGGTGCCCGTGCCACCGTGATGCACAACCGCGCGGCACGCGGGAAAGGCGGCCGCGTAATTCGTCGTGCCCACCACCTTGACGTGCTCGGACTGGGGCACGTGGCTGAAGTCAGTGCCGGCGGAGACCACCAACGCGCGCTCGCCCAACTGCGCGCAGGCCGCACTGATCATCGCGAGCGTGTCGGCGGCAGATTCGACCGGCATGCTGCCGAAGCCGAAGAAAATCGGTGATGTTCCCGCGCCAATCCACGAGGCGACCTCGTCGTCGGCATCCGTGGACAACTCCATCGTCAGCGCGCCGACAAAGGACCGTTGGCCATCCCACTGCGCCCATTCGGCTGCCAGCCCGGGAAAGCAAACCTCGTCGTAGGCCTGGATTTCCAGCGATCCGCGTTCGGTGATCCGCCGCGGCGAGGGCTTTGTGGCCTTTGGTAGGCCCAGCTCACCGCGCTGTATGCCCTCGACCTTCTTCGCCGCGCGCCAAGCCACCCACTCGGACACCTTCATTGCGGAACGGCCCAACGGCGACGGCAGGAATGGCAGGAACTGGCCGTTGGCCCGCAGCGGGAATAAGTGCAGCGTGGCCAACGGGATGTCGTAGTACTCCGCGACGTTGCCGGCGGCATCCTCGAAATTCACGCCGGTGAACAGCAGGTCGGCCCCGTCCGCCAGCGACGTCAGCGTCGTGACGATTTCCTTCCAGCACTCGATAAAGGGCTCCACAACTTCGCGCCGCAACCTGATCAGATCCTGGATCTTCCAGAAGTTACCGAAGAAATGCGTCCAGAAGTTGCGGTGCGCGTCCAGAACGGCCTGCAAGTCCGGTCCGTAAGCGACCGCCGCAGGGCCGGCCGCCTCGGCGAACCCAACCAGGTCGGGCGGGACGGCCATGCGCACGTCGTGCCCGCGGCGCACCAGCTCACGGCCGACAGCGACGCAGGGCTCGATATCGCCGCGAGTTCCGTAGCTTGCCAGCGCAAATTTCATCGCGGATTTTGGCCTTTCACTTGCCGTGCACTTTGCGCGAAATGAAAGCGGGAGCCTCGCGCCCCCGGCTCAACTGCCCGGCAGCATAACCTGATACTGCGCTCCAGGTTTGGCCGGCGCCGATCATTACGATGGCCCGCCGTCGCCGATTAGACGACACGCCTGTGGCGGGCGAAATTCTCCAGGAGATCGGCGGCGGTCGCAACGCTTTCGGCGGATTTGGTCATCTGGGTGGCGACTTCGCGGGCTCGGGCGACATATTGCGGGGCCAGGATGGTGCGCAGGTCTGCAATCAGCGATTTCTGGGTAGTGGCCGAAAAGCGCCGGGCAGTGCCGACCTTCAGCCGTTTGACCCGAGCTCCCCAGAGCGTCTGATCGAGGTCCGTCGAAAGGATCAACGTGGGGACCCCGGCGCGCAGGCTCGCGGCCGTGGTGCCCGCACCGCCATGGTGTACGACCGCGCGGCAAGCTGGAAAGGCGGCCGGGTAATTCATCGTGACCACCACCTTGACGTGGTCGAAATGGGGGACGTTGCTGAAGTCACTCGAGCCGGAGCACACCAACGCGCGCTCGCCTAACTGCGCGCAGGCCGCGCTGATCATGGCGAGCGTGTCGGCGGCAGATTCGACCGGCATGCTGCCAAAACCGAAGCAAATCGGCGCCGTTCCCGCCGCAATCCACGACGCGACCTCGTCATCGGCATCGGTGGGCAACTCCATCGTCAGCGCGCCGACAAAGGGCCGTCGACCATCGAACTTCGCCCATTCGGCTGCCAGCCCGGGAAAGAAAACCTCGTCGTAGGCCTGGATTTCCAGCGATCCGCGTTCGGTGATCCGCCACGGCGAGGGCCCGGTGGCCTTTGGTAGGCCCAGTTCACGGCGCTGCGCGTCATCGAGCCCTTTCAACAGGGGCCAACCCAAGTACTCCGACAGCTTCATTACCGAACGGCCCACCGGCGCCGGCAGGGCCGGAACGAGCTGGCCGTTGGCCCGAATCGGGAATACATGCAGCGTGGCCAACGGGATGTCGTAATACTCCGCGACGTTGCCGGCGGATTCCTCACCGATCACGCCGGTGAACAGCAGGTCGGCCCCCTCCGCCAGCGTCGTCAGCGTCGTGCTGACCTCCTGCCAGCATTGGGTCAACAACTGCCAATATTCGCGCATCAACCCGACCAGATCCTGGATCTTCCAGAAGTTCTTCCAGAAGTTGCGCAGGAAACGCCCCCAGAAGTCGCGGAGCACGTGCTGCCACACCCGCACATCCGGCCCGCAAGCAACCGCCGCAGGTCCAGCCGCCTCGGCGAAGCCAACTAGGTCGGGCGGGACGGCCATGCGCACGTCGTGCCCGCGGCGCAGCAGCTCACGGCCGACAGCGAGACCGGGCTCGACATCGCCGCGAGTCCCATAGAATGCCAGCACAAATTTCATCGCGGATTCTGGCCCTTCACTACCCTTGCACGTTCTGCGAAATGAATGCGGGAGCCTCGCGCCCCAGGCTCAACTGCCCGGCAGCATAACCCGATACCCCCGCTATCGACCTGAATTCCAGAAGCTTTGGGCAGGCGGCACCTCGTAGCACAGACATCGACGATACCCATCTCATCGGCGGCGATGGTTCTGGTTACGGGGCAGTGGATGCCGACGGCCAGCTGGGCGAGTTACTCGACTAGCGGACGCGCCATCAGCCGCCATCGATACGGCCGTAAGACCTACATCAGCCAACGGTATCGAGACCGACACGAGCAGCCGTACCCGGCTATCCTCACTTGGCCCGCAAGACAAAACCGGTCTGGTCACCACGGCCCTGCCGATTGAGTCGGTCTGCGCGCTTTTCCCACTCCCAGATTCGCTTCGGTCCAAACATCCGAAGGATTTTAGGGTCGGTCACCGCAACATCACGCCGATAGGCTTCGCTCCCCATAAACTGACCTAAATTCGAATCATCAAACGTTCTCTCCACTCGCAGCCCGACCCTGTCAGCTGCCAGTGCCATTCCCTGTCGTGAAGGTATAACGGTATGCCGAGGCGCATCGATCTGTACCCAGTCCGCTTTATAGATAGACCACGCTTCCGATGAGGTCGTCGGCAGGCGAACCAAGCAAATGCCTCCAGCAGCCAGTTTCTCGTACGTCACCTTGAGCGCCGCGACCGGGTCGGGAAAGTGTTCAAGCGAATGGTTGAACATTATGAGATCGAATTCGCCAGTCACTTCGCTCAAATCTCGCTTCATTAGCGGCACGCCTCGGGGCGTCTCGCCATCGGCTGCGATGAACGGATCGGCACCAGACAGGTTGTTGAATCCGACGGTGGCCAACCGGTCGAGCAGCGCACCGCTACCACAGCCCACGTCTAGAATTCGCGCGTCGCGTTCAATCGCAAGCTGAGCGAACATTCTGACGACGTCTCCTCCGATGGCAACACGGACGATACCTTCGGGCATGGGGGTCGATAGGAAGGCACCGACTAGCCGGCCGCCGATATGCAATTTAAAACGGTCTTGCTGTGTAATCAGCCATCGGAAGAACTTCGGCTGAGCTGAAGCATTGTAGGAGTAATAATTTGAGGGGTAATGGCGCATGAGCTCGTCACCCTCGAGCACATTCACAATCTGTAACGTGTCGCACGCAGCGCAGCTATAATAGTCAAACTGCTCTCGGGTCCCGAACATCATCTCGCGAACTGCAATAGTTTGATGGGGGCCAGTCGATCCGCATAGTCGGCACTTTTGGGTAACCTCGCTCACTTGGCCCTCCTCGAGGAATTCGACGCGACGAAAAGTATCACGTGCGTTCCACGGCCGGTGCGCCGATACAGCCACGACCGGTCCGGCCAGCCATGGCGCGTGGAGCACGCGAAGCTTTCGAGGCGTCGAACGCTGGGCCGAGGTTTGGCTGCAACGCCTTGTCCTGCGTATGTCTTGGACCGTTGCGGATCTACTGACGTTTCCGTGGGTGCCGTTGCTCGAGGCTTGGGTGTCTTGGCGGGCCGGCACAGCCCAGGGAAGCTTCAAGGGAGCCAACAGACAAGAACCAGCCGTTTCCCGGCAGCCCCACAACCGAAGTAGGTAGTGTTCCGGCCATGTGGGGATCAGTGCTGGGGCTGGCGCTTCTGACGGCGCTCAACCCGGTGCGTCTCGGCCTCACCCTTCTCGTGATCTCCCGGCCGCGGCCCGTGCAAAACCTGCTCACCTACTGGGTCGGCTGCCTGGCAGGATGTATTCCCGCCGTGGTGATTCCGCTGACGCTGGTGCACGTCACACCAATGTTCAGACCTTTTGCGGCCGACTTAGCCACGAGTTCCACCGTCCGGCACATTCGAATCGGCATGGGTGTGCTCGCGCTGTTGATCGCCGCGCTGATAACAGCGCGCTCGCTGGCGCGCCGACGTGAGCACGCGCCCCTGCCGACACCGGGCGGCAACACGTCGACCATGGTGCTGGACTCGAATACACCGAAAGCAATCTCGCGGCTGCTGGGCCGCACGCAGGATGCGCCGACGGAGGGCGGGTCTGTAATCCGGCGGCTGCTGCGCCGCGTCCACGGTGCGTGGGAAAACGGATCCTTATGGGTCGCGTTCGTGATCGGCTATCTATTTGGGGGGACGGAACCCGACGTGGGTCTATTCCTGGTCGCTATCATCGTGACCTCGGGAGCCGCGATCGGCACGCAGGTCAGCGCCGCCATCGCGTTCGTCGTCGCGATGCTTGCGATCATCGAGATCACCCTCGCCAGCTATCTGGCCGCGCCGACGAAAACCGAAGCGGTGCTGCGACGGCTGCACGACTGGGCGTTGGCTCACCGTCGACAGATCCTGGTAGCCATTTTCGCAGTGGTTGGCGTCTCGCTGGTGGTCAACGGCGTGGGCAGCGCCTGAGCGCGTGGCTAAGAGCCCGGCTGCCTTGTGCGCCGCCCGTCCCGGGCGAAAATGTGGCGCGGTGGTCGCCGTTAGGCCCAAGTCCCGCTGCGCCGGTGAGCCATCGCGAGGACCTCGTAGCGTAGCTTCAGGTAGGACGGCCGGATGAACCGGTGGAGCTTATGCAAGCGGTGGGAATTCTCGAACGCCGTCCGGAAACCACGTTCGCTCGCCCGATACGCCTCGAAAACGCGATCCAGCGCAGACTGATCCCAGGGCTCGTCACGCGCGGCCGCGCACAGCGCTTCGTAGACCACATAAATCCAGTCTGTGCCGAAAGGCTCTGTCACCGGGCCGCAGTGTCGCTGGCGGTGAAGGTCCGGTGTGAGAAACTCCTCGATTGCGCCCTCATCCCGGGTGTTGAGATCGATCGCTAGCGCTGCGGAAATCCGCGTTATTTCCCGGCGCCAGTCTTCGAGGAAGTTGGCGTACTCGACGAACACGCGGGGCAGGCCGCGCGTATCTCTCTCGGCCAGCAGATTGAATTTCAGCCACAAGGCGCTCGTGAGCTCCGGCGAGGCTAGAAAAGGCGCCGCACTCGACGCGATGACCTCCTGCGGGTGGCGCACGGGAATCACGACCGCGATGTCGAATCCGGCCAGACGCGCCGCCTCGAACCACACGCCGGACAGCAGCGTTATCCTCGGGTCCTTGATGACCACGAGCGGCGCGGCTGGCAACGTGTTGAGAAACGCCCGGATCTCGGCGATGCAGGCGGCCTTCTCTTCGGCGTCGAACCCACCTTCCTCTTGCAAGCGCAGTGACGTGTCGAACACGGCGCTGCCGTGGCGACGCAAGATTGTGTTGTTGAGGTTGAGCGACGCGCGCGGCTCCCAATAGCCACGCGGATTGTTCCGGTCGGCGCCCGCCATCCCGGCCGGGAGCGTAGCACCGCATAGCGAGAGAACCCGCGTGAGCGCCGACGTTCCAGACCGGGGCACGCCCATCACGAACAGAGCGACCGGGCGGGCCGCAGTCCCGGTCTGCCCGGCGGGGGTCACGAGCAGAACTCCGCGCTCGATGCCTCGTGCGGTGCGGGAGCGCGGTGCTCCACCATAAGGTCCTCCAGCGGCAGGCCCGCCCGGTACTGTCTGTACATCCGTTCGAAAAGCGTTTCGAGCTTGCGAGCGACTGCCGCGACTTTAAACCATAAGGTCTTGGGGCATGTGGCCGCATTGCGTTGATCGGTCGGTCTCACCTCGCCGAGGCCGGCGCAGCGGACTTGCTGCCGGGGACTTTAGCGACGAGCTACGGATCCGCGTCGATCGCTTTCCTGACTTCCTGCGCGCGCGCCACCTGCTGCGCGGTGTAGCCGATGAGCAGCGCCACCGCGCCGAGCAGAATGACCACCCCGGCCAGCCACAGCAGGCCATAGGTTATGCCGTGGTCCAGCGCATGCAATTGGGCGGCGTTCATGAATTTCACCGGCCCGCTGGTGCCGCCCAAGCTCAGCGTGCGCAACGTGACGACGGCCTGGATGACAACCAGCACCACTGGGCCTCCCATGCTCTGCAGCATCAGTGCGATCGCGGATGCGGGCCCGATCCGGTCGACGCCGACGCTGGCGACCAGCGATAGCGTGAGCGGGACGTTCATCATGCCGAGACCGATACCGCCGACGACGATCGGCAGCACCAGATTCGGGAAGTAGGGCACGCCGCGGTAGAGCGTCGAGCCGTACAACATGGCGGCCACCACCAGGATGCCGCCGGCGATCACCACCACCCGGGGCGGGAACCACGACACCAGCCGCGACGACGTCCCCACCCCGATGGTCGTCGCGATGGCGAATGGGATGAAGCCGATACCTGCGCGCAGGGGACCGTAGCCCATGATGCTTTGCACATACAGGGCGACCAGCACGGTCAGGGTGAAACTCACCCCACCGGCCAGGAACATGGCCGCGAACGTGGCCAGCCGGTTGCGGTCCGAGAACAGGCTGAACGGCACGATGGGGTTCTCTGCCGTGCGCTCCACCACCACGAACGCCACCAAAGCGGCCAGCGCCACCAGACCCGAACCGATCGTGATGGCCGACTGCCAGCCTATCTCCGGCCCTATCGAGAAGCCGAAAACCGCAGCGGTGCAGCCCAACGTGGCCAGCACAGCCCCGGTGGCGTCGAGCTTCATCCGCTCCTTCTGGGTTTCCCGCAGCGTGGTGCGGGCCAGATAGATCGTCAGCAGCCCGATCGGCACGTTCACCAAAAACGCCAGCCGCCACGACACCTGGGTGAGCGCCGGGCCCACCACCAACCCCAGCACCGCGCCGACACCGCTCATCGCGCCGAACACCGCCGTCGCCGCATTGCGTGTCGGCCCCCTCGGGAACGTGGTCGCCACCAGCGCCATAGAGGTCGGTGCCACGATCGCGGCGGCCGCGCCATGCAGCAGCCGGGCCAGAACGAGGACGCCCCCGTCCCAGGCGATGGCACACATGGCCGAGGCGAAGGTGAACAGCGCGACCCCGACGATGAAGGTGCGCTTGCGGCCGATAGCGTCACCGAGGCGGCCGCCCAGCAGCATCAGGCCAGCAAAGGCCAGCACGTAGGCGGAGATCACCCAGCTGCGCCCGGCGTTCGACAGGCCCAGCTCGTTCTGGATCTTGGGAAGCGCGTAGACCGCGACGGGGCCGTCCATGAACGCCATCAGCAGCACGCCGCCGATCGCGATAACCACGCCGACGAACTGGCGAGATAGCAGCCAAGTCGGAAAGCGACTCCCCGTACCCAGTAGCGTGGTCGGTTCGACGGGCATCGGGGTCGCTTGCTCCGCGCGCTCTGTCACCGGCTGACCTTAATCGGGTTAATTGAGAAGTTGCAACAGTCTAGGTTAGTTACCCTAGGTTATAGTCACACCTCGCGTTACACCGTATTGTCGTGGGTTAGCCGTTGACTGCCGAGCGCCAAAGATCAGTTGCTACAGCGCAGTTCGGTACAGATCGGAGGGAGATTCCATGCCGGAAGATCCGCGATGAAATTTGTGGTGGCAAGCTATGGAACCCGTGGCGATGTCGAGCCCTGCGTCGCAGTCGGCAGTGAGCTGCTGCGCCGCGGGCACGAAGTGCGCATGGCCGTCCCGCCCGACCAGATCGGCTTCGCCGAGTCGGCTGGGCTTGCTGCGGTGGCCTACGGGCCGGATACGCAGGTGTGGTGGGGCGCGCACCGCGACTTGTGGACGCGTTTCTTCGACAACTTCTGGAAGATCCAAGATCTGATCAGGTTGTTCCGCGAAATCGGGCAGTCCGTTATCGAGTACTGGGAGCAGATCACCACGACGCTGACGTCGCTGGCGGACGGGGCCGACCTGCTAGTCACCTTTTTGAATTTCGAGCCGCCCGCTGCCAATGTCGCGGAGTATTACGACATTCCGCTGGCCACGGTGCATGTATTCCCGGTGCGAGCCAACGGCCAGGTCTGGCCATTCCTGCCGTCGCCGTTGGGCCGTTACGCACTGACGGTGTACGGGTGGGCGAATTGGCGTGGGGTGAAGAGGTTCGACGACGCGCAGCGCCGTCAACTGGGCCTGCCGAAGGCCGCGGGCCCCGCGCCGCGGCGGATCACCGAACGCGGATCGCTGGAAATCCAGGCCTACGATGAGGTTTGCTTTCCCGGGCTGGCAGCCGAATGGGCGAAATGGAATGGCCAACGGCCCTTTGTCGGCGCGCTGACGATGGAGTTGACCACCGATGCCGATGACGAGGTCGCCTCGTGGATTGCCGGGGGAACACCGCCGATTTTCTTCGGCTTCGGCAGCACGCCGGCTAAAACCCCCGCCGACACGCTCGCCATGATCAGCGCTGCCTGCGCGCAGTTAGGCGAGCGGGCGTTGGTGTGCTCCGGCTGGAGTGACTTCAGCCACGTCCCCCATTTCGAGAACGTCAAGGTGGTGGGCACGATGAATTACGCGGCCGCCTTTCCCGCCTGCCGCGCGATCGTGCACCACGGTGGCCTGGGCACCACCGCCGCGGGCCTGCGTGCCGGAGTCCCCATGCTGATCTTCTGGACGGCGCCCGATCAGGCGATCTGGGCAGCTCGGGTCAAACGACTGAAAGTTGGCTCTGGGCGGCGCTTTTCGGCCATAAACCAGAAATCCCTGGTCGCGGACCTGCGCACGATCCTCGACCCGCAATATGTCGCTCGGGCCCGCGAGATCGCCCCCCAGATGACCAAACCCGCCGAAAGTGTTGCCAACGCCGCCGATCTCCTGGAAAAGCTCGCCCGCTCAAGGCGTGTTGACTGACGTGGGGTGGTTACTGGGGCGCCCCTCAACCGGCTCATCCGGCCGTCCATCGGTGAAGCTACGCAACGAGGTCGTCGCGATGGCTCACCGGCGCAGCGGACTTGGGGAGTTCAACGCGATCACGGCGACCCACCGCGATTGCGGTTTACCGGGCGCGACTGGCTACCGCCACCATCGGGCCCAACCCTCGGGTCCGGAACTCGACGGTAATCGCCGGGTCGGCGTAACGTGCGAGCGCACGCAGCGCCGACGGGCTGTAGGCGCGAAGCGAACTGATGAATCCATCGTGTTGCAACGGGAGCAGCCCAGTTAACGGCAGCACCACTGCCAACAACGCGATGTGGAGGGGTGCCGGCGGCCTGCGCAGGTCGATGATCAACAACTTGTTCGCTGCCCGGGTTCCTGCGGCGAACACTCGGGCGGCCAGTTCAGGGGGCAGGTGATGCAACGACAATGCGAACACCGCAAGGTCGTAACACCCGTCCGGGGCGTCGATTGCGGTGGCGTCCATTTCCCGCACCGTGGCGCGTGGGTGACTGCCGAGGTCACCGGCCTCCACGAGGGCCACAAACGCGGGATCGATGTCGGTGACGGTGACCTGCGCAGTCGGGTGAATCTCGAGCAGCTTGCGCGACATCCCGCCGAGGCCAGACCCGAGTTCGAGGATCTTCGGAGAGGGGACATCGGCCACCTCACCAAGCGCCATCCGGGCACACCTCTCGTGAATACCGAACCACCGTCGCCCTCCGGCGCGGTCGAGTGAACGGATGACCTTGCGCTTCAGATGATCGACGTCGTCGCGGTCCAGATATTCCAGCCGGTTGGTCTGCAACCGCCGGTCCAGCCAGGAAGCGTTCGGCCCGCCCCGGGGCATGCTCACAATGTCGCGGGCTCTGCTATCCATGTAGACCATCATGGAACATGGCAGTCGTGGTCCACACAACGGTCACAAAGTCAAAAGCGACTGACCGGCATGTACCATCCATTGTCGGACCCTGAGTAGCCGACACGATGCGGTGAAATCGCTTGCCGTGTAGGTTGATCCGCGGTCGGTCTGGAATTGGATGGCACCATGCCCGGTTGGATCGCCGGTTTTACACCACATCTCAACCGCGGTGGTTAGGCTACCCATCTGTTCAGATAAATTTAAGCTCGGATGAACGGCCGTCAGAACGACTTTGCGAATAACGCGCCCGTAGCGGAATTCGGCCGTGCCTGCTGAAACACCGGCTGGAAAGAGGTGAACGGCGATATGAGGGAAGCACCCGTCACGCCCGTTGCAGTGATCGGAATGGCCTGCCGGCTCCCCGGTGGCATCGACTCGCCGGAGAAATTGTGGGAGGCGTTGCTGCGGGGGGACGACCTGGTCACCGAGATCCCAGCCGATCGCTGGGACGTCGACGAATATTACGACCCCGAGGCGGGTGTGCCCGGTAGGTCGGTGTCGCGATGGGGTGGATTCCTGGACGACATTTGGGGTTTTGACGCCCCGTTCTTCGGTCTCAGGACGCATGAGGCGGCCGCGATGGATCCGCACCACCGGTTGTTGATTGAGACGGCATGGGAGGCCGTAGAGCATGCCGGCCTGGATCCCCGTTCGCTGTTCGGGTCCCAGACGGGCGTCTTCGTGGGGTTGTCCCACGACGACTACACCGTGCTGACCTACCAAGCGGGCGTCTTACACGATCCCTACGCATTCCCCGGCAATACCCTCAGCATGGCTTCCGGGCGCATTGCGTACTGGCTGGGGGTGCATGGTCCGGCGATGACGGTGGACTCGGCATGTTCGACCGGTCTGCTCACCACGCACTTGGCCTTTCGCAGCCTGCAGGACGGCGAGAGCGACCTTGCCCTGGCCGGCGGTGTCAACGTGATGATGTCACCGATAATGAACGCCTCGGGGTCGGCGCTGGGCATGTACTCCCGGACTGGCTGCTGCCATTCTTTCGATGTCCGGGCGGACGGGTTTGTGCGGTCCGAGGGATGCGCCGTGGTGTTGCTGAAGCGACTGCCCGACGCACTGCGAGATGGCGACCGGATCCTTGCTGTGGTGCGCGGCACGGCAGCCAATCACGATGGCCGCACCAAGACTATTTCCAGGCCGTCGTTGGATGCGCAGGCCAACGCGTACCGGGCAGCGCTGGCGGCCGCGGGCGTGGACGCGGCAACGGTCGGCATGGTGGAAGCCCACGGCACCGGCACGCGGGTCGGTGACCCGATTGAGTTCGGCAGCCTCGCCCAGGTATACGGCCCAGGTGGTGAGCCTTGTGCGCTCGGCTCGGCCAAGAGCAATTTCGGGCACACCGAGGGCGCGGCCGGCACACTGGGCTTGATCAAGACGGCCCTTGCGCTGCAACACGGTGTGGTCCCGCCGTCGCTGCACTTCACCCGGCTGCCCGATGAGCTTGCACAGATCGAGACGGGACTGTTCGTACCAACAGCCGTCACGCCATGGCCATCGCAACGTGGCCACGAACGACGACGGGCGGCCGTGTCGTCGTACGGTCTCAGCGGAACAAACGTGCACGCCGTGCTGGAAGAAGCGCCTGACACCGCGCAACAGCACGATGTGTCCCCCGCCCCGGCCGGCTCGCTGTTGTTCGCGCTGTCCGCTACCTCGACCGAAGAGCTGCGCCTAACCTCGCGGCGGCTGGGCGATTGGGTGCGCAGCCGCGCGGATCAGCTGGTGCCGTCCGATCTGGCCTACACCTTGGCGCGCCGGCGTGGCCACCGGCCGGTGCGCGCGGGCGTGGTCGCCGCGAGCCTCGGGGAGCTAACCGAGCGTTTGCGCGAGGTCGCTGACGGCGACACTCCGTATCCACCCGCGGTAGGCCAGGACGACCTGGGACCTGTATGGGTGTTCGCCGGGCAGGGTTCGCAGTGGGCCGCAATGGGTGCGGGCCTGCTGGCGGCCGAGCCGGTGTTCGCCGCGACGGTCGCGGAGGCGGAGCCGTTGATCGCCCGGGAAGCGGGGTTCTCGGTCACCCAGGCGATGTCGGCGCCCGAGACGGTCACCGGTATCGACCGAGTCCAGCCGACCCTGTTTACCATGCAGGTCGCGCTGGCGGCGACGATGAAGTCCTACGGAGTGGTCCCCGGCGCGGTGATTGGTCACTCGATGGGCGAGGCCGCCGCGGCCGTCGTCGCAGGGGCGCTTTCGCTCGAAGACGGGGTGCGCGTCGTCTGCCGCCGCTCGCGGTTGTTGGGCACCATCGCCGGCGCCGGGGCGATGGCCTCGGTGGAGCTGGCCGCCCGGCGCGTGACTGAGGAACTGACTGCCCGCAATCTCGCCGATGTCGTGGTATCGGTGGTTGCCTCGCCGGAGTCCACTGTCATCGGCGGCACGACCCAGACGGTTCGGGAGTTGGTCGCGATGTGGGAGGGCCGCGACATCATGGCACGCGAAGTGGCGGTCGACGTCGCGTCGCACTCACCCCAGGTCGACCCCATCCTCGCCGAGCTCGCCGATGCGTTAGCCGAACTCACCCCCATGACGCCCGCGGTGCCGTTCTACTCTGCGACCCTGGACGACCCGCGGGCGCGGCCAGCCTTGGATGCAGGCTATTGGGTGGACAACCTGCGTCATCCGGTGCGGTTCGCCGCCGCGGTGCAGGCCGCGCTCGAAGACGGCCATCGAGTCTTCGCGGAGCTCTCCCCGCATCCCCTGCTGACACGCGCGGTGGAACAGACAGCCCAGGCAGCCGACGTCTCAGCCCAGGCTCTGGCCTGCATGTGGCGCGAGCAGGAGGTGCCGCACGGGCTGCGCGAGTTCCTGGCGAATTTGCATTGTGCCGGCGCCGCAGTGGATTTCGCGGCGCTGTACCCGGGGGGACGGCTGGTCGACGCGCCACTGCCTACCTGGACCCATCAGCGGCTGCGCATCGGCTCCGGCGGCACGAGCCAGCAGGCACACGGTACCCGGACCGTCGCCGTGCATCCACTGCTCGGGGAACATGTCCGCCTGCCCGAGGAGCCGGAGCGCCACGCGTGGCAGGGTGAGGTCGGCACCGCGGCACTGCCATGGCTGACTGACCACCAAGTACATGCTGTGCCTGCTTTTCCCGGGGCTGCCTACTGTGAGATGGCGTTGTCGGCCGCGCGCACCGTGCTCGGCGAGAAGTCCGAGGTTCATGACATCCGCTTCGAGCAGATGCTGCTGCTGGACGAGCAGACCGCGGTAACCACGGTTGCGTCCGTTGACGCGCCCGGCGCCGTCGAGTTCGAAGTGGTGACCGATCACGAAGGCGAACGCACGCGGCGAGCCGTCGCCACCCTGCACGTCGCCGAAGATGAGCCGCCACCGCGGCCGGACGACGTGAACGCTCTGCTTCCGGCGCATCCGTTGCGCACCGACGGGGCCGAGCTACGGCAGCGGTTCGACTCGCGCGGGGTCCAGCTGGGTCCGGCTTTTGCAGGCCTGGTCGCCGCCCACACCGCCGAAAACGCGTCCACTCTGGTGGCCGAGATCGCGCTGCCCGGGCCGCTTCGCGCTCAGCAGGGCGCCTACTGCGTGCACCCGGCGTTGCTGGATGCGTGCTTCCAGTCCGTCGCTGCTCACCCGGCCGTCAACGATGGCGGCGACGGCGGCTTGCTGTTGCCGTTGAGTGTGCGACGGCTCCGCATCTGCGACCCGGCGCGGAAGCCACGCTACTGCCTCGTCCGGTTGACCCGGCACGATCGGTCGGGGGTCGAGGCCGACCTCGATGTCCTCGACGAGTCCGGAAGGCCGGTGCTGATCATGCGAGGGTTCCGGATGGGCAGCCAAGCCGCCGAGGGAAGCGAACCTGAGCGTGTGCTCGCCGAACGGCTGCTGACCGTCGAATGGCGGCGCAACGAGCCACCCGCCTCCCCGGACACCCACCCCGGCCAGTGGCTGCTGATCACTACCTCCGATACTGATGATGCCCTGACAACCAGACTCGTCGACGCGCTGAAAGCCCTTGACGCGCAATGCGATTGGCTCAGCTGGCCGCAGCGCGCCGACCACCCGGCCTGCATTGAACAGCTGGGCAGTCGGCTGCGGACGAGCGCCGTCAATGGCCTGGTGGTCGTGTTCCCGCCACCGGTGGGCAACCCGGACGAAGACAGCTTGGCCAGGGCCCGCGAGCATGTCGGTCACCTGGTGCGGATCGCTCGCGAACTGACTGAATCACCGGGGGAACCTCCTCGTCTTTATGTGCTGACCAGGGCCGCTCAGGCCGTCCAGCCCGGGGACCGGGTCAACCTGGACCAAGCGGGGCTGCGCGGCCTGGTGCGAGTGATCGGCGCCGAACATGCACAGCTGCGTCCCGCCCAGATAGACGTGGACAACGATTGCGACCCCGAAAGGGTGGCGCTCGAACTGCTGTCCGGTTCGGACGAGGACGAAACCGCCTGGCGGGGCGGTCAGTGGTACGTCGCCCGGCTGCGGCCCACGCCCTTGCGCCCGGACGAGCGCCGAACCACTGCGGTGGACCACGAGCGCGACGGTATGCGCCTGGAGATCCGCACCCCGGGTGACCTGGAAACCATGGAACTCGCGGCTATCGACCGCGTTCCACCGGGGCCGGGACAGATTGAGGTCGCGGTCACCGCATCCAGCATCAACTTCGCCGATGTCTTGGTGACGTTCGGCCAATACCCCAGCTTCGAGGGACACCTGCCGCAACCGGGCACCGATTTCGCCGGCGTGGTGACCGCGGTCGGGCCCGACGTCACCGATCATCGGGTCGGTGACCATGTCGGCGGCTTCTCCAGAAACGGCTGCTGGGCCACGTTCGTCAACTGTGACGCTCGCGCCGCGGTCACGCTTCCGGCCGGGCTGACCGATGAGCTGGCGGCCGCGACGACCACTGCGCACGCGACCGCCTGGTATGGCCTGCACGACCAGGCCGGGATCACCGCCGGTGACCGGGTGTTGATCCACTCCGCCACCGGCGGTGTGGGGCAGGCGGCGATCGCGATCGCTCGCGCCGCGGGAGCGGAGATCTTCGCGACGGCGGGCAGCCCGCATCGGCGAGAATTGTTGCGCGGCATGGGTATAGAGCATGTCTACGACTCACGCAGCACCGAGTTCGCCGACCTGATCCGCCGCGACACCGACGGGTATGGCGTCGATATCGTGCTCAACTCCCTCACCGGCGCCGCGCAGCGAGCCGGCTTTGAACTGCTGTCCATCGACGGACGGTTCGTGGAGATCGGCAAACGCGACGTCTACGCCAACACCCGGCTGGGGCTGTATCCCTTCCGCCGCAACCTCACGTTCCACTATGTCGACTTGGCGCTGATGGTCGAGAGCCGTCCCCAGCGGGTCGGCGATCTGCTACGCCAGGTGTACCGGCTGGTCGAAGACGGTCAGTTGCCACAACCGCACAGCACTCATTACCCGCTTGCCGAGGCGGCCATGGCGCTTCGGGTGATGGGCGCGGCCGAGCACGCCGGCAAACTCGTGCTCGACGTCCCGCGCAGCGGACACAGCAACGTGGTAGTGCCACCGGAGCGGGTTCGGGTCTTCCGCCGCGACGGCGCCTACATCATCACCGGCGGGCTGGGTGGCCTCGGGCTGTTCCTCGCGGCTGAGATGGCCGCGGCGGGCTGCGGCCGGATCGTGCTGGCCGGCCGCTCGCAGCCTAGCCCCCAGGCCGAGGAGGCCATTGCGCGCATACGCGCGACCGGGGCCGACATCCACGTGGAGTGCGGCGACATCGCCGAGCCCGCAACCGCGGAGCGCCTGGTCGCCGCCGCCACTGCCACCGGGCTCGCGTTACGCGGGGTGCTGCACGCCGCGGCGGTGGTGGAGGACGCCACCCTCACCACCATTACCGACGAGCTGATCGACCGAGACTGGGTGCCCAAGGTCTACGGCGCCTGGCACATGCACCAGGCGACCGCCGGGCAGGCGCTGGACTGGTTCTGCTGCTTCTCGTCGGCAGCCGCGCTGCTCGGCTCGCCCGGCCAGGGTGCTTACGCGGCGGCCAACAGCTGGCTGGACGCCTTCGCCCACTGGCGCCGTGCGCAAGGCCTACCGGCCACCACGATTGCGTGGGGAGCTTGGGCCCAGATCGGCCGCGCCGCGTCCCTGGAAGAAGGCCGCACCACGATGATCGCCCCCCAAGAGGGTGCGCACGCCTTCCAGACGCTGCTGCGGTACGACCGCACCTACACCGGGTACATGCCCACGGCGGGAACGCCGTTGTTTACCGCGCTGGTTGAGCGCAGCCCGTTCGCCGAGGCGTTCAAGACCGCGGGCGGAGCGCAGCAACACGACACCGCCGCTGTGCGCGCCGAGTTGCTAACCCTGTCGCAAGACGAGTGGCCGAACCGGCTTCGGCGGCTGGTGACCGAGCAGGCCAGCCTCATCCTGCGCCGCGCGATCGATCCCGACCACCCGTTCCCCGATCACGGCCTGGACTCCCTGGGCAACCTCGAACTGCGCAGCCGCATCGAAACCGAAACCGGAATACGCGTCACCCCCAAGGCCATTGCCACCCACAACACCGCGCGGGCCTTGGCCCGGCACCTGGCCGATGCGCTGGCAGCTGAGCAGCTGGCATAGACGGGCATAGATGGCATCGTGATGACCTCTGCAACAACGTAATACCGTAAAGGCACGGCTGAGGATGAAGGAGGCTGAATAGTGCCAGGGCGGATGCGTCGGGCGCGCGAATCCCTGAAACGCCGCGCATCCAACGGTGATGCGCGGCCGGATAATCGACTCGCGTTGGCGGACGAAGCCTTGTTGGCGGAGCATTATGCCGCCGACATGACGGTAATCATTCAGGTCACGTGGATTTATGAGCGCGCTGTCGACCTGGAGGGGCTGAGGCGTTTCCACCACAATCTCGGTCACGGGTTGTTGGGGCGGCGCACCGAGCGTCCGGCGCTGCCCATCGCCCGGCATCGGTGGATCTTAGATCGGGGGCCGTCCGACATCGATATCGCCGAGTGCGCCCGTCCGCGTAGTGAACTCAGCGACTGGGTCGATGAACGCTCACAACTGCCTATCGATGTTGAGCGGGGGCCCGGCTGGCATCTCGGCGTCGTTCCCTTTACGGACGGCTCGACCGCGGTCAGCCTGGTGCTTTCCCACAACCTGATCGATGGCCTTGGGCTCGCCCTCGTGATAGTTGAAGCGGCCCTGGGAAAGACGCGCGATCTCGGCTACCCGCCGCCGCGTTCACGCACCCGATTGCGCGCAGTGGTTCAGGATGCCCGACAAACAGCGCAGGACGTACCTGAGGTTGCCCGGGCGCTTGTCGCGGCGGCAAAACTGGCCCGAAAACAGGCTCGCCAGCGTGACGATGCCCGATCCCCGGCACCGCGACCAGTCGCCATCCGGGGCGGCGACGGCGATGAGGTTGTCCTGGTGCCGGCTCTCACGATCTTCATCGACCTGGATGATTGGGATGCCTGCGCCGAGGCTCGTGGCGGAGCGAGTCACACGCTGGCCGCAGCGTTCGCTGCGAAACTCGGCGAGCGAATCGGGCGCCGACGCGCCAGTGACGGCGCCGTCACCTTGCAACTTCCCCTCAGCGACCGCACCGAGGACGATACGCGTGCGATGGCACTGTCGTATGCGCGCGTCAGCGTCGACCCGACGCGGGTAACGACGGATCTAGGTGACATCCGCGCCGCCATCAAGCAGGCGCTGAAGACTCATCGGGAAACGCCAGATGAGTCGTCGCAGCTCCTGTGGCTGCCCTCGTTCACGCCGAAGCGGGCGTTGAAACGGATGGTCGACAGGATGCCCGCCAACCCCGATTTCCCGGTGTTTTGTTCTTATCTCGGCGACCTTAACTCGGCGATCTCCCACCCGGATGGCACCGAGGCCGCGACGTCCAACGCACGCGGGACTGGGCAACACGAAACGCGACGGTGGCTCGACCGAACAGGCGGCCGAATGATCGTGCTGTCTGGGCGCCTCAGCGGCAAGATCTTCATCAGCGTCGGCGCCTACCAACCGGGCGCAAAGAACACAAAGGCCGCTTTGCGTGAGCTGGCTGAGCACACGCTGGCCGAGTTCGACCTGACTGGCGAGATCTACTAACGAATCGTCCCCGTGCGGCTCAACGCGCGATAACGCCCGTGACCGTCCGGCCGGAGGGCCCGGTCGAACAGGAAGTGCGCCTGCAGATAGCCCGTCGCCGCAGCGAGCGACATCACGGCGGCGGCGCTGGTCCACCTGATCTCGACAACCCATCGAGATCCACCTCGTGCTCGAGGTGTGGTTGAAGATTGGCGAGCACTTCGCAGAAGAGCGGGTCCGGCGGCCGGACGGTTGGCCAACGTCTCGAAGATCCGCGATGGCGGCATCGGACCGGGTTCGCGCAACGCCGCGCACACCGTGTTCGACCACCGCATTCAACCTTCGGCTTCCGGATCCAGGGCACCTTTACGTGGGAGGTGAAATAGCGGCGGACTAACGGACCCCGGTGCGGTCCGCGACCCCCACTCAACGTCACCGACGCGACGCCGGCCTCCACTGCCAACGAGCGCGCGGCTTCCACGAGCGCGGCTGCACGCACATGAACCGCAACCGGTTATGGATCGTGTTACTGGTTGGCGTTTCATCTCCTCGGTGCGGGCGCGCTGGAAGCAAGTTGCGCCACCGCCCGAGGATAACGCACGCCATGTGCTTTGCGGGTCGGGGCGGAAGGCAGTACCGTGCGGTCACGCACGCGGTATGGGTTTCAATCCCAAATCACACTTTGGGTAAGGAGCCGACATGAAGTCCACCTAGATGCTTTACTCATCAAGATCGGGTCGCGCTCCCGCGCGGCACCGCTCGCTTGAGGTGACCGCCGCACATCTATTCTGTTCTGCGACGCCCGCCGCATTCGGCGTGCCGCCGTGTGGCGTGTCGCGGCCGAGGTGTAGTTGCATGCTCGAGCGGGTGACATGGCGAGGGGTATGGAAACGGGTGGAAGGTTGGGTGCGGTGGTCAGACCCGGGATGCGGGATGTCGCGGAAGCCCAGTCCGATGTCACCATCGCTGATCTCCGGGACGGTGGCCAACGGTCTGGTCGGGGACTCACTTTTCTGCGACGTGGTCGCCGACCTTCACTCGGACCTCGCGCACGAGGTGGATCTCGAAAGAGTGGTCGAATTCCGGGATTTGGCATTTTCAGAGTTCTGAGGCGGGTGTGGATTCCGCTGGTCATACTGGTGGTGATCGCTGCCGGAGGATTGACTGTGTCGCGACTGCACGGCGTCTTCGGCTCAGAGAAACGTACCTCTTATGCCGACACCAGAATCGACGACGCCAAACCTTACAACCCCAAGCACGTGACGTACGAGGTCTTCGGACCACCAGGGACCGTGGCAGAGATCAGCTTTTTCGACCCCAACGGTGACCCGCAGCACGTCAAGGTGCAGTTGCCGTGGTCCTTGGAGTTCCCGATCACCCAGGCGACGACCGCCGCAAGTATCGTGGCACAAGGCGATAGTGACAGCATTGGCTGCCGCATCTCGGTGGACGGTGTGGTCAAAGCCGAGAAGACGACGCATGAAGTCCAGGCCTTTACCTACTGCATGCTGAAATCTGCATGAGCGACGAAGACATGGGCAACCAGCACACCACGCCACCGCGCGTAGCGCGGACGATTCATCGATTTTCGGTGCCCATCATCTTGGCGTGGCTGGCGATCGCCGTCATCGTGGCTATCGGCGTTCCTCCACTGGAGAAGGTCGAGAAAGAGCATTCAGTATCGCTGAGTCCCAACGATGCGCCGTCGTTCAAGGCGATTAAGCGCATGAGTGAGGACTTCAAGGAAACTAATTCCGATAGTGTGGCGATGGTCGTCTTAGAGGGTCAACAATCCCTCGGCGACGATGCTCACAGGTTTTACGATCATTTGATCCGCCTGTTGGAAGCCGATCCGAATCATGTGCAGCACATCCAGAACTTCTGGGGCGATCCACTCACGGCGGCCGCCGCGCAAAGCACCGACGGTAAGGCCGTATATGTGCAATTGAACCTCGCCGGTAGGCCGGCCTCGACGATGGCGAACCAATCGGTCGAAGCCGTCCGGGCCATCGTGGCGCGGACGCCGGCGCCGCCGGGGGTCACAGCGTATGTCACCGGCCCTGCGGCAATCGTTTCGGATATGAGCGGCAGCGGCGACAAGACGGTCATCCTAATCACGTTGGTGAGCCTCGCGGTGATCTTCGGTACGTTGCTGCTCGTCTACCGTTCGGTTGTCACCGTAATCATTTTGTTGCTGTTGGTCGGGATAGAATTGCAGATCGCCCGAGGAATCGTCGCGTTTCTCGGTGATCACGGGGTTATCGGCCTGACTACCTACGCCATTAATCTGCTGGTAGCCGTAGGGATCGCGGCCGGAACAGACTACGGGATATTCTTCCTCGGGCGGTATCAGGAGGCACGTCAGGCCGGCGAGGATCGGGAAAAAGCCTTCTACACCACATACCACGGGGTCGCCAAGGTTGTCTTAGCCTCCGGCTCGACTATCGCCGGTGCGCTTTTCTGCCTCAGCTTTACCCGGCTACCCTTCTTTCAACCCATAGGCATCCCCTGCGCGGTGGGCGTATTCGTTGCGGTCGCAGTCGCGCTCACGTTGGTTCCGGCAGTTCTTGCCGCCGGAAGCCGTGTGGGTCTTTTCGAGCCCAAGCGCAAGATCAAGTCCTATGGATGGCGGCGAATAGGAACGGCGATCGTTCGGTGGCCCGGGCCCATTCTCGTCGCAACATTAGCAATTGCACTTATCGGGCTGTTGACGCTGCCAGGGTATAAACCCAGCTACAACGACATGAAGTATCTTCCTAAAGGCTTTCCCGGCGAGCTGGGGTATGAGGCGGCACAGCGACATTTTCCTCAATCGCGAATGATGACGCCCGAGATGCTATTGGTCGAGGCCGATCACGATCTGCGCAATACGGCCGACTTTCTCGTATTGAACAAACTGGCCAAAGGTATTCTCGCGGTGCCCGGTATTTCTCGGGTGCAGGCCGCAACTCGGCCCGAGGGAACCCCGATCGGACACGCGTCGATACCGTTTATGCTTAGCATGTCACAGGCCAGCCAGATACAAAATATGGCGTTCCAGCGGGGACGCATGAATGATCTTCTCAAGCAGGCCGACGAGCTAACGAAAGCGATCAACATCGTGCAGCGCATGTATGGCCTGTTGCAACAAATCGTCGCCACGACTCATAACATAAACCGCAATACGCATGACATACAGGTCCTCACGGCAGAGTTGCGCGATCACATTGCGGATTTCGAGGATTTCTTTAGGCCGATCCGTAGCTACTTCTACTGGGAAAAGCACTGCTACGATATTCCGATCTGCTGGTCGCTGAGATCCGTATTCGATTCAATCGATGGTGCTGATCAGATTGACGAGAAGCTGGCGTATCTGGTAGCAGACCTCGATCGTCTAGACGCGATCATGCCGCAGCTGCTCACCCAGTTCCCGGAGATGATCGAGATCATGCAGAGCACGCGGACCATGATGCTGGCCATGCATAGCACCATGGCCGGGACCTTCGGCCAGGTGGATGAGAATGGCGGTAACACGACAGCCATGGGGAAGGCTTTCGACGCCGCCAAAGACGACGATTCTTTCTACATTCCTCCGGACGCCTTTGAGAACAAGGACTTCCAGAGAGTCATGAAAGTGTTCCTGTCGCCGGACGGGAAAGCCGCACGTATGCTTATTTCGCTAAGGGACGATCCCGGGTCGCCCGATGGCATTTTGCGGGTCGATGCGATAAAGTCCGCGGCCGAAGAAGCGCTCAAGGGAACTCCGCTAGAAGATTCCAAAATCTACCTCACCGGCACCGCAGCGATGACGAAAGATCTGGTTGAAGGCTCTAAATACGATCTTATGATCGCGGGAGTCGCTGCGCTCTGCCTAATTTTCATCATCATGCTGATCATGACACGCGGTTTTATTGCCGCCCTGGTTATCGTAGGTACGGTGTTGCTTTCGCTGGGCGCGTCCTTCGGGCTGTCCGTACTGGTCTGGCAGTATTTACTCGGCATACAAATACATTGGGTAGTGCTCGCGATGTCGGTGATCGTACTTTTGGCGGTAGGGTCCGACTACAATTTGCTTCTGGTATCCCGGATGAAAGAGGAGATAGGCGCCGGTATAAACACGGGCATCATCCGTGCTATGGGCGGTACCGGCAAGGTGGTAACAAACGCGGGTCTGGTGTTCGCGTTCACCATGGCGTCGATGTTGGTCAGTGACCTGCGCATCATCGGTCAACTGGGCTCCACGATCGGTCTGGGTCTGCTGTTCGACACGCTGGTCGTGCGGGCGTTCATGACGCCGTCCATCGCCGCGGTGCTGGGCCGCTGGTTCTGGTGGCCGCAACACGTGCGCCCCCGGCCCGCCAGTACATTACTTCGACCGGAAGGACCCCGCCCATTGGTACGTGCTTTGCTGAGACAGCCGCGGTAAGTGGCGGATTTCCAGTTCGGGACGGGGCCGGCAATCATGGGAACCATTGCGGCACGGGGCGATAGCCACAGCATTGGCTGCCGCATCGTGGTGGACGGTGCGGCCAAAGCCGAGACGATTTCGCACGAAGTGAACGTCGTTACCTTCTGCCTGTTGAAGGCCGCATGAGAACCGAACGCCCCCAGACTCCCTTTCTAGCGCGGACGATCCGCAAGTTTTCGGTGCTCATCATCCTGGCCTGGGTAGCGCTGACTCTGATTGTGACTCTGGCAGTTCCATCGCTGGAGCAGGTCGGCCAAGCGCATTCCGTACAACTGAGTCCCAAAGACGCACCGTCGGTCCAGGCCATGATCCGCATGGGCAAGGACTTCAAAGAATCCGACTCGGACAGTTTCGCGATGATCGTGCTGGAGGGGCAGCAGCCACTCGGCGACGATGCTCACACCTACTATGCCGGATTGGTTCGCCAGTTAAGAGATGACCCGAACCATGTCGAGCATGTGCAGGATTTATGGGGGGATCGTCTCACGGCGTCGGGCGCACAAAGCGCCGATAATAAGGCCGCATATGTGCAATTGAATCTGGCCGGCAACCAAGGCACGACCTTGGGGCACGAATCCGTGGCGGCGGTCCGGGACATCGTAAACCGGACACCGCCGCCGCCTGGGGTCAAGGTCTATGTCACCGGCCCGGCAGCACTCGTAACGGATATGGTCCACAGCGGCGACAAATCCATTCTGAAGATCACCGCGCTCAGCGTCGCGATTATCTTCGTGATGCTGCTTCTTGTGTACCGTTCCGTCATCACCGTGGTTCTGCTGTTGGTCACAGTTGGGATCGAATTAGGGACGGCCCGGGGAATCGTCGCGCTTCTCGGCGATAACAATATTCTTGCACTTTCTACGTTTTCCATTAATCTGCTGGTGGCCCTCGGGATCGCGGTCGGAACCGATTACGCGATATTCTTCTTCGGTCGATATCAAGAGGCGCGCCAGGCCGGCGCGGACCCGGAAACGGCCTACTACACCACCTACCGCGGAGTCGCCCCCGTTGTCTTGGCGTCCGGTTTGACGATCGCCGGGGCAATCCTCTGCCTGAGCTTTACCCGAATGCCCATATTCCAGTCGATGGGTGTCCCATGCGCAGTGGGCATGTTCGTTGCAGTCGCGGTCGCGCTGACGCTGGTTCCGGCTGTTCTGGCCGTCGGAAGCGGCTTCGGGCTATTGGACCCCAAGCGCAGGATCGGGGTTCGTCGATGGCGCAGGGTGGGCACAGCGATTGTCCGCTGGCCAGCGCCCATTCTCGTGGCGACAATAGCCGTCGCGCTGGTCGGTCTAGTGACACTGCCGGGCTACAAAACGAGCTACAACGACCGACTCTATATACCCAAAGACATTCCCGCCAATTTGGGGTACGCCGCGGCTGATCGTCATTTCTCCCAATCGCGAATGATGCCCGAAATTCTGATGATCGAATCAAACCACGATTTGCGTAATCCGACAGACTTCCTCGTGCTGCATAAATTAGCCAAGAGCATTTTCCGGGTTCGAGGAGTTTCTCGGGTGCAGGCCGTAACTCGCCCCGAGGGAACACCGATTGAACACACTTCGATACCTTTCCTGATCAGCATGCAAAACGCGGCCCAGCTCCAAAATATTACGTATATGAAAGAGCGCGTAAATGACATGCTCAAGCAGGCCGACTTGATGACCAAACAAATCGCGCTGACAAAGCGCATGTACGAATTGCAGCAGCAGCTCAACGCCATTACTCACCACACAATCGGCGTGACGAAAGAAATGTCCGCCATTACGGATGAATTAGAAGATCACATTTCGGATTTTGAAGACTTCTTTAGGCCAATTCGAAGCTACTTTTACTGGGACAAGCACTGCGCCGATATCCCAATATGCAAGGCGTTGAAGTCGGTATTTGACTCGATCGACGCCATCGATGCGCAAAGCGATAAACTCCATGAGAACCTGAGGTATCTGGACAAGCTGGACGTGCTATTGCCGGAGATAAATCAGCTGATCCTTCCGATAATCGCGACCATGGAATACGCGCGGACGACGGTGCTGGCGACGCACAGCACGATGTCCGGGATCATCAGCGAAGTCGACGAATCGACCCAGAACGCCACCGCCATGGGACAGGCGTTCGACGCGGCAAAGAATGACGACTCCTTCTTTCTGCCGCCGGAGGTTTTCCAGAACCCGGACTTCCAGCGCGCGATGAATTCCTTCCTGTCTCCGGACGGGAAAGCGGCGCGGTTCATCATTTCACATAAGGGCGACCCCGCGACGCCCGAGGGGATAGCGCGTATCGATCAGATAAGGGGGGCGGCCGAGGAGGCTCTCAAAACGACACCTCTGGAAGACGCCAAGATCTATATCGCCGGCACTGCGTCGACATTCAAGGACTTTCGAGACGGCTCCGATTACGATCTATGGATCGCGGGAGTTGGTGCGCTCTGCCTTATTTTCATCATCATGCTCATCATCACGCGAAGCTTGATTGCCGCCCTTGCCATCGTGGGTACGGTGGCACTTTCGTTGGGCGCATCGTTTGGGCTATCGGTGCTGGTCTGGCAATATGTTCTGGGCATCAAATTGCACTGGATGGTGCTTCCGATGTCTGTGATCATCCTTTTGGCGGTAGGGTCCGACTATAATTTGCTTCTGGTATCCCGGATAAAAGAGGAAATAGCCGCCGGCATAAACACGGGCATCATCCGTGCAATGGGCGGCACCGGCAAGGTCGTGACGAACGCGGGCCTGGTGTTCGCGTTCACCATGACGTCCATGGCGGTCAGCGACCTGCGCATTCTCGCTCAAGTGGGTACCACGATCGGCCTGGGTCTGATGTTCGACACACTGGTCGTGCGCTCGTTCATGACGCCGTCTATCGCCGCGCTGCTCGGACGTTGGTTCTGGTGGCCGCAAATAGTGCGCCCACGCCCGGCCAGCTACATGCTTCGGCCTTTGGGACCGCGCCCTCTGGTCCGGTCCTTGCTGCTAAGGGAGGAGCCCCGCGACGACGACGCGGTCACAGCCGAGCTCCCGAGGATAACCGATGATCGCGCCCGATCGAATTCGTAACGGTTAGCGCCAGCATCCCGCGAAGCCTTTGCCAGCTCGCGGCCAAGCCGGGATGCAACCGCAGGTCGGCCACGTCGGGCTCGGCGACCCAGCGCAGCTCGGCGCTCTCGACGCAGGCGACGACTGCCAGCAGCTTGGCCGCGTCGGCGATGACGGTGGTGTAGGTCCAGCCGGTGCCGACCGGCGCGGCGGTGACCACCGAGGCCCGGAGGTCGATCTGATCGGGGCGGACGCCGGTCTCTTCGTGGGCTTCGCGCAGCGCGGCCCGCTCGGGGGTCTCGTGGCTGTCGCGGGCGCCGCCAGGCAGCCCCCAGGTGCCGCCCTGGTGGCTCCATAACGCTCGGCGTTGCAGCAGCACGGCTGGTGCGCCGTCTGGTGCCGGGGCGCGCAGCAGCAGACCGGCTGCCCCATACCGGCCCCAATAGCGATTGCCTGTGGCCGAGACCACCCATCCGTTACCGTCGCCCCGCACCAGCCCACGATATGCGCCGCGACTACATCAGAGCCCTAAAGACGCGCGCGACTGCGTTGACCATCAAATTAAATGCTCGCCAACGCTTACCCAAGCTTCTCTACGTCGGTGAATGCTGAGATTGGTTGAAGTTCAACGGTTTTGACGCGAGGACGAGGCAATTACCCCATCGAGGCGTCGTTCATCAGAAAATCTCCGTCCAGAATAGCGTGGTTAACCTGCGCGTCATGTGCTGCACCCCAACAACTTTCGATAGAAATTCTTTATCAGACGATAAGCAATTGTTTATTGACGCAGGCGCTACTGCCCGCCAATAGTGGCGACGGTGTGGCAAGTGGCTATCCGCCCACTGTGAAACGCTCGACGGCGAAGCGCCGGCCGGGCGACCTGAGAAGGGTGCATCGTGACAACCGTCGGCTTGCTGGATCGTTCGAGAATCGTCGCCGGATCCGGATGGAGTCGCTGGCTGGTTCCTCCCGCCGCACTGTCCATCCACCTTGCCATCGGCTCGGCCTACGCCTGGAGCGTCTTCAAGATCCCGCTGGAGAAATCGCTGCACATCTCCGGGACCGCCAGCGCGCTGCCGTTCACCATCGCCATTGTGATGCTGGGCCTCTCGGCCGCGGTATTCGGCACGCGCGTCGACCACTACGGGCCCCGCTGGGCAATGTTCGTTGCCACCGTCTGCTTCTGCAGCGGGCTGCTGATCGCGGGATTCGGAGTGTCGATCCGTGAATACTGGCTCGTCGTGGTCGGTTACGGCGTGATCGGCGGCATCGGCCTCGGTATCGGCTACATCTCGCCGGTGTCCACGTTGATCAAGTGGTTTCCAGACCGGCCGGGCATGGCGACCGGCCTGGCTATCATGGGCTTCGGCGGCGGAGCGCTGATCGCATCGCCGTGGACCAACAGCCTGCTCAACACGTTCGGCCGGAATAGCAGCGCCGGCGTCGCCAACACCTTCCTCGTGATGGGCTGCACGTACGCGGTGTTCATGTCGATGGGGTGGCTGTTGATCCGGGTGCCGGCACCGGGATGGACACCGGGCGACTGGAAACCCAAGCCGCACAAAGCCGGATCGTTGGTCACGACCGCCAGCGTGTCGGCCGCAAACGCGATCAAGACACCCCAGTTCTGGCTGCTATGGGTGGTGCTGTGTTTCAACGTGACCGCCGGAATCGGCATCCTGGAAAAGGCGTCGCCGATCTACCAGGACTTCTTCCCGAAGGCCCCCAGTGCGGCCGTGCTCGCCTCCGCCGCTGCCGGATACGTCGCGCTGCTGTCGCTGGCCAACATGCTCGGCCGGATCGGCTGGTCGTCGTTCTCAGATGTGCTGGGCCGCAAGAACATCTACCGGCTCTATCTCGGCGGCGGCGCACTCTTGTATACGACGCTGGCCCTGACGACGAACTCCAACAAGGTGATCTTCCTGGTGTGTACCCTGCTGATCCTGTCGTTCTACGGCGCGGGGTTTGCAACGGTTCCGGCGTACCTGCGCGACTTGTTCGGCACATATGAGGTTGGCGCCATCCACGGCAGGTTGCTGACCGCGTGGTCGGCCGCGGGCGTGCTGGGCCCACTCATTGTCAACGCCATCGCGGACACGCAGAAGGCGGCCGGAAAGCATGGCCCAGACCTTTACATCGTGTCGTTTGTGGTGATGATCGCCCTGCTGGTTGTCGGCCTGATCTGCAACGAGCTGATCAGGCAGGTGGCCCCCAAACATCACGAGCCTGCATCGCCCGATGACGCCTTGTTGGCGCCCGAGGCGGTTCCCGACCGGCAGCCGGAGAAGCAACGATGACCAGCCCGAGAACACCAGCACCTACCGACCGCCAGCCCGACCGGCGCGTCTCCCCAGCCCTCAGCGCGCTCGCCTGGCTGTGGGTGGCCCTCCCGTTCACCTATGGCGTTTGGCAACTTTTCGCGAAGATCACGCAATTGTTCAGCAACTGACCAGCGAGCACTCAACCAGTCTGGTAATGCGCCGCAATTTCTTTAGGCTGTCGCTGCGAGGCGGGCAAATCGGCATACCCCGAACTTCCTGTGACGTCTGGGAATCATGGGTCGGACCAGAACCGCTCCCCCAACCCGCACCATGAGCCCGCAAACACCCTGCGCTAACTCGCCCGGCCCGGTACGCTGCGATCCGCCCCGGTCAGCGGCCCCGGGTGGGCGATTTGCCAAGGAGACCAACCGATGAGTGCGCGTAATGAGTTGCAGTCCAACCGATTCAAACCACCGACCGGTCTTCGCAGAGTGGTGGCCGCCTCCATGGCCGGCACCGTCGTCGAATGGTACGAGTTCTTCCTCTACGGCACCGCGGCCACGCTGGTATTCAGCAAGGTGTTCTTCCCTAAGAGCGGCAACGATCTCGACGCCATCCTCGCCGCGTTCGTCACCTATGCCGTCGGCTTCGCCGCCCGCCCAATCGGCGGCATCGTGTTCGGCCAACTCGGTGATCGGTACGGGCGCAAGAGGCTGCTGCAGTTCAGCTTGCTGCTGGTAGGCGCCGCCACCTTCCTCATGGGCTGTCTGCCGACGTTCGCACAGGTCGGGTATTGGGCCCCCGCCCTGCTGGTGACGCTGCGGTTCTTACAGGGTTTCGCCGTCGGCGGCGAGTGGGGCGGCGCGGTTCTGCTCGTCGCCGAACACAGCCCCAACCAAAGCCGCGGGTTCTGGGCGAGCTGGCCGCAGGCCGGCGTGCCCGGCGGCAACTTGCTGGCCACGGTGGTGCTGCTGTTTCTCACGTGGAAACTGTCGGACGCGGAGTTCCTCAGCTGGGGCTGGCGGGTCGCCTTCTGGCTGTCGGCGATCGTCGTCCTGATCGGGTACTACATCCGGACCAAGGTCACCGACGCGCCGATCTTCGTCGAAGCACAGCAACAGGCCCTGCAATCCAAGGCCAGGTCGCTCGGTGTGGTCGAGGTGTTGAAGCGTTACCCACGCGGCGTTTTCACCGCCATGGGTCTGCGTCTGGCCGAAAACACCATGTACTACCTGGTGGTTACCTTCTCGATCACCTATCTCAAGGTGCACGTCCACGCGAACACCGTGGCAATCCTTCGGTGGCTGCTGGTCGCGCATGCCGTGCACTTTGTGGTCATCCCATTCGCCGGACATCTCAGCGACCGATTCGGCAGGCGCCCAATCTATTTCATCGGCACCCTGGGCGCAGCCGCTTGGGGATTCTTTGCGTTCCCGATGATGGACAGCGGCCGCAACGCGATCATCATGTCGGCGATCGTCATCGGCCTGGTCTTCCACGGCTTCATGTATGCGCCCCAGCCGGCGGCCATGGCAGAGATGTTTCCAACCCGAATGCGTTATTCAGGGGTGTCGCTGGGCTATCAGGTCACCTCTATCGTGGCCGGCTCGCTGGCACCGATCATTGCCGTTCGCCTGCTAGCGACGTACAAATCTGCGCTGCCCATCGGCTGGTATCTCGGGGCTACGGCTGTGGTGACCGCCGTGGCAGTCCTGGCCTGCCGCGAAACCAAGGGCGTGGATTTGGCGGCCATCGACCTGGCCGATACTCAGCGTCTGGGGGTCGCTGCCGGCCTGGTCGGCAATGCCCCCGCCAAATAAGGCTTGCTGGTGCCCGCCCCGTCAGCGGAAGATCTGCGTTTCCGCATTTCAGCTGCCATTTGGTAGCGCAGGCGACCGGGTCGGCCGGCGATGTTTGTCAATCGCCGAGGATGGCAATGCACCGTTGGAGGCAGGCGCGTCAGCCGGATGCCGCGCCTGCCCAGGTCCCGTCGGTTCAACCCGAGAGCCGACGGGACCGACCATATCGGGGACTGTTCAGCGTCAACCTGGAGTACCGTGCGGCGTATGGACGGCTCGGCAGGTGTGTGGATTCTCGGCGGCTACCAGAGCGATTTCGCTCGCAATCTCAGCAAAGAAAACCGTGACTTCGCGGCTTTGACCGCAGAGGTCGTCGAGGGCACGCTCGCCTCGGCGAAGGTGGACGCCGCCGACATCGGGGTTATCCACGTCGCAAACGCTTTCGGTGAGATGTTCGCCAGACAGGGCCACCTCGGGGCGATGCCTGCCACGGTCTGCGACGAGCTCTGGGACACGCCTGCCTCGCGACACGAAGCCGCGTGCGCGTCCGGCAGCGTAGCGACGCTGGCGGCAATGGCGGACCTGCGCTCGGGCGCCTACGACACCGCGCTCGTCGTCGGGATCGAGCTGGAGAGAACCGTGCCAGGTGACACCGCCGCCCAGCACCTCGGCGCCGCCGCATGGACCGGACATGAGGGGGCCGACGCGCGCTACCTATGGCCATCGATGTTCGCGCAGGTCGCCGACGAGTACGACCGTCGCTACGGTTTGGATGACACGCACTTGAGGGCTATCGCGCAGCTCAACTTCGCCAACGCACGGCGCAACCCCAACGCTCAGACCCGCGGCTGGACCATTCCCGACCCGATCACCGACGACGACGCGACCAACCCGGTCACCGAGGGCCGGTTGCGCCGGTTCGACTGCAGCCAGATGACCGACGGCGGCGCGGGATTAGTTCTGGTCAACGACGCCTATCTGGCGGACCATCCCGATGCACGCCCGATCGGTCGCATCGACGGCTGGGGACATCGCACGGTCGGGTTGGGTCTGCAGCAGAAACTGGACCGCGCTGCGGACAATCCCCTGGAAACTTACGTGCTTCCGCATGTGCGGGCCGCGGTGCTCGACGCGTTGCGCCGCGCGCAGGTGACCCTCGACGATGTCGACGGGTTCGAGGTGCACGACTGCTTCACCCCCAGCGAATACCTGGCCATCGACCACATCGGGCTGACCGGCCCGGGCGAAGCGTGGAAAGCCATCGAAAACGGCGAGATCGAGCTCGGCGGCCGGCTGCCGATCAACCCCAGCGGAGGACTGATCGGCGGTGGACACCCGGTCGGGGCTTCCGGCGTGCGGATGCTGCTCGACGCGGCGAAGCAGGTCAGCGGTGCCGCCGGCGATTACCAGGTCGAGGATGCGAAAACCTTCGGCACCCTGAATTTCGGCGGCAGCACCGCCACCACCGTCAGCTTCGTTGTCAGTACTACCGAAGGTTCCTGACATGGATGTCGAGATCGTCGGCAAGTTCCTGTCGACCCTGCCCGAGGACGACGACCACCCCTACCGGACCGGTCCGTGGCGACCGCAGACCACTGAGTGGGACGCCGACACCCTCACCCCTGTCCAGGGGGAGATCCCCCGCGATCTAGACGGCATCTACCTGCGCAACACCGAAAACCCGTTGCACCCGGCGCTGAAGAGCTATCACCCCTTCGACGGCGACGGCATGCTGCACGTGGTCGGCTTCCGCGACGGAAAAGCCTTCTACCGCAACCGCTTTGTCCGTACAGACGGCTTTCTGGCGGAGAACGAGGCGGGCGAGCCGCTGTGGGCGGGATTGGCCGAGCCGGTACAGTTGGCCAGGCGCGAGGAGGGCTGGGGGGCCCGGACCCGGATGAAGGACGCGTCGAGCACCGACGTCGTCGTCCACCGGGGCATCGCGCTGACCAGCTTCTACCAGTGCGGTGACCTGTACCGGATCGACCCGTACTCGGCCAATACGCTCGGCAAGGAGACCTGGAACGGCGGCTTCCCGTTCGACTGGGGCGTGTCGGCACATCCGAAGGTGGACAACAAGACCGGCGAACTGCTGTTTTTCAACTACAGCAAGCAAGACCCGTACATGCGCTACGGGGTCGTCGACCGGAGCAACGAGCTGGCACACTACGTCGACATTCCGTTGCCTGGGCCGCGGCTGCCGCACGATATGGCGTTCACCGAAAACTACGTGATACTCAACGATTTCCCGTTGTTCTGGGATCCGAGACTGCTCGAGCACGAAGTGCACCAGCCGCGGTTCTATCCGGACATTCCGTCGCGCTTCGCGGTGCTGCCGCGCCGGGGCTCGACTGGGGAGATCCGGTGGTTCGAGGCGGACCCGACGTTCGTGCTGCACTTCGTCAACGCCTACGAGGATGGCGACGAGATCGTGCTGGACGGCTTCTTCGAAGGCGATCCGCAGCCGCTGGACACGGGCGGAACCAAGTGGGACAAGCTGTTTCGTTTCCTGGCGCTGGATCGCCTGCAACCCCGGCTGCACCGGTGGCGATTCAACCTGGTCACCGGCACGGTGAAAGAAGAGCACCTGTGTGACTCCATCACCGAGTTCGGGACCATCAACGCCGACTATGCGACAAGTAACTACCGCTATGCGTACGCCGCCACCGGTAAACCGGGCTGGTTCTTGTTCGACGGGCTGGTGAAACACGATCTGCTCACCGGACACCAGGAGGGCTATTCGTTCGGTGGCGGTGTCTATGGAAGCGAGACCGCGATGGCGCCACGGGTTGGCAGTACCGGTGAGGACGACGGCTACCTGGTCACCCTCACCACCGACATGAACGCCGACGCGTCTTATTGCCTGGTCTTCGACGCTGGCCGGATCGCTGACGGCCCGGTGTGCAAACTCCAACTGCCGGAACTGATTTCCAGCGGCACGCATTCGACCTGGGTTGCAGGTGCGGAGTTGCGGCGCTGGGATACCGCCGAGTCGCCGGCCGACGCTGTTGGGCTATGACAATGTGGCCTGGCCCTAGCCATCGGACAACGCACTGGCCCATGCAGTTAGCGTCGATCGGCGGTATCCGTTTCGCCCGCCGCTCGTCGAACTTCGACGAGACGGTGCGGTTTTACCGTGAGCTGGTGGGTCTGCCGCTGTACGAGACGTTCGAGGCTAGCTACGACAGCAACGGCGCGATCTTCGGCCTGCCCAGCTGGAACCTGACGCTGGAAATCGTTGAGGCCGCCGACGAGGTCGCCGTCGATAGCCATGAACAGCTGTGTCTGTATTTCCCTGACAAGCAGTCACAGCAGGCAGCAATCGCACGCCTGCAGCAGGCGGGGCTGGAACCCGTTGAGCAGCATCCGTACTGGGCAGCGACGGGAGCCGTCACTTATCGCGACCCGGATGGGCGCGAAGTGGTGTTCGCGCCCTTCGTGTTTGGAGTCAACGAGCCAGACGACAGTTCCGCGTCAGGCAAGCACGAGTTCCCATCGGCATAAGGGCTCACCGCCCGGCTCGACCGGCGGTTAGTGCGGCGGCCAGTGTCCAAACCGAGCAGACCACCGCGCATACCGAGCCGACCGCGCCGACATACAGCCCGTATTCGGCCGACACCGGCGGGTTGACGTTGAGCTTGTAATACCACACCGTGAGGGCCACGATGAGCAGCGAAATAGCCAGCGCGGCAATCGAAGCAAGCCTCACCGACAGGCCGCGGCCCAGCAGCGCCCCGGCCACCAGCAGCGTCGATGACAGCAACACGATGAGCTGGCCAGCACCGAACCCGGGCGGAAGTTGCAGGCTGCCATGAGTGCCCCCGATCGCGTTGGCCCAGCCGCCGCCGTTGACCTTCGTCGTCAGCCACGGCATCCAGGCGCTGACCCACACGACCGCGGCGAAAAGCGCCACCAGCCAACCAGGGTGCAGGCGCCGGATCATGGTTGCGACAGTAGCCGACTTCGACCCGGGCTTGCTCGACCGAGCGTCACGCCAGCGTGGTGCTCACCCTTGAGCGTCACGCTAGCGTGGCGACCGAGACGACCTTACGTCTGTAGCGAGGACAGGTTGAACACCGCGCCCGTCGGGTCGGCCGCCTGAGCCAGCCGACCGTACGGGGTGTCCTGAGCCGGCCGCAGCACCGCGCCGCCGTTGTCGGTGATTACCAGCAGCGTCTTGTCGACATCCTCGGCACCGAGGTAGACGGCCCAATGCGACGGCACGCCGTCAGGCAGGAACTTGGCGCCGTCCATCACGCCGAGCAGCTGCTGATCGCCAAACCATGCTGTGGTGTAACGGAATTCGTCGGTGTCGGAAATCTGCTCGGTCCGCCATCCGAAAACCGCGCGGTAGAAGTCGACAGCGGCGCGGTGGTCACGAGTGGTCAGTTCATGCCACACCGGGGCGCCGGCCTCGCCGATCACCTCGAAGCCGAGGTGCTCCAGCGGCTGCCACAAACCAAAGAACGCTCCCGTTGGGTCAGTCGCCATGGCCATGAAGCCCTTGGCGGGTACCTCCATGGGTCCCATGCACACCGAGCCGCCCGCCGACCCCAGCGTGGACGCGGTCGCGTTGATGTCGGCGGTGTGGAGGTAGGTGGTCCAGCCGTCCGGCGCCTGAGACTCGGGGTTGTTGGCCATCATGCCGGCGACGGGGTGGCCGTCCTTGGCGGCGTTGACATATCCGCCGTACTCGGGCCCGGCGGACTCGAACGTCCAGCCGAACACCGTGCCGTAGAAGTCCTGGGCACGGTCGACGTTCGATGACGCCAGATCGATCCAGCAGGGAGCGCCCGCCGGCGCGCCATTACGGATGGGCACGATGACCTCCTTGTTATACAGGCCCCGGATCGGGGTTCAGTTATACCGACTGCCCGCGAACCGGAAACTCATCGGCCGGGCTTTTGACGGCCAACACCTGATCGACACCCATCCGGCCCTCCTCGAAGGCCAGCTCGCCGCCCGCCAGATACAACCGCCACACCCGGGCGACTTCCTCGCCTACCAGTCAGGTAGGCGCGCGCCACGCCGAGTTCGCCTGACCGCCAAAGCAATCGATGCAGAGCCCGACGCGACAGCACAACCAGTACAGGGCCGTCGGCGTGCCCGGCCTCACTTCCGTCCCACGCGCGGATCCGAACCGGCGGGCCGGCGCCGACGGTGGTTCGAAGCAGGTCCGCCAGACTGTCAGCGACGGGCGCCACGATCCCCGTTCATGCTGGGATCGGGCCGTGTGAACACGGTAACGAAGTTCTGCAGCGATTCGCGGATATCGGTTTTCAGCGCCGCGGCCACGATCATGCCGATCGGCCCGAACAGCGCCGGGCCACCGAGGTGCACGTTGAAGCTGACGACGGAGCCGTCGCCCTTGGGCTCAACTTTGGCGATCAGCTTGACCTTGACACCGCCGACACCGTCGCCGTTGAGCGTCATAGCTTCCGGCGGCTTGTAATGCACGATCGTCCATTTGATCCGGTTGGGCATGCCCTTGACCTCGACATAGGACTCGATGACCGTGCCCTTCTCCAGGACGTCGGGCAACTTGCTGCGCCATACCCGGTGGATGGTCAGCCAGTCCTTGAACCGGGACAGGTCGGAGGCGTGCTTCCAGGCCTCGTCGGGCGGCAGCGGTACGTCGATGGATCCGGAGACTTTCGCCATGTGCTCAGTTCTGCTGGTCGCCCTTGGCAACGTTATCGGCGGCCTTCTTGGCCTCTTCCTGCACCTTGTGGATCGTGTCGGTGTACTTGCCCTTCGTCTTGTCATCGACGAACTCGCCGGCCTTGTCGATCGCCGTCTCCACTTTGTCGGCGTTCTGCGACAACAGGTCCTTTGCCTTGTCCAGGATTCCCATGGCTACCGAGCCTAACTTGTCGGCGCGATTTGCCTAGCCGGCTCTCGCCACAATCGCGGCTGCACACCGAGCATCCTGGCCCGAAGCCACCACATCGCCTCGATCGCCGCGGCTCCCAGCACCCCGATCCCCAGCGCGGTGGACGTCACCACGAGATTCGATGGGTCAAGGAAGAATTTCTTCTGCGCCAGCGGGAGGCTGAAAATCACCACATACGCCAGGCCCGAGGCGATTACCAGGGCCAACCGCCACCACTGGTAGGGACGCGCCACCACGGCGAGCACCCAGAGTGCGGTCACCAGCAGTGTGATCAGCGCCGCCGTCGACGCCTGATCCTGTTGTTGCCACGTCGCGTGACGGCCCTTGTAGGCCACCAGGTACGAGACGAAAGTCGCGACGCCGACGACAAGCCCGGACGGCAGCGCCGACGTCACCACCCGCCGGACGAAGCCGGGATGAGCGCGCTCATTGTTGGGCGCCAGCGACAGGATGAAGGACGGGATTCCGATCGTGAACCACGCCGCGATGGTGACGTGGATCGGCTGAAACGGATACAGCAGCGGATCCGCGTGCAGCGGTTTGGAAAACAAGCACTCGATACCCACCAGCAGCGCCAGCAGCGCCGAGTACACGGTCTTGGTCAAAAACAGGTTGGCGACCCGCTCGATGTTGCCGATCACCCGCCGGCCCTCGCCGACAACATAGGGCAGCGTGGCAAATCTGTTGTCCAGCAACACGATCTGCGCTACCGTCCGGGAGGCAGGGCTGCCCGCGCCCATCGCGACACCGATGTCGGCATCCTTGAGGGCCAGCACATCGTTGTCGCCGTCACCGGTCATCGCGACGGCGTGCCCGCGCGATTGCAGGGCGTGCACGACGGCACGTTTCTGATCCGGCCGCACCCGGCCGAAAGTGGTATGGGTCTCCAGCGCGTCAGCCAGGTCGCCCTGGTCCGCGGGGAGTTGACGCGCATCCATCGTCTCACCGTGCAACCCCAACTTGGCGGCCACCGCGCCGACCGACACCGCGTTGTCGCCGGAGATCACCTTCACCGAAACACCTTGGGCAGCAAAATAATCCATTGTCTGGCGGGCGTCGGGCCGCACCTTCTGCTCGAGCACCACAAGCGCGACCGGGGTAACCTGGCCCGGCGCCTGCGGCTGGTCCACGGCCACGTCGCCGCAACCCAACAACAGCACCCGCAACCCCTGCGCCCCGATCCGCTCGGCCTGTTCGGCGGCCGCCGAAGCCGGGTCGAGCAGCACATCGGGCGCCCCGATCAACCAGTTACCGTGGTCGCGGTAGGACACCCCGCTCCACTTGGTGGCCGACTTGAAAGGTGCTGTCGCGGTGGCGATCCAACCGGGTGGCTTGTCGTATGTCTCGGCGATCGCCTGCATGCTGGCGTTGGGTCGGGCGTCGGCTGCGGCCAGCGAGGCCAGCACGTCGGCGACAGGCTCCTGCCGAGCAGTCAGTTCCTCGACGCCTGAGACCCGCATGCCGCTTTCGGTCAACGTGCCCGTCTTGTCGGCGCAGACCACGTCGACGCGGGCCAATCCCTCGATGGCCGGCAACTCCTGCACCAGGCACTGACGTTGGCCGAGCCTGATGACGCCAACCGCGAACGCGATCGATGTCATCAGCACGAGGCCTTCGGGCACCATCGGCACCAGCGCGCCCACCATCCGCAGCACCGACTGCCGCCACCCCGCGTGGGTCGTGAACAACTGGGTGTAGATCGTCAGCAGCCCTGCCGGCACCAACAGGTAGGTGACGAATTGCAGAATCCTGTTAATGCCGTTGCGCAGTTCGGATTTCACCAGGGTGAACTTGCTGGCCTCCTCGGCCAGCGTGGCCGCATAAGCTTGCGGACCCACCTTGGTGGCACCGTAGGCACCGCTACCAGCGACGACGAAACTGCCCGACATCACCGCATCGCCAATGTCCTTGGCGATCGGGTCCGCCTCACCGGTCAGCAGCGATTCGTCGACCTCCAGGTTCTCCTCCTCGACGATCTCGCCGTCGACGACGATCTGGTCCCCGGGGCCGAGCTCGATGATGTCGTCGAGCACCACCTCGCTGGGCAACAGCGTTCGAGTCCCGGATTGCCTGCGAACCAACGGCTTCGCCTGCCCGATGATCGCCAGCTTGTCCAGCGTCTGCTTGGCCCGGATCTCCTGGATCATGCCGATGACGCTGTTGGCGATGATGAGCAGGCCAAACAGCCCGTTGATCACCGAACCCGTCACCAACACGATCGCCAGCAGCACGCCCAGGATGGCGTTGATCCGGGTGAACACGTTCGCCCGGACGATATCCGCAACGCTGCGCGCGGCGCGTTGCGGAACGGCGTTGCCCTTACCTTCGGCTACCCGCTGCGCCACCTCCGCATCGGTCAGGCCTCTGGTCAGCGATGCGGTCACCTGGGAAACGTTTCCAGCTTGCTGCAAATCGTTCCGGGCGGGGCGTTTTCATCCGTCAACATAACGCCAGCGGTTTACGTATCAGAGGCCCGGCCCTCTGCCAGCCTGTCGCGCAGAGTCTTCGGCCGTATGTCGGGCCAATTCTGTTCGATGTAATCCAGACACGCGGCGCGGTCCGCTTCGCCGTAGACCACCCGCCAGCCGGCGGGAACATCGGCAAAGGTCGGCCACAGGCTGTGTTGCTCCTCGTCGTTGACCAGGACGAAAAAGCTGCCGTTGTCGTCATCGAACGGATTGATGCTCACCAGTTCTCCAGACCGTCTAATCGAAATCAGTGAAACGTTCCACACCATACCGGAGGCCAGCAAGGCCGCCAGAGAAAGCATGCCCAGACGCTGACAGTCCAACACCGGCACCCCCGCCCTGACCTGCGGTCACGACAACCGATCCAGCCTCAAACACACCGGGTGCCGAGTCACTTGGGCTCAAGGTCCGTGCCGGAAAGGTGTCCAAGAGTCGGCTTGACGCGATGCCGCCGCCGGCGATTTTGCATTGGGCGCCGATGACGAGCTTGGCAGCCAGCGGAACAGAGACCGTTTAACCGGTCATCGGGTAAACGTTCCCAGCTTGTCTGAGTCGTAGTACTCCAAATTCAGCGTATTTCCGGCGAAGGTCGCCTTGGAAATCGTACCGGGCGGGGCGTTTTCATCCGTCAACTTGAACGTGAAGATGTCACTGTCCCAGTGCGCCAAGGTGAACGTCTGGTTTTTCGGCCCCAGCGCCAGCTGCAGTGCGCCGTCGCGTTCGGTCACGGTGGCCGGACCCCAGTAGTCATTGGCGTACACGCCAACGTAGTCGCTCAGCGGTCTGGCCGGCACGGGGTTGTCCGGGGGCTGCTTGCCGACCAGCGAGCCCTGCGGGTCGTTGATCGGGGCGATCGCCTTCTTGTACAGGGGCGCCCAGTCCTCGCGTACCTGGCCGTACTGCACCAGATCCATGAATTGCGCGGTCAGCGTTTCCGGCACGCCGAAGGGGGCGGCGTTGGTCAGGGCGATGATCGCGAGGTCCTCGGACGGCATCACCACGAAGTTCGTCGCCTCCCCCATCGTGAAGGCGCCGGAATGGCTGTACGTCGTGCGACCCGACGAGTTCACCGACACGGCGAACCCGTGACCGTAGAAGCTGGCCCGCGCCTTCGGGTCCGCCGGGGGCGTCGAAACGGACTGCGGGGTAATGGCGGGCAGCAGGGCCTCCGGTGAGGTGATCCGCTGGCCGTTGTAGTTCCCGTTGGCCAGCACCATCGTCAGCCAGCGGGCCATATCGTTGACCGACGAACTCACCCCGGCGGCCGGCGACTGGGGATCCGGATCCCGCTGGAAGCGCGGCTCCCACTTGTCTCCGACTTTGATGTGGTTGACGGCGTGGTTGGGCTGGGCCATGAAGTCGGCGAACCGTGAACTCGTCGACGCCATCCCCAGCGGGCGGTAGAGCACCTCGTCGGACAGGTCCTCCCACGGTTTGCCCGCGGCGCCGGCCACCGCCTCCGCGGCGGCTGTCAGACCGACGTTGGTGTAGGCGTAGCTGATTCGAAATGGCGCCAGCGGCAGGTGCCGCAGCCGCTCCAGCGTCTGGCGGCGGTCATAGTCCAGATCCTCCAGTTGGTCGCCGGCGTGGCCGGGCAGCCCGGAGCGATGCGAGTAGAGGTCGGCGATGGTCACGTGGCTGGTGACGTAGGGATCCGACAGGGCGAACCACGGCAGCTTGTCCGCCACCGGCGTGTCCCAGGTGACCACATTGTCGGTCACTTCGTGCGCCACCACCGTCGCGCCGACCGACTTGGAGATCGACGCCAACTGGAAGACGGTGTCGGCGTCGACGTTGTTGTCTTGACCGTCGCCTTTACTTGCGTCCTTGACGCCGAAGCCCTTGGCATACATCGTCTTTCCGCCGTGGACGACGGCCACCGCCATTCCCGGGATGCCGGTGTTTTTCATCAGGTCATTCACCAGGCCGTCGACTTTGGATACGGCGTCGTCGATGCGGCCGGCGGGGATCTGAAGACCCGACACCTCGTTGGGAGGCGCATCCGACAACGGCGACGGGGACGGCGGCGGGCTGGATACGCGTGGCGCGGGCCTACATCCCGTCAACGCCAGTAGGGCCACCATGACAGCGGCTGCCGCCGCTCGTTTCGTCATGGCCGCACTTTAGACCGTGTGGCGCGTGGGATCCTTCCTGACGCGATCCAGACCGTGGCCGGCTCAGCTAATCAGAGCCGCCACCAGGGGTTGAACCGCAACGGCCCGCCCGGATCAATCCGCTGACCAGGCAAAGGCACGGCGACCTGGACGTGCTCAGGCTCGGCCGCCTTGAGCACCCGCTCGACCGGCTCGGCCCACGGGTGCGGCGCCAGGCGGAAGGTGCCCCAGTGGATGGGCACCAGCAGTCCTGAGCCCGAGTCGGTGACGTCGAGATGGGCCCGCACCGCCTCCTCGGGGTTCATGTGGATGTCCGGCCACGCCGTGTTGTAGGCGCCGACAGGCAGCAGGGTCAGGTCGAACGGTCCGTGGTCCGCGCCGATCTGCGCGAAACTCTTGGTGTAGCCGGTGTCGCCGCCGAAATACGCTCGATGACTCGGGCCGATCAACGCCCACGACGCCCACAACGTGTTGTTGCGGGTAAAAAACCGCCCCGAGAAGTGCCGCGCCGGCATGCAGATGACGGTGAGCTCGTCGACCTGAGCGCTCTGATTCCAGTCGAGCTCGACGATCCGGTGCTCGGGGATGCCCCATGACCGAAGGTGGGCACCGACACCCAGCGGAACGAAGAACGGGGCCCGCTGCGCGCGAGCCAATGTCATCACCGTGTCGATATCGAGATGGTCGTAGTGGTCATGGCTGATGACCACCGCGTCGACGGCGGGCAGCCCCTCCAGTTGCACCGGCGGCGGGTGCAGCCGCTGCGGCCCGACGATGTCCGACGGCGAGCAGCGGTCACTCCACACCGGATCGGTGAGCACTCGGTAACCGTCAATTTCCACCAATGCCGTCGAGTGACCGAACCAACTGACAGCGAGCCGGCTGGCGTCACCCCGGTAGATCTCCGGCGCGGCCAACGGGATCGGCGCTTTGGGCCGGCTCGCACTGTTGGCACCGATCAACTCCCACGCGATGAGCCGCAGTTGCTCGCGGTCCATGATGTACACCGAAGCGGGGTCGAGGTTTTCGAAGACGCCGTCGTGGTAGTTCGGCGACGCCTCCGAGACAGCCCGGATCGCGGCAGGGTCAGCACCCAGCGCCGCCGGCGCGCCATGCAGCGCCCGTAACAGCCACCCGCCGGCGGCCAGCGAGGCCGTGCCGGCGGCAAGCCGCAGCGCCGAGCGCACCTTTAAGCCCCCTGGAAGTTCGGTGGCCGCTTCTCCACCCGGGCGATCTGCGCCTCGATGACATCCTTGCTGGCCCAGGCCTTGTCGAAGAGCTCCTTGTGTTCCGGCGACGCCTCCTCGATGGCGTCGTCGTTGAGCACGCGTTTGGCGTGCTGGATCGCCAGCGGCGCCAGCCCGGCGGTCTCGGCGGCCCAGGCCTGGGCGTCGGCCAGGGTCCCGATCCGGTTGGCCATTCCGGTCTGCAGCGCCGTGTCGGCGGTCAGCTTCTCCGCGGTCAGCAGCATCGCGCGGGCGCGCCCGTGACCGACCAGCGATGACAGTCGGCGGATGCTCCAGTTATCAAGGGCCAGACCGTATTTCGACGTCGGAAATTGAAAGAACGCCTCCGGTGCGACGACGCGCAGGTCGCATTGCATGGCCAGCTGCAGGCCGGCGCCGATGGCGGGGCCGTTGATGAAGCCGATCACCGGGATCGGAGCGGCGTCCATGACCTTGTGCAACTCGATGAGCCGGTCTGGATAGTCGGCGGCGAACGCGTCTCCGCTCAGGTCCGCCCCGGCGCAGAACGCGGTGCCCTGGCCGGTCAGCACGATGGCGCGCACGTCCTCCGTGATGTTCTGCACGGCCTCGCGCAGCTCCTCGACAAGCTGCGAATTCAGGGCGTTGCGGCGTTCGGGGCGCTGCAACTCAATCGTCATAACGGCTTCGGCCTGGGTGATACCGATCATGAGGGCAAGCCTATATAGCCTCGTTGAGTGAGTCGTATCACGACGGACCAACTGCTAGACGCGGTGCTGGATGCCGGCTCTTTCGTCAGCTGGGACGCCGATCCGCTGGCGATGCCGGTGAGCGAGTCCTACGCGCGGGAGCTCGCCGACGCGCGGCAAGCCACCGGCCTGGACGAGGCGGTGCAGACCGGCGAGGGGCGCATATTCGGCCGGCGCGTGGCTGTGGTGGTGTGCGAGTTCAGCTTTCTCGGCGGCTCCATCGGGGTCGCCGCGGCAGAACGGATCACCGCGGCGGTGCAGCGAGCCACCGCCGAGCGGCTGCCGTTGCTGGCCTCGCCGAGCTCCGGCGGCACCCGCATGCAGGAGGGCACGGTCGCGTTTCTGCAGATGGTGAAGATCGCCGCCGCCGTGCGCCTGCACAAACGGGCGCACCTGCCCTATCTGGTCTACTTGCGTAACCCGACCACCGGCGGGGTTTTCGCGTCATGGGGCTCGCTGGGTCATGTCACCTTCGCCGAGCCGGGCGCTCTGATCGGCTTCCTCGGCCCTCGGGTCTACGAGCTGCTCTACGGCGAACCATTCCCGGCCGGCGTCCAGACCGCGGAGAATCTGCAGCGATACGGGGTGATCGACGGCGTCGTTGCGCTCGATGATCTGCGACGGACGCTGGATCGTGCGCTGACGGTGATCGCCGACGTTCCCGAGCCGCCACCACCACCGCAGACGCCCGAACCGGTACCCGATGTTCCGGCCTGGGACTCGGTGCTGGCGTCGCGACGCCCCGATCGGCCGGGTGTCGGACATCTGCTGCGACATGGCGCCACCGACCAGGTGCTGTTGTCCGGCACCGGTCACGGCGAGGCGGCGACAACGCTGCTGGCGCTGGCCCGGTTTACCGGCCAGCCCACGGTGGTCCTGGGCCAGCAGCGCGAGGCCGGCAGGCTCGTCGGGCCCGCTTCACTGCGCGAGGCCCGGCGCGGCATGGCGCTGGCCGCCGAGCTGCGCCTGCCGCTTGTACTGGTGATCGACACCGCCGGCCCCGCATTGTCGGCCGAAGCCGAGCAAGGTGGGCTGGCCGGCCAGATCGCCCAGTGCCTGGCCGAGCTGGTCACGCTGGATACCCCGACGGTGTCGGTCCTGCTGGGCCAGGGCAGCGGCGGGCCTGCGCTGGCGATGGTACCCGCCGACCGGGTGCTGGCCGCGTTGCATGGGTGGCTGGCGCCGCTACCGCCGGAGGGGGCCAGCGCGATTGTTTTCCGCGACACCGCTCACGCCCCGGAACTCGCTGCGGCCCAAGGCATTCGTTCGGCCGACCTGTTGAAATCCGGGATCGTCGACGCGATTGTGCCCGAGCATCCCGACGCCGCCGACGAGCCGATCGAGTTCTCCCAGCGACTGTCGCGCGCCATAGCCGCCGAGGTCCACGCCCTGCGCGTGATACCCGCCGCCGAACGCATCGCCGCCCGATTGCAGCGCTATCGCCGCATCGGCCTGCCCCGCGACATGTAAACCACGCACACGACACGCCGCAGCGCGTAACAGTGGTGTATATCTCGGCGAAATCCATCCCGCAGATCCCGCGGGACATAGGCCGTCAGGAATCCGGCGGTCCCAGGTAGCGCTGGATCGTCGGGCCGAGCCACCCGACGACTTCGTCTGGGGTCATCTCGACGACGGGCGCCAGCCGTAACACGAAGCGGCACAACGCCATACCAAGGATCTGCGTCGCGATCAGCCCCGCCCGCACACCGGCCTCGTCAGCCGGCACAAGAGAACCGACCAGCGGCTGCAGTTGGGTTCCGAAGATCTCCTGCATCCTTTGCGCGGCTTCGCCGTTGGTGGCGCTGGAGCGCAGCAGGATCACCAGCGCCTCGTCGCCCTCCCAGCGTGCAAGGAAGTGCCGGACCAGTGACCGTCCTACCTGCGTCCGATCGGTCCCAGCGAAATCGGGAAACTTCAGGTCGAACTCCGCCGCAGCGGCGAACAGCTTGTCTTTGTTGCCGTAGTACCGCATCACCATTGCGGGATCCACATCGGCGTCGGCGGCGATCGCCCGAATCGTGGCGGCCTGGAAACCGGACGCGCCGAACCGCTCGCGGGCCGCGGCCAGGATGACCGCCTTGGTCTCTTCCGACGATCTCCTCATGTCAACAACTGTAGGCCAACAACTGTTGACATCGTGGGCCAGACGCGCCAGCATTGAGTTATGCCAACAAGCGTTGACTAAAGTTTCAGGAGAGGAGCCAACCATGAACGACACCGACGTCCTGGTGGTAGGCGCCGGCCCGACCGGCCTCACACTGGCCGCTTCCCTGCTCGCCCGCGGAAAGCGGGCGGTGGTGGTCGACAAGTTGCCGAAAGGCGCGAATACCTCCCGCGCGGCCGCGGTCAATGCCCGCACCCTGGAGGTGCTCGAACACCTCGACGTGGCCCGCCGAATGGTCAAAGCCGGGCTCATTGCGCCGCGATTCACCATGCGGGAAGGACCACGCATCCTGATCCCCGTCGACTTCAGCGAGTTGCCGACGGAGCACCCGTACACGCTGATGCTCTCCCAGGCCGACACCGAGCGGCTGCTGCTGGAGCGACTGCACGAACTGGGCGGCGAGGTGATCCGGCCGAAGACCCTGAGCCGTATTGTTCAGGACGCAGCCGGCGTCACGGCCACTTTCGACGATGGCGAAACCATCAGGGCGAGCTATGCCGTCGGAGCGGACGGCATGCACAGCACCGTTCGCGAACAAGCCGGAATCGGTTTCGCCGGAGGCGAATTCGCCGAATCCTTCGCGCTCGCCGATGTTCGGGTGTCCGGCGAGGGGCCTCGCGACCAGGTGATTCTGTTCTACGCCAAGGGAGGCCTGAACGTGCTGGCCCCGCTGCCCGACGACATCTTCCGCATCGTCGCGCCGGCGGCGGACGCACCGCAGGTGCCGTCGGCGGCATTCGTGCAATCGCTGCTGGACACCCGGGGCTTCGGGCCCGGAAGGACAGCGGTCACTGAGCTGCTTTGGGGAACACGGTTCCGGATCCACCACCGCGTCGCCGACAGCTACCGGGCCGGTCGATTGCTGCTGGCGGGCGACGCCGCCCATGTGCACAGCCCCGCCGGGGGCCAGGGCATGAACCTCGGTATCACCGACGCCGTCGCCCTGGCCGGTGCGCTCTCCGAAGTCCTGCACGGCGGCTCTGAGACGGCGCTCGACGCTTACGGCACGTCCCAGCGGCAACGCGCCGAGCAGGTCCTGAAGCTGACCGGACGGCTGACCCGGATCGCGACGTTGCCGCGCGCGTTGCGCCCGATCCGCAACTCGGCCATGCAGCTGACCGCGCGGGTTCCCGCCGTGCGACGGCAGTTGGCATTCCAGTTGAGCGGCCTGGTCTGACCTACGCACCGCGAGCAACTCACTCCCCCGCGACCCGGCGGGTCGCCTCCCACCGCCACGGGCAACAATCAGGCAAAATGGGCGCCATGGACACTGGTGCCACCTCACCTCGAGTCTTGGTCGTCGACGACGACTCCGACGTGCTTGCCTCGCTGGAACGCGGACTGCGGCTTTCCGGATTCGAGGTATCGACCGCGGTCGACGGTGCCGAGGCTTTGCGCAGCGCCACCGAGACCCGGCCGGATGCGATCGTGCTCGACATCAACATGCCCGTGCTGGACGGCGTCAGCGTCGTCACGGCACTGAGAGCCATGGACAACGACGTACCGGTCTGCGTGCTCAGTGCCCGCAGCTCGGTCGACGACCGGGTGGCGGGCCTGGAGGCCGGTGCCGATGACTACCTGGTCAAACCGTTCGTGCTGGCCGAACTGGTCGCGAGGGTGAAGGCGCTGCTGCGCCGCCGCGGCTCAACGGCGACGTCCTCCTCGGAGACCATCACGGTGGGCCCGCTGGAGGTGGATATCCCGGGTCGGCGGGCCCGGGTCAATGGTGTCGATGTCGACCTGACCAAGCGGGAATTCGACCTGCTGGCGGTCCTGGCCGAGCACAAGACCGCGGTGCTGTCCCGCGCGCAGCTGCTCGAGTTGGTGTGGGGCTATGACTTCGCCGCTGACACCAACGTCGTCGACGTGTTCATCGGCTACCTGCGCCGCAAGCTGGAGGCCAACGGCGGCCCGAGGCTGCTGCACACCGTCCGCGGGGTAGGGTTTGTGCTGCGTATGCAGTGAGGCTGCAGTGATTGGAAGCGTTTGAAGCAGCCATGAATATCCTGACGCGGATCTTCGCCCGTACGCCTTCGCTGCGGACCCGGGTGGTGATCGCGACGGTCATCGGTGCCGCGATCCCGGTACTCATCGTCGGCACCGTGGTCTGGGTGGGGATCACCAACGACCGCAAGGAGCGGCTGGACCGCCGGCTTGACGAGGCCGCCGGTTTCGCGATTCCGTTCGTGCCGCGGGGCCTCGGCGAAATTCCGCGCTCGCCGAACGACCAGGATGCCCTGATCACGGTCCGCCGCGGCAACGTGGTCAAGTCGAATTCCGACGTCACGCTGCCCAGGCTGAAGGGCGACTACGCCGACACCTACATCCGCGGGGTGCGCTACCGGGTGCGCACCGTGGAGATCCCGGGTCCGGAGCCGACGTCGCTGGCCGTGGGCGCGACGTACGACGCCACCATCGCCGAGACCAACAACCTGCATCGCCGCGTGCTGCTGATCTGTGGGTTCGCCATCGGCGCGGCGGCGGTGTTCGCTTGGCTGCTGGCCGCGTTTGCGGTACGTCCATTCAAACAGCTCGCGCAGCAGACCCGAGCGATCGAGGCCGGGGACGAGGCACCGCGGGTCGAGGTGCACGGCGCCAGCGAAGCCGTCGAGATCGCCGAGGCGATGAGAGGCATGCTGCAGCGCATCTGGGATGAGCAGAACCGGACCAAGGAGGCGCTGGCCTCGGCGCGCGACTTCGCCTCGGTGTCCTCCCATGAGCTGCGCACTCCACTGACCGCGATGCGCACCAATCTCGAGGTGCTGGCCACCTTGGATCTGCCCGACGACGAACGCAAAGAAGTACTCAACGACGTGATCCGCACCCAGTCGCGGATAGAGGCCACCCTGACCGCCCTGGAGCGGTTGGCTCAGGGCGAACTGTCGACGTCCGACGATCACGTGCCGGTCGACATCACCGACCTGCTGGACCGCGCCGCTCACGACGCGACCCGGATCTACCCCGACCTCGATGTCTCGCTGGTGCCGTCGCCGACCTGCATCATCGTCGGGTTGCCGGCCGGGTTGCGCCTTGCCGTCGACAACGCGATCGCCAACGCGGTCAAGCATGGCGGGGCCACCCGGGTCCAGCTGTCGGCGGTCAGCTCGCGCGCCGGAGTGGAAATCGCCGTGGACGACAACGGCAGCGGTGTGCCCGAAGACGAGCGCCACGTGGTGTTCGAGCGATTCTCCCGTGGGTCGACGGCCTCCCATTCGGGGTCGGGTCTGGGGCTGGCGTTGGTGGCCCAGCAAGCCCACCTGCACGGCGGCACAGCGTCGCTGGAAGACAGCCCATTGGGCGGTGCGCGACTGCTGCTGAGGCTCCCCGGCCCGAGCTAGTCGCAACCGCCTTACTTCCTTGAGCCCTCGCGCCACGGGATGAAAGAGGCCCGCATGGCGGATTCCTCGTCCTTGAACCAGACCTGTGCGACGACCCGGTCGTATGCCGCGTCGTCGTGGGTGTAGTAGAGCCTGGTATCCGAGCGGCCCTTGACCAGCCACCCCGTCGGTCCGCTGCCTTCGGCGCCGGCACGCGCGGAGTCCGGGCCATACGGCGCGTATGGCACCCCCGGGATCGCCGTCGTCGGGGCATCTTTCGCGACACGGATCTTGGTTGTCGGGGTCTCTTCGGCGACACGGATCTTCGTCGTCGGCCGCCCCTCCGTCACCCGGATCTTCGTGGTCGGTGGTTCCTTCGCGACGGGGATCTTCGTCGTTGGCCGCTCCTTTGTCACCCGGATCTTCGTTGTCGGTGGTTCCTTCGCAACGGGGATCTTCCGTGTCGGCGACTCGGACCCCGCACCCGACTTGCCAGTCGATGTCCGCGCCGGCACTTGATGTTTGACAGGGCGAGCCAGCAGCGCGAACGTCAGCCCCGACCCGACGAAAAAGGACAGCGCGAATAGCCACCAGTGCACGTGGTGCATCACCGCGCCCCTACCTCACGCGAGCGCGACACAGCCTTCGACACGGCGACGACCACCCAGGCAACCGCCGAGCCCGCCACGAAAGCAAGCAGGTACCACAACCACTGGATCACGAAATCCATGCTGGATTCTCCTTAGCTGACAACGATTTCGACGCGGCGATACTCGGCGCGACCATCGGGGGGTCGTTGACTGATGGCCGCTCGTAGGTTGGCGCGGCGTCGGGGGCCCGGGCGGTGCGGGCGACGGGCCCGATCCGTTAACCACAAGGTGGTCAACGACATTCAGATTCGACCAGGTGTGCGCGGCGGCCTTCTCGATCGTATTCTTCTGGCCCGCCGATGCGGCGGTACCTGCCAAGGTGACGGTGTCGCCGTCGACCGTGAGATTGAAATCGGTGATCGACGCGCTGTCCTTGAAAATCGCTCCTGCATTCGAGAAATCGAGTGCATCGACATCGGGGTTGATCTGGATTTGGTCGATGACGTTGACCCCTGAGCCCAGTCCGCCTTTGAGCGCCTTCAGCAGCGCCGATTTGGCGGAGTCATCGGGAAAATCGCCGGTGAGAGTTATGTCGTTGCCATCGCGGCTAATTGAAAGCGGCGCCAAGGACAAGGTCGGAGCACCAGACTTGTTCGACGGCGTGGCCACCGGCACCGCGCCGGTCGGCCCACTACCGGACCGGGGTCGGTCGTACGCTCCGTAACCGATTGCCGCTATCAGCAGCGGAATAACCACCAAGCCAATCAGCCAGGTAAGGCCAAGCCATCGCCGGGGCATTTCCGGCGCTCGCCGTGCCCCAAAAATCCCAAAACCCAATATGCCCCCTCCGCCGCTTTTGCGGGACTCGTCGGTGCTGCGGGCGATATGCAGCCTACCGAGTCGACAGCGAGTCGCCGCTCATCTCGGGCACACTGGAGCGATGGGCAACGGGAGCAAACCGACCGACAGCGACACCCTGGCACACATCCGCGACTTGGTCGCCGAGGAGAAAGACCTGCGGGCGCGGCTGCAGCAGCGCGACATCACAGAGTCGGAGGAGCACGATCGACTGCGCCGGGTCGAGGTCGAGCTCGACCAGTGCTGGGACCTGTTGCGGCAGCGCAGGGCATTGCGCGAAACCGGTGGTGACCCGCGCGAGGCGACGGTGCGTCCGGGCGACCAAGTCGAGGGCTACCTCGGCTAGACATGGCTGGCGGCGACGCGCGGAATTTCGATGTCGTCGTCGTTGGCGGCGGGCACAACAGCCTGGTCGCGGCCGGCTACCTGGCCCGGGCGGGCCTGCGGGTGCGGTTGTTGGAGCGGCTTTCGCAGATAGGCGGCGCCGCGGTGTCGGCGCAGGCCTTCGACGGCGTCGAGGTACGGGTCTCGCGGTATTCGTACCTGGTCAGCTTGCTGCCGTCGCGCATCGTCGACGATCTGGGCGCATCCGTGCGGCTGGCCCGGCGGCAATTCTCGTCGTATACCCCTCACCCGGGTAGGGCCGGCGGCTCGGGCCTACTCGTCGCGTCGCACCGCGCAGATGCGTTCGCCGCGATCGGCGCGGCCGACGATGAGCGCGGATTCGCCGAGTTCTACCGACGCTGCCGGCTGGTAACCGAACCGCTGTGGCCCACGCTGATCGAACCACTGCCCACCCGCGAACGGGCCCGCCGGCGCGTGCTGGAAGCCGGCGGTCCCGATGCGGCGGCCGCGTGGCAGGCAATGGTGGATGAGCCGATCGGGCACGCCATCGCCGACGCGGTGCGCGACGACCTGGTCCGCGGGGTGATCGCCACCGATGCGCTGATCGGCACCTTCGCTCGCATCGACGAACCCTCGCTACGGCAGAACATCTGCTTCCTGTATCACGTGCTCGGCGGGGATTGGAATGTGCCCGTTGGCGGGATGGGCTCGGTCGCCGCCGCCCTGGCCACCGCAGCCGTCGGTCACGGTGCCGAAATAACCACCGGCGCAGACGTTTACGCGGTAGACCCGAACGGCCAAGTGCGCTACCGCAGCGGAGGTGAAGAGCACCTTATCCGCGGCCGGTTCGTGCTGGCCGGCGTCACACCTGCGATGTTGGGCAGCCTGTTAGGCGAACCGGCGGCGGCCCCGGCGCAGGGCTCGCAGGTCAAGGTGAACATGGCACTGCGCCGCCTGCCTCGCTTGCGCGACGGCGGCGTCACACCCGAACAAGCATTCGCCGGGACGTTCCACGTCAACGAGACGTGGAGCCAATTGGATACGGCGTACTCGCAGGCGGCCGCCGGGCGGCTGCCGGATCCGTTGCCGTGCGAGGCCTACTGCCATTCGGTGACCGACCCGAGCATCCTGTCGGCCGACCTGCGCGACTCGGGCGCGCACACGATGACGGTGTTCGGCCTGCACACACCGCACTCGGTGATCACCGAATCACACACCACCCGCGAAGAGCTGACCGAGTCGGTACTGGCGTCGCTGAATTCCGTTCTGGCCGAGCCGATTCAGGATGTGCTGCTGACCGACGCGCACGGGCGGCCGTGCATCGAGACAACCACCACCCTGGACTTGCAACAACAACTACGGATGACCGAAGGCAACATCTTCCACGGTGCGTTGTCCTGGCCGTTCGCTGACGACGACGACCCGCTGGACACCCCGGCGCGGCAATGGGGAGTGGCCACTGCCCACGAGCGAATCATGCTGTGCGGCTCCGGCGCCCGCCGCGGCGGGGCGGTGTCGGGCATCGGCGGTCACAACGCCGCGATGGCGGTGTTGGCTTCTCTTTGATTGCGGCGCTTGCGATCTCGCGAAAGACTACCGCGCATCTATGCCGACGTAGTCCCGCTCCGTGTAGCCCGTGTAGATCTGGCGCGGACGGCCGATCTTGCTGTCGCCCTCGTCGTGCAGCTCACGCCAGTGCGCGATCCAACCGGGCAGCCGGCCCAACGCGAACAACACGGTGAACATCCGGGTCGGGAACCCGAGCGCCCGGTAGATCAGGCCGGTGTAGAAGTCGACGTTCGGGTAGAGCTTGCGCTCGACGAAGTAATCGTCGGTCAGCGCCGCCTCTTCGAGACCCTTGGCGATGGCCAGCAAGTCGTCATCGCCACCCAGTTTGGCGAGGATCTTGTCGGCCTGTTCCTTCACGATGCGCGCGCGCGGATCGTAGTTCTTGTAGACGCGGTGGCCAAAGCCCATCAACTTCACGCCGGCTTCGCGGTTCTTCACTTTTCGGACGAACTCGCCGACATCGTCGCCGCTCTGGCGGATCTCCTCGAGCATCTCGAGCACCGCCTGGTTGGCGCCACCGTGCAGCGGGCCCCAGAGCGCGTTGATGCCGCCGGAGATCGAGGTGAACAGATTGGCCCGCGACGAGCCCACCAGCCGCACCGTTGACGTCGAGCAGTTCTGCTCGTGGTCGGCGTGCAGGATGAACAGCATGTCCAGGGCCCGCACCACCTCGGGGTCGGGGTCGTAGGGCTCGGCCGGAAATCCGAACGTCATCCGCAGGAAGTTCTCTACGAGTGTCAGCGAGTTGTCCGGGTAGAGGAATGGCTGGCCGACCGACTTCGTGGAGGCGTAGGCGGCGATGGTCGGCAGCTTGGCCAGCAGACGAATCGTCGACAGGTCGACCTGCTCGTTGTCCATCGGGTCCAGCGCGTCCTGGTAGTAGGCGCTCAACGCGTTGACCACGCTGGACAGCACCGGCATCGGGTGCGCGTTGCGCGGGAAGCCGTCGAAGAATCGTTTGAGGTCCTCGTGCAGCATGGTGTGCCGCTGGATCCGGTCGGTGAATTCGGCCAGCTGCTCGGTGTTCGGCAACTCGCCGTAGATCAGCAGGTAGCTGACCTCGATGAAGGTCGACTTCTCGGCCAGCTGCTCAATCGGAATCCCGCGGTAGCGCAAGATGCCGGCGTCGCCGTCGATGTAGGTGATGGAGCTCTTACAAGCGGCGGTGTTGACGAAGCCGTTGTCGAAGGTGGTGTAGCCGGTCTTGGCCAAAAGCGGACCGAGCGCAATGCCGTCGTTTCCTTCGGTGGCGCGGACGATCTGCAGGTCGATCTCGCCCCCCGGGTACTTCAGAGTTGCGGTGTCGTCGGTGTCGGCCACGAGAACCCCTTTGCGCTCTGGCTGATATGGCTGCCCGCACTAGGTGCGTACTGCTGAAGGTAGTCGTTACTACGGAGGGGCGCCTGCCCGGGGTCGGGTCTGCTGATCTCGCAGCTATCCCTCAGCGGGGCACCGGTCCTTATTGCCCTGTGGCGTGTAACCGGCGCCCGGTAGCGGATGGCGTTCGCGGCCTGGATTCGGGGCCCGCCATGCCGACCTCCCGGGTGGGTCAGGCCGGCTCGAAGTAGGACATCAGCTTGAGTGCGACCCAGACACGGCGACCGCCGACGATGCGCAGACCTCGGCCGATCGCGCTGAACGGTCCGATGCGCTGGTAGAGCAATTGGGTCAGTGTGGATGCCGGCAGCCGCAGCACCGCATCGGGGCGGTCGTCCGGTCGACGCTCGTGCGTTTCGACGGTGCCGTGGTGGATGTGAAGCAGATAGGGCCGCGAGCCAGGCGATTGGAACGCCACACAGACGTCGGCGTCGGGCGAGATTCCGCTCCGTAGATAAGCGGGAGCGATCTGCATCACCCCGCGCGCTACCAGCAGCATGTCGCGTTCGGGAAGCGCCCAGGGCACCTTGACCGCGCGCGCGACATCTTGTCCGTGCAAGAGCAGCTCGCCGAGCCAGTTCGTCTGCGAAGTGATGCCGTCGATGACACCGCCGGCATGAAACGGAATCGTCGTAGGATCGTTCGTGCTGGAATCAAAAAAGCTGTCCATCTCCTGCGCCAGGGCCTTGAGCTGGTCGGCAAGCTCGGGTATGGGCGCCATCGCCGCTTCAAGCTCCATCTGGTTGAATCCGGCCACCCCGCCCGGAGTGGCGGCGCGGTGATAATCGCCGTGACGTACAAAGTCTCGATAGCGATGCGCGCCGGTGAGCACGTGCGCAACGAGCTGCTGGACCGTCCAGTCGGACCCGCGGTCGAGCGAGGGATCGGCGGAGCGAACCAGCCGATCGAACCGGTCCCGCGCCTGCGTGATGCGCTCGCGCAACTCGCCACGGGTGAGCCACTCGTCTCGTCGCGTCAGGGCTGTAGGCGTTCGACGCGACCGCCGACGACCCGAATCCGGTTGTGCACCCGGTTTTCCCGGCCCTGCCAGAATTCCACCAGTTCAGGTGCGATGAGGTAACCGCCCCAATTCGGCGGCACCGGGACACGCTCCACGTGCGCGAAGCGCTCGGTCACCTCTGCCAGCTGGTCGAGCAGCGCCGCGCGCGACGCGATCGGCCGCGACTGGTGCGACGCCCATGCGCCGAGTTGTGAGCCGCGCGGCCGTTTGGACCAGTAGTCCTCGGTGACCTGCGGGTCGACCTTGCTCACCGGGCCGCGGATGTGGACCTGCCGCCCCAGCTGGTACCAGGGGAAGGTCGCCGAGGCGTACGGTGTCGCCGCAAGCTCGTCGCCCTTGGCCGAGTCATAGTTGGTGAAGAAAGTGATCCCGGTCTCGTCGGCGCTCTTACACAACACCGATCGGCTTACCGGCCTGCCATCGGCGACGGTGGCCAACACGAAGGCGTTCGGCTCGGCCAGACCGGCGCGTTCGGCGTCGTCAATCCACTTGCGAAACAACGCAAGCCAACCGTCATCGAGCCAGTCCGCATCGAGATCTGGACTGCCGTCCTTCTCGACGGACCCGTACTCCACTCGCATCCCCTCCAGGTGCTGATCGTCTGGTCCCGCCATCGCGCCAACGCTACCGGGGGGTGCTACCGGCCGGTAGCGTCGCCCCGGTGGTGGGGTGCGAGAATTTTGCAATGACTGTGGTCCCGGAAAACTTTGTCCCCGGCCTCGAAGGCGTGGTGGCCTTCACCACCGAAATTGCCGAACCGGATAAGGACGGCGGCGCACTGCGCTACCGCGGTGTTGACATCGAGGATCTGGTGACTCAGCAGGTCACTTTCGGCGACGTGTGGGCGCTGCTGGTCGACGGCAGGTTCGGCCACGGACTGCCGCCCGCGGAGCCGTTCCCGCTGCCGATCCACACCGGTGATGTGCGGGTCGACGTGCAGGCGGGCCTGGCGATGCTGGCGCCCATCTGGGGGTACAAGCCGCTGCTCGATACCGACGACGCCACCGCCCGCGACCAGCTGGCCCGGGCGTCGGTGATGGCGCTGTCCTACGTCGCGCAGTCCGCACGCGGCATCTACCAGCCGGCCGTTCCGCAACGGGTCATCGATGAATGCCCCACGGTGACAGCGCGTTTCATGACCCGCTGGCAGGGCGAGCCCGACCCGAGGCATGTCGAGGCCATTGACGCCTATTGGGTGTCGGCCGCCGAGCACGGCATGAACGCCTCGACATTCACCGCCCGCGTGATCGCCTCGACCGGCGCGGACGTGGCGGCGTCGCTGTCTGGGGCGATCGGCGCGATGAGTGGGCCGCTGCATGGTGGGGCGCCGGCCCGGGTGTTGCCGATGATCGAGGAGGTCGAGCGCACCGGCGACGCCCGCGGCCTGGTCAAGGGCGTTTTGGACCGCGGCGAGAAGCTGATGGGGTTCGGGCACCGGGTTTACCGGGCAGAAGACCCGCGGGCGCGGGTGCTGCGCGGAGCCGCACAGCGGTTGGGCGCGCCGCGCTACGAGGCCGCGATGGCGTTGGAGCAGGCCGCACTGGCCGAGCTGCGGGAGCGCCGTCCGGATCGGGCCATAGAGACCAACGTCGAGTTCTGGGCCGCGGTCATCCTGGACTTCGCCCGGGTGCCGGCCAACATGATGCCGGCCATGTTCACCTGTGGGCGCACCGCCGGGTGGTGCGCCCATATTCTCGAGCAGAAGCGGCTCGGCAAGCTGGTCCGCCCGTCGGCGATCTACATCGGACCGGGTCCGCGCAGTCCGGAATCGGTCGAAGGCTGGGACCGCGTCCTCACTCACGCCTGAGGCCGGTTTGGTCTGGTTGTCGGTGCCCTGCGATTGAATGGGCCCGCGCGATGACTTTGTGTCGTGCGCGCGGTCAATATCCGTGAGCCCGGGTGAAGGCTGGCCCGGGAGACCGACAGCAAGGAGACCACTATGGCGATCAACGTCGAACCCGCACTGTCCCCGCACCTCGTCGTCGACAACGCCGCCGCGGCGATCGACTTCTACGTCAAGGCTTTCGACGCCGAGGAACTCGGACGCGTGCCCCGGCCCGACGGCAAGCTGATCCACGCGGCGCTGCGCATCAACGGCTGCACGGTGATGCTCAACGACGACTTTCCAGAGATGTGCGGCGGCAAGTCGATGACCCCGACGTCACTCGGCGGAACCCCGGTCACCATCCACCTGACTGTCACCGACGTCGACGCCAAGTTCCAGCGCGCGGTGGACGCGGGCGCCACTGTGGTGGCGGCCTTGGACGACCAGTTCTGGGGAGACCGCTACGGCGTGGTCGCCGACCCGTTCGGCCACCACTGGTCGCTGGGCCAGCCGGTACGCGAGGTCAGCATGGAGGAGATCCAGGCGGCGATGTCAGCCGCTGGCTAGCGGGTCACGCAGCCGGGCCGCGAGCCGGCGTCGCAGCGGCGGCGCCGGTTGCGCGGTGGCCGCGGCCGCCAGCATGTCGGCGACGTCGATGAACTTATTGCGCGGCCGGCCGTCGTCGCTGCCGCGCGCAATCTCGGCGGCGTCGATGGCACGCCAGCCCGCCGAATCGACCACCTCGGGCCGACGGGCGCGCACCAGCTTGGCCAGCGCCTCGGGCTTGGTCATCGGGTCGATCAGCTTGCCGGCGTTGAAGTCGGCCACCAAGGCCTGGACGGTTTGACAGGAGCAGGACTTGTTGGTGCCGATGAACCCGGTCGGCCCGCGCTTGATCCAGCCCGCGACGTACGCGCCGGGCACCGGCCGCCCGGAGCCAGGATCGACGACCTGGCCACCGTCATTCGGGACAACGGCCGCCGCCTCGTCGAAGGGTAGATCGCGAATCGGCTTGCCACGGTAGCCAATCGACGTCAGCACCAGGCCCGCGGGGAGCCTGCGCACCTCGTCGGTGCCGGTGACCGAGAACTCCACGCCGGTGGCACGCTGCTGCCCCAGGACGCGCCTGGGCGTGAGCCGATAGGCGAACCGGATTCGTGGGCGCGAGGGCGCCGAATCGTCGCGGAGTTCGCTCAAGATCTCCAGCTTGCTCCTGGTCAGCCCGTCCGAGACGGTAGCGAGATCGGCCTGCACCAGCTTGTGGTCGTCGGCGGAGAGCACGACGTCACGCGTGCTGGTGAGCCCGGTCAGCTCGGGCAGCGTGAATGCCGACCGTGCGGGCCCGCGCCGGGCGGCGATCACCACCTCGCGGACCGCGGACCCGCGCAACACCTCCAGTGCATGGTCGGAGATGTCGGTGCGGGCCAAGTCGTCCGGGTCGGCGGTGAGCACCCGGGCCACATCGAGGGCGACATTGCCGTTCCCGATGATCACGACGCGTTCGTGGCTGAGATCGACTGGCAGATCGGCAAAGTCGGGATGCCCGTTGATCCACGCGACCAGCTCGGTGGCGGTTCCGGTCCCCGGGAGACCCATTCCTTCGATGTCCAGCCGACGGTCATCGGGTGCACCGACCGCGTACAACACCCCGTGATGGTGGGCCAACAGGTCGGCATGGCTCAAGTGCTTGCCGATCTCGACGTTAAGATAGAACCGGAAGTGGCGATGGCGGGCGACGCGGTCGAAGAGCCGGGTGACCCTTTTGGTGTTCTGGTGATCGGGTGCCACCCCGGCACGCACCAAACCGTAAGGGGTAGGCAGTTTCTCAAAGACATTGACCCGCACGCCATGCTGGGTGAGCAGCTCATCGGCGGCATACATCGCCGCCGGCCCGGACCCGACAATGGCCACGGTCAGCGGCTGGCCGCGGACATGCACCTCGGCGGCCGGGATAACCGGAGCCAGCTTCGACGTAGGCGGAAGCTTTACGTCCGCGGGCCGCTCCGGGTAATACGACGCGTTGATCTCGACGAACGGCAGCTGTTTGGCGTCCAACCGGCTGTCGGGCGCGATCGCACCAACCGGGCAGGCGCTCACACAGGCGCCGCAGTCCACGCAGGCCACCGGATCTATATAGAGCATCTCCGATGTCGCGAAACCAGGCTCGTCCGGTGTCGGGTGAATACAATTCACCGGACACGCGAAGACACAGGACCCGTCGTTGCAGCACGACTGGGTAATAACGTGCGGCATAAAAGAACTCGTAAAAGGCTACGCAGCCGGCGCAGCGGCCAGGTGCTGACGTTGCGGCTCGCTGCGGTAGCGCGATGGCTTGCCGTAGATCTTGCACATCCGCCACACCAGCCGCGCAACCGGGTTCATCAGCCCGGTGTCGTAGGCAAGCATCCGGACGTCACCGAACATGTCGCGCAACCACTTTCGCGATTCCGCCGACCCGAAGAACAACTCCTTCTTGACCTCACGCGGGATGTCGAACTTCACCCAAAACTCCTTGGGCGGCACCACGATCGCCCGGCACAACCGCCACATCGTCAGCGGCAAGTACAGCGAGACCAAGAACCGCTTCATCGTGGTCAACTGCGGTATGCGCTTGCGCAGAAACTCGTGGGCAAACGAGATGTGCCGCGCTTCCTCCGCCACGTGAATGGCCATCACCCGCTCCATGATCGGATGCAGCGACTTACCTTCGCGCAGAACGTTCTTCTGCGTGTGGTCGATGGGTTCCTCACCGGCGAGCACGCCGATGAAGAACGCCACCGGCAGCGGGCCGGCCACCAGCGGCACCAATGGCGAAATCCAGCGCAGCTTGCGCGGCATTCCCGGAACGTCCGCGCCGATGCGGTTGATCATCTCCTGGAACATCATGGTGTGGTTGCACTCCTCAACGGATTCGTGCAAGCAGTACCGATATTCCGGCGACCCGTTGGGCACCCAGAACGTGTAGTTCATCAGACCGCGAATCAGGACGGATTCGAAGTGCAGCCCGACCTTGGCCACGTTGGCCTGGCGCCACATCCCGATCTCGATCTTGCGTTCTTCCGGCTGGGCGAGGTACCAGGGGTGGCGGCCCAACGGATCGGTCGCCGGCAGGATCCACCGCGGATCGTTGTCTGTGACGGCGAACTCCGGTGACTCCCAATCGATGTCGGTGTACGGGTTGAAGTTTCGCCGCACCGACCCCTCGGACAGTGTGGCGAGCATATCCACATACTCGGCGTCGTCGCGCACTTCCATATTGCGGCGCCAACGCTGGACGATTCGCGTCCTGGCCATTTTGAAGCCTCCCCAACGAGGTTTGCATTCGGACGTGTTGATGAACACGGTACCGCTGGTACCGGGAATTCACCAGACCCGCCCGGGCACTGTGGCCTGACCAGCGGACAGCCATTTAGTGTGGGCTGAGTCACATCCAAATGCCATCAGAGGCGGCTCAACCAGGCGTTATGCGCTGCGCTATCGCCCCGCCGCGACAACGCGCCGGGACCGCTCACTACCCTGAATGCCATGGCTGACCAGCAGACTCCCCTTGAAATTCCGAGCTCCATCAAACCCCGCGACGGCCGCTTCGGGTGTGGCCCGTCAAAGGTCCGACCGGAGCAATTACAGGCGCTGACCACCACCGCGGCGGCCTTGTTCGGCACATCGCACCGGCAGGCGCCGGTCAAGAACCTGGTGGGCCGGGTTCGATCGGGATTGGCCGAGCTGTTCTCCGTACCAGACGGCTACGAGGTTATTTTGGGCAATGGTGGCGCGACCGCGTTTTGGGATGCCGCGGCGTTCGGGCTGATCGACAAGCGCTCACTGCACCTGTCCTACGGCGAGTTCAGCTCGAAGTTCGCCTCCGCCGTCGCCAAGAACCCGTTCATCGGTGATCCCATCATCGTCAAGTCGGATCCCGGCACCGCGCCGGAACCACAGAGCGATCCGTCGGTCGATGTGATCGCGTGGGCACACAACGAGACCTCAACCGGGGTCGCGGTACCGGTTCGCCGCCCCGCCGGTTCCGGTGACGCACTGGTCGTCATCGACGCCACCTCTGGTGCCGGTGGCCTGCCGGTCGAGATCAGCGAGGCCGATGCTTACTACTTCGCGCCGCAGAAGAACTTCGCCAGCGACGGCGGACTTTGGGCGGCCATCATGAGCCCTGCCGCGCTGGCCCGGGTCGAGTCCATCGCCGCGTCGGGTCGCTGGGTTCCCGACTTTTTGTCGCTGCCGATCGCGATCGAGAACAGCCTCAAGGACCAGACGTACAACACGCCCGCGATCGCGACGCTGGCGCTGATGGCCGAACAGATCGATTGGCTGTTGGGCAATGGGGGGCTGGACTGGGCGGTCAAGCGCACCGCGGACTCGTCGCAGCGGTTGTACTCGTGGGCCCAGGAGCGCTCCTACACCGTGCCGTTCGTCGCCGATCCGGGGCTGCGCTCACAGGTGGTGGGAACCGTCGACTTCGTCGACGACGTCGACGCTGCGGCCGTCGCCAAGACCTTGAGGGCCAATGGCATCGTCGACACGGAGCCGTATCGCAAGCTCGGGCGCAACCAGCTAAGGATCGGGATGTTCCCCGCGGTCGAACCCGATGACGTCAGCGCCCTCACCAAGTGTGTGGACTGGGTAGTCGAGCGGCTTTAACCAGCTCTTCATCAGCCCGCAACCGCCCCGCGTGTCAGCACGGGTTATCGGCGTGCCCTGCACTAGAGTGCGCTCGTGAAGGGTCCGGCGCTGACCTGCACGGAGCCTGCGAGGAGAAGCCATGCGCGAACTCAAAGTGGTTGGACTCGACGTCGACGGCAAATATCTGATCTGCGAGAGCGACGACCCCACGGAACGGTTCAAGGTGCGGGCTGACGACCGATTGCGAGATGCGCTGCGCCGCGAAGCGGCACCCCCGGAGCAGCCACCGCTCGACATCGAAATCACCGACTTGCTGAGCCCCAAAGAAATTCAGGCCCGGATCCGCGCGGGCGCGTCTGTCGAGCAGGTGGCGACGGCGTCGGGTTCTGACATCGCCCGGATCCGTCGATTCGCCCACCCGGTGTTGCTGGAACGTTCGCGCGCCGCCGAGCTGGCAACCGCTGCACACCCGCTCCTCGCTGATGGCCCCGCAGTGCTGACGCTCCTAGAGACCATCAGCGCCGCGCTGGTGGCGCGCGGCCTCAACCCGGCCAAACTCAGCTGGGACGCCTGGCGCAACGAGGACAGCCGCTGGACGGTGCAGCTTGGGTGGCAGGCCGGCCATTCCGACAACGTCGCGCATTTCTGCTTCGCGCCCGGCGCCCACGGCGGAACGGTCGCCGCGATCGACGACGGGGCCAGCGAGCTGATCGACCCGGGCTTCAAACCCCCGCTGCGGCCGCTGGCGCCGGTGGCCCAGCTCGGGTTCGATGAGCCCGCACCGGCGGCGGCCACCGCCCCCCGCGAACAACCGGTGAGCAGCCCGGTAAGCAGCCAGGTAAGCAGCCGGCGCGGCAAGCCGGCCGTTCCGGCTTGGGAGGATGTGCTGCTCGGGGTCCGTTCCGGCGGGCGCGGTTAGTCCTTGGAGAGACGCGCCTAGCCGCGACCCATAGCTGTCAGGGCGAGCAGCGTCAGCCACGCGCATGCCACGCCTATTCCGGCGCCCAGCACGAACCAGCGCAGGACGGGAGTACGCCGCCATCCCCACATGGTCGGCGCCAGCCCCCCGGCCGCCACGACGTTGAGCCCGACGGCCAACATCGGGTGAACCCGGATCAGCCCGAGACTCAGCACCACAATTGCGACGGCGGTAACCGCCGCGACGAACCCGGCTAGCGTCAAACCCGTTCCCCAGGGAACGACGGACTGGCCGCGCTGGTCGCTCACGGACCTACCCTAATCTGACTGCCCGAATGCGCTCATAGAAAGCCAAGGCCGCCGCGGTCGCGACGTTCAGCGAGTCGGTGCCCCGCGACATCGGGATGCGCACCCGCATGTCGCTCAGCCGCAGCGCGGCCGCGGTCAGTCCCGGGCCTTCGGCGCCCACCAGCACCGCGATCCGTTCATCGCGCAGCTCCGCCACCGCCTCCGGTAGCGGTTGCGCTTGGCGGTGTGGAGTCATCGCCAGCAGCCGAAAGCCGCGTTCCTTCAGCACCACCAGCTCGGCGGGCCACTCAGCTGCATGTGCATACGGCACCAGCAACGCATGACCCATCGAAACCCGGACGGCGCGGCGGTACAGCGGATCAGCGCAGCCGCTGCCGAACACCACCGCGTCCACGCCCAGCCCCGCCGCGTTGCGAAAGACCGAGCCCAGGTTCTCGTGGTCGTTCACACCTTCGAGCACCGCGACGGTGCGCGCACCGCCGACCACGTCGGCGACCGTCGGCTCCGGTACCCGCCGCGCGGCGGCCAGCACCCCACGATTGAGATGGAAGCCCACCACCCGCGCCATGACATCGGCGGACGCTCGATAGTACGGCGCGTGTGCGTCGGCCAGATCTTCCTCGAGCTCAGCCAGCCTGCGATCGGTACCGAGCAAGGCGTGCGGGGTGAAGCGAGACGCCAGCATGCGTTGCACCACTAGCACGCCCTCGGCGATCACCAGCCCTTTGCCGGTCGGCAGATCGGGACGGCGGTCAACGCTGTTCAGGTCGCGGAAATCGTCGAGCCGAGGATCGTCGGGGTCGTTGACGTCCTGGACACCCACGTCCGGAGCACAACGGCGAGCGCTCACGGACTTTCGTCGACCAACGCCAACATGATGTCGGCGGCCTGACGCAGGGTCCCGCGCTTTGCGCTGTCAAGAGTCACCAGCCGCTCGGCCAGCCACTCCTGGCGGGCACGCCGGGCCGCCTTGACCAACTCGGCGCCCGACTCAGACACCGAGACCAGCACCTGCCGGCCGTCGACCGGGTGCGGCGCGCGATCCACGAAGCCCATGTCGGCCAACGAGGCGATCACCCGAGTCATCGACGGTGGTCGGACCCTTTCCCGAATCGCGAGGGCGCCAGGCGTCATCGCGCCCTCGTTAGCCAAGGTTGTCAGGGCCGATAGCTGGGACAGCGACACCGGCGATTGCGGGTTCCGAAACCGCAGTTGGCGGGCCAGCCGCATGACGGCAAGCGCCAAGTCGGCGGCCAGCCGCGCATCGCTGTCAGGCATGGCGCGAGGTTACATCGGAACCCAAGAGCGCGGGATCAGAAACGGCGAACGACGGACTTCGGGCTATGTTTATCGCGATGAGTACCGAGCCTGGCCCCAGTCCGGAGCCGAGCCCAGAGCCGCCGCCGCTACCCACCATGCTGCTCGAAGTGTGGCCGGTCATCGCGGTGGGCGCGCTCGGTTGGCTGCTCGCGGCGGCTGCCGCCTTCCTCGTACCCGCCCTGCAGGGTTGGCGTCCGGTGACGCTGGCCGGGCTGGGAACCGGGGTGCTCGGCACGGCCATCTTCGTGTGGCAGCTTGCTGCTGCGCGCCGCGGCGCACGCGGTGCGCAAGCCGGACTCGAAACCTATCTCGACCCGAAATAGATCGCCAAGCAACCCAAGGGCGGTCGAACACCTCGGAGGACCAAATGGTAGCCGCGCTATTGCAAGCGCAAGTGGACATCAACGCCCCGGCGTCGAAAGTCTGGGCATTGATATCCGATTTTCGGCTAATGCCGCAGTGGAGCCCGCAGTGCCGGTGGATGCGGCCCTTCGGCCCGCTTCGTCCGGGCACCCGCACACTCAACCTCAACCGCCGCAACCGTCTGGTCTGGCCCACCACATGCACCGTCGTCGAGGTCATCCCCGAGCAGAAACTGGCATTCCGGGTCGACACCAACCGCACCATTTGGAGCTACGAGCTCGAGTCGAATGGCCAGGGCACCAGGGTGATTGAGGCCCGCCACGCCGAAAACGGCATCAGCGCGTTTGCAAACATGTCGATCAACGCGCTGCTGGGCGGGACAACGAACTTCGAACGCGAATTAGTCGAAGGCATGAACGCGTCGTTGGCCAAAATCAAAGCCGCAGCCGAAAAGGGTTAGTCGGGCGACTCCGCCGGGGGCTCGGGCGGCTTCGCTGCGGGCTTTTCCATCATGTCGAGGACGCCGTCGTCGTATGGCTCATACATCGGCGAGCCGCCGCCCGCCGGCGCGGGGGTGTCGGAATGGGCGCCGCAACCGTAGAACTTGTCGACGACATGCCCGTCGGCGGACAATTCGTTGCCGCATACACCGAACATCGCGCCGAGGGATCCCGTTAGCGGCAGGAAGAATCCGCAGTCGCGGCACACCCGTTTGGTGGACCGCGCCATCGCCGAGTCGGGACCGTAGTCGCCGTCGCGCCATCGTTCGGCCGCCTGAGACCGGCCGCACTCGCTCATCACCCAGCGCCGGCCCAGCCCGATTTCGGCGGCCGTCTCGTCCACCTGCGGGTCACCACTGGCGGCATAACCGGGAACCAGCCGCGGATCGTCCCTAGCCGGCGCGAGCAAGTCTCCGGGGCTCAGATCGCCCCGCCTGACCCGCTCCTCCCACGGCACCCATTCGGGCGCCAGCAGCGCCGTCGGCCCGGGGACCAGCACGACCTCGCTGACCGTGGCAAGCTCGGCACCGGGGTAGGCCGCGACGACGACAGCCCACTGCCATCCCTGGTAGCCGGGCAGATGCGCCAGGAACCGGTGGGTGGCGGCGTTTGGATCTTCGTAGCTGACGCCCAGGTAATCCCCGACCGCCTCCAGACCGCTGAACTCCGCGACGGCGGCCCTGGCCTGGTCGATCGCACCCGTGAGCATTGCCGCCATCGCCGCGGGCCACTCGGCCACGGTCGCCACGGCGGATTCGGCGGATTCCAAGGGTTGCCCACCGGGTGCGGTCACACTGTCCCCTCTCTGCATTGCGTCTCAATACTAGGATGGCGAGCCACGCCCGGTTGCCCCTCGGCATAGGGAAGAATTGATTTCGTGTCAGGACGGCGGCGTGATCACCCGGGCCGGGTGGCCTCAACCCCGGGCCGCCGGACCCACCCGGACCTCAAGGGATCGACCAACCAGCATCCGGGCATGGCCAATTACCCGGCCGACGACTCTGACTATCGCCGAGCGCGCCGCCCACCGCCGATGCCCAGCGCCAACCGCTATCTCCCGCCGCTGGGCCAGCAGCAGCCAGAACCTGAACGAAGCACCGCGCCGCCACCCGGTGCCGTCCCCAACGAACGAATCACCGTCGCCCGAGCCGCGGCAATGCGAAGCCGCGAAATGGGCTCCCGGATGTACTGGATGGTCCAGCGGGCAGCCACCGCCGACGGCGCCGACAAGTCCGGATTGACCGCGCTGACGTGGCCTGTGATGGCCAACTTCGCGGTCGATGCCGCAATGGCCGTCGCGCTGGCCAACACACTGTTTTTTGCCGCAGCCAGCGGGGAGAGCAAGTCCAAGGTCGCGCTGTACCTGTTGATCACCATCGCGCCGTTCGCGGTGATCGCGCCACTCATCGGCCCGGCGCTGGACCGGCTGCAGCACGGCCGCCGCGTCGCGCTGGCGACCTCGTTTGCACTGCGCACCGCGCTGGCGGTGGTGCTGATCATGAACTACGACGGCGCCACCGGCAGCTACCCGTCAATGGTGCTCTATCCATGCGCGCTGGCCATGATGGTGTTCTCGAAGTCGTTTTCCGTGCTGCGCAGCGCGGTGACGCCGAGGGTAATGCCGCCGACCATCGACCTGGTGCGGGTTAACTCCCGGCTGACGGTATTCGGTCTGCTCGGCGGCACCATCGCCGGCGGCGCCATCGCAGGCGGCGTCGAGTTCGTCTGCACCCACCTGTTCAAGCTGCCCGGCGCGTTGTTCGTCGTCGTCGCGGTCACGATTGCCGGCGCCTTGCTTTCGATGCGGATTCCGCGCTGGGTCGAGGTGACCGCCGGTGAGGTTCCAGCCACCCTGAGCTACCGCCGACACAGCGAGCCGGTGTCGCCAAGCAGGCTGGAGGAAGTCAAGAAGGTCGGCGGAACACTTCGACAACCGTTGGGCCGCAATATCATTACCGCGTTGTGGGGAAACTGCACCATCAAGGTGATGGTCGGCTTCCTGTTCTTGTATCCCGCGTTTGTCGCCAAGGCACACCAAGCCAACGGGTGGGTTCAGCTGGGCATGTTGGGCATGATCGGCGCCGCGGCCGCAGTCGGCAATTTCGCCGGCAATTTCACCTGCGCGCGCCTGCAACTGGGCAGGCCGGCGGTACTGGTGGTGCGCTGCACCGTGGCCGTCACGGTGTCGGCCATGGCGGCCGCGGTGGCCGGCAACCTGCTGGTGGCCGCCATCGCCACCCTGATTACCTCCGGGTCCAGCGCAATTGCGAAGGCCTCGCTGGACGCCTCGTTGCAGCACGACCTGCCCGAGGAATCGCGCGCCTCGGGATTCGGTCGTTCCGAATCGACGCTGCAGCTGGCCTGGGTGCTGGGCGGCGCGCTGGGCGTGTTGGTCTACACCGAATTGTGGGTCGGCTTCACCGCTGTCAGCGCCCTGCTGATCCTCGGTCTGGCCCAAACCGTCGTCAGCTTCCGCGGTGACTCGTTGATCCCCGGCCTCGGAGGCAATCGGCCCGTCATGGTCGAGCAGGAGGGTATGCGCCGCGGCACCGGCAGTCCGTCGGCGGTGCGCAGGTGAAGCCCGAAGCCAAGCGCGGAGCGGCCGTGCTGCTCGCGGTGCTCGTGGTGCTGCTATCCGTCGGGGCCGGGGTCGGGGCGTGGCTGCTGGTGCACAACCCCGGCCCGCAACGACCCGAGATCAGCGCGTATTCGCACGGCCACCTGATCCGCGTGGGACCGTACTTGTACTGCAACGTGCTCAATCTCGACGATTGTCAGACACCGCGGACGCAGGGCGAGCTGCCGGCAAGTACACGCCATCCGGTGCAGCTCTCAGTACCCGAAGCCATTTCCCGTGCACCTTGGCGGCTGCTGCAGGCGTATGAGGACCCCACCGACACCACCAGCACCCTGTTTCGGCCGAACAGCCGGCTGGCGGTCACCATCCCCACGGTCGACCCGCAGCGCGGGCGGTTGACCGGGATAGTCGTGCAGTTGCTGACGTTGGTGGTCGACCCCTCCGGTGAGCTACGCGACGTACCCCATGCGGAATGGTCAGTGCGCCTTAATTATTGACGCGCCGGCGGTGGCACCTCTGTCCACGTCAACGGTTCAGCGTCGGGGAGTTCCGGCGTCCAGGTCACGTGTATTTCACCCGGTTGATTCCCGCCCGGCAGCATCGCCGAGAACAGCCGGGCCTGACCCGCCGCGACATCGACGGAGCTCGGACCGTCGAGGAACTGCAGTTCTTTGTAGTCACCCGTCAGCGTGACGTCGCGGGCGTTGACCGCGCCGACATTGCGCAGCGTGTAGAACCGGCGCGGTTTGTCGTTGGTCCTGGCCTCGATGCGCCACCCGTAACGTCTGCCACTCTCCACGATCCCGGCAAGCTCAGCCGAGCGGGTCGCAGCGTTTGCGGACAGCCGCGCAAACCGAACCGACATAATCGCGGCGACCATCGAGCCCAGGGACACGACAAGCGCGCACAGCGACAAAACGAACGCAGCCACTACCATGCGCGGACTTTAACACTCGTTGTAAAGGCCGACCACGAACTGAGTTACGCGCTATGCCCGGCCGGAACTTGCTCGCCGTCGCGCGGCGGCCCGGGAGGCGCTCCGTCACCGAAAGGCCTGCCCCCCAAGGCTTCCCGCCCGTGTGGGGTCAACCAGCCGGACAGGTCGGGGCCTTTCGGTACGATCCGGGTCGGGTTGATTTCGGCGTGCACGATGTAGTAGTGCTGCTTGATCTGTACGAAGTCGGTGGTGTCGCCGAAGCCCGGTGTCTGGAACAGGTCGCGCGCGTAGGCCCATAACACCGGCATCTCGGACAGTTTGGTCCGGTTGCATTTGAAATGCCCGTGATAGACCGGGTCGAAGCGGGCCAGGGTGGTGAACAGCCGCACGTCGGCCTCGGTGATGGTGTCCCCGACCAGGTATCGCTGGCTCGTCAGGCGATCGCTCACCCAGTCGAGCGCCGTGAACAACCGGTCGTAGGCGGCGTCGTAGGCCTGCTGCGAGCCGGCGAAGCCGCAACGGTATACCCCATTGTTGATCTCGGTGTAGACCCGCTTGCTCACCTCGTCGATCTCGGCCCGCAGCGGCTCGGGGTATAGCTGCGGCGCGCCGTCGCGGTGGTACGCGGTCCACTCCGTGGAAAAGTCCAGGGTTATCTGCGCGAAATCGTTGGTGACCACCGCACCGGTCGGGACATCGACGATCGCCGGGACGGTGATGCCTTTGGGGTAGTCGGGGAAGCGCTTGAAGTAGGCGTCTTGCAGCCGTGGAATCTTGAGCACCGGGTCGACGCCGCCGGGATCCAGGTCGAAGGTCCAACTGCGCTGGTCGTGGGTGGGGCCGCAAAAGCCGATGGAAAGAACGGGTTCCAGGCCCAGCAACCGCCGCACGATGATCGTGCGGTTAGCCCACGGGCAAGCACGGGCCACAATGAGTCGATACCGGCCGGGTTCAACCGGATAGCCGTCGCGTCCGTCGGCGGTGATGCGGGTGGTGATGTAGTTGGTGTCGCGGGTGAATTCGCCCTTTTCGGCAACGTAGGTGGCCATGGCACAATCCTGCCTCAGCCAGGACGGCGACTAAAGTTTCGCCTCGGTCGATGGCGACGCCGTCAAAAACCGACGAGCCAGATTGGTCTCGGTGGACGGGCCAGGTTCCCAGTGCGCGATCCACGGTCCGGTGCCCTCTGACTGATCGACTATCCCGTCTTCCAGCCAGGTGTAGCGGCCCGCCAGCAGATCGTTTGCCAGCCGTACATCGGAACTGTCGGTGTTGGTCCATAAGGCGTGGAACAGCGCTTCGACCCGTAGGGTGGCCTGCTGGCAGAAGACGTCGGCCAGCTCGTACGCCTGCGCGCCGACGACCGGATCGGCAACCCGCTGAGACTCGGCACGCACACACGTTGCAGATATGGCAAACAGCTCGGCACCTATATCCACGATACGTCCGAGGAATGCTTGCTTCTGCTCGAGGCCAGCCTGCCAGCGTGCCATCCCGTAGAAAGTATTGCGGGCCAGCTTGCGTGAGGAGCGTTCAACAAATCGCAAGTGAGACGCCAGACGGCCGAACTGGTTGAACGCCGTGGGTCGTTGCCCCTCGCCAAATACCAGTTTCGGCAACCACTTTGCGTAGAACCCGCTGGCGCCCGCCGCCGCCGCAGCCTTTTGCCGCAAGTCAGCGTCGGGTTTCGCGAGATCGCCCGCGGCAGTCAAGTGAGCGTCGACCGCTTCGCGGGCGATGAGCAACCGCATGATCTCGCTGGCTCCTTCGAAGATGCGGTTGATCCGCAGGTCCCGCACCATCTGCTCCACTGGTGCCGCACGCTCCCCACGCGCGGCGAGGGACTCCGCGCTCTCGTAGCCCCGGCCACCACGGATCTGCATCAGTTCGTCGGCGACAACGCCCGCCATCTCGCTGGCCCACAGTTTGGCCAACGCCGCCTCGATTCGGATGTCGTTGCGGCCTTCGTCGGCCATCTGGCCAGACAGCTCGAGCACCGCTTCGAGTGCGTAAGTGGTCGCGGCCATGAAGGCGAGCTTGCTGGCGATCGCTTCATGTTTGCCGATCGGTTTGCCCCACTGCACTCGATCGCTGGACCATTCCCGCGCTATTTTCACCGACCACTTCGCGACCCCGGTCGCCGTCGCGGGTAGCGCCAGCCGTCCGACGTTGAGCGTGGTCAGCGCGATCTTGAGACCATCGCCTTCTCGCCCGATCAGGTTTTCGGCGGGGACCCGAACGCGGTGCAGCCTGGTCACGCCGTTTTCCATGCCGCGCAATCCCATGAACTTGTTGCGCCGCTCGACGGTGATGCCGGGCGAATCCGCCTCGACAACGAAGGCGCTGATTCCCCCTCGGTGCCCCTCACTCTTGGGCACCCGGGCCATGACGACCAGCAGCTCTGCGACCACGCCGTTGGTGGTCCACAACTTGACACCCTCTAGTTCGTATGCCCGCCCGTCCTCGACTGGTGTCGCCGTCGAGCCCAGGCGCGCAGGGTCGGAGCCGACGTCCGGTTCGGTGAGCAGAAACGCCGATATCGCTCCGGCGGCACAGCGTGGCAGGAACCTGCGCTTCTGGTCCGGGGTCCCGGCAAGCTTGAGGGGCTCTGGTACTCCGATCGACTGATGCGCCGACAGCAGCGCTCCGATACTGGGATTGACGGTCGAAGCCATCAGCAGTGCCCGGTTGTAGGCGACTTGCGACATATTCAGTCCGCCGTACTCGGACGGTATTTTCATGCCGAAGCAGCCCAGTTCGGCCAAACCCTTCACGTATTCATCGGGAATCTGGGCGTCGCGCTCGATGACGCTGCCGTCGATGGTGTCGAGAAATTCCCGCAGCCTGTCGAGAAACGCGACGGTACGGGCCTCCTCGGCGTCGGAGGGCTTGGGAAAAGGATGGATAAGATCCAGCGGAAAGCGGCCAAGGAACAACTCTTTGGCGAAGGACGGTTTGTCCCAGCCACTTTCGCGCGATTCCTCGGCAAGGGCTCTCGCCTGCTCCTCGGTGACCTGCGCTTGCTGTGCCATCGCCGCCTCCTCGCTAACGAGTCACATCGAGGCTTGGGTGCCCGGTGCTGGCCCGAATACTACGACGTACCGATGTCGAAGTTACGCGCCGGTAGCTTTTACGGCGCGTTGCATCGGAGCCGGGCTAGGCGTCAAGCTCCCGGGCCACCGCTTTGACCACCTCGGAGACCCGGCGTGCCGTCTTGCGGTCCGGATAGCGGCCCTTACGCAGCTCAGGCTGCACGGTGCTCTCCAGCAACGTGATCATGTCCTCGACCATGCCGTGCAGCTCATCGGGGTTGTGCTTGTGCTCGGCCGGCGCCTCGCGGCGCGCCCGAGTCAGGCTCGGCGGCGGATCAATCAGCTTGAGGCTCAATGCCTGAGGCCCGCGTCGGCCGGAAGCGACGCCGAATTC
>Ga0210396_10000212_pt1 | contig 90709 bp, 80 predicted proteins | sample IncBWH17OmetaG_FD_155466 | JGI IMG/M metagenome (GOLD analysis project Ga0210396, IMG submission 155466) | Forest soil microbial communities from Barre Woods Harvard Forest LTER site, Petersham, Massachusetts, United States - Inc-BW-H-17-O ... | reverse complement strand
GAGGCTGGGAGTGGGCCAGGGTCGGTGGTGGAACGGATGAATTTATTTGCGGTGGGGCCGGAGGGTTCGCCGGGAAGGATGGAGTGGACTGTCGAGTATGGCTGGATGGCGGAGGGGATAGGGAGTTTGCGGGGGCCGGTGCGGCGCTCGTAGAGGGGGGCCATGGCGTTGCGCCAGTTGCCTGCGGCCTGGGCGCGGTCGGCTTCGGTGAGGGGGGCCTGGACTAGCTTTTCGGCTCCGGCGAAAGCGGCGTGGGTGACCTCGGGGCCTGCGGCGGGAGCAGTGCCGAAGGCGGGTGGCATGCCTGGGGTCTGAGAGGCGGGTGGGTTTTGTGCTTCGGCGAGGGGAGTGGTGGCGGCGAGGAGGGTGAGGGTTGTTTCGGTGAGGAATTGGCGGCGGGATTTCGCGCTGGACATGAAGCGATTGTAGAGGTGGGATTTGTGTTTTACGAAGGAAAACGGATCGCTACGCGATTGCCCGTCCGGTGGAGAACAGCCCACGATGAGATCGTGAGCTGCTTCTTTGAGATTTACTGGGGTGAAGAAAACAGGCAACAGCAAAGACAAGTGCAACAACAAATACAGGGATTCTTCACTGCGTTCAGAATGACGACGTAAAACAAACAACAGCAACGACAACAATAAAGGGCAACTGCAACAGCAGATCCCTACGGGATGACAAACAAAAGGACAGGCAACAGTAACGGCAACGGCAAGGGCAACAACGGCAAAAGAGCTAGTCGGGAACTTGCCAGCCGGCGAGGGTTTGGGCGAGGGTGGCTTTGTCGGCGGCTTCGCCGCTGGTTTTGGTTGCCATATCTGGGAAGGCTGCCTGGACATCGGGAGATTTGGCCCAGACGGGAATGTCTTCCATCTTGAAGTGATAGGTGACATTGGTCTCGGGGAAGCCACTGGCTCCCTTGGCGGGTGGGGTGAAGCTGTCGATGCTGGTGACGGTGCGGTGTCCGTAGCAGAAGCGTGGGGCGTAGCGAGCGCCGGTGGTGGTGGGGGTGAAGCGGCTGGTGTGGACGGCGGATTCGAAGCTAACGTCGAGGAGGAGGGATTTGACGAGGGTGTTCAGCTGCTTCGTCTTGACGGGGTCGGAGGTGGCGTAGGGAAATCTGGTGTCGACGAAGAGGCACTCGGAGCGGTCGATGAAGTGGGCGTTGAGGGCCTGGGTGAAGTTTTCGGGAGTGGCCTTGGTTTTCGAGTTGCAGCCGGTGAGGATAAGGATGGTGAGGGCCGTTGTTGCAAGGATCTTTATTGGGACGTTTCTTTGAGCGGGTGTCATCGCTTCTCCTGTAGATGTTTCGACTATGTTGGATGCAGCGGGATGGGGAAGCGCAAGGACAACTTTCGGCTAGCGAAGGCTCGTCTAAGCGATGAACCTAAGAAGCAAGAGCCGGGAGATGACGATGCGACTCATCAATGGACTGGTTTTGAGTGTACTTGTTGCGAGTACGGTTTGCGCAAGGTGTCAGGCTCCGGCGGACGTGAAGACCGAAAGACCTATGACAGAGGACGACATTGCGGTACTTCGTCAGGATGTGCAAGTAGAGCGGACTGAGATCATCACGCGCAATATGAATTTTACGGAGGCGCAATCGAAGGCGTTTTGGCCGATCTATCGGGATTATGCCCATGAGCAGCAGATGATTGGTAACCAGAGGATCGCGCTGATCAAAGATTATGCGATGAATCACGACAGCATCGATGATGTACAGGCGGAATCGCTTATTGAGCGAGCGCTAAAGCTGGAGCAGGAAGGGTTGGACCTGAAAAAGAAGTACGTGCCGCGATTCACGAAGGCGATGGGAGCGAGGGAGACGGCGAAGTTTTTCCAGGTGGATAACCGGTTGAATCTGCTGACGAATGTGCAACTGGCATCGTTGCTGCCGATTATTAAGTAAGGCAACGACGAAGTCAGAAGCAGACCCCCGCGGGATGACAAGCAAGAAGAGCAAAGACAACAGCAACCGCAGATCCCCTGCGGGATGACAAGCAAAAGAACAAACAACGGCAACACCAACGACTACCTGCCGCGAGCTAGTTCGGGCCGATGATTTCGTCGGGGATGGGTTCCATTTGTCCGAGTGTGGGCATGGTTTCGAAGACCTTGAGGTTGGACTGAACGTTGGCCCATTGCTTTGGATCTTTTTTGGTGGTGATGGGGGCCAAGGGGTCGGAGTAGAAGTTTTCGATGTCGTGTTTGAGTTGTATGGGGACTGGGGTGGCGGGGTGTTTGGTTAGCTCAGCGAGAAGCTTTGCGTAGGTTCTGTCGGTGAGGGGATAGCCGCCGGGTTTGACGACGACGCCGGTGTCTAGATCGCGGTTTGAGATGTAGTGATCCATGCGGTCGTAGTTGGCCATGACGTACCGTAGCGTCTTGAGAGAACGATTGACGCTGTTGATGTACATGTCCTCGGTCTGTTCCGTTGGACCTTTGATGGCGAGCATCTTGAGGGTGCCGATTTTGGGGACGATGTAGATGAACCCGGCGTACAGATGACTTCTGAATCCGGGATGCTTTCTGTATTGCTCCCAGTCGTCTTCGGTGGCTATCTGGACAAGTTCGTCCCTTAGCTGAATGAAATCCGCGGTCGAGCTTTCTGTGGGGAAGCTGTTTTTGTGGAGGATTGTCTCTGCTCGGGCGATGTTGGGAAGGAACTGCCGAACAGCGCGGCGATAGATGCGTATGGAGGTTTCTTTGCTGCCGATGATGTCAGGGAGGTTGAGGCCGTAGGTCTCGTAGAAGGCTGTTCGGAGCAGGGGCATGGGGATTTCGAGGCCGATGTGCTCGAGATATGCGGAGGGCGCGAAGTGGCCTTTGCTGAGCTGATTGATGTCGAAGGCGAACTCGGTTTGGACGTGAGGGTGGGGGCCCTGGGCGTAATTGACGGCGGCACCGTACTTCTTTTCAAGGCCGGGGAATTCTATGGGGACGGCGTGGTTGACGGCGTCGCTGTGTCCGATGGTGTCGCCTATGTAATGAGACAGCGAGCCGATGGCGAAGGCGAGGTCGTTGACGTTCTGGGAGTTGCGGAGGAGGTTGCGAACAAAGTCGCCGGAGCGGACGTAGTGGGTGAGATCGGAGAAGAAAGCGTTCGCGAAGGGATAGTAGCCGAGGTCCTGGATGGCGCTGCCGCCGTAGGCATAGGCTCGGGCCTGTTGGAGTTGGGCCTCGGTGAGGTTAGGGAAGCGTTTGAGCAGGACCGGGCAGATGGAGTGCTTCCACGCGAGGTCGATGATGGTTTCGTGGGTCTGGACAGAGTATGGGACTCCGGGCGTGGCTGTCACGATGAGGACGAGCAACGTTAGGATCTTAAACAACGAGGATTGTGACGGTCTGTGAATCCTGTAGCTCCCCGGTACATTTGCTTGGGCATTGTACGTCCTCCACACTGTACCTTATTGGGTGACTGGAGCAGTGGATGACGGAAACGGCCCGAGTGCAAGGGATGGGGCGGCGAGAGCGGCTGACGCAGTACGTCTTTATGGCGCTTGGAGTGGCGTTGCTGATCTTTGGGCTGAGTCACAGGACCAGGCAATCAGGGCATATTGCGCCGGTGGAGTCGCGTAAGGTTATGCCCGCATTGGAGATGGAGCGGCTGGATGGTGGGGAGTGGAGGCTGGAAGATCATCTGGGGCAGGTGGTGCTGATTAATTACTGGGCTACTTGGTGCGGGCCGTGTCAGATGGAGACGCCGGGGCTGGTGAGCCTGGCGCGGGAGCTGGGACCGAAGGGGCTGGCCGTGGTGGGGGTTTCGATGGATACGGGGGATAGGGCGAAGGTGCGGAATTTTGTGGAACGGTTTCAGGTTCGTTATCCGGTGGTGTTTCCGGAGAAGATGTCGCAGTTGGGCTCTGGCATTGAAGGTTTGCCCACTACAATTCTGCTGGATCGGAATGGGCGGGTGGCCAAGACGTATGTCGGAGCGGTGCGGCGTGCGGATTTTGAGGCTGACGTGAATGCTGTGCTGCGGGAACCGCACGCCGCTGCTCGATGATGAGATTGACTAGTAGGCGCCTTTGCGGAGGTTGATGCCGTATTCGAGGTAAGCCTTGAGCGCGCTGATCATCTGGCTCCAGCCGAAGCAGTTGCCGTAGGAACCGTCGAGACCTTTCTGTGTCTCGCGCCATCCGGATTCGGAGATTTTGACCAGGGTGTTGTTGGGGTCGAGAGACTCGAAGGTTATCTCTACGGTGGTCTTGTAGCCGGAGGGTGGAGGGATTTTGCCTGGAGTGTCAGGTGGTTCGTAGGCGTCCCACTGGAGAACGATTTGCTGGTTGGGAACGAGCTTTTTGACGATGACGGGAACGTCGCCGGGGTAGTCGGCGAAGCGCCATGTAACGGTGGCGCCTTCGTCGAGTGAAGCGCTGGCACCGCCGGTGGTGAAGTAGCCGCTGAGTTTGGTGGGATTGTAGACGGCGTCGAAGACCTCGGCGAGGGGCTTCTGGATCTTGGTGTGGACTTGAAATTTGAGTTGCATGGGGTGATTCACCTCGCGGTGGGATGGTGAATTTATATGTTATGTTTTTACAACATGTCAAGGCGAGATAAGCAGGGCGCAGTTTTTAAGGCGTTGGCGGATAACCGGCGGCGGGAGATTCTCGATCTACTACGGGATGGGCCGAGGACTACAGGGGATATCTGCTTGCGGTTTAAAAAGCTGGACCGATGTACGGTGATGCAGCATCTGGGGGTTTTGGAGGCGGCAGACCTGGTGATTGCAAAGAGGGAGGGGCGAGTGCGGTGGAACTATCTGAATGTGGTCCCGGTGCAGGAGATTTACGACCGCTGGATCAGCCAATACGCGCGGCCTTCCGTGGAGTTGCTAGCTGCTTTGAAACACGGCCTTAGGTAAGGATGATTCTGAAGGGTGCTGGTGTCTGGAGTCGAAGGATGGGGCGAAGTAGAAGCGTTCGACGGCCATGCAGAAGATGTGTTCGAGTACGAGGTGGCACTCCTGGATATTCATGGTGGTGTCGGAGGGGATGATGACGTTGTGATCACAGAGATCGCGCATCTGTCCGCCGCCGTTGCCGCTGAAGCCGACGGTGATGATGTCCATCTCGCGGGCCTGGTGGAGGGCCTTGAGGATGTTGGGTGAGTTGCCGGAGGTTGAGATGCCGAGGAATACGTCGCCGGGTTGGCCGAGGGCTTCGATTTGACGAGCGAAGATGGAGTCGAAGCCGAAGTCGTTGCCGGCGGCGGTGAGGATGGAGGAGTCGGTGGTGAGGGCGATGGCGCGGAGGGCAGGACGGTTGGCGGAGAGGCGAACAACGAATTCGGCGACGATGTGCTGTGCGTCGGCGGCGGAGCCTCCGTTGCCGGCGACGAGGAGTTTGCGGCCAGCCTGCATGGCGTTGGCGGTGATCTCGGCGATGGTGACGATGGTGTCGGCGATGTGGAGATCGGCGAGAGTGGCCTGCATGGCGGCGATGGACTGGGCCAGGTGCTTCTGAACGACGTGCTTCATTTGGAAGGGCGCTCCGGTGGTGGTCGTCTGCTGATCGATAGTCTTTGGCTAGGGTACGGGATTTTTTTGGGATGTCGATGGGAGGGTATCTTGTTAGGGAACATTATGTGTGAGGAAGGCTGGGACGAATGCGGATTGGGTGTTGCGTGGGAGTTTTGACTTTGGCGATGAGCGCTGGCGTTCTGATGGGGCAACACCAGGGTGGTGGGAGCGCTTCGCAGAAGACGATTTTGTTGTGGCCGGGAGGGGCTCCGGGGGCGCAGGGGGACGAGGATATCGATAAGCCTTCGCTGGCGGTATATCTGCCTGCGGGGCCGAATGTGACGAAGACCGGAGTTGTGGTGGTTCCGGGTGGAAGTTATCAGAATCTGGCGATGGATTATGAGGGCACGGCGATTGCCGAGTGGCTGAACGCTCGCGGGGTGGCGGCCTTTGTGCTGAAGTATCGGCTGGGGCCGAAGTATCACCATCCGGTGGAACTGGGGGATGCTCAGCGCGCGATACGGATGGTTCGGGCCAATGCAGCGGAGTATGGGATTGCGATGGACCATGTAGGGATGTGGGGATTTTCGGCGGGTGGGTATCTGGCGGCGACGGCTGGGACGAAGTTCGACGCGGGGAATGGTTCGTCGCCGGATGCGATTGAGCGGCAGGGAAGCAGGCCGGATTTTCTGGTGCTGGCTTATCCGGTGATTACGTTTGAAGAGCCCTATCTGCATCGTGGCTCGCTGAAGAATTTAATGGGGGATGATCCGGACCCTGCGTTGGTGCGGTCGATGTCTGCTGAGACGCCGGTGACGAAGGACACTCCGCCGACGTTTTTGTTTGCGACGACCGATGATAAGACAGTTCCTGTGATGAATAGCCTGATGTTTTATGAGGCGCTGGTGAAGGCGGGCGTGCCGGTGGAGATGCATTTGTTTCAAGAGGGACATCATGGGGTGGGTTTGGCGGCAGCGAATCCGAAGTTGAGTGTGTGGTCGGATCTGGTGATCAAGTGGATGAGGGAGCGGGGGGATGCGGCTCCCTGAAAACAGGGAGTAGGAGGGGTAGAAAGGCGGGTGTGATGACGGTTGCGGAGTTTGAGGCGGCGGAGGCTGGAGAGTTTGAGGGAGCGCTGCTGGCGCTTTGGTGGGACAGTAAGGGTGACTGGGAGAGGGCGCATGGGATTGCGCAGGATGTTGGTGGGGCGGATGGGGCCTGGGTGCATGCTTATCTGCACCGGAAGGATGGTGATGTGGGGAATGCGGCTTATTGGTATCGGGTAGCCAGGAAAAGCGTCGCGGAGGGGGATTTCAGGAGAGAGTGGGAGGCGATTGCAGGGGAATTGCTCGCAAGGAAGTAGGAGGTTGGTCTGGGCGCGGATGAGCGAGTAGGAGCGAGGTAGGATAGAGCTTGAAAAGCGAATGTGAATTTCTCGCTTTGTGTTGCGCGTCACCTTGTGTAGATTAATCGCATCGGGAATAAAAAATAGCCGCCGCTTCCACGTTGTCCTGAAGTCAAATTTGTCGTTGACCGCGCAGCCGCGGGAGCGCAGACCTATCTCTCTTTGATGCCTACAAGGTTTTACAACTACTAACTTTGAAACGGGTGATTGAACCATGCGTTTTTCAGCAGTGAAGGTGTTTCTGGTTCTTCTATTTGCGATGATCTTCGGCGGCAGTGTGCTGACCGGATCGGCGGTAATGGCGCAGACGACCGCGCCCGTAACGGGGGCGACCCAGACGGACCGGATTGCGACGCTGGAGAAACAGGCGGCGGACAACGCTACGGCGATTGCTGCGGCGCAGACTTCAGGCGATAACGCGTGGATGCTGGTTTCGGCGGCGCTGGTGCTGATGATGAGTGGGCCGGGGTTGGCGTTGTTCTATGGCGGCCTGGTACGGAAGAAGAACATTCTGGGAACGATGATGCAGACCTTCGCTATGATGGCCGTGATTACGGTGCTGTGGGCGTTGGTGACGTACTCGCTGGCGTTCGGCGAGGGGAATGCGTTTATCGGTGGGCTGCACAATGTGTTTCTGCACGGGGTTGGACTGGCGCCCGATGTGAAGTATGCGGCGACGATTCCGCTGCAGACGTTCATGGTGTATCAACTCATGTTTGCGATCATTACACCGGCGCTGATTACGGGCGCGTTTGCGGAGCGAATGAAGTTTTCGGCGATGCTGGTGTTCATGGTGTTGTGGGCGTTGTTTGTTTATAGCCCGATGGCGCACATGGTGTGGGGCAAGGGCGGTTTTCTGAATGCGTCGTTGGGCGGACGGTTTCCGTGCCTGGACTTTGCTGGTGGGACGGTGGTGCATGTGACGTCGGGTGTGTCTGCATTGGTGACGGCGCTCTATCTCGGTAAGAGGCTGGGGTATCCGAAGGTGCCGATGCCTCCGCACTCGGTGGTGTTGAGCTTTATCGGGGCTTGCCTACTGTGGGTGGGTTGGTTTGGATTCAACGCGGGATCGGCGCTGTCGGCGGGCACGCTGGCTACCTCGGCGTTCGTGGCGACGCACTTTGGAGCAGCGGCGGCGACAGTGGGCTGGGCTGGAGCGGAGTGGATCCGGCAGGGTAAGGTTTCGGCGCTGGGAGCGATCTCTGGAGCCGTGGCCGGGCTGGTGGCGATTACGCCGGCGGCTGGATTTGTGACGCCGATGTCAGCGCTTTTGATCGGGCTGATTGCTGGTGTGTTCTGCTACCTGATGGTCGTAAAGGTGAAGGCGTTGTTTGGTTATGACGACTCGCTGGACGCGTTTGGAGTGCATGGCGCGGGCGGAACGATGGGAGCGATTCTTACGGGCATTTTTGCCAATAGCGCGATCAACCCGATCTACGGAGCGGGTAAGGCTACTGGACTGCTGGAGGGGAATGCACACCAGTTGCTGAACCAGTTTGTGGGCGTGGCGCTGGCGTGGAGTATTTCGATTGTGGGTACGCTTGTGATTTTGTTCATCGTAGATAAGCTTATCGGGCTTAGGGTGAGTGAGGATGATGAGCGCACAGGCCTGGATCTGTCGCAGCATGGCGAAGAAGGCTACGATTGGGCGCACTAGGATTTGCAAGCTTTGGGTTTTGAGCTTTGAAGAAGGGAATTGGATATGCAGAAGATTGAAGCGGTGATTCAGCCGTCGAAGCTGGACGCGGTTAAGGATGCTCTGGTGGAGGTTGGCATTGAGGGAATGACGATCACCGAGGCGCGGGGCCATGGACGACAGAAGGGACATACGGAGTTTTACCGGGGGCAGGAGTACTCGGTGGACCTGTTGCCCAAGGTAAAGCTGGAGCTTGTAGTGCTCGACGAGATGGTAGACAAGGCGATCCAGGCCATCATGACTGCGGCGCGGACCGGGACAATCGGCGATGGGAAGATCTTCGTGTCGAAGATCGATGAGGCGATCCGGATACGCAATGACGAGCGAGGCGACATCGCGCTCTAACTAGCCTCTGCATGGAGATGGCAGTCGAATCTTGTGGGAACGGGGACGGCGGCTGCTATGCTTGAACTCCCTTTGAGCTAAAGAGACATGCAGGCAAACGAATCCACAGATAGGTTGCGCAGCAGATACCAGCGAAAGATGCTGGAGATTCGCGGCGCGTTCGAGGCAGGCGCTTCGGGATCGGTGACGATCGCGGCGCGGTCCGCTGCTGTTGATGAGCTGGTGCGCGGGCTGTGGCAGCAGGCGGTAGAGCAGGGTGGGCGGCTGGCGAGTGGAATTGCGCTTGCGGCCATTGGTGGCTACGGGCGGCAGGAGTTATTTCCTTACTCGGACGTTGATCTGCTGTTTCTGCTGGATGCGCGAACAGCAGAGAAGGACGTTAAAGATGTAATCCGCCGGTTGAACCAGGAGATGTGGGACTGCGGAATACGCGTCTCTCCGACGACGAGGAAGATCAGCGAGTGCGATCGATTTGCAGAAGAGAACGCTGAGTTTACGGTTTCGCTGATGGACCACCGGATGCTTGCCGGGGACACAGGGCTCTATGACAAGCTGGCCGTGCAGATGCTTCCGAAGGTGCTGCAGCGTGAACAAAAGCCGCTGATCGAACGATTGATTGAGCTAACGCGCATACGCCACGCGAAGTACGGTGATACGTTGTTTCACCTGGAGCCGAACATCAAGGACTGTCCGGGCGGCCTGCGTGATGTCCATGTATGTGGGTGGCTTTCTGCGCTGCAATGGGTGAGCACGCAGAAGACTGAAGAGAGCGGGAGCAAGGGGCGCAACGGTTCCGGAGCCGAAGACCAGGAGTTTCGGCAGGCAGTGGAGTTTTTGCGGCTGGTGCGTTGTTTTCTGCACTATCGTCACGAGCGGGACGACAATACGCTCGCCTGGCAGGCGCAGGATGCTGCGGCCAAGGCTGCGATTGGCGTCGCGGGCAATGCATCGAAGGAGATGGATGCGGCCTACTGGATGCGTCTTTATTTTCGTCATGCACGGAGCGTGCAACGGCGGGTGACGCAGATGATGGAGGCGGCGTCGGCGATTGTAAAGGCTTCACCGAGGCTGCTTGGGCTACGACGGGGTCCTAAGGCCGAGCAGCGCCAGGAAGGCTTTCGAGTGGAGCGCGGCCAGGTTGTGCTGGATGCTGTGACGGAGTCGGCAGAAGATCCGGCGAACGATCCTTCTGTGGTGCTGAACGTGTTTGCAACAATGGCACGGACCGGATGCACTCTGGGCCGTGAGGCGGAGCAACGACTGTCGCAGGCTTTGCCGTTGATGTCTGCCAACCTGGAAGAAGGGCCGGAGTTGTGGCATAAGCTTCAGGGTGTTTTGACCGGAAGATACGCTGGGAATGCGCTGCGCGCGATGCATGCGATCGGGGTTCTGGAGCTGCTGATCCCGGAGTTTCATGGGATCGATGCACTGGTGATCCGCGATGCGTATCACCGGTACACGGTGGACGAGCACACCTTTGTGCTGATCGACACACTGCACGGTCTGGAAGATGCGCAGACGGGAGCGAAGGCGGAGTGGGCCATGCGGTTTGGGGCACTCTTGCGTGAGCTTCCGCATGCAGGCGTGCTGTATCTGGTAGCCCTGTTGCACGATACCGGCAAGGGCAGAAGCACCGGCGATCATGCGCAGGAGAGTGCACGCATGGCGCAGAGCGTGCTGGCGCGGATGGAGCTGGATGCGTACGAGAGTGGCCTGGCGGTGGGTCTGATTGCGAATCACCTGGAGATGTCGGCTGCGTTGCGACGGGACATCTTTGACGCGGAGACCGTGGGTGCGTTTGCGGGCAAGGTGCTGACGCCGGAGATGCTGCGGATGTTAACGCTGTTTACCTATGCGGATATCAACGCGGTCCATCCGGATGCGCTGACGCCGTGGAAGGCGGAGAACCTGTGGCGGTTGTATATGGCAACGGCGAATTATCTGGACCGCAGCGTAGATGAGGAGCGAGTTGGAGCGCAGGCGGAGAACGAACTGGTGCATCGCGTAGCTGCGTTGCTGCCAGGACAGAGGGCGGAAGTTGGGGCGTATCTGGAAGGGTTTCCGAAGAGATATGTGCGGACCCGGATGCCTGAGCAGGTGCGGAGGCATTTTCAGATGGCCCAATTGCTGGGTGAGGACCGGGTGCAGCTTGATTTCCGGTATTCGCCGAGCGTGAGCGAGTTGACGGTGGTGACGCCGGACAGGGCGCTGCTGTTTGCGAATATGTCGGGTGTGCTGGCGGCCTGGGGAATGAATATTGTGACGGCGGACGCGTTCTCGAATAGGCAGGGAGTGGTGGTGGACAGCTTCCGGTTTACGGATACGTTTCGTACGCTTGAGATGAATGCGTCGGAGCATGAGGCGTTTGTGAAGAGCGTCCATGATGTGATGACCGAGACGGTGTCATTGGAAAAACTGCTGAGCGGACGGCGGCGCGGGCGGCGCAAGACTCCAAAGGTCGTGGTGGAGACTCGAGTGGAGTTTGATGACGAGGCGTCGTCGCACAGTACCCTGCTGGAAGTGGTTGCGCAGGACGTGCCCGGGCTGCTGCGCGCGCTGAGCCTGACGCTGGCGGGACAGGGGTGCAATATCGAAGTGGCGCTGGTGGATACGGAAGGGGAAACGGCAATCGACGTCTTCTACCTGACGAAAAACGGGGCGAAGCTGGAAAAAGATGAAGAGCGAGTGCTTCGCGAGGCCCTGATGCAGGCGATGGAGGAGAATGCGCGTTAGGTTTAGTACGGTTTGGGTGATGGTGGGAGTTCTGATAGCAACTGGGCAGGGCAATACGGCGCGGGGGGCACCGGCGGAAAAGACTGCGATTTGCACTCGGGCGGTAGTGGAAGGCGAGGTTCGGGCAGGGCAGGGATTCGTGAAGGTGATTGGAAATGGGCTTGAGGTCATGCTCGAACCATTGGCGTCGGGATGGATTTTGAGGGTGCTTCCAGTCGGAGTGGCTCGGCCAGAGCACGATTATGCGGAGCTGGCTTCTCCTCCGTACCGGTCGGTGAGTCCGTTACTAATTAGTACCGACTTCAGTTTCCGGGCGCAGGACGCGGTGGGCTGGAATCCTCGGCACTTTCGGTTTGCTGCGGATAAGGCCATGTTTGCGGAGCTATCTGAGGCTTATGCAGAGTATCGGCGAACGTCTGTCCCGTCTGAGGCGGCAATGAACAAGCTGGCGGCACTGGTGGGACGGACGCCCGAGGGAACGGTACAGCTTCTGGATGCGCATCTGGTGCCGGGGACCGGGGATCAGGCCAAGATGGCCTCGGCGGTTGCGGCGCACTTTAGTATGACGGCGCATAGTCTCGAACGGCCTGCCGATGGTAAGGGGACCGTGCTGGGGGCGATAACCTGGATTCGTTTCCGGATCAGTCTGGAGTTGCCAGAAGGGTTTCGGGCAGATCGAGGGGTCGTAGTAGAGAGGCACGCATGTTTGAAGGCGACCTTTTTAGCGAAATAGTGCATCTAAAGGCAACTCTTCGGGCAGGTTTGGGCATCTCCGCCTTATCGTAGCGGCAATTAGAACTTACTTCGGCGGAGCAACGGTTCTATAGTAGAGATATGACGACATCAGCGAATGAGACCATGAACAACGGCCGTCCTACGGCGCCTGAACAGAATGACCGCTATCTCTTCGGCAGCCTGGAGAGTTTCGGGAAAAACCGGGAGAAGCTGAGGGAAGCTAGCTGGGGATATGACCAGCCTGAGGGCATTGTTCTGGCTTCGATGGATGCGGCTATTAACTGGGTAAGGAAGAGTTCCGTGTGGCCGATGACGTTCGGCCTGGCCTGTTGCGCTATCGAAATGATGTCGATGGGCGGGTCGCGATACGATATTGCACGGTTTGGCGCGGAGGTGTTTCGTCCGTCGCCGCGGCAAAGCGACCTGATGATTATCGCCGGGCGAGTTTCGCAGAAGATGGCTCCGGTGATCCGAAGGCTGTACGAACAGATGCCCGAACCCAAATGGGTGATTTCGATGGGCGCATGTGCGACTTCGGGCGGGGTTTTCAATAATTACGCGCTGTTGCAGGGTGTAAATCAGGTGATCCCCGTGGATATTTACGTTCCGGGATGCCCACCACGGCCTGAGCAACTCCTATATGCCATCACATTGTTACAAGAAAAAATTCAGCGGGAACGCGGAACGATACGAAAGACTCTTAATATCGACTAGTATTACAACTCTGGTTACTGCGAAGGTTCTTCCCAGGTAGTTCGGTCCGAATGATTGGTAAGCTATTGAAAATATAGTCACCACAGAGTATTTTTTTACCGGTAGATTAGCAACTGCGGTAAGCTTTACTGAATCGAACCCAACATATCGGAAATATTGAGCCTGTTTAAGGTTCTTACAAACACATGGAAGAATTTTTTGAGCGGAGGGAAGTATGGTTTATAGCCAGTTTCGTAGTTTTGGCCGGTTCGTACTGGCTGCATGCGCAGTCAGCCTAGGAGTGGGGAGTCTGGGTGCGCAGACTCCCGGCGCAGCCGCCCCTGTGGGGGTTAACCCTTCGCGCGTAGATATTTTTACTGGGTATTCCTATTTTGGATCCCATGGAGAAAACAAGCCTGCCGGCATTAGTTATTCTTCAATTGATGTGGGCGCAATGGGTAGCGGGGCGTACTACTTTAATAAGTGGGTCGGCGGAGAGGTAATCTACGCGGCTCACCCGAACGGACAAAGAAACGACTTGTATACCATCTCGGGCGGTCCCATCTTCCGTGCGCCGATGCAGAACTTCACATTATTTGCACATGGACTTGCCGGGGCTGCCAAACTTGACGGACCAAATATCCGGAACGTCTCCTTTAATCGGAGTACATGGGGCCCGACGCTGACAGTTGGCGGTGGAATGGATTACGACCTTCCGTTCTGGAATAACCGATTTTCATTCCGTCTTTTCCAGGCAGATTATCGCTATGTCCATGCAAACTTCGGACCATCCACAGCTGTACCCACGTCTGGCATCACGGGAGGACGGGCAAACCTGAACGGAGTTGAGCTGAGCACGGGTGTTGTGACGCACTTTGGTCACATTATTCCGCCGCCGCCTGTTACGTTTACCTGCTCGGTTTCTCCCGCCACGGCGTTCCCCGGCGATCCTTTGACGGTGACCGGTACGGCGTTGAATCTGAATCCGAAGAGAACGGCGACCTACAGCTGGACCACTGATGGCGGTACGATCACGGGTACAGGCAACGTCGCCAACATCGACACGAAGAACACGGCGCCGGGATCGTACACGGCGAAGGGCCATGTATCTGAAGGCAACCGGCCCGGTGAGATGGCGGACTGCTCGGCTCCATTCACGATTCAGCAGTTTGCTCCTCCGACAGTCGGTTGCTCGGCGAATCCGTCCACCGTATCGCCCGGAGATTCCTCGACGATTACGGCGAATGGCGTAAGTCCGCAAAACCGTCCGCTGACCTATAGCTATAGCTCAACGGCTGGTTCTATAACGGGTAGCACTTCGACGGCGACATTGAATACGACCGGAGCAGCACCTGGAACGATCACTGTAACCGCGAACGTGGTTGACGACAAGGGCCAGTCTGCTTCGTGCACAACGACCGTAACGGTAGTTGCGCCGACGCCGCCGCCCGCAGTGACGACGACCAGCCTCTGCTCGATCAGCTTCGAGCGTGACAAGCGTCGTCCGGCCCGAGTGGATAACGAAGCCAAGGCTTGCCTTGACGATATCGCACTCAACATGCAGCGTTCTTCTGACGCGAAGCTCGCAGTCATCGGCAACGCAGCCAGCACAGAGAAGACGGGCAGCAAGCTCGCCGCCGCACGTGCTGTCAATACGAAGGAATACCTGGTCACCGAGAAGGGTGTCGATGCCAGCCGCATCTCGGTCTACACCGGTTCTCAAGACGGTAAGACCGTGGCCTCGACTCTAATCCCAACTGGTGCGACGCTCGATACCACGGGTCTTACGCCAGTGGATGAGAGCGCGGTGAAGGCTGTGCCTCGCACGCGACCTGCCAGGCGGCACAGGAAGTAACGACTAACCCGAAAGAAGCGCAGAGGCTGACTGGATATCCAGTCAGCCTTTGTGCTTTGGTTGGCGAACTTCAGCTTGGCCAAGTATTCTTAGAAACGGCTTCAGAAGTGGATGATTATGTGGAACAGACAGCATCGATGCAGAGCCTTGCTTGCTTTGCTATTTCTCTCTCTCTGCCTTCGGCTGAATGCAGTCACATGGCTGCCTTTTGGACCGTACGGAGGAGATGCACGGGCCTTTGTCGCTGATCCACGCGATCACGCTCATCTTTACCTTGGTACAGCGAATGGGTGGATCTATGAGTCACGCGATGGGGGCCGGGAGTGGAAGAGATTGGCTCGCATGGGCAAACGAGACGATCTGGTGCTCGATTCGATCGTGGTCGATCCTGGCAAGCCCGGCAGGATTCTGGTGGGTGCCTGGGTGCTGGGAAGTCCGGATGGCGGTATTTACGTCAGTAATGATAATGGGGTGAGTTGGGCGAGTGAGAAGTCTATGGAAGGGCAGTCGATTAGGGCCCTTTCGGCGGCGCCCTCGAATCCGAACATTCTGGTGGCTGGAACTCTGAAGGGTGTTTATCAGTCGACCGACGGCGGAACCCAATGGAAACTGATCAGTCCGGAGGGAAGCCAGGAACTGCACGAGGTTGAGTCGATCGCGATCGATCCGAAGAATCCGCAGACGATCTATGCGGGAACGTGGCATCTTCCATGGAAGACGACGGATGGAGGAGCTCACTGGAACAATATCAAGCAAGGGATCATTGATGACTCTGATGTGTTCTCGATCATCGTTGATCCTAAACAGCCGAACGAGATGTACCTGAGTGCCTGCTCCGGAATTTATAAGAGCGTGACGAGTGGGGACGTATTTCAAAAGATACAGGGCATTCCTTCAACGGCGCGGCGAACCAGGGTTCTAATGCAGGATCCTTTGAACTTGAATATTGTTTTTGCTGGAACTACCGAAGGGTTGTGGCGGACTGTCGACTCGGGAAAGACGTGGGTGCGGACGACGGGTCCTGAGGTGATCGTGAACGATGTATTTGTCGATCCGACCAACTCCAACCGGGTTTTGCTGGCGACTGACCGTGGCGGGGTATTGGCGAGCAACGATGGAGGGTTTAGTTTCGTTGCCTCGAATAGCGGGTTCTCTTCCCGGCAGATTACCTCGTATCTTGGCGACTCTCGGAATCCGGCGAAGATCTATGTTGGCGTCGTTAACGATAAGGCCTGGGGCGGCGTGTTCCAGAGCGATAACGGCGGGTTGACCTGGACGCAGAAGAGCAGTGGGCTTGAGGGGCATGATGTATTCAGCCTTGAGCAGGCTTCGGATGGAAGCCTGGTGGCCGGAACGCGTCATGGTGTTTATCGTTTGAACGGCGATATATGGGGCCGTGCGAACGAACTGACGCTGCTGCCCACGACAGTTACGAAACCTGCTCCAAAGAGAACGGCAGCTTCGACGAGCAAGACTGCCAAGAGCAGGGCAAGCGTAGCTGCTGCTCCTACTGTTGTCACTGTTCCCGGCAAGACTGTGCAACTGAACAGTAACGTCTACGCGTTTGCACGAAGTGGCGACGTGCTCTATGCAGCCACAGCTGATGGACTGCTGTCGAGCATGAATGCTGGGCAGAGCTGGAAACAGGTTTCGGGTCCTGTTCCGCAGGAGTGGCGATTTGTGGCTGCGTCGAGATCCGTGGTGCTGACTGCCGACTTGAAGCGCGCGTTGTTGTCGAAGGATAGTGGCCAAAGCTGGCTCACAATCAAGCTGCCTGATGAACTGACCCAGGTTGGTGCGGTGGCTGTTGATGGAGATGGCGAACTCTGGGTTGGAGGTCGTGAAGGGGTTTTTCTCTCGGAAGACTCCGGGGCGAGCTGGAAGAGTGTGAAGAACCTCTATATGCGGGACGCGAACAGCATTTACTATGACGAGCCCTCGCAACGGATACTGATCACGGCTAATAGCTCGAGTACTTTCGCGTTCGCGGTTCATTTGCCCGATAAGAAGGTGAAGTACTGGAACACGGGGTGGAATTTGAAGCTGATCCGTCCGGTTGGAAATCATATGGTTGGGGCGACGTTGTTTGATGGCGTCGTGATTGAGCCTGAAATGGTTGATTCGGAGAAGGCGGCTGGGCGCTGAGTCGCGTCGCATCGGCTGCGGGAGGGATAGAATCGTTCTATGAGTCTTCAAACCCTGAGCATGCGGCCTCGACATTCCTTTCAGACAGATGATGCGGCGCTTTTGCCCATTGCGGCGAAGGTGGAGGCCGGCGAGCGGCTCAACTTTGACGATGGGGTGGCCCTTTACCGGAGCGGCGATATTCTTGCCGTCGGCTGGCTGGCGAACATGGTTCGTGAGCGGCTGCATGGGAATACGGCTTACTTCAATGTGAACCGGCACATCAATCCGACTAACGTTTGCGTGGCTTCGTGCAGGCTTTGCGCCTTTGGACGGAAGAAGGGTGAGGCCGGGACGTACACGATGGCTCTGGAAGAAGCCTGGGAGACTGCGGCGAGCGGTTATACCGAGGCTGTAACCGAGTTTCATATCGTCGGCGGACTGCATCCTGATCTTCCTTTCGAATACTTCATGGATCTGGTGCGCGGGCTGAAGGAGCGGTTTCCCAAGGTGCACATCAAGGCGTTCACCATGGTTGAGGTTGCGTTTCTGGCCAAGCGCGGCAAGATGACGATTGCCCAGACGCTGGAGCGGATGAAAGAGGCCGGCGTCGATTCGCTGCCGGGTGGAGGCGCGGAGATCTTTGCAGATCGGATTCGGCACATCATCTGCGATCACAAGATCGACGGCAGCGAGTGGCTCGATACGGCGCGGATGGCGCACAAGATTGGTTTGCGGTCGAATGCGACGATGCTCTATGGGCATGTCGAAAACGACGAGGACCGCGTGGACCATATGCTGAAACTGCGTGAGGTTCAGGATGAGACGGGCGGATTCCAGACGTTTATTCCGCTGGCGTTCCATCCGGATAACACAGCTCTCGCGCATATTCCGCGGACGACGGGAATGCTCGATATGAAGCAGATTGCCGTTGGGCGGCTACTGCTCGACAATTTTTCGCACATCAAGAGCTACTGGCAGATGGTCTCGCCGAAGATGGCACAGATCTCGCTGCGGTTCGGTGCGGATGATATTGATGGCACGGTGATCGAAGAGAAGATCTATCACGATGCGGGGGCTACGACTCCGCAGGGTATGCGTCGGAAGGATCTCGTTCGGCTAATTACTGAGGCCGGGCGTGAGCCTTTTGAGCGGGACACGATGTATCGGGCTGTGACCAGGAGCGAGGATTCGTTTACGGTTGCGGTTTGACCCCCCCTCCCCCTACCTCACAGGAAATGGTTTAGATTCAATGGTTTGCCTTGGATTGCCTTTGTAAAATCTTCATTATAAATGAGTTATAGCTAAATTCGTCTTTCTAAAAGAGTTAGCGAGTTTAATGAGGAAAGCCCCGGTTTTGGATCGGGGCTTTTTTTATCTTCTAATTCAATTGTAGCGCGTTGGAGATAACTCCTTTGCAATTGGTATCTGATTTGTTTTCAGATATTTATGCATGATTTGGGCTTGACAGGCGATTTTGCTTGGGTTTTTCATGGTTATTTTTTGTAAATGGTTGATTTGTGATGCTTTACCAGGTACTTACAAGCGACGGCAAAGACAAATGCAACTGCAACTGCAACGACAAAAGCAGATCCCTACGGGATGACAACAAAAGAACAAGCAACGACAAAGACAAGGACAAAGACAAGGAGACAAAGACAAGACAACAAACAGCAACAACGGCAACGGTCTTGTCTGTGAGTTGCGATGTTCCGAAGAGTTGCTACATAGAGGGAAAGTGTTTACCCACGGATGAGGGTAATTGTTTGGCATTGGTGGTGGCATTTGGAACCTGGTTTGGCCTGTTTTTGTAAGAAACGTCGATTCCAGTGGGCATTTGCGAATGGCAGCTAGCTTGCTATAAGCCTTTGCGTATCAGCAAAAAGTTGCAACTGAAGAGGTCGTGGCGCCCAGATTCCGATTTGGACGCGTGACCAGAACTATGGTTTCTTTCGGGAGCTCTCTTTTGAGTTACCGAAGGCAGAGTGTCAAGCACCAGGCTGCAATTTGTTGCAGTTAGACGGCAACGAAGACCGTTGGCGGCTGGGCACTTTGAAACAACTGCTCGCACGGCGAGCGAGGGGATCGAAGTGAAGAAAATTGCTTATCTTGCGTCAGCTCTCTGCCTTGCGTTTTTTTCCGTTGCAGCAAAGGCGGACACACTCACGATGAAGGGTGCTGCCACCGGCTCGACTGGTCCTTATCAGTTGAATCTGGATGGAACGACCCCGGTGAACCTGTTTTGCCTCGATGATTTCAGGTCGGTCCACATTGGGGAGACATGGACTGTCACGGTGGTCAACGGTGCGGATTACCTGACCTCCAATACACATTCCAACGACTTCAAGTATGAGGAAGAGGCCTACATCTACAGCATGCTTGGTGTGTCGAACGGACACGGGCATACCTACAACGCCACCGATGTTCAGGATGCGCTTTGGGCCATCTTCGACCATGGCGCGGATACGAATTCGTACGCGAATACGTTGATTAGCAATGCGGCCACCTTCCACTACACCGGGTCGTTCCTGGATGACTTCAGCTTCTACATCCCGACTGGCCATGGTGACGATCTGCCGCAGGAGATGATCGGGACGGCTGTGAACACCTCACCCGCGCCGGAGCCCTCGAGCCTGTTCCTGTTCGGATCGGGACTGGTTGGAATGGCGGGTGTTGTTCGACGTAAGCTGGCCCGCGCTTAGCTGGATTGAAGGGCCTGCCGCGAAGGGCGCCTGTTCGGGGTCCTTCGCAGCAGGAGATGTCTTGAATTGCTTTTATCTATCTCAAAGGAGAACTGCCATGTACTTGTTTTTCTCGCCCGCCATCGCCGCCATTGTCGCCATTGCCGTGATTCAACTCCGCGATCAGTTTCGTTTCACGAGCTCGAAGTAATGCTCCCTATCGGTTTTTGAGGTGAAGGAAAGCCAGGCTTTCACCTGGCTTTTTCTGAACTATTTGGCTTGCAGTATGGCTACACCGTAGCGATCAAGTGAAAGGCTTGTGAGGTCTTTGTCGTCGAGGACGCTGTACATGGTCGAGGGAAGGGTAACGGTCTGTGGAGTCTTGGCGAAGTTAACGAGGATGAAGACTTTCTTGCCGGCGCCTTCGCGTGGGTAGACGTCTATACCCTCGGGGACGGGGCCGAAGGCTGCTGAGATGTTGCTGGTCTCTGTCATCCACCTGGCGGCGTTGAGCAGGGCTGCGTCGTCCATCCATGCACCGATGTAGGTGATGCGGCCTTTGCCTACTTTGCGGGTGATGGCGGCGGGCTGGCCGTCGAGCCAGCCGTTGGATTTGCCGTAGCGCATGAGGACTTCAGTGTCAGGTGAACTGGTGCTTAGTTGCTCGGCCCAGATTTTTGAGGTGGTGTTGCCCCATTTGCCCTCGACGGGGACGATGGAGTCCGGGGTGTTGTCGATGGCGTAGAACTGCTCGACGCGGCCGCCGAGGATGGCGGTGAGAGGACCGGGGCCGCGGTGGGGCTGGAGGCTGTTGTCTCCGTCCTTCATGCCGGCGCGCTGGCCGAGGACGAGGTGGCCGCCGTTCTGGACGTAGGTGATGAGGTTTTTGGCGGCTTCGTCGGTGAGGACTGCGAGTCCGGGGGCAACAACTAATTTGTAACCGTCGAGGGGTGCTGTTGGCTGGACGATGTCGACGGACTGGGTGAGGTTGCGGAGGGGTTTGTAGTAGCTGAGGATCTGGTTGACGGGGTCGAAGTCATGGCTATGGCGCTGCCAGTTGATGGCCCAGCGGCTCTCGTAGGAGTGGAGAATGGCGACCTGTGAGTGGGGGCTGGTTCCGGCTAGTGCGGGGCCGGCTTTGGCGAACTCTTTGCCGATTTGAGCCACCTCGGTGTAGATGGGGACGGGGGTTCCGTCGGGGCCTACGATGGTGCCGTGGAGTTCTTCCTGGCCGTTGAGGGCGGAGCGCCACTGCCAATAGGAGACGGCGTCGGCTCCGTGGCCTACGTCGTGCCAGGCCATGGCGCGGATCTCGCCTTTGTCGAGGGCGGTGTTGACGGCGTTCCAGTTGACGAAGCCGGGCTGGGTTTCCATGACCCAGAAGTTTTTGCGGAGGAAGCCGCGGGTGAGGTCGTGGGCGGCGCCGTTGCGGTACGGGTCGAGATGGCCGCGGCCTACGTAGTCATCCCATGAGGCGAGGTCGAGGTCCTGCGAGACGGTGTAGTGGTCGTAGCCGTCGAACCATCCCATCATGTTGGTGGTGATGAACTGGCGGGAGTCGCTGTTGGGGCGGATGACGTCAAGCTGGTTCTTCTGATAGCGGCGCCAGGTGTCGGAGACGAAGCGTTTCCAGTTGAGGAGTAGGCCGGGGTTGCCGCCGCTCTCCTCGATGGGAATCTGGGACCAGTCGGTGTAAGACTCGGACCAGTAGGCGGTGGTCCAGCGGGCGTTGAGGTTGTCGAGGGTTCCGTAGTGGTCTTTGAGCCAGGCCTGGAATTGCTTTTTGACGTCGTCGCCGTAAGAGAGATTGGCGTATTCGTTGTCGATCTGCCAGCCGATGACGTTGGGGTTGTGGCCGTAACGCTTGGCCATGCGCTCGACGATGCTGCGGGTGAGTTCGAGGTACTTGGGGCTGGCCCAGTTGAACTGCTCGCGGTTGCCGTGCTGGTCCTGGCGGCCGTCCTGCATGGTGCGGAGGACTTCGGGGTATTTCTGGGTGAGCCATGCTGGCGGGGTCGCGCCGGGTGTGCCAAGGACTACGGCGATGTGGTGCTTGGTGGCGGCGGCGATGGCGTGGTCGATCCAGTCGAAGTTGTACTGGCCTTCGGTGGGCTCCATGGAGGACCAGGAGAACTCGGTGATGCGGACGAAGCGGATGCCGGCTTGCTCCATGAGGGTGAGGTCGGCGTCCCAGCGGGACTCGGGCCACTGCTCGGGATACCAGGCGGTGCCGAGGTAGATTGGCGGGGGAGTAGCGGGTTGCTGGGCAGGGGCGATGGAAGTGAAGAGTGATGTTGCGAGGGCGAGGGTCAGAAGTTTGCGGGGAAGCGGGGACATGCTTTAGTTCTCCGGTGCCAGCGGGCTGGCCAGGTGGTTTCAGACGGCTTTGATGCAATGAAATGTAAACGATTTCGTGCGTTCACAAGGATAACGCTAAAGCGCTCGTTTTAGCTATCTGTATGGGGAAATCATGTTTCGAGAGATGGAGTGGGTTTGCGTGTGATAGCTCCGGAGAGGGACAGGAGAGCTATGACGGCGATGGTTGGAACGATGAGTCCGGCGCGTAGGTGATGGAAACGCGTGGAAACAACGCCCGTGAGCCATGGGAGAGCCGCTCCGCCGAGGCTGATCACGGAGAAAAGAAGGCCGAGCTGCGGGTGAGTCCCGGTGCGTGCAAGCAGAAGGGAGACGATGAGTGGGTAGAGAGGCGCTAGAGAGAGCGCGCTGAGGAAGGTGAGGGTCATCAGGCTACCGGAGGAGGGGTGGATCAAGGTGCAGAAGAGGACGGTGGTGACGAGGAGAATCACCAGGCAGATTCGATAGAGAAGGGCTTCGCCGAGGCGGGTTACGACCACGGCTAGCAGAAGGCGTCCGATAAGCTCTGCTATCCAGAAGTAGAGTGTGACAGTGGAGGCCTGAATGGCTGGGTTGATTCGGACGGCATAGCTGGGGAGCCAGCCCCCGAGTGAGTTCTCGATGCCGATGTAGAGGAGCATGGAGATAGTAAAGAAAAACAGCTGGGGCAAGGGGAGCGGCAGTCGCTGGGCTGGCTGACTCTTGGTCGAGGGCTTTACGGGGATCAAAGGCGGCAAAATGATGCTGAAGAGAGCGGAGGTGGTGAGCACAGCCGAGGTGATCAGCAGGAAGAGGCTGACGTTGATGGAGCCGAAGGCGTGGAGGAGCAGAGGGCAGGAGATGGCTCCGATGCCCCAGGCGATGTTCACGATGGCGAGGAGACGCCCGCGTAGTGCCGGGATTGCGGTGCCGGCGATGATGTTGCCTGCGGTGAGGCCGATGCCGATGCCTGCGCCGACGAGGAAAAGCGCGTACGGGGCAGTGGTGAAGCTGGCCCGAACCATGAAGGCGCATCCGATGGCGGAGAAGAGTGCACCGAGGACGACACTGAGGCGCAGGTTTCGTGCGGCGAACAAGGATCCGCAGAGCTGGCCGGCGAAGTTGAAGACGAACAGCGAGCCTGCCTGAGAGTCCTGGATATTCCACTGCCGGATGAAAACGGGCAGTAGCGGGCCCAACATGACGGTGACGAGGCCGGCTACAACGAAATAGAAAAACAGAGGGATGAGGGACCGCAGAACGGCTGCGTGTCCGTCGGTTGACAAGTGGAGCTGTGGGTCGTGGCGCGGCAAAGGTCCTCGGCTACGACTTGGGTCGCCGCGATTTTTTTGCAGGGACACGATGGACGCCAGCGGTAGATTCGCGCACTACGAGCTCGGGCTCGAACCAGATGACCTGGGGATAAGGCTCATCAGGAGACTGGATGCGTTTGACGAGGTGCTGAGCTGCGGTCCATCCCATCTTGTGGAGTGGCTGACGAATCGTGGTGAGTCGCGGGTTGTAATACTCAGCGATGATGATGTCGTCGAAGCCGATGACGGAGATGTCGCGAGGGCAGCTGAGGCCGGCGTCTTCGATGGCGCGGATGGCGCCGATGGCGGCGGTGTCGTTGAAGCAGAAGATGGCGGTGAAATCCTGCGTTCGGGTGAGGAGGTCGCGAACGGGAGGGTAGCCGAGATCGGGCGACCAGGAGTATTTCTCGAGATAAATGCAGAGCTCTGGGCGGATGACGATACCGATTTCGTGCGCGATACTGACGATGGCCTGCCAGCGCACTTCGGAATCGCTGATGTAGCTCGAACCCTTCATAAAGGCGATACGACGGTGGCCGAGATCGTAGAGGTGACGGAGGGCCATCTTTGCAGCGCGATTGTGATCGAGCATGGCGTTGGTAATGCCGGGAATCTGGCTGTGAGCGGAGATGCTGATGGCAGGAACGGAGATTTTATGGTGCAGCTCCGTGTTGACGGTCAGAAAGCCGTCGACGGCGCGATTCATGAGCAGGTCGGGGTACTCCTCGATGAGATCGGGGCGCCCGAGGTGGCTGACGGTGAAGTATAGGAAGCCCTCCTGCATGAGGTACTCTTCGACGCCGAGCATGACGCCGGTAAAGTAGCCTTCGCTGAGTTCGGGGACGATGACGCCGATGGTGTTGGTGAGGCGTGTGCGCAGCATGCGGGCGTGCAGGTTGGGCCGGTAGTCGAACTTTTTGGCGGCTGCCAGGACTCGCTGATGGGTGGCCTGCGAGATGGATTTGGCTACAGGGGAGTTGTTGAGAACGATGGAGACAGTGGCGGGAGAGAGGTCGAGATATTCGGCTAGGATTTTGAGGGTAACCGGCCTGTTTGAGTCGGGTGGGTTCTTCTTCTTTTCTGTCATCGTTTTCCTGAACATCTACGTGTGTTCAGACAGTTGTACACCTTTTTGAACGGATCGTGTCATTTGCGATGCTGTTGTTCTTACATAAAAGTGACAACGTCCCGATGAAGTTGTGACAACGTTCCATTGGGTAATCCCTAATTTAGGTATTACCCGCATTCAGCGTTATTGACTTTGCATTGGGACGGTCTCACAGCTTTTTGATTGGAAAAGAAGCTCGCGGCAGCTTTTTGTGGATGTGGGGGAAAACGATAAAACGAGTGACGGGGAACGTTGACTTGATAAGCGGTTGGTGACACATTCTGGATAGATCAACGAAGTTTGTCGTGTATTCGAATTACGGATACAGGAATCAAACTCGACCGGCTGCTCGTGGGGGTGCAGACCGTTAACGATTCAGCAAAGCCCGTTTGAGCACACACAAAGTGCGAAACGGAGAACGAACTGAACGTTTCTTTTATGGAGGCTAACTGTGACACAGTCAAGAACGTTTTCAAACAGGTTGTTCGCTCTAATAGTTGTGATGCTGGTAAGTATCGGCTCTGGTTTTGCGCAATCGACGGCGAGCCTGTCCGGCATTGTCACCGACCCGAGTGATGCCGTCGTGGCTGGCGCGCATGTAAGAGTACACTCACTTGCTACCGGGCTCGATCGTGAAGCAATCACAGATGGCTCCGGTATCTATTCCGTTCCCTCGCTGGAGCCAGGGGATTACCAGGTGCAGGTTACTGCGGCGGGGTTCAGCCTTTACATCGTGCAAAAACTTAGCCTTGCCGTCGATCAGAAAGTAGCGCTCAATATACGTCTCGCAGTTTCAACTGCAGGTGAAGTGGTGCAGGTGGAGGGTGTCGCGCAACAGATTGAGACGCAGACGATGACCGTCGGCCAGGTGATCGATCGAAATACGGTGCAGAATATTCCGTTGAATGGTCGTCACTTCCTCGACCTGACTACGCTTACCCCCGGTGGCGTGGTCGCCCCAACTACGGGGAATTTGACGACTCCGAGTCGCGGCCTGGGGGCGAATTCGTTTATCACAGCCGGCAATCGCGAAGACTCAGCGAACTTTCAGATCAATGGCGTCAATCTGAACGACATGAGTCAGAACCAGATTACGTTCCAGCCTTCGATCAATACGACCTCTGAGTTCAAGATCAATAACTCAACCTTCAGCGCGGAGTATGGCAGAAGCTCGGGCTCGATCGTGAATGTAAGCACACGATCGGGTACGAACGGTTTCCATGGCGAGGTCTTCAACTACTTCCGTAATGAGGCGCTGGATGCACGCAATTACTTCAACCGTGGTGCTCCTTTTATTACTGGTACGCCTGGAAGAAAAGCTCCTTTGAAGCGGAACAATTTTGGTGTGGCTATCGGCGGACCTATCTGGAAGGATCACATTTTCTTCTTCGGCAGCTATGAGGGGTTGCGGCAAAGTCAGGGGCTCCTGCAGAACAGTACCGTCTTCAGCCCCGCGCAGCGAGCGAACATTGTTGCGATTGGGAGCCCTTCGGCAAATGCGATTCTGCCGTTGATTCCTTTGCCGAACAGTGGAAATCAGTTTGTTGCGTTTACGCCCGGGCCTGTGAATATCGATCAGTACACGGGTGACTTCCTCTATCAGATACGGCAGTCGGACTCGTTGCATGGTTTCTATGCGTTCCAGTCGGACGTGCGCACGGAGCCAGCTTTGCAGGGGGATACGATTCCCGGCTTTGGCGATCACCGTAATGCTCATCGACAGATTCTTACGCTGAACTACACGCATATCTTCAGCCCAAATCTTGTCAATGAGGCACGTATTGGAGCGAACCGCATCAGCATTGCTTTTACGCCCAATACATTGCTCAATCCTTCGAGCTTCTTTATCAATGGAGGCTTGACGGGAAATGTAGGCTTGCCGCAGACAACGATCTCGGATCTTAATCTGACCTTCGGAGGGCCTGCATTATTTCCTCAGGGACGGACGGACACCTTTGGAGTTTTTTCGGATGCGGCAACATATCTTAAAGGGCGACACACCATTAAATTTGGCGGAGAGTTTCGGAGATTCCTTGCCGCCAGCTTTAACAGCGATATAGGAACTTTGACGTTTGCCAATACCCCAGCCAAACCGGCGACGCCAACGAGTCCGGCGACTCCGCAGGTACTGGGGTCTACTAATTTTGCGCATGATCTGGCGACAGGGTACGCGGTGACACCGACGAACCTTACCAGCCGCGTTTATATCAATGCGGTGGGCTTGTTCATACAGGACAATTACAAGCTGAATCAGCGGCTTACGCTTGAGTACGGATTTCGGTGGGAGTGGAACGGTACTCCGACTGAAGGCGCAAACCGGTTTGTCATCTTTGATCCGGGTACTGTGTCTCTGATCCAAACCGGAACGCACGGCGTCGGGAATGTCTATAAGCAGAATTACAACTACATGCCACGCTTAGGATTTGCGTTGGATGTCTTCGGCAGTGGCAAAACAGTTGTGCGCGGGGGCTATGGGCTAATGTCGGACCAGCCAACATCCAACGTGGTGACGGGACTAACCCAGAATCCTCCCTTCAGTACAGCAGTCAACTACAACAGTGTGTCGGCGCCAATTCCGGTCAGCTCACTCTTCAACTCAGCGAAGGCATCCGGTATAGCGATCTCTTCGGTCAATCGCAACTTCAGGAATGCATACACTCAGACGTTTAACTTGAACGTGCAGCAGGCCGGACCGGCTGGGATTGTATTCTCGGCTGGTTATTATGGGGCGGTCGGAAGACATCTGCGGGCTCGAACAAACCAGAATCAACCGAATAGTGCCGGGGTTCGTCCGTACCCCGTACTCTCAGCGACCAGTCCGATCTCTGCTGGTGTCTCATCCAACGCGAATATTGCTGAGGCTAATAGCGTCAGCTCGTCCAACTACAACGCTATGTGGCTAACCGCCAGCAAGAACATCGGTCATGGGCTTGAGTTCAACATGAACTACAACTTCTCGAAGTCGCTGGATACGAACTCACTCGGATCGCAGGGCGTCTATACCTTCCAGGACAGCACGCACCCAGCCAATAATTATGGACCATCAGACTTTGATACGCGCCATCATTATTCGGGGACTGCGATCTATAACTTGCCGTTCAAGGGCAATCGGTTCGTGGAAGGTTATAGCTTGTCGACTATCATGCAGTACCAGACTGGCAATCCGGTGAATCTGACCAATACATCAAGCTTTACCGGTGTTTCGAGTCCGGCAGTGATTCGTCCCAATCTGGTGGGGCCGAATGTGACCAGAAAGGTCCAGACTGCAGGGACCAATGTGGCTTTTATTCAATCCACTGTATGCCCGAGCACTGGAGTAATATCCGGATGCAGCTACCAGAACACGAGCAACAGTCTAGGAAATATGTCTCGGAATATGGTTTATGGTCCTGGGTTCGCTTCACTTGATCTGTCGGGAGAGAAGAATACGAAGATCACGGAGCATCTTAATTTGAGGCTGCGCGCTGATGCCTTCGATATTCTCAACCATCCTAACTTCGGTCAGCCCAGCGGTAATACAACGTCATCGACCTTTGGGCAGATTACATCGACTCGCTTTCCTACGAGCGATGGCGGATCTTCGCGCCAGCTTCAGTTGAGCGCCAAGTTCCAGTTCTAGCAGTAGATTTTGCTGGATGCGCTTCGTTCTGTATAACGGGACGGAGCGCATTTTGTTTTGGGTGGAGAACGAGAATGACCAAGGTGGATGAGGTTGTTCTGCGGGAGTATCTAAAGGGCGATCTGGATGAGATCGTTCGCCTGGATGAGAGATGTTTTGATGAGGAGTTTCGCTTCGATCGACGATCGATGCAGGCCTATGCTGAGGCTCGCAATGCTGTCAGCCTGATCGCGGAAAAGCGGGGCGAGATCATCGGATTTGTGATTGCGCATCTCGACCGTGTGTCAGCGGGCTTGCGCGGCTATGTCGTGACGCTCGATGTTGCTGCGGAGTACAGGCGGCGAGGTTTGGCGGGGCGCATGATGGAAGCCGTGGAGATGCTTGTAGAAACGGCGGGAGCACTGCGGATGGAACTGCATGTGTTCACGGAAAATGAGAAGGCTATCCGCTTTTATGAGCGGATAGGGTATCAGCGAGTTGCAACGGTGCCACGATTCTATGGCGCAGAGGGGCTGGATGCTTTTGAGTATCGGAAAGAACTGGCTTATTTGTAACCTATTCGGTTACTTTCTACCGAAAACGTCTCCCATGCGACGGATCTGTGCGCCTACTCCGCGGAGTTTCTCTTCGAAGTGCTCGTAGCCTCGGTCGAGGTGGTAGACGCGGTCGAGGATTGTTTCGCCGTCGGCTACGAGGGCTGCGAGGACGAGCGAGGCGGAGGCGCGGAGGTCGGAGCACATGACGGCTGCTGATTGCAGCGGGCTTTTGCCGCGAATGGTGGCGGTGCGTCCCGAGATGGTGATGTTCGCGCCCATGCGGATTAGCTCCTGTACGTGCATGAAGCGGTTTTCGAAGATGTTTTCTATCACCGTGGTGGTGCCTTCGGCCTGCGTGGCGAGCGCCATGAACTGGGCCTGCATGTCGGTAGGGAAACCGGGGTACTCTTCTGTGGAGATGTCGGCGGCGTGAAGTTCGCCTGTGGCTCCGCCGGAGCGGACGCGGATGTTGTCGGTGCCAACGTCGAGTTTGACGCCGCACTGCTCGAGCTTGGCGATGACTGCGCCGAGGTGTTTGGGTTCACAGGAGTCGACGTTCAGGTCGCCGCCGGTGATGGCTCCGGCGATGAGGAAGGTGCCGGCTTCGATGCGATCGGGGTTGATGCGGTGGCGTGCGCCGTGAAGCCTGGTGACGCCCTGGACGCGGATGGTCCCAGTGCCTGCGCCTTCGATCTTGGCGCCCATGGCGGTTAGCAGGGCGGCGAGGTCGGTGACCTCGGGCTCGCGGGCGCAGTTCTCGAAGATGGTCTCGCCTTCAGCGAGGGTGGCGGCCATGAGGAGGTCTTCGGTTCCGGTGACGGTGATCTTGTCGAAGACGATGTGCGCGCCTTTGAGACGATCAGCGCGGGCTTCGAGGTAGCCGTGGTCGTAGACGATGGTGGCGCCCATGGCTTCGAGACCCTTGATGTGGAGGTCGATGGGGCGGCCACCGATAGCGCAGCCGCCGGGCATGGCTACGCGGGCGATGCCGGTGCGGGCGACGAGCGGCCCGAGGACGAGCGAGCTGGCGCGCATGGTCTTGACGATCTCGTACTTGGCGACGGGGTCGGAGAGGATGCCGCATTTGATGCGGGTACGGTGCTGGGCGCGGCCGTAGCCTAGCTCGACTTCGGCGCCCATGGAGGCGAGGAGCTTGCGCTCGGTCTCGATGTCACGGACCTGGGGAATGTTTTCGAGGATGACCTCGTCTTCGGTGAGGATGGCGGCGGCCATGCAGGGAAGGGCGGAGTTTTTTGCTCCGGAGACTCGAATTGTGCCTAGAAGGGGGTTTCCGCCGCGTACAACGAACTTGTCCATCCGGTTAGTTTACGGGGATTTTCCGTGGAAATGGGTGGCTGGGGTGGTTCGGGGTGCGATGGGTGCAGTTGGTAGGATGTGAAGATGATGACCCGGCGACAGATGATGGGGCTATCTGGGATGGCCGTGGCAGGTGCGGCGCTCACGGCACGGTCCGAGGCAATGGCAGATTACAGCATTGAGATTGCGCCGAGTGTCCTGGAGATTGCGCCCCGAACGCTGGTCAAAACGACAGCTTATAACGGGAAGGCTCCGGGGCCCCTGCTGCGGCTGAAAGAAGGCAGGGCGGTGACGATTGATGTGATCAATGGAACGAAGCTTGATGAGATGCTGCATTGGCATGGGCTGTTTCTGCCGTCAGAGATAGACGGAGCGATGGAGCAGGGGACGCCGCATCTGGAGCCAGGAAAGAGAAAGAGGTACGAGTTTACCCCGCGGCCTTCGGGGTTGCGGTGGTATCACTCGCATGTGTTTGCAGGGAAGGATTTGGGGCGGGGTTTGTATAGCGGGCAGCATGGATTTTTGTACATCGAGCCGAAGGAGGAGGCAGGGCGGTTCGACCGGGAAGAGTTCGTCGTGCTGCAGGATTGGGGCGGGCATCTGATGGGAAGCGGTGACGGGTCGATGAGCGCCAGCTATGACAAGTCGACGATCAACGGAAAGATGCTCGGGTTTGGAGAGCCCATCCGGGTGAAGCCGGCGGATAGGCTGATGCTGCACCTGCTCAACGCGAGCGCTACGGAAGTGCATTGGGTAGCGCTGGCTGGGCATGAGTTTGAGGTTGTGGCACTGGACGGGAATGCGGTGCCGCGGCCGAGGAAGGTTCCAATGCTTCGGTTGTCTCCCGCTGAACGGGTGAGCGCGGTGGTGACGATGGATAATCCCGGGGTGTGGGTGATGGGCGAGGTGAGGAAGAGTGTAATGCGGGCGGGCATGGGCGTAGTTGTGGAATACGCTGGTAGCGCCGGACAGCCTGTTTGGCAGCAGCCGAATGATCTGCTTTGGGATTACGTCCAGTTTGGAGAAGCGGGTGAGGGAGAGAAAGATGCGGGGGAAGTGGTAGAGATTCCGCTGGTCTTCGAGTCGAAGTTCGCCGGACATGGGGCGATGGATAAGTGGCTGATCAATGGACGGTCGTTTCCGAATACGGAGAGCCCGGTCTTGAAAGAGGGACAGCGGTATAGGTTGGCGATGGAGAATAAGAGCCAGGATGATCATCCGGTGCATCTGCATCGGCATAGCTTTGAGTTGAAGCGGCTGAATGGCGTACCGATCCGTGGCATCATTAAGGACACCGTGCTGGTGAAAGCAGGAACAAAGGCAGACGTAGAATTCACAGCAAACGACCCGGGGCTCTCACTGTTTCATTGTCATCAACAGGACCACATGGATAATGGTTTCATGATGTTGTTTCGATATGCGTAAGTTCTTTCGCCATCCAAAGGGTGGCAGATTCCTGTTGGCGGCGATGATGTGCCTAATCGGCACCAGTCGGCTGTGGGCGCAGGGGAACTACGAGATTCAGGTCTACGGATCAGACACGGTGCCACCTAAGACCACGATGGTGGAGCTGCATTCGAACTACACCCTCCAGGGGCAGAGGCAGGAGATTGACGGGGTTTATCCGACAAACCATCAACTGCACGAGACGATTGAGATTACGCAGGGGATAACCAGTTGGTCGGAGGTTGGCTTCTACGTTTTTACGAGTGCGCAGGACGGACACGGGGTGCAGTGGGTGGGTGACCATATTCGCCCAAGGGTAAGGGTTCCGGAGCAATGGCACTGGCCCGTGGGTGTGAGTTTGTCGACGGAGGTGGGGTACCAGAGGGCGCAATATTCGCCGGACACGTGGACGTGGGAGATTCGGCCGATTGTCGATAAGTCGATTGGGCGATGGTACTTCGCGGTCAATCCGGCGTTCGAGCGGACCTGGCATGGGCCGGATGTTTCGCAAGGGGTTGCGTTCGCGCCGGCGGTGAAGGTGGGGTACGACTTTACGAAGAAGATCAGCGGGGGAGTGGAGTACTACGGCGATTATGGCTCGCTGAGGAGTATCGCCGCACTGCGAGATCAGCAGCAGCAACTTTTTGCGGTGACGGACCTCAACGTTTCGCCCAATTGGGAGATCAACTTTGGCGTGGGGGTAGGTATGACGGCCGCTACCGATCACCTGATAGTAAAAGGGATCGTGGGGCGGCGGTTTTCGTGGCGAAGAAATGCTGCGGTTGAGTGAAAGGGCGGAGGCTGTCCGCCCTTTTATTTTGCTAGAACCCGGTTGGTGGGGCCGCCGGTGACTGGCCCTGTAGTGAGGCACCGTGGCGATGGTGCTGATGCATGGACTTCATCTGCTGGAGCTGGTCGGGAGTGAGAACCGTGGCGAGCTGCTGTTTCGTGTTTTCGTGAATGACGCGCGCCTGCTGTTTCAGTTCCTCGTGTGAGAGAAAGGTGTTGCTCCTCAGCGCTGCCATCTTCTGGCTGTGATCGGCCAGAATGGGCTCGAGCTTTGCGGTCTGGTCAGGGGAGAGGTTGAGCTTTTTAGTGAGCCTGGCGGTCTCTCGTTGGGGGTCGTGAGTGTGCTGACGGTAGTGCTTTCCCGTGGGGACTGGGGTGGTGGCCGATTGCGCGAAGGCGAAAGCGCCGGAGAGAGCCAGGGCTAGAGAGGTGGAGAGAAGGCTGCGCTTCATCAGGGATGCTCCTTGTAGCGGCTCAATAGCCGCTTTTCTGGAGGAATAGACGAGGTTTTGTGGAGAATGTTGCAGCTGCGTTTGTAGGATGTACTCTGATTACCCAAGAGCCAAGTTGGTGCGATACCCCACCCTTTGCAAAAAGCGCAAAGGATGGGTCACCCGGCCTTCGGGCTGTAGGTACTCGTTTGCGAACAACGCTTGCGCCAATCAACTGCCCGCCTTACGATGGGTCACAATGTCCCGATCACTTTTCGGCCTGATCTTCGCGGCCACTGTCGCCTTCTTGCTGGTTTCCGCTCATGCGCAGACATCTACCGCACCTATACCTCTCGCTGGCGCGCTCAATACCGGATCATCGGCAGCGCAACCCATGACGACCGACCCGGCGCAACTGTTGGCCCTCGCCGCCCAACTTAACGGCCTCGACGGCCCGGACGTGAAACCCTGGCACGTGAAGGCCACATACGAAACCTTTGACAATGAGGGCAAATCCAAAACTACCGGCACATACGAGGAATGGTGGGTTAGCGCCAAAGAATACAAGCGCAGTTACGTATTTCCGGGTTTCTCTCAGACCGACTACATCACGGAGAAAGGTCTGCTTCGCTCTGGGTCACCCGACTGGCTGGAGGACGCCGCGATGCGAATACCGCTGGATCTTTTCTGGCCGATGGCGACCTCTTTCCAGAACTATGCCCTCGATTCGCATGACCAGGCCCACTTGAGATGCGTCACGCTACGCCAGCTAGTGAAAGACGATCCCGTGTTTGTGTCAGTCAAGCCAGGGATGTATTGCCTTGATGCGGACAAGCCGGCCCTGCGAGTCAAAATCTCTTCTGACTCTGTTTATCAAGCCCTCTATAACAATCTTCTGCTCTTCCAGAACCACTATGTCGCGCGCAATATCCAAATCACGCGCGGCAACAAGCCCCTCCTCAGTATTCATGTAGAGAACATCGAGAGTCTGGCGGCGATTCAGGAGACAGACTTCATTGCTCCAGCCGACGCGGTTCGTCCGCAGGGCCGCCGGATCGCTCCCGCCTATTCGGGTGTCCTTCTCCGCCAAGACCCGCCTATATACCCTGTAGCCGCGCGGGCTTTGGACGTGCATGGCACCGTTATGATCCAGGCAACAATTCGCAAGGATGGTCGCCTAAGGGACCTGCATGTGGTAAGTGGCCCGCCCCTCTTGCAGCAGGCAGCTCTAGATGCCGTTGACCACTGGATATACAAGCCTTTCTTGCTGAATGGTCAGCCTACTGAAATCGAAACTCAGATTAGCGTGAAGTTTTAGCTTCCGGGTCGGCAGTGAGCCACTAGCCGTCAAACGCTCTCCCGTGGAGGCCTTGATCTGACGGCTTATGAGCCGAGCAGGTTTTCTGGAGGAATAGCCGAGGTTTTGTGGCAAAGGTTGCGATTATGTTGATCGACTGAAAGGAGGATGCAAGGTTGAGCGCACGCTAACGAAAGCGGAGATATCCCCACTTTTCAGGAACGTGCATGTTGATGATCCCTTGCGGCGACCATACCCAATTGTCCTCTTTTGGCTGGCCTGTTTTCCATTCGACGCGGCTGAAGTTAACGCGCCATTCGGTTCCGGAGACTGGTTTTGCTACCGGCAGGCGTGACTGAAATGCGGTCCATGGGATTGCGATCTCGACGGTCCAGCCGCGATCTTTATCGCTACTGTCGTTCAGACTTCCCTGGAGCGCCACGGCTGATTTCAGCCCTGGGATGTCCCAGGAGTTGTCCGCTTTGCCTCCGTCAAGGTAGGGCTTGTTGAGAAACAGGTCCCAGGATGTGTTCAGCGCATTGATCTCAAATTCGTAGTATCCGGGTGTCCCGGTGGGCGGCTTCAGAAAGACTTCGAAGTCGTTGTCATGGAAGATTACGGAATCGTGTTCCGTCAGCTTTGCCTTGAGATCCGGCTCTTCTAACTCGGCACCGATGTAGAGATAGTCGTCGTCCCAAAGCATCTTCGCTCGCGTACGGAAGCGCGGTGACGGTTTTGTATCGCCTTCGATATCGACAAAGAGATCGGTCCAGGCCGCGGTTTTCCACGCGGGGTCGTTCAGTTTCCCGTCAATCTGGATTGGCTTCTTCGCACGCATGCAGTCGTAACTCTTCGGGGGTTTCAGCTGGGCGTTGGTAGAAGATGCTGTGGTCAAGAACAATAACGGTACGCATGCAAGGGCGCCAAGGTGTCTTAATGTGGCTTTGGCCCGGAGCATGGTTTTTATTGGCAAGATCGATCGTTGTTTAAAGCTCGAGCCTTGAGTCGTCGATGGCCAGGCGGACGTTGCCGTCGGACTTGGTGAGGCGACGGACTGCTTCCATCTTGTCGACGTTGGCCTTGAGCATGACCACGGCGATTGGGATGGATTTGCCTGCGGACTTGATGGTGCGGATCGCGGTGTCCCGGTCGATATCGCAGACCTTCATGAGGACACGGATACCGCGCTCGACCAGCTTCGCGTTCTTCATGTGCACGTTGACCATGAGGTTGTCGTACACATAGCCCAGGCGGGTCATGGCACCCGTAGTGATCATGTTGAGGATCATCTTCTGGGAGGTTGCGGACTTCATGCGCGTGCTGCCGGAGATGACTTCGGCGCCTACCTCGGCGACGATGGTGGTGTCGGAGACGTCGGCAAGCGGGGTGCCGTAGTTGCAGGTGACCGCGGCGGTTTTCGCTCCGCGTGCGCGGGCGTACTCGACGGCACCGACGACGTAGGGGGTGGTGCCGCTGGCGGAGACGCCGATGACGATATCTTTGCGGGTGGGTCGGCGGCGGGCGATGTCACGCTGGCCGATCTCAGGCGAGTCTTCATTGACGTCAGAGGCGGAGGCGAGGGCTTTGGGGCCGCCAGCCATGATGTATTGGACCTGCGCGGGTAGGGTGGAATATGTGGGTGGACACTCTGAGGCATCGAGCGAGGCGATGCGTCCGCTGGAGCCGGCGCCGACGTAGATGAGGCGGCCTCCGTCGCGGAGCGAACGGGCGACGGTGTCGATGACAAGGGCGATCTCAGGCAGCGCCTTCCGGACGGCGGCGGCTACCTTGGCGTCTTCATGATTGATGATGCGGGCTATCTCGATGGCGGACTTGGTATCAAACCCTTCGGAGGCTACGTTTGCTGTCTCCGTGGTGAGTTCGTGAAAGTCAGAGGGTCCGCGATTTACGGGCTTTGGCGTGGTGGCCGGTTCGAGCATGGTTAGAGTTGCCATATAAGTCCTACTGCACTTCAGCAGCCATTCTAGTCCTATCCCTCTTGGATGCGTAAACAAAAGCTTTGCGTTGACTGGACCCATTGCTGAGGCGGGTTCCTCGCTTTTTGAGTAGTCGAGCGCTGGGAAATGTGTTACCGAGATCTGTCTAAAATTTGTCTGCGACAGCGGCTGGTCTGCTGAATTTCGTAGTATCGAAAGGCCAGCCTGTAAGATTCTGGATATGCCAATCAGTCGGAGTCTTCGAGTACTGTCTGTGGGGATTGCTGCGTCTGTTCTGCTTGTGGGCGAAGCGCGGCCGCAGCGAGTGGACAGGCCGTTGCAAGAGAAGCTGACAACGCTGGCCAGAGCGCATCACGGGCATGTTGCGTTGTACGCGACGCAGCTCAATACGGGCAAAAGCGTGGAGATCGATGCGGACAGGCCTGTACAGACGGCATCCGTGATTAAGCTGGCAATTCTGTTTGAAGCGATGGAGCAGGTTCGCGCGGGCAAGGCGAACTGGGACGAGAAGCTGACGCTGGCAAGCGGGGATGCCGTCAGCGGCTCCGGTGTGTTGATGTTTTTTGACGCTCCCGTGCAGTTAACCCTGAAGGATGTCCTGGCGATGATGGTGATCGTGAGCGACAACACCGCGACGAATCTGGCGATCGACCGGTTTGGAGTGGACGCCATTAATGCGCGAATCGCCGGGTTGGGATTGAAGGATACGCATCTCTACAAAAAGGTGATGAAGCCGGCTACAGGACCGATGCCTGCTGACCAGCCGAAGTTCGGGCTTGGTAAGACGACAGCGCGTGAGATGGCCATGGTGATGGAACGGATCGGCAGGTGTCAGTTGGCTGGGCCGGGCGAGGCCGCGCTGCCGGGAGATGCCGCAATCTGCGAGGTAGCGCTGAAGATGCTGAGAAACCAGTTTTATCGGGATACGATTCCCCGGTATTTGGAAAAGCTGGACTCGAGTGAGACCGGGTCGGCGATTGCCAGCAAGACGGGCAGCCTGGATGCGGTTCGGGCGGATGTGGCGATTGTTGCGGGGAAGACCGGGCCTATGATTCTGTCTATCTTTACCTATGAGAATGTGGATCAGAGCTGGACGGCTGATAATGAAGGAGAAGTGCTGATTGGGCGGCTGGCGAGGGAGATTGTGGAGGCCTGGTCGCCAGCGGGTCTAAACGGTAAAATTCTCGTTCCGGGGCTTGGGCTGACCGGGTCGGTTAGCTATACGCCGGTTGGTGCGTCTAAATGATAGAGGATCGAAAAGAGATCGTGGAGACGCAAGAACAGAAGGGTTTGGAGCCGAACCCTGATTCCGGGGGAACGCCTGTGGCGCCGAGGGCGAAGGGTGGGATGCGCTCGTGGCTTCGGGACATGGTGGTCTCGATTGTTGTGTCGGCGTTCATCATTATCTTTCTCTATCAGCCGGTGCGCGTGGAAGGCACGAGCATGTTGCCGATGCTCGAGGACCAGGATCGCCTGTTCATCAATAAGATGGCGTATAAGATCGGCGAGATTCATCGCGGTGACGTGGTGGTATTTCTTTATCCGCACGATCATACGAAGAGCTATATCAAGCGGGTGATTGCGCTCCCCGGAGACGATCTGCGGATCGACCATGGGCTGGTGTATGTGAACGGCAACGCAATCAAGGAGAACTATGTGCCGGTTCGGTTTACGGATGATCGCTCGCTGCCTGGATTGGTTATTCCTGACAATGAATATTTTGTGATGGGAGACCACCGGTCGATCTCGAGCGACAGCCGCGACTTTGGGCCGGTGGAGCGGGACCTGATCTACGGCAAGGCGGCGTTTGTTTACTGGCCGATGGATCAGGCTGGGGTGGTTCGGTAGGGCTAGCTGGTTGCGTTGAAGATGATGTTGGCGAAGGAGCGGGGGTCGAGGCTGGCTCCTCCGACGAGCGCGCCGTCGATCTCTGGCTGAGCCATCAGGCTGGCTACGTTGTCAGGCTTTACGGAGCCGCCATAGAGAATGCGCATGCCATCGGCGCAGTTATGGCCGAGGTGCGCGGCGACCTCGCGGCGAATGATGGCATGGGCGTCGTTGGCTTGTTGCGGAGTGGCCACGCTGCCGGTTCCGATGGCCCAGACGGGCTCGTATGCGATCACAAGCTGGCCGCAAAAATCTCCGCCGATGCCGTTGAGTGCGCAGGCGATCTGCCAGCAGAGGACCGCTTCCGTGAGTCCGGATTCGCGCTTGTCGTGCGTCTCGCCTACGCAGACGATGGGGACGAGATCGTGTTCGAGGGCAGCCTTGAGCTTCCAGTTGACCATGTCGTCGGTCTCGTGGGCGTAGATGCGGCGCTCGGAGTGGCCGAGCAGGACTTTGGTGCAGCCGATGCTTTCAAGCATGGTGGGCGAGGTCTGGCCGGTGTAGGGACCTTCGTTGAGCCAGTGCATGGTCTGCGCGCCGGCTGAGACGTTGGTGCCTTTCGTGGCCTCGATCACGTAGCCGAGCGAGGACATCGTGGGAAAGATAGCGATTTGACTGGCCGTGTGGTCCTTCACCATGGGAAGGAATTCTTGAAGGAAGGCTAGCGATTCCTTCGGGGTCTTGTACATCTTCCAGTTGGCAGCGATCAGGGGTTTGCGCATCGTGGGGATCAGTATTGCATCTCCGGTATTTTTATAGAAGCCATAAGATTCGATTTCGAAATCTCTTCCTGCGAAACTGATTTTTCGTCAATCTTCGATTTGAATCGCGATCGGACACCCTTGTTCTTCAAATTTGGAGATCAAATCAACGAGATCCTTTATGAAGAGACGCGCTTCAGATTTTGCTGAACTGACTCTTTGGATGTTCAGAACGTAGGGCACCTCCACGCGGTTGATCCCACCCGTGACAATACTGTCATGAAGAGCGTTGAAATTCTTGCCATGCCAAGCGGGTGAACCGCGAGCACCGAAGAGAGCATCATAGACGTCTTCAGAAGAGTGCCATTTTCTGGCATCAAGAGTGAACTGAGGAACTTCGGAAAGGGATGTTATTGGCTTTCGAAAAGCGATTGTCTTGTCCCAAGTTGCTATTGCAAGCAGAAGTCCTAGCGTGAGCATATGAGATCGAAGTTTTTGAGAATCTTCCAAACCAAGCAAGTTCAATTTAGCGAGATAAGGGTGATGCAAAACTATCGTTTCGACGACTTCGATGAAGTTATCCACTGAATCGAATTCATCGTAAACACGGAAAGTTGTACAAGCAGGCTCAGGACTCCATAGGTCGCCTGCCGTTCTCCTCGCTGCTGTCACGAACGGTCGATTGGCGGGTGTGTCGGCAATCCAGATCGGCATGTAGGTGGCAAGGGAAGCCACGGTCGACTCGTCGATCTCCGCGCTTAGAATGACTGCAACTTCCCATGCCATTTAGACCTACTTATCTGTCAACGCTGCAACGCCAGGCAGAATTTTGCCTTCGAGGAATTCGAGGCTCGCTCCGCCTCCGGTTGAGATGTGTGTGATGCGGCTGGCTACACCGGATTGGTGGACGGCGGCGACCGAGTCTCCGCCGCCCACGATGGTGGTGGCGTCGCGATTGCGGGCGACGGCTGCGGCGATCTGGTTGGTGCCGTGGGCGAAGGCGGGCATCTCGAAGACGCCCATGGGTCCGTTCCAGATGATAGTGCGGGCCTCGGAGATTTCATCCTCGAAGAGTGCAATGGATTTGGGACCGATGTCGAGGGCCATGAGATCGGCAGGGAAGCCGCCGGTGCCGGAGAGGATCTGCGTTTTGGCGTCTGGGGCGAACTTGTCGGCGAGGACGTGGTCGACAGGAAGGAGGAAGCGGACGCCTTTGGCTTGGGCTTTGGCTAGCGCGGCTTTGGCGATGTCGATCTTGTCGGTCTCGACGAGGGATTTGCCGGTGGATTGGCCCTGCGCGTTGAGGAAGGTGTAGGCCATGCCGCCGCCGATGATGATGGCATCAGCCTTGTCGAGCAGGTTGTCGATTACCTGAATCTTGTCGGAGACTTTGGCTCCGCCGATGATGGCTACGAATGGCTTGTCTGGTTCGCTGAGCGCCTTGCCGAGGTAGGTCAACTCTTTCTCCATGAGGAGGCCGGCAGCGGCGACTTTTACATAGTGGGTGATGCCTTCGGTAGAGGCGTGGGCTCGGTGGGCGCTGCCGAAGGCGTCGTTGATGTAGATGTCGCAGAGCGAGGCGAGCTGCTTGGCGAAGGCTGGATCGTTGGCCTCCTCCTCGGCGTGGAAGCGGAGATTCTCGAGCAGGAGGGTCTGGCGGGATTCGAGATTGTTAGCGAGCTCGGTGGCGATCTCGCCTACGCAGTCGGGAGAGAAGGCTACGTTTTCGTCTTCGTCGAGGACGTGATCCAGGAGGTGGCGAAGGTGATCAACGAGGGGGCGGAGACTCATGGTCTCGACGGGTTTGCCCTTGGGACGGCCGAGGTGAGAGCAGAGGATGACCTTGGCGCGGCGACGAAGGGCGTACTCGATGGTAGGAAGGGTCTCGCGGATGCGGGTGTCGTCGGTGATCTGCAGGCCGTCTTTGGACAGCGGAACGTTGAAGTCGACTCGGATGAGGACGCGCTTATCGGTGAGGTCTAGGTCGCGGATGGACAGCTTGGACATTCGATTTCCTTCTTTGGCAGTAAGTGAAGTTCGACGATTCAGAGCCGAGGAGGGCGTGCCCTCCGATGAGGTTGATTAGAGATATCAGAAGCAGAATCAATGATAGCGGTTCGAATGGTACTAGGCGAAATGTTCACGCGTTCTTCTTTTTCGGCCCCTGAACATAACGCTTGGAGATGAGACCCAGGGGAATACCTATTAGCAGTATGTGCCCAATGATGCCGTTGAGGAATGGCCTGACGGCGAAGTGAGGTTGAGGATAGAAGTTGGATATCGGAATGACGATGTAGTTCATGACGCAGTAGACCGCGACTCCATAAATGGCTCCGTAGAGGATTGGCTTGCGGTGAAGCGGTAGTTCGCCGCTGAGATACACGTAAGTTCCGGCAACGGCGAATGCGATCAAGTAGTGAAGTATCAGGCCGAATGCGGCGGAGGTCATGCCGTCGTGATAGGCAAGTTGGCCGAGAAAGCCGGTAGCGATGGACTGCGGAACCCGGATGGCTGGGACGCCTAAATAGCCGAAGAAGACAAAGGCGTCGATGAGGTCGAGGGTGCCGATGAGCAGCGCGGCACCTGCAATGATAAGCAGCAGAGAGGGGCGGCGATCGGCTGAAGGCTCCATGGCCTCCGATTTTAGTCGGGAATGTAGGCATCTGCTTCGATTTCGATACGCCAGGCGGGATTGAGCAGCTCTTTAACGACAACCATGGTGGCGGCCGGGCGGATGCCGGAGAAGTATTTGCCGTGAACCTGGCCGACGATCTCCCAGTCATAGGTGTGGGTGAGGTACATGCGAGTCTGGTAGATATGTTCGACCGAGGCGCCTGCATTTTTAAGTGCCGTGGCGATGATGCTGAGGCACTGCTCGGTCTGCTGGGCGATGTCGCCGTGATCTGCCCCGACCGGGCCTGTGCCGGAGACGTGAACGTGGTTGCCGATGCGTACAGCGCGGGAGAAACCGATGATTGGCTCGTAAGGGGATGTGCCGGGGATGTTGGTGCGGGTCATGGATGGTGCTCCATTTTCTTCGCCAAGTGGCGTCTTTTTGTATCTGCGGCATGGCGAAGCTTATCCACATCCACGAGGTCTTGGGGATGTGCCGAGGCGAGCTTATTTTTAATCAGTCCATCGCAAGAGATGTATCGAACGGGAATTTCGTCATCCACGAGCGCAGGTTCCGAGGAGGACCAGGCCTCGTCGAAGGAGAGGCCATCGATGTTGAAGATGATATCGATGCGGAATGGAGCTACGCCGATCTGAAATACCGTAGACGGCTTGGTAAAGTCATCAATACTTACTTCGCCAAGAGGGGCTCCGTACTTTGCAAGTGCGCGGTAAATTGAAATCGCGTTTTCAGGATCGGGCCGAACGAAGATGTCGAGATCTTTCGTGGTGCGCGGCTCCGTGTACCGCGCGTAAGCATAGCCACCGACAATCATGTAACGGACATTATCCGCGTTGAATATGGACAACAGTTCTTTGAAGTCCTTGTGCATCCTTGACGAGGCCTTTCATACGGTAAATGTCCAACGTGAATTCCCATGTTGCATTCATGCGCTCGGAATCGGAGACACTTTGCCAGTAGAGGTAGGTTTCCTCCTGCTGGGCAATGGGGTCGGTTACTTTGCGGATGGTCTTGTCCATGATGTTCCCTATTCCATTTTACTAAGAAGCAAGTTGATTTGATGTAAGTTCTGTTGAGCAAAAGAAGCTCGGCCTCGATGAATGACATCGAGGCCGAGTTGCATGTAACCGCTGATTTGCGTCCCTAAGTTACAGACCTTTCTTCACGAGGAAGAGAATCAGGTCCTTTACGCGGTTGGAGTAGCCCCACTCGTTGTCGTACCAGCTGATCACCTTGCCCGTATTGCCGATGACCTTGGTCAGCTTGGAGTCGACGATGCTTGAAAGTGCGTTGCCCTTGAAATCCGAGGAGACGAGCTCTTCGTCGGTGTAGCCGAGGATGCCCTTCAGCTCGCCTTCGGAGGCCGCTTTAAGAGCAGCATTGACGCTCTTGACGTCAATCGGCTTTTCGGAGACGAAAGTGAGGTCGACGACCGAGACGTTCGGTGTCGGGACGCGGATCGCGAAGCCGTCAAGCTTGCCGTCCATCGCGGGGATGACGAGCTTGAGGGCCTTAGCGGCGCCGGTGCTCGACGGAATCATGCTGAGAGCGGCGGCGCGGGCGCGGCGGAGGTCCTTGTGCGGAGTGTCGAGGATGACCTGATCGTTGGTGTAACTGTGGATCGTGGTCATGATGCCCGACGCGATGCCGAAGGTATCGTTCAGCACTTTGACGACGGGCGCGAGGCAGTTTGTGGTGCAGCTCGCGTTCGAGATGACGTTGTGCTTCGACGCGTCGTACTTGCCGTCGTTGACACCGAGGACGATAGTGATGTCCTCGTTGGTCGCCGGAGCCGAGATAATGACCTTCTTGACCGTGCTGCCGAGGTGGGCCTTGGCCTTTTCGGCGTCGGTGAAGAATCCGGTGGATTCGACGACGACCTGGGCGCCTACGCTGGCCCAGTCCAGCTTGGCCGGATCGCGTTCGGCAAAGACCTTGATTTTTTTCCCATCAACGGAGATGAAATCCTCGCCGTGGCCGATCTCGTTCTTGAGATTGCCGAGGATAGAGTCGTACTTGAGCAGGTGCGCGAGCGTGGCCGGTGTGGTGAGGTCGTTTACGGCGACGAATTCGATGTCCGGGTTGCCGAGAGCGGTGCGGAAGACGTTGCGTCCGATGCGGCCGAAGCCGTTGATGCCTACCTTTACTGCCATGATTGCGATTGCTCCTATCCGAGTAAATGCACTGATGTTGATTGTAGAACGCGGTGGAATGGCCTGCACTCCATCAGAAGGGAATCTATCACCGAGGCTGAGGCGGCGCAAACCGTTGGTGGGCTGCCACGGTAGTGTCCAAGTTTGATTCAACGGGCGCTCCTATAACCGTTCTTTTTTGCTTGCCTCGTCCGCTGTGTCCTGAGAGCATGCCGGAATGAGAGCGATAGCGTTGGGTTGGCAGGGTGTAGTGTTGGGTTGCCTGCTACTGGCAGGGATGTTCGTATTCTGGAACTCACGCGCGGCTTGGGCGGTCATAGCCTCCCTGATGACTATCCAGACCATCATTCAAATTTGGTATTTTATGAGGCAATCTCGATAAGAATTTAAACTGACCCACTAACCCCCAAACCCCATCAGCCGACCTGCGCGGATGGCCCCTGGCGGCGACGCGGCTTTAGAAATTGAAGAACTTCTCGCGCAGGGCGTCTTCGTACTCTCGTTTGGCTGTCTTCACCTTATCGCGTGCGTCTTCTTCGGCGGAGCCCGCTTCTTCCCATCGATCGATGTCGGCGACGGAGTGCTCGGTGGAGGCGAGTGCTTCTTCGTAGCGGATGGCCGCGATCCAGGCCTCAACGGCGGATTGATAGGCGCGCTGCAGTTGATCGAGTTCAGTGGTTGCACTTTCCATCGTTCACCTCGATAAAGTCGAAGGGTAACGAACCTATATGAATGGGCGATTTAATTTTGCAGGCAAAAAAGAGGTCGAGCGGGACGTAATAGGGGTACCGTCGGAGGTGCAGGAGATTTGCGGGAGTCTTCTACGCTCTGTTATAAGCGAGATATGCGCGAACTGCGCGATTGGATGCGCGAAAAGATGAGACGACGCCCTAGACGTGGACCGAACGAATCGGAGTCCACGGGGAAGAGCGGGCAGGAACTGCCAGCAAACCAGCCTGCTCCCCTGAGACCACAGTATCCGGAAGCCGCGCCAGTGCGCGAGCACGAGCCTGCACCGATTGCGGCTGAACCGGTTACTCAACAAATTCCAGAGCCAGCGGAACCCGTAGCCGCCGCACCGGTGCCTGCGGTTGTCGAGCCAGAGCGGAAGATCGAAATTGAGACGCAGCCGGAACAGCTGGGTACCCCTCCGGCCGAACAGACCGCATTGAAGTCTCCGAAGGGCTATGTGGTACTGACGATTGGGTTACCTGGATCGGGCAAAACGACCTGGTACAAGCGCCGGGGCGTAACGCCGCTTTCGAGTGACCTGCTGCGGACTTTGCTGTTTGACGACATTACGGAGCAGCGCTATCAGGGGCTGGTCTTCTCAACCCTGCGGAGCCTGCTGCGGGCGCGGCTGATCGCAAAGATGCCGTGGAACTATGTCGACGCCACGAACCTCTCTCCTCACGAGCGGCGGCAGTGGATCAAGATGGCAAAGAGCTTTGGCTATGAGGTGCAAGCTGTGTTCTTCGACGTTCCGCTGGCCGTATGCATGGAGCGGAACAGCAAGCGCGACCGTGCCGTGACGGACGAAGTGATGCAAAAGATGGCGGAACGCTTGAAGCCGCCGACGTTCAAGGAAGGGTTCGAGAAGATTACTGTGGTCCGCGTAAAGGGACAGCCGGGAACGGAACCTGCAGCGGAAGCTGCGCCTGAGGTGGCGCAGTAACTTCAAAAAGCCGCATTCGATAGAGGGACATGCCCACGGTTGGCGTTGAGTTCGCGAAGGTGAGCTACACGCTGGCAGGTGGGCGTCTTTTATTGCGCGATATCTCGCTGCAACTGGAGGCGGGAACCACCACTGCTCTGCTGGGGCGCAGCGGATCGGGCAAGACGACGCTACTCCGGATGGTCAACGGGCTGGTGATGCCTACCTCGGGTGAGGTGCGGGTGGGTGATAAGGCCACGACGGAATATGATCTGGTCGCTTTGCGGCGGAGCATCGGCTATGTCATTCAGGAGACGGGCCTGTTTCCGCACATGACGGTTGAGCGAAATGCTGCGATGGCGCTGGAGTTGGCGGGGCGTTCTGCTGATGAGAAAGCCGCCAGGGTGGAGCAGGTGCTGGAGCTTGCCGGGCTGGATTTTGAGGAGTTTCGGCGGCGGTATCCGTGGCAGCTTTCAGGCGGGCAGAGGCAGCGCGTGGGACTGGCGAGGGCTTTGGCGACCGATCCTCAGGTGCTGCTGATGGATGAGCCTTTCGGCGCGCTGGATCCGCTCACTCGGGCAGAGATGCAGACCATGCTTCTGGGGCTGATGGAGCGCGTGAAGAAGACGGTCGTGCTGGTGACACACGATCTCGAGGAAGCGCTCTATCTGGCCAGTAGAGTCATATTCCTTTCCGATGGAGCGATCGTCGGAGACATGACGCCGGGCGAGGTTTCGAAGTCTGAAAATCCTTATGTGAAGAATTATGTTCGGGCTGTACATCATTGGGAGTCAAAGTGATAGCGTTCCTTCAATCTCACGGGTGGGAGATCGGGCGGCTGACGTTTGAGCACCTATGGCTTACGCTTTCAGCGATGCTTTTGGCAACCGCGATAGGGTTGCCGCTCGGAATTCTGCTCAGTAGAAAGAGGAGATTTGCGGGGCCAGTAATCGGCTTTGCCAACATTGTGCAGACGGTGCCGAGCCTTGCGCTGTTTGGGCTGCTGCTGCCGGTGCCATGGCTGGGAGAGAACGCTGCGAGGCTGGCGATCCTGGCGCTGACGGGTTACGCGCTGCTGCCGATTCTGCGAAATACTTATGCGGGGATCGGCAGTGTCGATGAGGCTCTGGAGGACGTGGCTAATGCGATGGGGATGACCTCCTGGCAGAGGCTGATCAAAGTGGAATTGCCGATTGCGGCGAGTGTGATTCTGGCTGGTCTGCGTACCGCTACAGTGACCTGCGTCGGTGTGGCTACGATTGCGGCGGCGATTGGCGCAGGAGGATTGGGGGAGCTGATCTTTCGCGGCGTGGCCAGCGTGGATAACGGACTTGTGCTCGCGGGGGCGATTCCGGCTGCGCTGCTGGCTCTGGTGGCGGATGCTGGTTTGGGGCTGTTGGAGAAGAAGATGTCGGTGCGGCGAGCATGAGAGGCAGAACTTCTTGAGTACATACGAAGAGTTGTTAGTGCATCTTATGCGTCCTGACCTAAAGCGAGAGGGGCTATCCCTTCTGTATGCGCGCTTAATTGAGGAGCGTTTCAATGAAGCCAAAGTCTCGTTTACTGCGGAGGATGCCCTCCAAGTCCAATGGCCGAATGGTAATAAAACAGAGGTTTTTCTGGCGAACATGCTTTTGGAGTTCGAAGGCAACAAGGAATCAGGTCGCGAAATCGTCGAAAGATACTTGCTTAGCCTTGAGTTTGACCAACAAAACGATGTTCGGGGCCGTCGCGAAGACATAGTTCCCATCGTCAAGGATTTTCACTATCGCGAATATCTAAAGGAAGAAGCACCTTTTGTTTCGGATCACCTCGCTGGGGATCTTTGGATAATTTATGCAATGGACTTACCTGAATCCACAATCTCGCTGACTCGTAGCCGGATGAGTGAACTGGGAGTGTCAAAAGAAAACCTGCGCTTAGAGTCCTTAAATAACCTTCGACGTGTTTTACCCAAAATTGAAAGACATGGGAGTGGGCCGTGGTTTTTGCTCACAGCTGGAGGTGTCTATGTTGCAAGTGTCCTGTTGCTCGATCCGGTATGGGAAGAAGCGACGCAACTTGTAGAAGGGGAACTTCTTGCCGTTGCTCCCTCCCGCGACGTTGTTATGTTTACCGGTAGCCAATCTCTTGAAGGGATTCTTGCCATTCGTGAAAAGGCCAACGAAATATTCAAAACTGGTGATCACGTTATATCGACGACAATCCTGCGGAGACGTGGAAATAAATGGATAGTTTACGAGTAACTCGCAGACGTGACGGATACACGATCAGGTGGCCGATCTTTTGGCTAGCAATGGCTATCTGCTTCCTGGCGACGGCGTGCGCACCGCCTCGTTCTTCGCGGGTGACGATCGGGGCGAAGAACTTTACCGAGCAGGTTGTGCTGGGGGAGCTGCTGGCTCAGGAGATTGAAGAGGTGACCGGGCAGCCGGTGGCACGGCGGTTTTATCTTGCGGGAAGTTACATCGCACAGCAGGCTTTGGCGAGCGGGCGAATCGATGGATATGTGGAGTACACAGGCACGGCGTTGACGGCGATTCTGAAGCAGCCGCTGCCTCCGGTAGGACAACGTGATGCTGAGACGGTGCTGCGGCGCGTGCGCGATTTGTATGAGTCGAAGTATGGGGTTCGGGTGGGACCTCCACTGGGATTTGAAGATACGTTTGCGATGGTGATTCGTGGCGACGATGCTCGGCGGCTGGGTTTGAAGACGATCTCCGATGCGGTGCCGCACGCTCCAGACTGGCGGCTTGGTGTGGGGTACGAGTTTGAACAAAGACCGGATGGGTTGCGTGGGTTGGAAGCGACCTATGGGCTGAAGTTCAAAGAGGCTCCGCGGACGATGGATCTGGGTTTGTTGTATCGCGCGCTTCAAAACCAGCAGGTGGATATGGTGGCGGGGAACTCGACCGACGGGCCGATACGGGCGCTGGGATTTACGGTGCTCGAGGATGATAGGCACTACTTTCCGCCGTATCAGGCTGTGCCGTTGATCAGAGAAGATTCGATCAGGATGCATCCGGGGATTCAGGTTGCGATGGAAAGGCTGGCCGGGAAGGTGTCGGCGGAAGAGGTGCAGGAAATGAACGATGCTGTGGATGGGCAACATCGGGATGTGGGTGAGGTGGTGCGGGAGTTTCGGAGAGCGAAGGGACTTTGAGGCCGACCGCGGATTCGCACGGGTGATCACGGATTAAAGGCGTAACGGTGATCAAAGGGATAAAAGCTGATAAGAGCGATGAAAGACGGATTGGATTAGAGGTGTGTGGTTTGATTTCGAGTCTGGAGGTGCTGCTATGACTGAGCCATGGTTGCGGGGAACTTTGACGCATGTGGATGCGGTGCGGAGGCAGGTGCTGCACGCGTTGGAACTAGCGGCGGAGGATGTGGAGCGGTGGTGTGCTCCACTCTCAGACGAAGAGATGGAGGCACGGCCGCTGGGGCTGCCCTCGGTTGGGTTTCAGTTGCGGCACATTGCGCGGAGCCTGGACCGGCTGCTGACCTATGCGGAGGGTCAGCAGTTGAGCAAGAGACAGCTGAAGGCCTTGCAGACGGAGATGGAGAGCGAGTCACGCGAGGCTACGTTTATGGAGTTTGCCAAGGCGATGGAGGTGTCCGTAGACCGTTTGCTGGTGATCTCGCCGGACAGCTTTGAAGAAGCTCGCAGCGTGGGGCGGAAGATGCTGCAGAGCACGGTGGGTGGTCTGCTGGTGCACTGCGCCGAGCATACACAGCGGCATGTGGGGCAGGCGGTTACGACAGCGAAGGTCGTGGTAGCAATGCGGGCTGGAGGTTGATCGTTATTTGGCTTTGAAGGAGGCGAGCGTTTGTAGTTGCCGCGCGACGATCTCTTTTGGTAACGGGTTATAGGCGAGACCCGAGACCTCCTTCTGGCCGGTGGTTAGCATCCAGTCGAGAAATTCGGCGACCGCTGATTTGGTCGCGGCGTCCGGGATCGATTCCGGAACCAGCAGCCACGTGAAGCTGGCGATAGGGTAGGCTTCTTTGCCGGGTGCATTGGTGAGGGGGGCGTAAATGTTGCCGGCGTCGCGGGTGGAGGCGCTGGCGACAGCCGCGGCGAGGCTGGCGAGGTTTGCCTGGGTAAAGTTTCCGGCAGCGTTGCGAACCGTCCCATAACTCAATCCGCGCTGAACTGCGTAAGTGAGCTCGGTGTATCCGATGGAGTTAGGCGTTTGATCAACCATGGAAGCGACCCCATCATTGCCGTGAACGCCCTGGCCAACGGGCCAGGTCACGGTGGTGCCGCTGCCTACTGTGGCCTTCCATTCGGGGCTGGTCTTGCTGAGGAAGTCGGTCCAGGCGAAGGTGGTGCCACTGCCGTCGTCGCGATGGACGACGATGATCGCGGCGTCGGGCAGCGCGACTCCGTGGTTGATCGCTTTGATCGCAGGATCGGACCAATTACGTATCTTTCCGAGATAGATGCCTGCAAGCACCTCTGGGGTAAAGCGCAGGTCGCGGCCAACCCCGGGCAGATGGTAGACGGGAACGACTGCCCCGATGACGGTGGCGAACTGGAGCACCTTCGAAGGCATATCGGCCATTCTGGCATCGGAGAGTGGCACATCCGAGGCTGCGAAAGTGATCTTGCCGTCGCGAAGCTGCGCAATGCCGGCCTCTGATCCGACGCTACTGTACGTGATCTGAATGTCGGGGTGGCGTTGCCGGAAGGACTCAATCCACGCTTGATAGAGAGGCGCCGGGAAGGTAGCGCCGCCGGCTTTCAGCGCGCGGACGGAGGCTTGCGTGGAGCGGCCTGCGCCCCCGACTGAAGCGGTCTCGCGAAGCGCGACTACCAGCTTCCGGGCTAACTGGTCGGGGAGGTCCTGATGGATGCCAGACGATGGATAGCGGCTCGGCGTGACGAGGTAGGACCAGAGGGTCTCGCCATCTTTGCCGATGAGCTGCGCCGCGAGGAAGCCGCCGTAGACCGGATAGCTGCTGTTGGAACGCGGATTCACTGAGATATAGGCCTTGACCCAGGTTTCACCTCTGGCCTTCAGGACTGCGTCGGCCTGGTCGCGATCGGTCACGATCTCAAGGGAAGGGGTCTTCCGCAAAGCGTCGATGAGTCGCTGCCGCATCACGGCTCCGTCCGGTTTTCCGTCGAAGGTGTCGACGTAGACCTTCTTCACCTGGTTCAACGTATCGGCGCTCTGGGCTTGCCCGGGGAGAGACAAGGCGAAGAGAAGCGAGAGAACCACAAATGTCGCAATCGAGGGGATCGATAGCTTGATGGTCGAGAGGCGCTTCATGGGATCGCTTGCAGTCTCCCTGGAATGATTGGAGGCGTATGCAGTGCTGGTTACGCTCTTCGGCGCAAGAGTATCATCTGCAGGTTTTCACGCAATGAAGAGATGGTTTGGGCGGCTTCGTGAGTGAAAAACTCAATGTTGTTTGAGCAGGCCTCCGAGAGCGTTTGTTAGCTGGTCAGTCGTGTTCGGCTTCTTAGCGGGGGATTTATTGCTGTTGGTTGCGGCGCTGGCTCCGCTGCTCAACATGCCGCTGAGGTTGGGTGTAAAGGTGGGATTCGCAGTGGTTCCGCCGATGGCGACTGGGATGCCGTTTTTGAGGGCCGCTCCGGTTATGCTTCCGACTGCGCTGCCTGCGGCTCCGCCCGGGATCATGCCCATGAGCTGGCCAGCGATGCCACCTGCTCCAGCAGCCGTGCCACCGCCTGAGCCTCCGCCGAGGAGACCCGTGGGCTTGAGGACGAGCTGGTAGTTCATGGCTCCTGCTGCGCTTACGGTTCCAGCTCCGGTGGCGGTGCCGAGCGCAGGAACGTTGATCGCGAGATTGTCGGTCCGGACGTCGCCGTTGGCCACGCGGATGTTCGTGCTGAGCGATTTGATAGCGGTGACGGAGCCGGTCTTTGCTCCGGTGAGCGCGGTGACAGCCGAGAGCTTCGAGCCGAGGTCGAACCCGGCGAGGTTGGTATTGTTCAACTGAACCGGGCCGCTGATGATGGGATTCGCCGTGGAACCTGTGACGTTGAGAGTGGCCGTAAGCGTGCCTCCCTGCAGGCGCGATCCGGTAGGCAGGTGAACTCCAACCGAGGGAAGAAACGCCTCAATCTCATCGATGGAGAGGCCATTGCCTGTAACCTTCAGGTTGATTGCTGTTGTTGGGCCACTTGTCTGATATGTGCCCGCGATGTTGACTGTGGCGCTGCCTACTGTGACGACCGCGTTTTGAATCTGGCCGGTGAGCGCCTGCATGTTCTGAGCAACTGTGAGTTGAAGATTGACGGGTTTAGGCGACGGCGAGCCGTTTTTGGCCAGGCGCAGTCCCTGAACGTTGGCTGCCGCATTGGCGTTGAGAGTCTTGCCGTCGGATATGGCTTTGATGTCGATATTGGCAAGCCCGCTAATGCCCGCATCGGGAGCGACGATTCCGCTGGAGGCAAGATCGATATGTGTGAGCGTGGCATGCGCGTTCAGCGGTGTAGCGGCAGCGTTCATCTGGTTCAGTGGTCCTGCGCTACCGTCGGCGGTAAGAGATCCGCCGCCGGGAATCTGCGCGCTTAGCTTGAAGGGCGAGGACGTCGTGGGAGAGAAGTTTGTGATCTCGGCATTGAGTTGCTGGTACACCGCCGGAGTCGTTTGACCTGGCGTTGTAATGGTGAGGGTGCCGTTCTTGACCTGAAGATGATCTGCCGTGAGCGTGCTGAGCATGTTGTTGCTGCTTGGAGCCGTGGGCTGTGTCGTCGTGGGCTGGTTGGTGCGGACGAGCGTGAGCTTGGGCGTGTCGATGAGTAGGTTGGCGACGTGTAGTTGCTGGCCGTTCCAGACGGCCTGTACGTTGATGGCGTCTATAAGTCCGGTGATGCCCGCATCCGTATCGAGAAAACCTGCAGCAACAGGATCGAGATGCTTCATGTCTAACTGGGCGGTGAAAGGTGTAAGGGAGGCATCGTGCTGATTGATGGGGCCGGCTGTGCCCTTCAGAGAGACGGTTCCTTCGCCCGGAAACCGAGCCGAAGCCGTAAAGGGAAATGCCTTATCGAACGAGAAGTCCCTGGCTTCGAGCGTGAGCTGGTCATAGGTGCGAACGCCTGTTGGAGTAGCTCCGGCGGCAGTGATTGTGCCGACGGTCAGCTTGCCGTTGGTGATTCTGAGATGGCCGATCGTTAGATTTGGAACTGTCGCTTCGGTGCCGGAGGTGGGCGTCTTATGAGCGCCGCCGATGCTTGAGTAATCCCACGTTCCATTGGGTTTGCGCAGCAGAATAATGTGTGGCGAATCCAGCGTAAAACCGGTGACGTGGATCTCGTGGCTGAAGAGAAGCGGGATCATCTCCACGTTGATCTTGACGGGCCCGGTCTGAAGAAAGGGTTCGCTGCTGAACGCGGGGTCATCGGCTACGGTAGAGTTCTCAGCGACGAGGCCACCGGACAGGACGGAGAGATTGAGCTTGCCCAGCGTGACCTTGCGCCCCAGCGATGTGGACATCGCGGACTCTATCCGCGTTCGGAAGTTGTCCGCGTTGAGGAACATCGGAATCGCAAGGACAACTATCAAGATCAGGGCGAGGATGCTACCGAGAACAATGAAGAGGGTACGGCGGCTGGTTGCCATTACGACCTGCCTTTCGCCTGGATGGAAACTAGAGGCCCCTCCTTTTTGATGGGGCGACGTGGCCATGAGTTTACTCCCGCGTATAGAAAATGCGCCCGGAGCAGACGCTCCCGACAAACTTTTTCAGCTGTACACCCTGTGCCTTATGATTGCTGGCTATGGGTTTATTTTTGGCGATCGATGCAGGTGGGACGAAAACAACATGTTTGTTGGCGGATGAAACAAGGATTCTGGGCCGCGCAAGCACAGGCAGCATAAAACTAATGCGTGTAGGCGAGGCCGAGGCGACGGCACGCCTGCGCACGATGCTCTCCGACCTCTCCATGGCCTCAGGAGTTGGCCTTGGCGAGGTTACGCGTACCTGCATCGGACTCGCCGGTTTCACCATTGCTGCCGTGCGCGAGTGGGCGCAGCGCGAGATCGGCGATGTCGTCGGCGGAGATCTTCTGCTCTGTGGCGACGAAGAGATTGCTCTTGACGGTGCATTTTCCGGCGGCCCGGGAATTCTCATCATAGCGGGAACGGGTTCAAACTTCGTTGGCCGCGTAGCCGACGGCACCAAATACCACGCCGGCGGCTGGGGGCCAGCATTGGGCGACGAAGGCTCGGGGTTTTGGATCGGGCAGGAAGCATTGCGCGCCGGCTTCTGGGCCAAGGATCGTGGCGTCGCCACGGTTCTTCTGGATGAGATTGGCGCATACTGGGGAACCGAATCGCTCGGCGAGATCGTCGAGAAAGCCAACGAGCGTCCCAGCCCTGACTTCGCCGCATTGGCGCCTCTCGTAGCCGAATGCGCTGCAGCAGGAGATGAGCTCGCCCAGGCAGTCCTCGATCGTGCCGGAGAAGAACTGGCCGAGCAGGTGGCCCTGGTGGCGGTCAAGATGTCGGAATCCGGCCCTCAGGGTGAGATCGGGGTAGCTTATACCGGCGGCGTTCTTGAAAACATCGCCCCGGTTCGGCAGTCGCTCATCGCCGCACTGAAGCGCTCAACCCCGCAAGCCAAAGTCATGGATGGCGCAGCCGATTCCCTGAAAGGTGCGCTGTGGCGGGCTCGCAACGATGCATCGATCCCAGCCAAGAATTAACTAGGCGCGCACGTCAGAAGACTCCATTGCACGCAGCGCGAGCCCACGGGCCACGGAGGTGAACTCATTGCCCGTCCGCACTCGAGACGCGGAAAACCGTGTCTCGAAGATGCGTCGTACCGCGGGAACGAAGCTGGTGCCTCCGGTCAGAAACACGCGGTCGACCGCGCTGGCCGCAACTCCGCTTGTCTCGAGCAGCCCATCGACGCATCTCTCAATCAGCTCGAGGTCATCGATGATCCACGATTCAAATTCCTCGCGCGTCACTACCGACTGAATGTTCATGCTGCCATCGCGGAATTGAAACCGCGCGGTCTCTTCGTGCGACAGCTCGATCTTCAGCCGTTGCACCGCCTGATGAAGTTGGTAGCCAAGGTCCTCGTCGATCAGGTTAATCAGCGCCTCAATCTTCTCGGGTTCAAGTGCCGTTGCATGTGCGGTCTTCAGTATCTGGCTTACATTGCGAGTCTTCAAAAACGAGAGATAGTGCCAGCGTTCAAGATTGGCATAGATCCACGCAGGCACCGCTGGCAGCAGCTTATTCAGCGAGCGCGCCAGCGAATCCGCTCCCAGCGCGGGCGACACCAGCTTGCGCACAATTCGCGCATCGAACGTATCTCCCGCCAGCCCAAGCCCGCTGTTTCCCAGAAGATCCTTCGCCGCGCGTCCGCGAGCGCGAACTCCCGGACCAACGTGCAGCAGCGAAAAGTCGCTTGTACCACCGCCGAAATCGCCAATCAGGATCAGCTCGTCGTGGTCCAGAGTGGACTCGTACGCGTATGCTGCTGCAATCGGCTCCATCTCGAACTCTACCGACTCAAATCCAGAGTGAAGAAACGCCTCTCGTAACCGGCCGGTTGCAAAGGCGTCGTCATCGCTATTTTCCGCTCCTACAAACCGCACGGGCCTGCCCACAGTAGCGTGACGAATCGGTCCGCCAAACTGTTTTTCCGCGCTCTGCCGAAGGTCGGTAAGAATGCGAGAGATCAGATCCTCGACGGTGTAGCGTCGTCCGAACACTTCGGTTCCTGTAAGGCTGCGGCTCGAAAGATAAGACTTCAGCGACTGGATCAATCGTCCTTTATTCTCAGCCGCGAGATAGTGCTCGATCCCGGCAGGCCCCGTAAAACTCTTCACCTGACTGCGACCCGCCTGCTTATGCTGTTCGAGATACAGAATGGACCGAAACGATTCTGTAACGGCAGTAGCCGTGGGGAACGACACAAGCTCCACCTCACCGCCATGAGAAACACGCGCGATAGAGCTGTTTGTTGTGCCGAAATCGATGCCAATTGAAGGCTGAGAATAGGGAAGGGAAGGCATGGCTCAGAAGACTTATTCTAAACCTGCATCCGGCAACTCGCTCGCTTATCAGTGACGAGGCAGCGCCTGGTTCGCTGTACATGTTTGTGCGCGTTTGAGCAGAAGGTCGCGCTCGCGCAAATTACGTGTCAGCGCGGCCGCTCGTTCGAACTCGGCGCGAGCCTCTTCGTGTCGCCCCAGCTTTGCAAGGAGATCGCCTCGCACGGTCGGCAAGAGATGGTAGTTCTTTAGCGATGGTTCGGACGTCAATGAATCGACCAACTCGAGACCGGCTTGCGGGCCAGATGCCATTGTGACGGCGACCGCGCGATTCAGCTCAATAACAGGTGAGGGCGTGAGCTGTATCAGAATTCCGTACAGCGCGACGATGCGTGCCCAGTCCGTATTCTCTGCTGCTGCTGCACGCGCATGGCACGCGGCAATCGCAGCCTGTATCGCATAGGGGCCGGGCATGCTGCCGGCCTTCTCTGCACGTTCGAGCGCAGCCAGTCCACGCCGAATCAGAAGCTGATTCCAGTGTGCGCGGTTCTGATCGAGCAGGAGAATCGGCTCTCCCGAAGGACTAACGCGCGCTCTTGAGCGCGACGCCTGGATCTCCATCAGCGCAACCAGCCCATGTACCTCGGACTCCTTCGGGACGAGCTCCTGCAGGATTCGTCCGAGGCGTAGCGCATCCTCACACAACGCAGGCCGCATCCAGTCATCTCCCGCAGTCGCGGAGTATCCTTCGTTGAAGATCAGGTAGATAACCTCCAGCACCGAAGACAATCGAGAGTCGAGTTCGGCTCCTCGGGGGACCTCGAAGGGAACGTGCGCATCGGCCAGTGTTGCCTTGGCTCGCACGATCCGTTGTGCCACTGTTGACTCTGGCACGAGGAACGCTCGCGCTATCTCGTCGGTTGTCAGGCCTCCAAGCAGACGCAACGTCAGCGCAACCCGGGCCTCTGTTGAAAGCACCGGATGGCACGATATGAATACGAGCCGTAGAAGATCGTCACCGATGTTGTCGTCCAACGCGGTGTTCAGATCGGGCGTCAGAGACTCCTGATCGGCGAGCTGTCGCCCGATCTCCTCATGCTTCTGTTCGGCCCGCTTGTTCCGCGGAAGAAGTCGATTGCACGATGCTTTGCGGTGGCCATAAGCCAGGCGCCAGGATTATCCGGAATGCCCGACTCAGGCCACTGCTCAAGCGCCGCGACCAGTGCATCCTGCGCGAGGTCTTCGGCAACTCCGACATCGCGCACCATTCGCGTCAAACCGGCAATCAGTCTCGGCGACTCGATCCTCCATACCGCGTCAATTGCTCGATGTGCATGGGTTGCTGTCACAGGTACCCATCACACCATCTTCAATCGACCGACGCAAGCTGGAAGGATCGATGCGGTTGACTCCACGCTCAATTGTGTCGCGTGGACTGCGCCTGCATCTCCGAAAATCCAGCCGCTGCCTCTTGCACGTCGTCTGGAAAATCCGAGAACTCCTGCACCTGACGAACTTCGATCACATCGTTTTCTGAAGCTGGGCACCGTGCCGCCCACTCGATCGCTTCCTCTTTCGATCTAACCTGGATCATCCAATAGCCTCCCAGTACCTCTTTGGTTTCGCTAAAAGGCCCATCGGTGATCTTCGGCTTGCCGCCAGTAAACGACACTCGCGCACCCATCGAGAGCGGGTGCAGTCCATCAATCGCCAGCAGCACGCCAGCCTCCTGCAGCGATTTGTTGTACTTCATCATCGCTGCCACAGCTTCGGCATCCGGCATCGCGCCGGGTTCGGCTTTCCCGTAATCCTTGGGGATCATCAACATCATGAATCGCATTGCATATCTCCTTGTGAATTGTGAATTGTTGAAAGAGGATGAGCGGGTGCCACGTGCTTTGATAATACGGGCCACCAACAATCATTCATTGGGAGAACAGGTCTCGCATGGACGAACCCTGTTCCGTTATTTTGCGGGTCGCTAGTTTTTTGCGAAGTCCATTCCTGGTTCGTAGAGTTGACGGATCTCCGTCTCGCCATCGCCCGCAACTCTCATAAAACTCTTGGTTGTTTCGATTGCTTCTTCCTTGGAGGCAGCCTGAATGAGCGCAAAACCGCCGACGATCTCCTTCGCTTCAGTAAATGGACCGTCTATTACACCAAAATTTCCTGCCGACAACCGTATGCGCGCGCCCATTGCGCTCGGCAGGCAGCCCTCGGTCGCCAGCAAAACCCCCGACTTGAACGAATCCTCAATGTACTTCTCCATCTTGTCCATGTCTTGCTGTGTTGGCGGAGTGCCCTCGCCCTTCGCGGATTTGTATAGGCACAAAAATTTCATCTCATTCTCCTCTCACTTCTATTTAGAGCCATCTGGCAGTGGCCTCGATAGGCTAAACCCGGACTCTACTTATACGTCGAACGGAGAATGACAAAATCGACACGGCTATATTTTTTTTTCAAAGATTATTTGAGCCACGGATTTTGGCGTGCTCCCATGCCGATTATAGGCAACGGAGCCGCAGCCCTTTTTCGGGGCAGATGTTGAAAGACCGCATCAAGATGGATGGTGCGAGAGGCTCCGAAAATCAGCGTTGTGAAGCGCTCGTGCAGGAAATTTTACTAGACCGGAACACCATCAAGAATGGTCGCCTGTAAGCGGCCCGTCGCATCGAAGAGGTTGAAGTTCGCAGGCTGGCCGGGCGCAATCGTGCTCTCGATTCCAAGCATCGTCGCCGGATTGGTCGATGCTAGTCGCACAGCAGTTTCGAGCGAAGCTCCTGTGAACTCCTGCAAATTGGCTACGGCCCTATCCATCGTCAGCACCGATCCTGCAAGATGGCCCTCCGAAATTGCGCGACCGTTGGTTACTGTAACCGGAAAGCTGCCAAGCGTATAAACTCCATCCGGCATTCCGGCGGCGCCCATGCTGTCGGTTACCAGTATTGCCTTATCCACACCCTTGGCCTTCAGCCACAGCCTTATCAACTCAGGAGTTACGTGGATGCCGTCGCAGATCAACTCGGAGAAGAGTCTGTCGTCATCGAGCACGGTGCCCAGAATCCCCGGTTCACGATGTCCCAACGGCCGCATGGCGTTGTACGTGTGGGTTGCGCTGGTTGCTCCCAGTGCGACACCGGCAAGAGTCTCGGCGGCGGTGGCGTTCGAGTGTCCCATGCTCAGCTTTACGCCCTGTTTCGCTGCATGTTCAATCAGTTCCAGGGCTCCTTCGGCCTCCGGTGCAATCGTCATCAGCCGAATATGTCCCCGAGCCGCTTGCTGAAACCGGTCGAACAACGCAATCGAGGGCGGCTGAATATCCGCCGGTGGATGGACCCCTCGTTTGATATGCGAAATAAATGGTCCTTCCAGATGAATTCCGATGGGAACGGCTGCTCCGCTTACCGGCGATTCGATCGCATTCGCGATCCCTTCCAGCGACCGCAGCGTCCGCTCAATAGGTGCCGTAACCGTCGTCGCCAGGTAGCGTCCGACTCCCCGGGTAGCCAAAAAGCGGTTCACCGTTGCCATCGCTTCAGGCGTCGCCTCCATTACGTCATGGCTGGCCGCTCCGTGCATGTGAATATCCAAAAAGGTCGCGGTCAGGGTAGTGCCGTCACTGCTGCTGCCCGCAGTCTCGATAGACCGGATAAGGCCGTCCTCAATCGTGATAACGGGGTGATCGATCGTACCTTGCGGTGTGAGAAGTCGGCGGGCAGTAAGCGTTTGCGGCATCGTCCTTTAGTTTAGTGCAGCAAATGATCTTGGAAGTGAGCGACCATCTATTTCCACACATGATCGCAAATAAAGTTCGAATTCCTGCAAATTTCACATGGCTCTAACAGGTGCAGTCAGCAAACCACGATTGCCATGCAATGCACCACGATCAGACCATAAAAACACCATCTTTATCGACCATTTTCTGGAAAAACCCCTGAAAAACACCCACATCACCACAACAAAAAATCAGTGCACAGCAGGAGGTGGCGGAGGAGGAATTCCGAGATCAGTCGCTGAAGGAATCGATTGAGAATTGGCCCACTGACGCTGTGCCGACCTGACCTTATCAATGCGCTGCAGCCAGGTCTGAATCGTGAAATCGTACCGCTCCAGGTTATTTCGCAGAAAATAAGGACGATAGCTCTTCAACCAGGCAGCCTCATACAGGTCCCGGATCAGCGAATAGTTATTTCGAAGGTCCTGCAGCTTCCCATTCACCGCGTTGATATCGTTCAGGCTACGGCTAACTTCCTCCCGATCTTCCTTCTTCTTCGAGCCCTGCAAAGCAAAGGCGTTGGCGTAATCGGTCGCAATCTCATCCGCAATCTGGAACTTCAGTCCAATCAGATCCATCCGTCGCGCCCCTAACTCCAATACATCCAGCGCATCTGTCTCTCGAAGATTGGGATTCGCATTGCGCGCCTGCGCCACCAGCGTAATAGCGCGCTCCGCATGCAGCCGCAGCTCGGAGAGAATAGGCCGCAACTGCGCCGCCTGCCGTTGTCCGTCCGCAGACCACGGATCGATCCAGAACAAAAGATCAGAACCATCGACCTTCAGAGGAGATTCCTTCAGAATCTTGTGCGCTGCCATCATCTCCCGCTGAGCCTGATCGATGTCTCCGGTCATGTCTCCATGGAAATTCGCACCAAAACTGGACTGGAATTGGGGGATGGAGGCCTCACCCTGATGCCACGCGGCTTCCGCGCCAAACAGGATTCCATACCAATTGGCGTTGAACAACGCCTCTCCGTCATCGTTCCAGATCGTATTTAGCTGTCCTGTAACTCCTAGCTGCTGTCCCTGAGCTGTGAACTGCTGAATATTTTCCAGAGCATTGTTGTAGTTGGGCCAGACCCGTGACCAGTTGTTGACGCCTGGAGCGACCCAAGTTTCTATCCCGGCATTGGTAAACGGCGTGATGAAACGAGCAAAGCCTTTCGGCTGCGGGTTGTACTCCCAGGCAACGGCGATGACGGCCTTCCTGAAGTCTTCCGGTAACTGTTTCAGCAGATCGGGATCGTGCATGGCAATATCGCCCCAGAACAGCAGCTTGCGATTAAGCGGTTGCAGATCGGCCACGATCCGCTGCATAAAACCCAGATATACCGCTCCGAGTCCCTGTGCATCCACTTGTGGCTTTGTTTGGCCTTTGCCCAGTTCGTCTGTTTCGTCCGCTCCAAGATGGAGAAATGGCCCCGGGAAGATACCGGCCAATTCAGTGAACATATCGTGCGTCAGCTTCTGGGCGTCAGGCTGTGCCGGTGCTAGTACATGACCATGCGGCGTCTCGGCCATGGGCGCGTACTGCTCCCAATTCAGTAGATAGTGCAGATGACCGAACGCCTCCTGCTCCGGAATAATTGTCACGTGGTACTTCGTCGCATAGGCCACCAATTCCCGCGCCTGATCCTGGGTCAGAGTTCCCCCGGGGGGCGCCATTAGCGGATGTCCTGTGTACTGCATTGTGTGCTCAAAATAAGGCGAATAAATATTCAGTTTGTAAGCCGCAATCATCCGAATCTGTTTCTTCTGAAACTCAAACGTAGGCACTGGCCCTCGCGAGAGATCGTCGTCCAGGCCACGGTATTTCAGCGCAGGCCAGTCTCGAATCGTTGCAGTGTGCAACATCGCATTGACGCCCACCCCGGTGACGAGTTGCTTGATCGTCTGTAGCGCATAGAAGATGCCAGCATCGCTTGCTGCTGTAACTGCCAGACCCTTGCCATCGGGAATGATCGCATAGCCCTCGGCCTTCATCTCGGTTGGAAAGTCCCCGCTGTTCGATTTTTCATGGGTCGCATCCGCATAGATCGACTTTGAAACAGGTGATCCGTAGCGCGTCACGAGGATATTCACCGGCGAGGAGGTGTTCACGGTAATTCCCTGGGAGGCGAGATAGCTTTTGAAATCGTCTATCGCGAAGCCATCTTCTCTCGGGCAAGGCGCAGCGCAGTTGATTTGCACACCGCTTGCCAGGGATTGGGCCGTCGCTGGCAGAACCTCGCGCGGCACCGGGATTAACGGAAGCGACTGTGTACCGGATGCCTGAGCGAACGTAGCGATAGGGACGAGTGGTGCGAGAGTAAGCAGAAGTCTGGCAAGGCGAAAAAAATGCATGGGTATAACGGTAAATGACCTGTCTCATTCCAGGGAGCATCTGCCATGGTTACTGCATCTGGAATTCGATTGCCTGCCGGCTCCCTTTGTGGAAAAATTTGGCCAATTTATCGGGCGAGATCATATTAAACGTCAGTGAATTATTCGTCTGTTCACATGCTTTTGTTTCCATAACCGAAAGAGCAAACGGGACAAAGAGGCGGGAAGGGTTCCAGGCACCTGTCCGTCACCAGCGAACGTTTCGTTGCCTTTCAACACTAGCGAGGATCCATGACGAAGCAACTGAGAGCGGCGATAGCAGCGACTTTGGTATTCACGACCATGTCAATGCAGGCGCAGACGAGCGGAGCAACAACTCCTGCGAAGACAACGAGTAAGAGAGCTGCGAGGAAGGCGCCGGCCGAGACAGAGACCCAGCGTCAACTTCGCGAACTGCGCGAACAGATGCTAAGCCAACAGGAACAGATCAACTCTCTCAAGACAGCGTTGGCCGACAGAGATGCGAAACTGGCCACCGTTCAGCAGTCTGCGCAGGGAGCCGAGGCCTCGGCGGCAGCAGCAAATGCGAAGGCTGAGAGCATCAGTTCCAGCGTCAGCGCAAATACTGAGGCTGTCTCGACGCTCAACAGCACCGTCACTGATCTCAAGAGCACCAACGTTGGTCTCGCACAGACCCTTAGTGATACCAAGAAAGACATCAATGCGGCCATCGAGAGCCCCTTGGCAATTCACTACAAGGGAATCGCGATCACGCCTGTTGCCTTCTTCGCATTTGAAACTGTCTGGCGTTCGCGTGCGCTTGCTTCGGACGTCAATACTCCCTTCAACTCGACTCCATATAACGGAGCAGGAATGGCTCACGTCAGCGAGTTGAACTTCTCGGGCCGCCAGAGCCGGGTGGGCGCTTTGTTTGAGGGTAATCCTGGACCGTTCAAACTATCGGGCTATGTTGAAGCCGACTTCCTCTCGGCCGGGACGACATCCAACGACAACCAGAGCAACAGCTACACTCTCCGTCAGCGTCAGATCTGGGGTCAGGCTGCAATGAAGAGCGGTTTTACGGTTACCGGTGGTCAGATGTGGTCGCTCGTAACGGAAACGAAGAAATCGACCGACAACCGCACCGAGAATCTGCCGATGACCATCGACGCTCAATACCACGTTGGTTTTAGCTGGGCGCGTCAACCTGCAATCCGGTTCCAGCAGAAGTTTGGCAATGGGTTCACCGCAGCCGGCTCGCTCGAACAGGCTGAGTACATCTACTCCGCCACGAATGCTCCGACGAACTTCTTTATCGGCAATGCCGGTACAGGCGGCGGTCTCTATAGCCCTCTTGCGAACTATTCCAACAACGTCGCTCCTGACATCATCGTCAAGGGCACCTATGACGCGAAGTATGGTCACTTCGAAGTCGGCGGCGTTGCCCGCTGGTTCCGTGACCGCAACTATCCCGCGGTTACGACGACTGCCGGCGCGACCAATTCCACTACGGCTGGTGGTGGCTTCTTTGCCAACCTGCGAATGCCTGCGACGAAGTACCTTGACGTGGGCGTCCACCTAATGACCGGACCGGGTGTTGGCCGGTACGGAACCTCAACCTTGCCCGATGTTACCGTGCGTCCTGATGGAACGCTTGCAACGGTCAAGAGCCAGCAGGGCTTGATCTCGCTCGAGGGCCACCCGACTAAAAAGCTGGATATCTTCGGCTACGGCGGTGGTGAGTACGCGCAGCGCACAACTTACTTGAGCTCCACCGGAAAGCTCGTTGGTTATGCTCCTGTAACCAGCAGCAACGCTGGATGCGGTGTCGAGACTCTTCCGGGGACTCCCAGCTCTGGTCTTGGCAGCATCGGCGTAGCGGGCAACCCGCCTTATGCTCCTGGCACTCCGGCGAGCTGCCTTGGTGCTACGCGTGTGATTGCTCAAGGTACGGCCGGTTTCACGTACCGCGTCTATACCAATCCTAAGTATGGCCGTCTGCAGTATCAGTTTCAGTACAGCTATCTGACGCGTAAGGGTTGGGCTGGTGTTGGTGGTACTCCCACCGCGACCAACAACATGGTCTTCACTGGAATGCGTTACTACATTCCCTAAACTGCTCCTTTGGTTGAAAGAGGCACCCTTTGGGGTGCCTCTTTTGTTGTGGAAAAGGGTTTTGTTCGTGGTGTGATCAAATTTGATAGGCTTCATAAGCTGCCGTATTTCGTTTTTGGCTGCTCTGAAGGAGAGGGATTGATGTTGGATGAAAACAGGCTGTTTCCTGCCGACCCTGCGGCGCGTTCGGTGGCGGTGAAGTTGTATGAGACGGTGCGTGACCTGCCGATCGTCTCGCCGCATGGTCACACCGATCCGCGGTGGTTTGCAGAGAATGGAGCGTTTCTGAATCCTGCAGCGCTTTTTATTCAGCCAGATCACTACATCTTTCGCATGCTCTATTCGCAGGGAGTTCCGCTGGAGTCGCTGGGAATTCCTGAAGCCGATGGCACGGTTACGGCTGTCGATCCGCGTGAGGTCTGGCGCCTCTTTGCGAAGCATTACTACTTGTTTCGCGGGACGCCTACCCGTTTGTGGATCGATTACGCCTTCGAGAAACAGTTTGGGCTGACCGAACGGTTGAGTCCGGACAACGCCGACAAATACTACGACACCATCGCGGCGAAGCTGGCAACGCCTGAGTTCCGGCCGCGGGCGCTGTTTGAGAGCTTCCGTATTGAGGTGATTGCCACTACTGATTCGCCGCTCGACACGCTGGAGTATCACAAGGCGATTCGGGAGTCGGGCTGGAGGGGAAGAGTGATCCCGACCTTCCGTCCTGACTCTGTAATCGATGCTGAGTACATTGGTTTTCTTGAAAACATCGAGAAGCTTGGCGCGATAACGGGTGAAAACATCGGCACGTACAAGGGCTATCTGAACGCGCTGCGCAACCGTCGTGAATACTTCAAATCCCTGGGTGCTACTGCTACGGACCACGGTCATCCGTCGGCGATGACGGTGGACCTTGATCCGGCAACGGCGGAGTCGCTGTATGGGCGAATCCTTTCGGGCCGCTCGGTTCCTCAGGAGCAGGAGATCTTTCAGGCGCAGATGCTGACCGAGATGGCCGGCATGAGCGTGGAAGATGGGCTGACAATGCAGCTTCATCCAGGAAGCATTCGGAATCACAACCGTTGTTTGTACGCGAAGTTCGGCCGCGACAAGGGCGCTGATATTCCTGCATCGACCGAGTACACGCGGAACCTGCGGCCTTTGCTGAGCAAGTACGGCAACGATCCGAGGTTGACGTTTATCGTTTTCACGCTGGACGAGACATCGTACTCGCGTGAACTGGCACCGCTGGCTGGGCACTATCCTGCGCTGCGTCTGGGACCGCCGTGGTGGTTCCAGGACTCGCCCGAGGGCATGATGCGGTTCCGCGAGCAGGCTACTGAGACAGCAGGTTTCTACAACACGGTCGGATTCAATGACGACACTCGTGCCTTCCTCTCGATTCCGGCTCGGCATGATGTCGCCAGAAGGGTCGACTGTGCCTTCCTTGGGCGGCTGGTTGCGGAGCATCGGTTGGATGAGGACGAGGCGTTTGAAGTCGCTCTCGATCTGACGGTGAACCTGGTGAAAAAGGCTTACAAGCTATAAGGCGGCATTACGGCAGATCGTGAATGAATCGGTGGGGTCCCCCCCCAGGGGTTACTGCCATGGATAAGTGTATTGTAATCAGCTACTTACTTGTATATGATCCTCGCAAATTCGTCATTCTAAATGAGTTATCGGTAAATTCGTGCATCTAAAAGAGTTACGGCCTTTAATGGGCAAAGCTCCGGTTTTAGTCCGGAGCTTTTTTTCCATCTAATTCAATTGTAGAGGATTGGAGAAAACTCCTTTGCAATCTCGATGTGCTTTGTTTTGATGTGGTTAGCATGTTTTTGGATTTGACAAAGTGTTTTGCTGAGTAAAAACGAAATATCATTGTTCAAATTATTGATGTAGCTTGGGTTACGGGGACAAAGCCACAGTTATTTTTGCGAATAAGGCTGCGACTTTTGTGGTGGTGCTGCGGTCTCTTTCTGGTACGCAGCAGCCAGGGTGCCCTTGCTCTTTGCGATCGGCAAAAGCGTGGGATAGAACTGGACAAACGTGGTGTCGACTGCTCCATGTTCGCTGTGACAGGTGTAGCAGCTGGCGGATGTTGGCGTCATCTTTGCGGTCTTGCCGTCGTCGAAGCCAAAGAATGCCCAGTTGCCTGGAAAACGCGCACTGTCCTTTATGTGCACCTCAAGCCCCATGATGCCGGTGCCCTGATAGTTGCCTCTCTGGTTGATGGAGCCTTTGCCCTGAGCGCCGCGAACTTCAAGCACGAACATCGTCTGGTCGGGCCATGTTCCAGTCTCTACGAAAGCTTTGTACGCCTCGGGATTTACAAAGACATTGTCGAACATGTGGTGGTCGCCTGCCTGTGCCGCGGGGCTGTAGCTCATGTCGAACCCTGTGGTGAGGTAGACCCACTCCCGATAGTGCTCGGGTAATTTCAATTGGCCGTCACTTGTAAACTCCGGCGCGGAGTTTGGCGGCGCAGCAAATTCGCGGAGGGCGATTGGGGATACCAGAGTTGCGACGCTGAGCAGTATGAAAATCATTTTTCCGATCATGGTGGAAAGTATTGCGCCGCACTCTTCGGATGGCCATACCGCCGGCTGCATCGGGGAGGCAATTCGCTGCATTGTTGATCGTTTGAAAGGAGTCGTAGAATACGATTCTCCCTATGGATGCAGCCCGTAAACGTTCTGAGGCGTCGCAATGGTTCTGGATCGCAGCGATCTGGTCTGTGTTCGGGTTGTTCGACGCTACTCAGACTGTCTTCATGATGCATGCGGAAGGGATGCACCATGCATGGACCAAACTGTTTCTAACGTCGTTTTTTGCATGGTTGCCGTGGGCCCTGGCAACGCCGCTGGTGCTGAGCATGGGTCGCCGTTATTCCCGTGAGCAATGGCGGCGGTTTTCGGTGTGGGGCAGGCACTTTGCTGTCTGCATTGCAATCGGCATTATCTACACGACCTGGACCGCTGCGATGGAAGTGTGGCTCAATCCATGGGCCAAGGCTCCAGGCCCTGAGCCGTTTCTTCCTCTTTGGTTACATAAGTTCTTTGACGGACTTTTCTTTTATGTGATCCTTTACGGCATTCTTCTGCTGGTCGGCTACATACTCGACTCGCGGGAGCGATTGGCAGTTCAACAGACCGAAACCGCACGTCTCAGCGAGCAACTCATGAAGGCACAGTTGAGTGCTCTCCGACGGCAGATTGAACCGCACTTTCTGTTCAATACACTCAACGCCATTGCTGGCCTGGTGCGCGAGAAAAGGAATGATTCGGCCGTAACCATGATCGTAGGGCTGAGCGACTTTATGCGCCGGGTGCTCGAAGATTCGAATCGACAACAAGTGCCGCTGGGAGAGGAGTTGGAGTTTACGCAGAAGTATCTGGACATTCAGAAGGTGCGATTTGTCGAGCGTCTTGAATGCAGTGTGAATGTTCCTGGGGAGCTTCTTCTCGCGCAGGTTCCCACACTGATTTTGCAGCCTATCGTTGAAAACGCGATCAAACATGGAATTGCAAAACGTGCTCGTGGTGGCGCGATTCGCATTGCCGCGGCTCGCACGAACGGCATGCTGACGCTCAGCGTTTACAACGACGGTCCTGGCCTGCCTGTTAGCTGGGAGAAAGAACGTCTCGGGATTGGGATCTCGAATATGCGAACTCGCTTGCAAAGCCTGTATGGAGATGCATTCGATTTGAACATGCGAAATCAGAGCCCGGACGGAGTGGAAGTGTCGGTTACCTTACCCTTCAAGGAGTAATTCGTGTTGGCAGAAGAACGGCCCACAAAGATACGCACGGTGATTGTGGACGACGAACCACTGGCGCGGAGCAACCTTGCGGTGTTGTTGCGGCTTGATCCTGAGATTGAGATTGTCAGCGAATGCGGGTCTGGCCTGGATGCGCCTGGAGTGATTCGGAGTGCGAAGCCGGATCTGGTGTTCCTCGATATTCAGATGCCAGAGTGTGACGGGTTCGACGTGCTCGAACTGCTGGGCAACGATGCGCCTGCCGCCTTTGTATTTGTGACAGCCTACGATCAGTATGCGCTGCGGGCCTTTGAAGCTGGTGCGCTCGACTACCTTCTGAAGCCGTTTGATAATGCTCGATTCGACCGGGCTCTTGATCGCGCCAAGCAGAGGATCGTGCGTGGGAAAGATTCTCCGAGAAAACTGGAGCGCCTGGTGATCAAGAGCGCGGGGCAGGTATCGTTTGTGAGAATCTCTGAGATCGATTGGATTGAGGCTGCTGATTACTACGCGTGTTTGCATGTTGGACCGAGGACCCACATGCTGCGTCGTAGCATATCGGAACTCGAGCAGGATTTGGATCCGAATACTTTTTGCCGGGTCCACCGATCGAGCATCGTAAACCTCGATCGCGTTCAAGGTTTGAAGCTGAATGAAGACGGCGAGTATGAGGTATTGCTCGAAAACGGAACCAAGCTTAGATTGAGCCGGAGCCATCGCAGGCAACTGCAGTCTCGGCTGGGTGTCCGCGATTCGCGCTGCTCCTGATAGCTGCTATTTGCCGTAGCTATGATGTGTTTCGTTCAATGGCCGTCGTAAGATGGACAGCTATGGGTTTATTTTTTGCTGCTGGAAGTCCGTCTACTGAGATGTCAGTCGAGGGCACTTCGTGGCATAGAACCAAAAACGGTTAACAACTCGGGAGAATTGACATTGGGTTACAGGGGTCTTGCAATAGCAGCGCTCATGTTGTTCCTTTTCCCTTTTGGAGTGGCCCAGACTCAGGTTGCGACCCCGCCACCGCTTGGAAGATTAGTCGATGTAGGCGGTTATCGTGTGCATCTTTATTGCGTTGGAGCGGGAACTCCGACAGTGGTGATAACTGGTGCTGGATACTCGTTTGACTGGGGGCTGGTTCAACCTGAGGTCGCGAAGTTCACTCGGGTTTGCGCCTACGATCATTCAGGAGTTGCGTGGAGTGACGCCGGGCCAACAGACACTTGCTCGCTACGCGTAGGGGAAATACATGCTGCGCTTAGAAACGCTAAGGTCGACGGTCCTTATGTGCTGGTTGGACATTCGCTTGGTGCGCTCGTTTCGCGGTTATACGCGAGCAAATATTCTGACGAAATTACGGGGATGGTGATAGTCGATCATGCGAGCACCTTCACTATTCTCCCATGGACTCGGCCGACATTGCTTGGCGGTAAGGATGGCAACCGTTACGGTATCCAGTCACCGGCTCCGGTCCCGCCGGTGAATCCAATTGTGGACGTTCCATCTGAGAGCACGAATAACGATTTTCAAAAGCTTCCTGCAAACGACTACCAGCTTCACCTATGGGGAGATTCGTTGCCAGGACATGCAGCGACGATGGCGAGGAATGGAGCGATGGTCCCTGAGTGTGTTGCGGATATAGAAGCCGCAACGCGCAATCAGACTCATCCGCTTGGCGATAAACCTCTGATCGTTCTTTCTACTGGAGCGGGGCTATCGTATGCAGCACTCTCATCGAATGGAAAGCAGGTGGTCGTGTCGGACAGTAGTCACTACATCATGGTAGATCGTCCTGATGTCGTGATCGGTGCGATTCGAGAGGTGGTTGAAGCTGCACGAGGGCACAGCGGACTTAAGTAACGGAGTCAGCGACGTTTGTTTGACGCTGCTATTGTGAAGGGGCTTCAGCCAACGCGGCATTCTTAATTTTGCCGTCGTAAGATGGACTGCTATGAGCTTATTTTTTGCTGCTGGAAGTCCGTCTACTGAGATGTCTGCCGGGGAGATCAAGGCAGGTTTGTATGTTGCGCTGGATAAGCTGGGTGCGCGGACGAAGGTGTTGGCTGTTCCTCCGGACTTTACGCGGATGCACTCACAGAGTGGTGTGCTGACGGAGATGGCGTGGCAGTATTACGGCGATCGGCTGGTAGATGTGTTGCCTGCGCTGGGCACGCATAAGGCGATGACGGATGCTGAGATTGCGACGATGTATGGGACTACTCCGCGAGGGTTGTTTCGGGTGCATGACTGGCGGAACGATGTTGTGACGCTAGGGGAAGTGCCGGGGGAGTTTTTGTATGAGGTGAGTGAAGGTAAGGTGGATTACTGCTGGCCGGCGCAGGTGAACAAGCTGCTGCGGGATGGTGGGCACGATCTGATTCTTTCGATTGGGCAGGTGGTTCCGCATGAAGTTGTGGGGATGGCGAACTACAACAAGAACATCTTTGTGGGGACGGGTGGGTCGATTGGGATTCATCGCAGCCATTTTCTGGGTGCGGTGTATGGCATGGAGCGCATGATGGGGCGCGCCGATACTCCTGTGCGGCGGGTGCTGAATTATGCGAGCGACCACTTTGCGACGGGGTTGCCGATTGTTTATGTGCAGACGGTGGTGGGGAAGAATGATGCTGGGAAGCTGGTGGTTCGCGGGTTGTACATCGGCGACGATGTGGAGTGCTTTGAGCTGGCGGCGGCGCTGAGTTTGAAGGTGAACTTCAGGATGCTGGATCGGGAGATTAAGAAGGCTGTGGTGTTTCTTGATCCGCATGAGTTCAAGAGCACGTGGCTGGGGAATAAGAGTGTGTATCGGACGCGGATGGCGCTGGCTGATCATGCGGAGTTGATTGTGCTGGCTCCGGGGGTGCATGAGTTTGGGGAAGACTCGGCGATTGATGCGTTGATACGGCGGTATGGGTATTGCGGGACTCCACGGACGCTGGAGTTGGTGAAGGAGGATCCGGCGCTGGCGGCGAATTTGAGTGCGGCGGCGCATTTGATTCATGGGTCGAGCGAAGGGCGGTTCACGATTCGGTATTGCCCGGGGCATTTGACTCGGGAGGAGATTGAGAGTGTTCACTTTGAGTATGGGGACCTGGCGGAGATGACGGCGAAATATGATCCGGCGAAGCTGCAGGATGGGTGGAATGTGGTGGATGGGGAGGAGATTTTTTATATCTCGAATCCGGGGTTGGGGCTTTGGGCTTTTGAGGGACGGTTTAAGGATTAGTTGGTTCGTTTGTTTAACGGACCAAAACAGATAACTGCAAATGCAACAGCAGATCCCTACGCGATGACAAACAAGAAAGGCAAGTGCAACTGCAAACCCGACCGCAGAGTGACGGTTTTGGGTTGTTAGCGGACGGATGGGGCTGGAACCAGGGCTGAGGTGCGCAGGATTCTTTGCTGGGCGAAGGCGTTGTTCGTGTCGAGTGGGCGCTGAATATCGGTGGATGGGGTGGGGAGGAGCTCGACGGCTAACATGCTGAGAGGGGAGTTTAGCGGGAGGCCAAGGGTGGTGAGCATTGTTGAGATGCCGGTGCGCTCGGCGGGGTCGGCGTTGGTGGGGTCGTCGTTTTCGGTGAAGATGGCGATGCCGTAGAGGTCGCGGCCGAGGGATGGGATGACATGGGTGGGTGGCGCTTGTGTGAGGAGCCTGGCGGCGCGGACGAGGAGGAGTACGTTGCGATGGGAGGCTCCGTCGGCTTGGGTGACCTGGGCGTAGAGGAGCATCCACATCTGGTTTCGGACGTAGACCTCTTTGCGAATGGGTGCGCCATTTCTTACGGGAGTGGCGAAGGGGGCGGTGCCTATGGTTTGAATGGCATTGCGGAAGACGGTGCATTTGAGTTGGGGTGCGGGGTGCTGGACGCCGGTCATACGGAGGGGGCGGCCGAAGCGGGCCTGGGCGGTGGACCAGTCGGCGAGGCCGGAGCCGGTGTGGCCTACTCGGAGCTCGTAGGTCCAGAAGCCGAAGCACTCGGGGTCGTCGGCGGTGATTCCGGGAGGTAGGGGCAGAAGGAAGCGGAGGGGGTTGGCGGCGGTTTCGGCGATGAGCGGGGTCATGGCGTCGAGGCCGGATTGGTCGGCGGTTGCGCCGGGGGTGATGATGCGGATGGGCTCGGGGTCGAGCGAGATGGGTGGGTCGGGTGGCTCAGTGGTGACGGCGTTGGCTGAGAAGGCTCCGTTGGTGAGGAGAGGGTCGGGTGCGTACTGGAGGACGCGGGCGAAGTAGATGTCTGCGGGGTCTTGAGGAGGGGTTTCGAATTCGAGCCAGAGCATCTTGGAGCGCGGAGCGGTAGAGGAGTAGTCGCTGGAGGGTTGGTAAGGCGAGAGGGCGATTCCGGCGGAGGCGATGCGTGGCGTTTGGGCGGGTGGCGCGGCTTTGGGAAGGGAGAGGGTGCAGGTGAGGGGAGCGTCGGCGAGGGTGAGGCCGGGTTTGAGAGTTGGTGTGATGGTCCAGGAGGGATTGAGGGCTTGAGGGAACGGAGATGGTGAGTTGGGTTGCGGGTTGGGGTCTATGGCGTCGAGGAAGATGAGGAGGGTGGAGTCGTGGGTGGCTACGGGGTCGGCGCCGATGGAGGGGATGACAGTGCGCGGGATTTGAAGGACGCCGGAGGGGTTGCCGTCGCGGGTGATGGTGAGGCCGGAGGGGGCGAGGCCGTCCCATGTCCAGTCGCGATTGAGGCTTAGAGTGAGGGCGGTGAGCCAGTGGCCGAAGAGCTCGGATTGGGTGTTGAGGGTGAGGGACGCGCCGTCTCCGGAGATTGAGGTGCGCAGGGCGCCGGAGGCTCCGAAGACGACTCGTTGACCGGGGAGACCGGAAAGAGTGAGGCCGTTGACTTGCAGTCCGAGAGCTGAGGCGAGTCGTTGCGCGGCTTCCAGTGCAGGCTGCAGGAGGATTGCTTTGCACTGATCGACGGGGAGCTGGGAGGGGTCGAAGAGATTTTGTTCGGTGCCTGCGTCGCTGCGGGTGTCGAGGTGAGATTCGATGCCTAGTTGGACGGAGGGGTCGCCGAAGTAATTTGCAACTGCGTTGTTTGCAATTGCGATGAGGCGAATGCGGACGTCGCGGGCGCGGGGGATGGGAATGGCCTGCGGATTGGATGAGGCGGGAGCGGTGAGGTCGGCTATGTCGGCTACGTCCTGATAGTCGAGGGAGATGGTGACGGCGTCGATGGGGTCTGGGGGATAGGCTGGCACGGGGTCGCGGAAGGCGGGGAATGGGGCGTCGACGGAGTAGATGATGCGGTAGTTGTCGTCGAGGGAGGTGGGGTTGGCGGTGTCATTGGTGAGGGTTCTGGCTTCGACGATGATGCGGAGGGTGTCTACGTCGGGGTCGTTGGCTCCGAGGGTTTGATTGGCGGCTTTGGCTGCGGCTACAGTGGCGGCGAGAGAGACGGCTACGGAGTCGTCGACGCCTGCGAAGAGAAATTGGGGGAAGCCCATGATGGGGCGCCAGACCTGAATTTGAGTGAGGGTGGCGGGGTTGGTTGGGTCTGCGGTGGTGCTGGTGCGGACGCGGGTGGGCTTGATCCAGCGTCGGAAGGTGGTGTCGGCTATGGCTGCGCGGGAGGGGTTGAGTGGGGATTTAGCGATAGGAGGGCCGCCGCAGGTGATGTCGGCGAGGCGTCCGCGGAGTTGGTACTCGTGGCCGTAGCGGAGGAGATTTGGAGGGACGAGCGAGGTGAGCATCGTCGATGCTGGAGGGTTGGTGTTGCCGGAGAAGGCGTAGTCGATGGGGTCCTGCGCGACGAGGGATTTGCCTCGCCACTGGGCGAAGTAGCGGGGGAGCCAGGCTTCGGTGTCGCCGCCGAGGGCTCGGATGGATGCAGGCTGGAGGGGCTGCTCGATGTTTACGGGGCCGTCGACGGAGGGGTCGAATTTGATGACGGATTGACCGGCGCAGAGGCAGGTCCAGTTGGTGTTGAGGGTTACATCGCGGACGTCGATGCGATAGCCGAGGACGCCGAGGGGAAGGCCATCGGGGGTTGCGGCTCTGGCAGCGTCCAGTTGGCGGTTGTGCCAGATGGTGACCTGTTCGTCATCCCAGCCGATCTGAATGCCTGCGTCGGTTGCGGGGGTGAGGGTGTTGTCGACTCCGGTGGCGGCGTCTACCGATGTGGGTTGGTTGGTGTGGACGATCTTGGCGAAGCCGTCGTCGAACTCCTGCGATTCGGTGGTTGCGTCGTCAAAGATGGAGGCGTTGTTTGCGGCGGTCCCGAGAGGGAAGAGGACGGGGGCGAAGAGGGTTCGCTCCTTTGTGAGAGGAGAGATGCGAGCGGCAAAGACGCGGAGGAGATCGGGAGTGCCTGGCAGATCGAGAGCGAAGGGATTGGTTGCGGGGACGAAGCGGACGTAGAGCCAACCGCCGTTGACGAGGGCTTTGGGGTCGGGGGTGATGGTGAGAGTGGGGTAGAGAAGGCCTAATGCGGTGGCGATTTTTGGCTGTCGCAGGGCGAAGGAGATGATGCCGCCCCAGGAGATGTCGCGTGTGGGCGGAGGAGTGTTGACGCCGGGGTCTTTTGCGCGGATGGCGCAGCCGTACTCTTCGCCGATCGCGAAGTAGGGACTGCCGGAGTTGCCTGAGCCTGAGGTTTGGAGGTAGGTGTCCGGCAAAACTTTGCGGATGATGACGTTTGTGAGAGAAGACGGAGGTATGACTTTTGGGCCGTAGGTGGTTTGTAGTTTGGTGAAGAGCGTGGCGGCGGATGCGGGTGCGGGTGTGGTGAGCGTGAAGTTTTTGGCTGTCGGGTCGTTATCGGCGGGTGGGTTTTCGAGGCTGGGGATGAAGATGGCTTCGAGGGCGAAGGTTGTTCCGGCGAAGATGGGGCCGTTGGTGGAGAGCTTCGCGGTGGGGTCGGAGGCGGGGAGGAGCAACAGATTGAGGGTGAGCTGGGTTCCATCCCAGTACTGCGGAAGCGTCATGATGCTGAGAGCGAGATCGGACAGAGCCATGGTTCAGTTCCTCAATATCCTCAGATCGGGAGCACGGAGGTGACGTCTGGCACATCGACGGTTTCGGAGAATTGCCAGTAGCCGTCGAAGTCGACGTGGACGAGCCAGCAGACGGTGAGATGAATACCGACGCCGCATGCGGCTGTGAAGGTGATTTGTTTGGGCGGAAGGACGCCGGGAGGTTCCGGGGTTACTCCAACGCCTGCTGTGAGTGAGAGGGAGGCGCTTGCGAGGCCATCGAGGACGTCAACGCTTGCTTGTGCGGTGAGGAGCAGAAGGAGCGAGACGTTGGTGCCAACGATAGAGACTTGAAGCTGGATGAGGACTGCGGCGGCTCCCTCGGCAATGCCTACGTCGATGGAGAGAGCGGCACCGATGCCGCCTTGTATGAGAACGGCCAGGTCGCCGTCTTTGACTCCGACCTGAACGACTACGGAGCCAGTGAGGGGCGAGACGAGCCATTGGCAGGGCTTGTCGGGACTGCCGATGCCGCAGGTGAACTCGATGGATTGGGGGGCGAGTTGGAGCGTGGCGCCGATGTCGAGGGCGATGTTTTCGAGGAAGCCTACGCCGAGCGGGAGACGGGGTAGGGCGAAGACGTTGCGGATGGTGAGCTTGCCGTCGGAGAAGCTGACGTCGATTTGGGCGGCCTGGCCTCCGGGGAGGAATTGATCGAGAAACTGGAGGTTTGAGAAGAGCGACTCGATTGGATTGAGGATGCTGCCATAGACGATCTTCATCTCGGAGAACGCGGGAGCAGAATTGGAGGCCGCGGAGAGGTGGCCGCATATCTTGAGCAGGGGATCGCCGGCTGCTCCAAGAGGCGTGACGACGGGGAAGGAGATGCGGCCGAGATCGATCTTCCAGGAGCCGGGCGAGATGGTGACGGTGGGTGAGGGGACGACGCCGTTTTCGTCGTGGTAGTCGAGGAGGATCTGGACGGCGCCGAAGTCGATGATGGTTCGCGCACCATTGCCGGAGCCGGGTGGGATCGCGCTCATGTCGATGGTGGCGGTGAGGCTGAGGCCGTCGGGCGAGGGCTGCAGGTTTGGGACGGGCAGGGTGAAGGGAAGTGCGGCGGCGAGATTGGGGAAGATACCGGGGGCGTTGAAGAGTGCGCCTACGTCGGCTAGCGAGGGTGTGTTGGCTAGATTGAAGCCGGGATCGAGATCGGCGGGGTTTGCCTTCGGCGTCATCTGGGGGCGCGCGAAGAAAACTTTCTGCGTGCCGGTGGATTGGAGGAAGCCGTATTCGTTGGAGGGGCCGGCGAGGTTGAGGATGTCGGTAGGGTCGGCGAGGTGCCAGATGGGGTCGGATGAGGGTCGGATGAGAGGGACGGGGGTGTTGGGATCGAGTATTTGCGGGGGTTGAGTGCCGCCTGCGGGACGCTTTGCGAGGCTCCATGCGCCGTCGGACGGGAGGACTGGGCTGCCGTTCAAGCTGGCGACTACGATTCCGTTTGCGCCGCTGAGGAAGGCCGTGGCGCTGACCATGGAGGCGCGCATTGTGGTGCCGGTTTTGTCGGCGGTGACAATGCCTGCGACGGGACCGGAGGCGGTGTACTGCGCGAGGAGAGATGCTAGTTGCTGGGGTGTGGGCGCGCCGCCGAAGGTTTCGACGATGTAGCCGGTCATGTCCTGGGTTGCGAGGCGGTCGCTACCGGCGGTGCCGCTGGTGACGGTCAGGCCGTTGATGCTGGCAGTGTCGTTGGTGGTGGTGAGGATGACGTCGGCGTCGAAGATGACGGGCTGCCATGTGAGGAGGTCGGTGATGAACGGGCCCTGGTCGCGGATGCGGGTGACGTTGGCGATGAGGGAGATTGGGCCGGGGTGGACCTGGAAGCCGGGGATGTCGAAGGCTCCGTTGGAGGCGGCCTGCCATCCGGTGTCGTGACGGAGGAGGTCGCCGGTGGAGAGGCGGTCGATGGTGACGGTTCGGACTACGCGGATGTGCCAGGGGTAGATGAAGCTTTGAACTTCGATGACCTCGTGGGCGGTGCGGCCGACCATGGTTTGGAACTTGACCTGGATGATGGCGGAGTCGACTGGTATGACCTTGCGCCAGTCGCTGAAGACGCTGGCGCCGTAGCCGCTGAAGTCGTAGCGGAGCAGGGGCAGGAGATTTTGGAATTGGGTGTTGTAGAAGCCGGCTGCGGCGGCACCGATGACGTTGGCTCCGTACGGAACTGTATTGAAGGAGCTGCCGCGCATGCCGGGGTCGGTGCCGACAATTGAAAACTGTGGACCGATGGAGATTTGGACGCCGCTGGTGAGGCCGTTGGGGAATTGCGGTTGGAGGCGATGGACGTTAGCGTTAGCGATCTCGTGGTTTGCGATGAGACCGAAGGGGAGGGTGAAGTTGGCGCGAAAGTCGTCGCCTGCGGCGATGCGCTCGAAGAAGGTGTCGAGCATGAGCGTTGGTGCTACGGGGACGAGCTGAACGCTGGCTGGCATGGCGAGGGTGGGGATTGAGCCCTCGTCCGTTGCGGCGATAGTTCCGATTGTGCCGTCGCCGCTGCCGTCGGCGTACATGGGCTCCCATGAGATTTCAGGAACGGCGAAGAGGTCGAGTCCGGAGAGCGGGTGTTGCAGGCTCATGCCGGAGACCTGGAGAGTCACAGTGCGATTGGGGCCGCTACCGAAGACCTGGATGCCGAGGAGGTCGGCTGCGGTGGAGACATCGAGCAGGGAGGACCACTGGGTGCCTGTAGTTGTCGGGATCGGGGTTAGTACCGGAGATGAGAATGAGAGGATAGGCGATTTGGGATCTTGCCACTTGATTTGTGCCGTCAAAGTACCGTTGGTGAGGGGGATCTGGCCAGTGATAGGGGCGGCGTAGGGGTCGGGGAGCATTGGCCGGTAGGAGTTGAGGGTGTAGGCGAGTTCGAGCTGGCCGGTGTCGATGTTGTTGGAGTTGTCGGGGGCCGGGGTTCCTGCGACGACGAGGGTTTGGACGGGCGCTGTCCACAACATGGTGTTTTCGAGCGCCATGGGGATGTTGAGCTGAGATGGTGGAGGCGTTGTTGCGGAGAGCACGATGCCGAGGGTGTTGTTGGCCCCTTGTGAAAGGTAGATGAGGTTGCCGGTGGTCCAATGAAAAGACTGGCGGAGGCCGTCGGCGCGGAGGGGTCGGTCGAGTGTGGCGACGGCGCGGGTGAGGGTGAGGATGATGCCTTCGAGGCCTGCGAGGGCTACGTAGGTGACGGTCATCTGGCCGGGAGAGCTTAGCGAAACGGAGGAGCGGTAGCCGGAGGATTCGGCCCATAGCTGGTAGGTCTCGTTGAGGGGAGCGGCGTCATATTGGAAGGACCAGAGGAGCTCGCTGCTGGTGACGTAGAGCTCTGCCGATGGGAAGTTTATTGGGCCTGGGCCGTTTGTCCACTGGGCGGTGATGCCGTTGTCGAAGTGAAGGGCTATGCCGCCGGAGCTGCTGACGGTGCCGAGCTGAGCTACCGGCTGGGTCGAGGTGATTAGGTTCCACGATCCTGCTGTGAGAGCAGCGGGCGTTAGCTGGAGCAAGGTGGATTGGACTTGTGCGGGAGTGAAGTTAGTGATGGAAGGTGTTGCGGGGATTTCGAGTTGCTTGAGGCTGCTGTTGTAGGTGGGTTTGCCGCCGGAGTAGGTTAGACCGATTTGGGTTCCGTAGGCGGTGAGGCTGAAGGAGTCGAGTGACTCGATTGTTGCTCCGGTGGGGGCGAATTGGATTTTGACTTTGGTTGGGAGGATGGGAGCGGTTGTAGTGGCGTCGGCTCCGGCGCCGGTTTGCGGAGTGGGGATTGGGATGGGCTGGATGGTGGCGGTGAGGGTGAGGATGGCGTTGGTTGCGACGTGAATGACACCGCTGACTACGGTTGCTGCACCCTGGAGTGTAAGGACGCCGCCGGTTGCGAGGAAGCCTGCCCATGCGCCAGTAGGTGCTCCCGCCCCGAACTGTTGAGCGTAGAGCCAGACGGAACCCTTGGCGAGTGGGATACCAGTGGGTGGGATGGTCGTCGATTCGAGGAGGAAGATGCCGATTGGAATGGGTGGGCGAGGCAGGCCGATGGGAGGTCGGGGCAACTCGCGTACGATTTCGATGGCTTGAGGGGCCAGAGGAATGTGGGGTAATTGGATTTTTGTCTTTTCGAGGAGGCCGGCTGCGCTGAGGAACCTGGTGGCAGAGGCTAGTTGGTCGGCAGTGAGGTTGAGCCGCTGAGGGTCCGCACCGGCAAGCAGTTGAACGGCGTCCTGGAGGGTCTTCTGGTCCATTCCATTTCTCCTCGGGGCCCAGTTCGCAAGGGGGAAACGACTTCAGAACAGAGGGAATAAAGCATCCGCTCAATGAAAAAGATTGAAGGGGCCGAAGAGATGAAAGGCTCAGCGATTAGTAGAAAAGAACCATAGCATTGCGTTGAAAACTGCGCAATGTCTGGTAGGCCGGAAATGCGAATTGTGGGATATGCTGGGACGAGCTGCAGTGGTTAGACCAATTTTTGGTGAAGAGGATTTGGAGATGAGTGAGGGATTGAGACTGCCGAAGTTTTCGGTGGGAGTGGGTGACCGGTTCGCGCATCAGGCGAAGGCTCAGCTTGCGGCTTGTGTGATGGCTGCAGAAGCGGGTGTGGAGGTGGTGCCGGTGTGGAATAAGTCCAATCGCGAGCACATGATTATCGGTTCGGAGCCGGGCCAGACGCGAAAGTCTGCGGATGCGGCGGTGAAGGGGCTGGGGTGGACGAAGCCGTATTTTCTCGATGCGGACCACATCAACCTGAAGACTGTGGAGCGGTTTCTGGAGCCGTGCGACTTTTTTACGCTGGATGTCGCCGACATGATTGGTAAACCAGCGGACGCGAAAGATGTGGCGGCTTTTGTGGCTAGGCATCCAGAGCTGGTGGGGACAGTGACGATTCCGCATATTGCCGAACCGTTCAAGACGGATGCGGCGTTTGTGACGGGAGTGGCGAATAAGTTCCTGGCTGCGGTGCAGGATGCGGGCCGGATCTATCGGTATCTAGTGGAGAAGAAGGGTGAGGGGCGATTTGTGCCGGAGGTGTCGATGGATGAGACGGACTCGCCGCAGACGCCGGTGGAGTTGCTGATTATCTTAGCGGCGATTGCTGATGAGAAGATTCCGATCCAGACGATAGCGCCAAAGTTTACGGGACGGTTCAACAAAGGTGTGGACTATGTGGGCGATGTGGCCCAGTTCACGAAGGAGTTCAATGAGGATTTGGCGGCGATTGCGTTTGCGGTGAAGACGTATGGGCTGCCTGGGAATCTGAAGCTGAGTGTGCATTCGGGATCGGATAAGTTTTCGATCTACAAGGCGATTCATGATGCAGTGAAGCGGTTTGATGCCGGCGTGCATTTGAAGACGGCGGGTACGACTTGGCTTGAGGAGTTGATTGGGTTGGCCGAGGCTGGCGGGACGGGCCTTGAGATTGCGAAGGAAGTCTATGCGGAGGCATATGCGCATGCGGAGGAGTTGTGCGCTCCCTATGCGACTGTAATCGATATCGACAATGCGAAGCTTCCGAAGCCTGAAGTGGTGAATGGGTGGACGAGTGAACAGTTTACGTCTGCGCTACGGCACGAGCAGAACAACAAAGCGTATAACCAGAGCTTTCGGCAGCTGCTGCATGTGGGTTTCAAGGTTGCGGCTAAGATGGGGGACAGGTATTTGAAGGCTCTGGAGGCGAATGAAGAAGTGGTGGCGCGGAATGTGACTGCGAATCTGTTCCATCGCCATATCAAGCCGGTTTTTCTGGGGTTGTAAAGGAAAGGTCTCTTCGAATGATTGTGGTTTTGATGGGGGTCACCGGGTCGGGAAAGACGACGATCGGAACCCTGCTGGCTGAACGTATTGGTGCGGTATTTGCAGATGCGGACGACTATCATCCTGTAGCGAATAAGCAGAAGATGGCGGCGGGGCATGCGTTGACCGATGAGGACAGGCAGCCCTGGCTGGAGACACTGAATCGGCTGATGAGGGAATGGTTCGACGAGGGAAAGAGCGGCGTGCTGGCGTGCTCGGCGTTGAAGTCGAAGTATCGGGCTACGCTGGCGGCGGGAATGCCGAAGGGCGCGGTGTCGTTTGTATGGCTGGACGCTCCGCGAGAGTTACTGGCAGAGCGGCTGGCCGAACGCCATCACGAGTTCATGAATCCGAAGCTGCTGGAATCTCAGCTGAAGACGTTGGAGCCGCCGAAGAATGCTTTGCGTATAGTGAATGATCGTGAGCCAGAGGAGGTTGTGAACCAGATTGTGGAGCACATCTCGTCCGTGCATAAGAACTTGAAATAGAAAAGAAGAGAGGAATTTGATGGGGCATCCGTTGTTTGATTTGACAGGGAAGACCGCAGTTGTCGTGGGCGGGACGTCGGGTATTGGGTTGGCAATGGCGATTGGGTTGGCTGAGGCAGGCGCCGATGTTGTGGCGAGTTCGCGGCGGGCCGAGCAGGTGGATGAAGCCGCTAAGGCGATTGAAGCGAAGGGTCGCAGGGCGCTAAGACTGACTTCGGATGTGGGGGATAGGGCTTCGCTCGAAGCATTGCTGGAAGGCACGCTGAAGGAGTTTGGCAAGGTCGATATTCTGATCAACTCGGCAGGGAAGATCAAACGCGAGCCGACGCTGACGGTACCGGAAGAGACCTGGGACGACATTATGGACACGAACGTGACCGGGACGCTGCGGGCTTGCCAGATATTCGGCAGACATATGCTGGAGCGTGGCTACGGACGGATCGTCAATATCGCCTCGCTGAATACGTTTGTGAGTTTGAAAGAAGTTACTGCGTATGCGGCGAGTAAAGCGGCGGTGGGTTCGCTGACGAGATCGTTGGCCGTGGAGTGGAGTTCGCTGGGAGTGACAGTGAATGCGATCGCTCCAGGGGTGTTTCGGACGGCGCTGAATCAGAAACTGTTGGATGAGAGCGACCGCGGCAAGGAGTTGCTGATGCGGACTCCGATGGGGCGGTTCGGTAAGACAGAGGAGTTGGTCGGATCGGCGATCTTTTTGTCGAGCGACGCCTCGGCGTTTATCACCGGAGAGATACTGGTGGTGGATGGTGGGTTTCTGGCGAGTGGAGTCAATCAGTGAAGCAATGCAAAACGGATGTTGCGAAAGGGGCAGGCTTCGGCGCTGCTCCTTTTCGTTGCTTAACTGCTTTAGTTTTTAGCCGACGCCATCAAAGATGGCTGTTCCTCATGCGACACAGCATGAGTCCCCATGGGAAGGACTGAGTAGCCGGGTGCTATCCCTTGGCTGGGTCTCTCAATAGAGTGGTTGGTGGATCAATGATCGTCGAATCGGTGTGGGTGTGCTTTTCAGAAGGCGCAAAGAGCAGAGCCCATACTACCGTCCCAAGTTCCCAGATAATCCTAGGGAAGGTCCACCAGGCTGCAACCTTCGGATAAGCAGGGTTTGTGTTCTTTTCTGGTGCGCTTTCTGTGCGCAAGAGTATCTTGGACGTCATTTCTCTCCCGACATCTTGATGTAAGGTTGTCCGACCTAACATCATCGGGGGCCCAAATACACGCGTGTTGGGATATTTTATCGATCCTGCATTCGTTAAGAAACAGAAATCGGTGAATGTCGTTTAAAAGGCTGCCTTCAAAGAGACGCTATCAGCAGCGGTATAAAGGACTTAAACAAAAAAACCCACACTAAGGTGGGGTTTCTCGGGGGTTCAATCTCCCTAATGGTTGCGGGGGTAGGATTTGAACCTGCGACCTTTGGGTTATGAGCGGCCGGGCGCTCGCGTATCTTGCAGATTTTGCAGGACAGATGGCTACCCGGAAGTACGGAAAAGTACCCCTCGGACACTCTTTTGGGAGCCAGTTGGGAGTGAATTTCAATCGTTGGGAAATACGCCCAATGGGCGTTGGTTTCAAGGAATTGGAGATGTCATTTCTGCTTTCGTTTGCTTCGATTGTTTGCGTTTGCTTCGATTATTTGGGACAATGAGTCTGAGGTGATGCGATGTCTCAGGCTCTTTTAGATCCCACTCTGCCGACCGAAACGGATGCCACTCTCGCAAGAGAAACTAGCCGTCTACTCGCCCCTCGTATGCGCTCCAAAACTCCCCTTCGTCTTCGCGTCGGTGACGCTCCCAAAGAGGAGACTATGCAACTCCCAGCGTCTGCGGTAAAGATGCTGGTTCGCATCCTAGAGGAGATGGCGCGAGGGAACGCCGTCACCCTGATCCCGGTCCACGCCGAACTCACCACTCAGGAAGCAGCGGACATGCTGAACATCTCGCGGCCGTCCCTGATTCAACTTCTCGATGAGGGGAAGATCGAGTACCGGAAGGTTGGCACGCACCGCCGTGTTCGCTTTGAAGCGCTCATGCAGTACAAGCGCCACTCGGATGCGGAACGCCGTGCAGCGCTCACCGAGTTGGCCGCGTATGACCAGGAACTTGGGATCTGATAGTGGCTGCATTCACAGTCTTCTACGATGCAAACGTCCTTTACCCGGCGGAGGTGCGCAATTTCCTGATGCACCTCGCCCTGATCGGCGTCTTCCGCGCCAAGTGGTCTGCTGACGTTCATGAAGAGTGGATGCGAAGCCTTCTCAAGAACCGGCCTGACCTGACGCGGGACAAACTGGAACGGACACGGCAGCTCATGGATAAAGCGGCTCCCGATGCGCTCGTGACGGGATATGAATACCTCATCCCCGGCCTCACCCTACCTGATGAAAATGACCGTCATGTTCTGGCCGCGGCGATCCGAAGCGGAGCCAGCGTTATCGTGACCTGCAATCTAGGCGACTTCCCACCGGAAGCCCTCGGCCCCTTCGATATCGAGGCCCAGCATCCCGATGAGTTCATTCTTCATCTGTTTGACCTCGCACCAAGCCTGGTTATCGAAGCAGCGCAGGACCATCGAACAAGTCTAAAGAATCCGTCAAAGTCAGTAGATGAGTATCTCGATTCGCTGGAAGCGCAAGGACTAACGCAGACAGCTTCAGTGCTCCGAGAATATATGGTTTGACTCGGGCCTGCCGCATTTCGCGAGGGCGATGCCTAATCCGCCTCAAGAAAATACTGTGGCGGCTTACCATAGAGCTGCGCCAATTGGATCAGTTCCAGGACATCTATGCGGCGTTCCCCCGTCTCACATTTGGAGAGGAACGAATGCGCCATGCCGAGTTGTTGGGATACCTCGCGTTGCGTCAACCCGGCTTCTTCCCTTGCAGAGGCCAGTTTTTGCAGAAATCCGTCATAAAGAGCCTGATGAGGAGTGGTCCGCGCTTTGCGCGATCTTCGCGTTTCGCTTTTTACGGGCTTCCTCACCTACCAAGTGTCGTGAACACTTGAGGAATCCCCTAATAAGGGACACACTGTTATTGGAGATCTGGAGGGCATTTTGTCGAGAGACTTCGTGGAATGTGACGAGATTGCTGGAAAGACGGTCAGGAGCCTGAAGGTCTACGAAGACCCACGCGAAGACTGCGAGGTGGTCATCGAGTTTACGGACGGCACGACATTCTCCTGCGCAATAGAGCAGCGGTCGTCGATGAAATCTGTCCTCTTTCGCGGCGGCGTGGGCACACCGGAGATACTGCGGGACTACAACCCGTAAGCTCGTTATTCATTTTCGGAATATCGAACTTCCGAAACGGTATTGGACGGCTCGGAAAGGACAGGCTTAGGTTTGCGCCAGAGCTGACGACTTGTCAGCGGAGGTGCAAAGTGAATCGATTCCGCCGTCTCTTGCGTCTGGATAAGACTCCCATTCGGTTGATTGTTCGGCCTGCCGATAAGCAAGCCGAACGTTCCCTCAAACAAACCCTCCTCCCTGCCATCCGCGCGATGGCTCCAACACTTGTTGCTCTCTCATCCGTGGGCGCAGCCCATGCCCAGGGAACGATGGACTTCTCAGGAGCGCAAACGCTCATGGGAACGTTCAAAACATTCGCCATCTATGCGGGCGCAGTCATCTGTTTCGGAGGATTGATCTTCGCCGGAATCCGGATGATGAGCGGGCGTTTTCAGGACGCAATTCCGGGTCTCTTCGGAGCGCTGTTCGGTGCAGGTGTGCTCGGATGGGGCGCGGGTTGGATTGGATCTCTTACCGGACAACAAATGTGAGGGCCTGTGTGCGCGACCAAGCGGGGAGAGCCGTTACCAATCAATCAAGCGCTGAATCGTCCGAGAGCCAAGCTCGGCCTCGACCTCACAGCATGGATGACGATTGCATTCGTCTGCGTAACGGTTTTCCTCATTGGGTTCCGCCTGTTGGCGATGATGGCCTTTCCAACGCTTGCGATTGGAGCATGGCTCATCGTCCGCAAACACCCAAAGATGTTCCAACTCTGGGGCCTGAGCCTCAGCCAGAAGTCCTACTATGACCCGCGCAAACACTGAGCAGTCCAACCATACACCGTGGTTCGCAAAGGCCGGAGCTGCTTGCAGCATCGTTCCGATCTCGCGGTTTGTCGGGCCGAATATCTTCGCCCTGAAGGGCGGCGGCTACGCCTGTGCCGGGTGCAGAGGCATAGGACGGGCGATCATTGAAAGTGCCATCGCCATTGGCATCGGTTCCCGTTGTGATGTTGTAAGGAAGACCCGGCATTGCAGAGAACTGCGTGGCTAATTCAACCTTATAGGGGAGTTGAAGAACGCCCAGCACAGAAACGCCGCCTCTGCGCATCCAGTTCGGGCGACTGGCTTCTCCGCGGTCGGTGTAGCTCGATTGCGGTGTTTGCCCATCCCCGGAGTCCCCGATAAAGTCCAGATACCAGTAGGTAGCGTCAAGGTTGAACAGCTTGTAGCTGTGTTGTTTCACGCTTGCAACGTACACTGCTCCTCGATTGTGGCCGTAGTTCTGGTACTGCATGATGTTCTCATTCGGAGCCAGAGGACGAGGAGCAAGAAGCGCGGCAGTCGGATTTGGCGGCACTCCAACACTACTCGGAACCATCGGAGCGTTGATATTGATGATGCGAAAACCCTCCCACCGGGCCCCGAAGCCATAGTCAAGCTCCGCCGTCCAATGATGCAGGAATTCATGCGCCACTCGGGCACCAAACTGGAAATCGGGAATCTGGCCGATTCCGAGCGAGAACTGGTTTCTCGTGCCCACCTGAATCGATCCGGAGACAGGAACAAGCGGGTTGTTGTAGCTGGGTGAGTAGACCGTATGTTGCAGTTGCCTGCTCCCATTCAGGCGTTCAACTTCCGTCACGTTCGCGGGTGTATCCCAAATCGTGAACAGGCCGGCGTGCACGCCGATTGTCCATTTCTCTTTCTTATCTGGAGACCACAAGAGGCCCAGCCGCGGTCGAAAGTTACGAAAACTGTTCCGATTGATTTCGAGCTGATAGCGAAGGCCGAATGTGACTGACAACCGCGGCAGAACCTTCATCGTGTCCTGCCCGTAAAAGCTCAACTGGACTTGAGTAAGGGGCACGAGTGGATTCCCCGTGGTCACTTCATAGGTGGTCGGAGTTCCTCCCGGAAGATTCAGAAGTGCACGGCGGTATTGTTCCATTCCGTCGATCGTTGTCGTCTGACCTGCGGGATTATTTCCAGCGTCAAGAACCGGCGCACTTCCGCCTCCGAAAACATACGCGCCGTTAAATGTATTCGGGTCGTAATCGTGAACGAAGCTGGTGATGGACTGAAAGCCGAAGTTGATCTGATGCCTTCCTCGTGTAGCGAGGATGTCATCATCGACTTCGAGGTCACGCTCCCGGTCTTTCAGGTTCTGGCTTGTCGCCCCGCCATCGGTGAAGTATCCGGCCACTTGGAGGTTCGGTGCCGATGAATTCGGCATTTGCAGTGTGCGTTTCCATGAGTACCCGATTCGGGTTTCGTGCAAAGCATTGGCGCTGAGTGTAAGTGTGTTAGTCAATCGCAGGTCGTATTCGCTTACATCGCTGGAGTATCCGGCTTCCTCGAGTACCAGACCTCCAACGCCTTGATTATCCTGATCGTTGACATTGGCCGACCAGGAAAGAGTTGCGATATCCTTGCTGTTCACCTGCCAATCGCCACGCACCGATCCAATCCACAGTCGCTGTGGCGCACTCACGGCCTGGCGCAATGGCTCTTCATTGTGGTTCCGATCGAGGATCGTTGCATTGACGATGTTGAATTCGTCGATGTCGCGGTGTTCCAGGGCAAGCGCAAAGTCGAGTTTCTTGCGCAGGATCGGACCTGTGAGTTCGAACCCGTATCGCTGCCTGCCAGCAGGGGTTGCAGTCGTCGAGAAAGGGTCGGTCGCATTGAAGATGCTGTTGCTGTCGGTGAAGAAGAGGGCTCCATGTAACTTGTCTGCACCCGGTTTCGTCGTGATTTCAACGCGTGAGCCGTGCCACTGAAATTGGGGTGCAAAGGAATCAGGGTTGATTCGGATCGATGCGATTGAGCCCTTTGGAGGCAGCGCGCTCGAATTCTGGTATCCGTCGACGACAATCGTGGCCGCAGTGGGATCTCCGCCACTGCTGGAGGCGAGAATCTGCAACTCTCGCAATAAGTCATCTGGATCGTCTGGCAACCGCTCGATCTCTTTCCTGCCCAGGACTGTTGTTCCGGCACCTTGATTGCCGTCATCGTCGGTTGCGTCGGCGCCAACCTCCACATCGGTTTGCACAGACGCGAGCGTTAGTTGCAGATTCACCCGGGCTGTCCCACCACGGCGCGCACGAACCGGGGCCGCACCCCTCGTAAAGCCGTCAGCCTGTACCATGAGGCTGGTTGAGCTTTCCGGAACGCACGACAGCACATAATGGCCCGTCGCGTCTGTCGTGGTGCGCGCACCGCTCGCTGACTGCACCTGGGCGGCTGGAATTACGGCCCCGGTCGGGTCCGTCACGGTGCCTTCGATCCGTACTCCGTTTGGGCAGCTCTGCTGCGCTGATGCCCAGGGAGCAATCGTTCCCGCAAGCAGCACCATTCCCCAGATCCACTTTGTATTCATACCCGCCTGTCTCCTGATCCGAAAATCTCAGAGACCACGTATGACTTCCAGAGGTTTGCAAGGAATAGCGGAATAGACCGGTGAATCATCCTGAGAAGCGGTGAATGAACATCCCTCCCGCTTGCGGCTCTCACCACCACCCGCCAATAGGCATTCCACGATTCATACGCTGTTTCGGTCGGTTCATCGCTCGAAAACGGGTGCTCGTTGCAAAAGTCTCGCGCCAGCATCGGTGGCTTCGCAAATATTGCAGTGTTTGACCGGCGTTCTATGTCCAAGATCCATATACGAGAGCACGCGATGTCGCAGACAAAATCGTCAAATGGAAACAGCATTCAACGTTGGGAGCATGTCCACCGGTGCTCTCAGTGCGAGCACATCGTCAAGGCTGATGAGATTGCGCATTCGGCTATTGCGACAGGGGTCCTCACCTGTCCCAAATGTGATTTTTCTGGGCCTATTAACGTCCAAATTATTCCAGAACTTTCTGGTGCGGATTGAAGAACCCAGCAGCAGAGCTACGCGCTTATTGGCAACGGGAGTTGCTTGACCGTGTTGAAGTGTGAGAGCTTTTTCACGAAAGTACGCACGAATTCACTGGCGAGCGTTGATTTATTGTCAGCGCGAGCTGCGATATAGGTCTTCAGCAAGAGTGATTCTTCCATAAGGGGGCGAACGGTCATTGATTCACGAGCGATTCTCAACGCGCCTGATTTCGTAAGGAATGCCAGGCAGCGACCGTGAGCGATGAACGGGAACGCTTCCTCGGCGGTCATGACATGATGGATCTGCGAAGGGGTGACACGCTTCTCATGTGCCACCCTCATGATTGCGTCATAGAGCGCGGGGTGGACTCGGCGCTCAAAGAGAACCCATTCCTTTCCATCGAGTGCAGCCATTGATACCTGTTCGTTAACGGCCGTCTCATCGTCCTTGGACATGGTGATATAGAACGGCGCTTGAGCAATCTTTGTGGCCGACAACATTGGAGACATCGGCGGCTCCGTTGTGATTGCCAGGTCCATTGAGCCGGAAAGCACATCATGTACCAGGTCGCAAGAGAATTGACTGGAGAGTTCCACCTTGAGCGATGGGTAGAGTGGAAGGCGAATGGAACGTAGTGTCGAGATCAGGAAGGGGTCTGTATAGGGTGATCTTCCTATATTGAGCACCGCTTCTGAATTCTGCGTGACGGCACGAGCGGCTTGTACAGCTCTGTCAAAGTGAAGGACGGACAGCCGGGCCTCCTCAATGAATGCTCGGCCTGCGTCCTTGATTGTGACCACTTGGCGATCACGCTCGAAAAGCGGAACGCCAATCCATTCTTCAAGGGTAGAGATGTGCTTGGTGAGTGTTGGCTGACTGATGTGACGCATCCGAGCCGCGCGTGAAAAATTCAGGGTTTCCGCGAGTGCTATGGCCGATTTCAGCAAGCTGAGTAGATTGCGCGTCATAATCCGATCCCCGCGTCCTGCTCTGCATGGGGAGAATCTGGAGAGAACCCTTGCTGCGCTAATCGTTGCCGTGAAGAAGACCTTAATTGAAAACTTGAACGATCACGCGCGGAGGCAAAGTCATCGCAAGATACCCCTTAACCCATCTGATGCTGCCAGTTGGAAAGCGTTTGCCCGGAGGCAACCTTCTGGTCCCTTATTCGATAAGGGAATAACGAACTTTCGAATTGGCATTGGACAGGAGCCGTGGCTTCCGACATCGTTATAGCCAACGTGGAGAGGGAATGATTCTCCGTTGTCGATCTCTCCGGTTCTCTACGTCAATCTTGTCGCGGATGGCCCCAAAGACGCGATGTGTCGGGAGTCAAACTATGCCGGAAATGCGAAAGCCAGTGGCTTCAGAACGCGGCGCACCTCCAATCTTTGGCCCGGAAGCGCAACCGTTGCTCAACAGCAACCAGGCCGCGCAGTTTCTCGGAGTACATCCCCGAACATTGCAGCGGATGGTGGTGCGGGGCCAGATCACTGGGGTGCGCGTGGGCAAGCTATGGCGCTTCGTTCCATCGTCCATTCGTGATTGGGTGGAAGAGCATAACGTCGCCAGTTGACAGAAAAGCTGAGGGTTTCCGGTCACTTTTGTGCTGGCCCCAAGCGTTACACTCGGCTACGCTTTAAGCAGCCATCTGTGCCTGTGAAATCGAGGAGAAAGCCTTGATAGATCGGACACGGTATCAATTTGGAAGCGTCACGCTCAAGAAACGGGCGAAGGGAGCCGACGTTTGGGAGTTCCGGTACTACGAGACGCAGGCCGATGGAACACGGACGCGTAAAGCAACCTTCATCGGGACCACGAATCAGTACAAGAACAAGTCAGACGCGCGGGTTGCAGTGGAGGCCCTTCTCCTAAAACTCAACGAAGAAAAACCACAGCATCACCTGGGTGCTGTCACCTTCGGCGCAATTTGCGACCGATACATCGAGGAAGAGTTGCCACAACGTTACTCAACCCGGAAGTCGTATCTGTCGAATCTCAAGCTCCACATTCGCCCAAGGTGGGAGCGCTACCTGCTGCACCAGATCCGTCCGATGGTAGTCGAAGGCTGGTTGAAGAATTTGGATATGGCCCCGAAATCGAAGGCCCATATCCGCGGTGTCATGCACCTCATGTTTGAGTGCGCGGCTCGCTGGGAACTCTTCAATGACCGCCGAAACCCCATTCAGATAGTTCGAGTGAAGGACGGGACGAAGCGGCGGCAGCGCCCAACCGTGTTGACTGTAAACAAGTACGAAGCCATCCTCGCTATGCTGAAAGAACCATATCGAACGATGGTGATTGTTGCCCAATGCCTCGGTCTTCGCGTGAGCGAGATCGCGGCGCTCCAGTGGGAAGACTTCGATTTCGAGCGTCAGCAACTCCTCGTACAGCGGAGCATCGTGAACGGGCGAGTCGATGACGTCAAGACGGAGTATTCACGGGATCACGTACCGCTTCACGAAGCGCTTGTGGAGGTTCTACTCGAATGGAGCAAGCAAGCCCTGCCAACAAAAGAAGGTTGGGTCTTCGCAAGCCCTCTGACGAACAGACCTTACCAGCCAACTGAGATTCAGAAGCGGCACCTTCGGCCTGCCGGATGGTGTCTGGTGGAGTGTCCGAAGTGCGGTGTTGGTTCGGGCGTCTGGTGTCGGCAAGATCGTCCGACACCGAATGGCGCTCGGTTGCCGATCCACGAGGAGCGTCGAGTTTCAGCGGGGAAGTACAGTTCGATTGGCTGGCATACCTTCCGGCACACCTATCGTTCTTGGCTGGACGAAACCGGAGCGCCAATGAAGGTGCAACAGGAACTCATGCGTCATGCCTCTATCCAGACGACGATGAATGTCTACGGACAGGCCATGACATCATCCAAGCGGGAAGCAAACAGCAAGGTCGTGGAAATGGTGCTCAAGCCGGTGAAAGCGAGCGCCTGAAACCATAGATTTTGCGAATGGGAGTCAGTGGGAGTGAATCTGGAGGAGCGGCCAATCGAAAACAATAGGCAAGCTATTGATTAGATTGGTTGCGGGGGCAGGATTTGAACCTGCGACCTTTGGGTTATGAGTCGATAACTTGTTGTAACCAAAAGGCATTTCGCAGAGCGGCTGGCAGCCAAAAAGAGCGAAATAGAGCTGGTTAGGATACATATCGTGGGGCCAAAGTGGGGCTAACCTTGTCGCTCGATCCAAGCAGTCAGCCCATTGGATGTATGTGTGAGCTGGGAATGGACTTGAACCGCTGAGGTACGTTTTACCGACACACCGGACTCCAGCGAGCACACAACTGACCGCTTTGCCCAAGCCTCCTCGATCCGGTTTATCCAATAATGCCATGCGACCATGATTTCTTTTAGTATCAATAGGCGATTTCCCTAGCTGTGACGTCTCAATAGGTTGTCCATTCGAACCGGATCATAGAAGCTGATTGTGCGAACAAGAAGCTTTTAGGAAGGGGAGCGAATGGACAGTCATAAGAATGCCCGATTGACGGCTCGGAGTCGAGA
>Ga0210396_10000211_pt1 | contig 90989 bp, 64 predicted proteins | sample IncBWH17OmetaG_FD_155466 | JGI IMG/M metagenome (GOLD analysis project Ga0210396, IMG submission 155466) | Forest soil microbial communities from Barre Woods Harvard Forest LTER site, Petersham, Massachusetts, United States - Inc-BW-H-17-O ... | reverse complement strand
AAGTTACGTTTCAACAGAATTTACAGTTAGCAAGGCCTGAGGGCGATGAGATGGCGAAACGGCCATTGAATCCCCATACCTTAATATTTATATAGCCCTCCGCGTCCGCCGCAAACGCCAGCGGCTTCCTCCAAATCCCCCTATCGCAAGTGCCCTGGCGGAACACACTCGGGCCCACCGAACAACTCGGCGCCGGCGCACTTGTCGATAGGGTACTAAGATTTTTCGCCAAACATGCGCGCTAATTCTTGTTGAAGGGCATCTCAAGAAGTGCTTCGGCGAAGAACTCGCATTCATTGACGGCGGAACAAGGCACAGCCTAGCATGGGCCCTTGAGGAGGAAGGGTGTGATCGGCCAAATGCTCGGTCATTGCCGCGTGATCGCCAAGCTCGGTGAAGGAGGCATGGGCATCGTTTACCACGCCTACGACGAGGTCCTTCATCGAGACGTTGCGGTGAAGGTTGTCCGGAAAGATCCGGATCAGAAGTCGTCCAGCAGCAAGACCCTGCTTCAGGAGGCACGAGCCTCTTCCTCGCTGGCTCATCCTAACATTTGCACGATCTACGAAGTCGGCGAGACCGAAGGCGAACTCTACATCGTGATGGAGCTGCTCGAGGGCAAAACCCTGCACGAAATGTGCCGTGAGATGGGCCTGCCCCCGGAATCAATCCTCCGCTATGGCGCTCAAATCGCTGGCGCTTTGACGCGTGCGCACGACCGCGGAATTATTCATCGGGACTTGAAGACGACGAACATTGTCATCACATCCGATGGTCTGGCGAAGGTCCTTGATTTCGGTTTAGCCAAACAATCCGGAGGATCCCTTTTTGAAGGGAAGACCCGGTCGTTTGCCAGCATGGAGGACGTTTCCAGCGTCAGCGGCACGCTGCCGTACATGGCGCCAGAACTGTTGCGCGGAGAACCCGCTGATCATCGGAGTGATCTTTGGGCGTTCGGGGTGGTTCTATACGAGGCCGCTTCCGGACGGCTGCCGTTCGAGGGGCGCACCGGATTTGAGATCAGCTCAGCGATCATTCGCGAAATGCCAACCGCGCTCGGACCACCCATCCCACCAGGTCTATGGGCGATCATTCAACGCTGCCTGGCGAAGGAACCGGCGCAACGCTATCAGCGTGCCAGCGAAATTCAGGCAGCCTTGGAGGCGGTTCAATCTGCCGCGATCGTGGCTGCGGCTCCCAGCGCGGATCGCGGAGGGCCACCGACAACTGTCTTACACAGCGTCCGTCACATTCCCGTTAAGCGAGGAGATGTAGCTTTACTCGTCGGAACAACGAAAGGAGCTTTCATTCTTCGCTCCAACGGCCAGCGCCGACGTTGGGAAATGGGCGGACCGTATTTCCACGGACATAATGTCTACGCACTGGCCTACGACGGCCGCGAAGGCCGGCATCGCATATGGGCTTCGACGCAAAATTATTGGGGAACGTTTCTTCGATCGAGCGACGACTTTGGAAAGAGTTGGACCAATCCGCAACAAGCGCCGGTCCGCTTTCCATCCGACACGGGCACGTCGCTAAAAAACGTCTGGCAAATCGCACTTGGTCGCCGGGAAGAACCCGATGTCCTTTATTGCGGAGTGGAACCCGCGGCATTGTTTGAGAGTCACGACGCTGGCGAAACCTGGTCGCTGAATCGTGGACTCTTCGATCATCCGCACCGTCCTCGCTGGATGCCAGGCAATGGCGGCTTGGCTTTGCATTCTGTTGTCGTGGACCCCACCGACCCGCAGCGCATGTACGTCGCGATTTCTTCGGGCGGAGTCTACCGCACCACTGACGGTGGGCAGACCTGGGCGCCGCAAAATCAAGGCGTACGCGCGACGTTCATGCCCAATAAATATCCCGAGTTTGGACAGTGCGTGCACAAGATCGTTCTGCACCCGTCCCGCCCCGAACGACTGTTTCTGCAAAACCATTGGGGGGTCTACCGCTCCGACGACTATGCCGCGACTTGGACCGATATCGCGAACGGTCTGCCCTCGGATTTCGGCTTCGCTCTTCTCTTGCATCCGGGAGAACCTGACTGGGCTTACATTATTCCGGTCGAATCCGACGAATTCCGCTGCGCGTGCGAAGGTCGCTTGCGAGTCTATCGAACCCGCAATGCCGGAGCCTCGTGGGAACCGCTGACCCGTGGGCTTCCGCAAAAGGGAGCCTATGAAACTGTGCTGCGAGATGCTTTGACCCACGATGCGCTCGATCCTGTCGGAATATACTTTGGAACCCGCAGCGGACAACTTTTTGGATCGCGCGATGAAGGGAAATCCTGGGACAAGATTGCCGACGGCTTGCCGTCGATTGTTTGTGTGCGCGTTGCGGAGTTCGAGGATGCTGCCGGCCCATCAAAGCCGCCGGTGACGCATTCGCGGCCGCGCTTGTCAGCGCCAACTTCTCACACGAGCGGCAAGTCTCGCGGCAAGAAAAAGCGGTGAGTTGAACATGAGATTTCAGATTCCAGGTGCTCTGCGTGAATTCTCGGGAGGCCGAAGCCAGGTTGAGATCGCAGTCAAACCTGCCACTGTCGATCAGGCATTGTTAGCCCTTTGGACTTTGTGCCCTGGGATGCGCGATCGCGTCGTCACAGAACAAGGCGAAGTTCGCCCGCACATCAACATCTATGTTGGCGACGAAAATATTCGGTACAGCGGCGGACTCACTACACCGCTAACCGCGGAATCCGTGATCTCAATCGTTCCGGCCGTCAGCGGTGGAGCAAATCACACCACTCAACTGAATGAGACATAACAGCTCGCCACATCTGCTTAGAGTGATGAGCAACGAGGCAAGGACTTCGATCGAAGCGATGCTGTGACGCAGGATCTTCTTGGGGGACGGCGCTACGGCTTGCGAGACGCAGACTGAATGCTCGGTCCAACCCACGCAAAATCATCCGCAGATCGGTAGTCGAGAGTGCGCGATCTTAAGATATGTGTTCCAGCGATGCGCACATCCGCTGTCGCTTCCATGCTGGTCTGCAGCCACGCTCCGCCCACTTCAGAGAAGGCGAGCTTCACGCTGACTCTCCTGACCCACCACGACGGACTTTTAGCAAGCTCTCCCTCAAGGTGGCGCACGACGAATGAGTGCTCGTCCACCCATACCTCCCCTGTAATCAAGTCCGTCTCTTTTCTCTTGGGCTTCAATCCCAGGATGTAACAGTGTTGGCCATCCAGCATTGTGTCGCCAATGTAGCTGAAATCGTAGTTCTCTCTCGTTAAAGCGGTTCGCCCTTGATTGCCAGCCGCTGCGACCTCGTGATCAAGAACGCGCCGCACCACCTGCAGACCCCGGTCGCTGCCTGACGATTTCTGAATCCTGTAATTCTTTTCGGCGGGCGGCCGAACATCCACTTCCGCAACAACTTCCGAATCAGAGCGCGAATCCGTCGAGCCGGAAAGCCTGTACTCCCTCACGACTTGATAGGAAACTGTCGGGCGAACTCCAGCCTGCGCCTTTTCTAGGGCATCGACAATCCGGCTGAGCGGCATTGCTGCCGCATAAGCATTTCCCTGAGCAACTGCGCCGCAACACAGTAGAGTGATCGATGCTCCCATCAACAGCCAGTGCGTCGCTGCCCTCATTCACCGCTCCCAGATGGGAGACAGAGCAAATCCCGGGCCAAACGAAAATACGAGGTAGTCCTTGATTACGCGCGAAAAAGCGGAGACGAGTGTGCAATTTGTGCGGCTGCGCAAGGAGATTTGACCTAATGTAAATGCCTCAGCCCCAGATGGTTGTCCGCGGGATGGTGAGACCCTGAAGTTCCACAGAAGCCTTTGCTCGGGCTCATCTCCGCAAAAACGGATCCGAACATTGACAAGCAATTGCGCTCGGATCACGATTGACACTAGGCCCAGAACGATGACGGCGCAATCTGCAAAGGCTGTACAACTGAACCCGCGAACCCTGGAAACCTTTGATGTCTACATTGATGGCGCGGAAATGGAGATGGAGCAGACCCTGCACGGAAACGGGCCGTTTCTCTGGTCTCAGCAGACACCGGAGCGAGCGAAGGAGGTCCGTCGCGGGAAAGTGGTGGCACAGTTCTGGTCCGGCCGAGGCCCCATCAAAGTGCCGAGGGGTTTGATTCACGACTGGATTGCTGCCGCATTCATTTCTGATTCGACCATTCAAGAAATCTTTGCCGTGATCCAGGACTACGATAACCACAAGAACATCTACAAACCCGAAGTAGTTGACTCAAAGCTGGTCAGGCAGGAAGATCACGATTTCCGGATCTATCTGCGGCTACTGAAAAAGAAAATCATCACCGTAGTCCTCGACACCGATCATGAAGTTCATTATCGTCCGGTGGACCGAATACGCTGGGTGTGCCGCTCCCATACAACGCGAATTGCAGAAGTGGAGAACGCGGGAAGCCATGACGAGCGAGTCTTGCAGCCTGACACCGGTTACGGATTTCTATGGCGCTTGTATTCCTATTGGCGATTCGAGGAGCGTGGTGCCGGGGTGATCGTCGAGTGCCGTGCCATATCCCTGACCCGTGACGTGCCACTTGGATTGGGATGGGCCATTGAACCGATCATCCAGAAGCTCCCTAAGGAGTCGCTCATCAATACTCTGGAAGCTACACGCCAAGCGCTGCATGCCAATACAAGATAGTTCCCGTTCAGCTTTAGGAATCGCTCATTCAGTGGTCGCGAGATCGCGCCCGAGTCACCGGCTACGCGGATCTTAATTGTTGAAATCAGCGTTTGCGGAAGCTTGCGCCTTTTGTTCGCCAGGAAAGGCGAAAGGAAACCGCAAACTTGTGCTACGCGATATTTCAACAGTTGAGGACGATCACTTGTCTTTGGCGGCTCTAACTTCAGAGTTGCCGACAATCATCCGGAATGGAATCCTCAAAAGGGCCATAACCCAAAGATTTCGAGCATTGGCTTCTGTTTTCCTTCCATGAGCGTGGCAGCTGTTTGGGCTGGAGTGAAGTGTCCCTCCGGAATATCCTGTGCATCCGCTAGGAAAAAACTGGCCATTGCAACCACCGTCATAGCCTGGCGTAGGTCGACAGGCGAGACCTTGTCGAGGGTATCTTCGGCCGAATGCGCCTGCTCGGAATAGCCAGGCGCCCGTACTAGCGGCGCGATACCCGGCAATCCGGCCAGCGTAAAGGCGTACGCATCTGTCATAAAAAGCCACCCGTCGTTTGGAGGCTCAAGGTGCAAATCCGGAGTCAATTCATTGAAGTCCCTGAGCAGTGGTATCAGCTCGGGGTGTCCCGCAGTTGGCAGCTTCACAACAGGCCCGGCGCCCCAATCCAGCGCAAAAACCGCAACAATGTTTCCTAGTTCTGCAGCATGTTGACGGACATAAGCACGCGACCCGAGTAGTCCTTCTTCTTCGCCCGTAAATAGCACGAAGCGGAGGGTCCTCGCAGGGTGCAGACCAGACCGCACCAGCGCTTGTGCAGCCCCTAGAACTGCAGCCACTCCGAAACCGTCATCGGTTGCACCCGTTCCCAGATCCCATGAATCCAGGTGTGCGCCGACTAGCACTACTTTTTCCGGATGGACCGCTCCTTGAATTTCTCCAACGATGTTCTCGGACGGAACAGGTCCGGCGGAAAAACTATTTTCCACGTTGATGTCGATCCTCACCACACGGTTCTGCAGCAATAGCCGCTCCATCAGTTTCTGATGTTCAGCCGGCAGATCTACCGAAGGTATCAGGCTGGTATCGATGGTCTCCGGCAACGCTACCGCTACCGGTTCCGTGTGAACGATACCGTCGCCGGGCCGTGTATCGTGTCGAAGCACCACGACGGCGTGTGCTGCAGTGGCGGCTCTTAACAGCGGCAAGAGCTTCGAGTAGGCGAGCATCGGCTTGTCGGAATCGGAAGCGATGAGTAGTGCTTTGCCACTCCAGCTTGAGGCCTGCGACGGGATTAGCGAGTCAAGGTGCTCCGCAAGATCGTTCCCGCGCAAAAGAACGACTTGTACAGGTCCACCGTGCGGGGGTGTCGATCCGGTCCAACCGTAGGACGCGATCGGGATGGGAATCTCGAAAGGCGTGACCAACCAAGCCGCCGCGGGTCCACGTTGCCAGCCTCGTGGCAATGTCCAGCCCTCGGTGTGCACCTGCTGCAGACCAATCTTGCGCATGTATTCGACCGCCTCCCGTGCCGCGGCTTGTTGAGCCACACTGCCGGTAAGACGGGGACCGATTTCATCACAGAGCTTTTGGAGTTCAGGCGTGGGATCTGTTTGCTCTGCCGCGCGGTGAACCATATCCATACGGAGAGCCATGCGCGATGGAGGCACGGACGCAGGCGTTCCTTGAGCCAAGGCAACGCCACAGAGCAAGAGTCCCGCTAACGAACCGTTTGCCATCGCTTTCATTGCTTAATAGCTTACATACCGGCGTAGCCTTACCGCCAGTTCTCAGCCTTCAATCGCATTGCTGGAAGGTCTACTCGTTTGGAGTACTGGTCACCACGTATATGCTCGTAGAAAATGTGTACCCGAGTTCCGTAGACCTTCCTAACGCAAAATTTTTTTGAGCACTTTTCTGAGAATGAATTTTTCAACAGCCACAGACGCTCATTGACCCTTCCTGACGAGTCGGCCCGCAATTATCCAGACAATCTGCTGACTCGGTAGTGAAAGCCACACTTGGAGCAGGCGGCGCATATGCGTCGCGATCCGGGCGGGATCGAGGAGAGCTCGAGGTGCGCGCGGAGCTGCGCGGCGGTGCGGGCGGGGAGTTCGAGGGACTTGGCGAAACGAAGACTCTTTTTTTCGATGCTATGGTAAATACCTTCCCACCTTCGTGCCATGGACCCGCGCGCATGATTCGTCGAAAATCTCTCCTAGGTTGCCGCTCTCATCGGCCAGGATGAGCAGCAGAAATCCCCCTTTGCGGCGACCCGCCGCCGGACACTCATTCACCGGCGTTCATTCGTCGCTTTCGTAAAGGACCCGATGGTTACAGGTGTGTCTGGGTGGTGGGAGATTCTGGCTGGGGATGATGGTCAAGGTGTCAGCGAGTACGCCGTGCTTCTCGTACTGCTTGTCCTGATCGTGATCACGACGGTGCACATGATGGGCACCGAAGCACAGCAGGTCATCAACAAAGTGAACAACGCCTTCGGTCCGGGCCACGGGGGAGACAACTAATTCGTTCCAGCCGGCCCATCCACGGGACTCTTCACCGTCGCATCGCGGGACAAGCAGTCCATCTTCGAAGCGAACCGTCCCCCCAACCTGCCACCCCGATGCTAGCGCAGGCTCCTGCGTCTGGCTTTCTTCAGCGACTTCTTTTGCGCCTTCACGGATTTCTTTATCGCCTTTTGCTGTTGCTTTGAGTATTTGTTGTTCGCTCTTCGTTGATGCCTGGCAGCTTTCCGTGCCGCCTTCGCTTGTTGCTTATAGATGGGATTATTTTGTGCCTGAACGCGCGAGCAACAGGCTAAAGCCAAAAAAACCGACAACACGAAAGTGGCGGCCTTCTTCATACAGTCTCCGTGAACGGACGGTACGGGAATTCTACACTGCCCGCGCATGGCAAGCGCCGCGCTTGCGCAGCATGATGGAAGCATGCCCTATCGCCGGAGCGTCCCATGCGCTTTGTAAAACTCTCGACTTTCGCTCTCCTCGTTCTCGCCGGGAGTTTTGCCGCGGCCCAGGCCGTAACTTACGAAAAGGCGTCCATCCTGGAGATCAGCCCAAAGCCGGCGTCCAGCGCGGTCCACAAAGCCACCGATGCCCCCCGCCTCCCCATGCAGTCCACCTACGATTTGACCGTCCAGATTGGTGACATGGTGTACGTCGGCCGATATTCAGCATGCCAGTGAGTATCTCCCCAGCAACTGGGTCGTCGGCCAATCGGTCGACGGCAGGGTTGGTAGGCACAAACACCGCATCTATCTGAAGGACGTCCCGGGGGAAAGAAAACGCTCTCGTGATCGTCACGCGGCATTCAGCCACTTCGAAGTAAGCGGAGGCGACTCGGGACCACAACATCGCGATCTTGAAAGCGTGGTAGGCGCGGCAGGAATCGAACCTGCAACCCTCGGATTAGAAATCCGATGCTCTATCCGTTTGAGCTACGCGCCCGTATTTTCGGAGGGCTGCTTCAGTTTACAATGAGCATCCTTCCGCGAACCATCCCTGCGCCCCGTCACGGGCGTTCCCTTCCCACCGTCACGGGCTTCGCACTCCGGCTCTGCGCTCTGACCAAACTCTCCCGGCACGGGCCCGGAAACATCGTCGTCACGATGCCCCTGCTGCGCATCATCCGTTGCCTTCCGTGCAACGCTGATAGATAATCCTCCCGCACGTTTTGCCATTTTGAGGATGCACTCTATGAAACTGAAATCCATCGCTTCCCTGATGATCGGCGTGTCGATGCTTGTGGGCGTAACGGCCGCTGCGCAGAGCGTGAAAGAAGACGTCGACAAGACCGCAAAAGATACCGCCGACGCCACGAAGAAAGCTGCGCACAAAACTGCCGACGCAACCAAGAAAGCAGCCCACAAAACCAAAGAAGCTACCGCCGACGCGGCCCAAAAGACCGGCGACGCCACGAAGAACGCGGCGAACGCCACCAAGCGCGCCGCCGTCAAGACCGAAGACGCCACCGAGCACGCAGCGAAAAAGACCGGCACCGCGGTGAAGCACGGCACGAAGAAAGCCGTCGACAAAACCGAGGAAGGCGCCGACAAAACGAAAGAGGCCGTTACCAAGTAACCGGATCCTCGCAACCAATACGACAGGCTGGCTTGTTCGCTTTTTAGACTTGCGGAGGCCGATGATTTCTCCGGCCTCCGTGAAATTTTTGCACCAAATGCCGTGTCGAGCGAAATATGCTTCGCACTGACTTCCGGCTTGGTTTTCGGTTCCGCGCCCTTCACATTTCCGAATCAAAGGAGGTCTCGATGCCAATGTCGCGCCCCAAACCCTCCGCCACCGGAGCGTTTTCTCGGGCGGAGTACAAAAAGCTCGCGGAGTTCCGTTATTACCTCGCGCGCTTCCTGCGTAGCCGTAAGGACGCCGCGCGCGCCGAAGGCCTGCAGGCCCAGCACTACGAGTTGCTCCTGTCAGTGGCCGGGCTTCCTCCCGACGCGCATCCCACCATCAAGGAAATTGCCCGCCAACTTTGCCTCGAGCATCACACTGTCGTCGAACTCGCGGATCGCCTTGAAAAGCGCGGTCTCCTCAAACGGCAGAGTTCCGGCCAGGACCGCCGTGTCGTCCACCTCCACTTGACCCGCGACGGTCAGGCGACGCTCAACAAAATCGTGCGCTTCAGTTTCGCCCAGTTGCGCGAAGAAGCTCCCGAGCTGATCCGCAGCCTGCGCCGCCTCTTGAACGAGACGCAACGTTCCTGAACAAAGGCTGCTCTCCCTGGCTCCCATCCCAACATCTCGCCTCGCCTACATCGACTGGATGCGCGGTCTCGCCTGCATCCTCATGTTCCAGACCCATTGCTACGACGCCTGGCTCTCCCCCGGCGCGCGCAAATCCACGTTCTTCATGTTTTCGCAGCTAGGTGGAACCTTTCCCGCGCCGCTGTTCCTTTTTCTTGCCGGCATCTCCTTCGCACTCGTTACGGACAAGCTCATTCGGAAAGGCATGCCGACCGGGCAAATCGCGCGCACCACCATTCGCCGCGGCGCCGAGATCTTCGCCTTTGGCCTGCTGTTCCGCCTACAGGAGTACCTCGTCGCCTGGGGTTGGGCGCCCTGGAGCGACCTGTTCCGCGTCGACATCCTCAACACTATCGGGATGTCGATGATGCTCATGGGCATGCTCTGCTGGATCGTGCTCACGATCTCCGGCACCACCACGTATCGCCTGCGATTAGGAGTCGCCGGTAGCGGAACTGCGCTCGCCATTTCACTCCTCACGCCGCCGCTCTGGACCACCTTTCGCCCGGACTGGCTCCCCTGGCCCCTCGAGTCCTATGTTAACGGCGTCCATAATCTCGGCGCTCCGCAGGCCTGGCTCTTCCCCATCTTCCCCTGGGCCGCATTTGCCTTCACCGGACTCGCAATCGGTTTTCTCCTGCAAAGCGACTGGGCGCGAAAGCATGACGCGTCGTTGTTTGTCGCCGCGGGACTGGCCGGCATCGCCTTGATCGAAGGCGCTCGCTGGCTCGACGCCCTCCCGGTCCATCTTTATTCGATCGACGACTTCTGGCATACCAGTCCTAGCTTCTTCCTTATTCGCGTCGGATGTCTGTGGATCATCCTCTGCGCCAGCTACGCCTGGTGCCGGTGGGGAGCGGGTGCGTGGGGGTTCAGTCCGTTCATCCAGTTAGGACAAACCTCGTTGCTCGTCTACTGGGTTCACATCGAACTGGTCTACGGACGCTTTGCCATATTGCGGAAACAGTCGCAAACGATCCTCGGCGCGACGATTGGCCTCATGACGATTTTTCTGATGATGCTCGCTCTCTCGTGGGTCCGAACCCAATTCAAGAATCGCGGCGCCGAATTCTGGACACGCCTGCGCCGTCCCACGGCCGCAACGTAGCGTGGCCCGAGGGGATGCTCCGTTCGGAGGGGTTCCTCGTGTCATCGGGGTGCCCCGTCCCAAGCTTCGCTTGGGCGGGGGGTGTTGTCTGGCTTTTCTCAGTACTCGGTACTCGTAACTTTGCCCGGTCTGGTGCGCACACTCCTGCGCGCGTCACGCTCCTCCGTGCACTCCGTGTCCTCTGTGGTTATCTTGGTTTCCTTCGCGACCTTTGCGGCTTTTCTTTGCGTCCTTTGCGGTTAAAAGCTTTTTTGGAATTCGTAATTTGGATCAGGACTCGCAACTCGCTTGTCTGACGAGAAAACTGTTCTCCGCCCCTTCGTGTCCTCTGTGGTTCTCTGGGTTTTCTCGGTACTCGCACGTCACAACTCGGGACTCACCTCCCAGTTCGTGCGCTCCAAAAACATCGGCGGCTCGTACGTCTTCCCAGCCGGCAACCGTTTCTCCTCGCGCCGAGTTGTCCACGACGGCAACGGCCCGCCCACGCGCGCCGCCAACTGTGCTGCAGCGCCGAATTCTTTCTCCACCTCGCACCGCAAGGCCCGAATCTCTTCGCTCACGCTGCGGTTCACTTCCCGGAATTGGTTCTCCATCGCCCACAGCGCTGCGTTGTAGACCGATCGCAACTTTGCCGCCTCGCGTGCGAACCGCTCCCGCACCCTCGCATCCGGATAATCCTTGTACCGCAGCCATCCCTGCAACGTGGTTCGGCACATCCGATACAGGCTTGGGCCGTTCCGCTCAAAGTCCCGCCGGAAGGCCCAATCCAGAAAACGCTTCGAATCGTCCCGCGAAATCGCGGTATGACGAAAATTGAACTTGTGCTGCCCGTGAGTGTCGGCCAACTCGACATCCTTCAGCATCCGTCCCTGTTCGCTCATCTCCTGATACAGCGGCGTGCCCGGCACCGGCGTGTACAACATGAACTGGTGAAAATCGGTCCCGTGCTCCACGGCATAGTCAATCTCGCCCGCGATGTTGTCTTTCGTGTGATGTTCCAGTCCAATGATGGTCGACCCCTGCACGCGGATCCCGTGCTCCTGCAGTTCATGCGTCAGCTTGCGAGTGTCTGCGCCCTGAAGTTTCGCGTAGCGGGAGCGCGGCGACTCCAATCCCATCCAGATCCACGAAATCCCGAGATCCACCAGTTCGCGCAACGTATATTTCCGGATGGCATTCGCCGACGCGAACACCGCCATGCCCCAGCTCTTCCCTGCCTGTTTCATGCGCCGCAGCAGCTGCATGGCGCGCTCTCGATGAAGGAGAAAGTTCTCATCCATCATGAAGAACGTCTGGACTTTCAGCGACGTCTCCATCCGCTCCATGACATCGAACAATTCGGCGCCCGTCTCGAAGAAGTTCACGAATTTCCCCTTGCCGCCGAAAAACGAAGACGTCGTGCAGAAGTTACACCCCATCGGACAGCCGACCGAAGGAATAATCGTCGCCGCCGTTCCGCCTTCGCGTTCCGGAAGCCGAACCCCGAGAATCCTCGTCTGTAGCCCCGAAACGATCTCAGGATGCTGAATCGGCGCATCGGGATCCTCGCCCAGATACTCCCGCATCCATCGGATGCCCTCGCCGCGCACAATATGATCGGCGTCAATCATGCCTTCAATCGCCGGAATCGCCGCGACATGGCCGCCAACCACGATCGCCGACTGCGGTGAGAGTTCGCGCACCATCCGGCACATTTCCTCACCTTGCCAATATTTACGATGATCGATGAGATGCCCACTACGTCGTATGAGTTCGCCTGTAGTTCACGCGCAAATGCTTCTCGCGTTGGAAAGTCGAGCACTGTACAGGGTGCGGAGATGTTCTGCTGGATCATCATGATGCCCCACGAACGGTGGAACATCCGCAGCGAAAACGCGCCTTGCGCCCTCGTGACCTGGTTGTGATACAGCTCCATCGGATTAATCGCCCGGCTGCCGAACCCATCATCCTGCGCATACGGACCAAACACCGAAGTCAGCAGCACACTCGTGCGGGTTCCCTTGGGATGGGATTCCATCTTGATTCACTCTCCTGTGAATTCAGGCTAGAGGACCGCGTCGATTGATGTATGTGAGGAGCACTACGAAAATACAAAACTATTACAAAGCGGGGTTGCGAGCATTGAGTTGTGCCAGAGCATTGCTGCAGAGTTTCAGCGCCATCGCCCATTGCTGCCTGGCCTTCGCCTCATCGAGGCCGTAGCCGAACAAGTAACAAGTCATGTAAAAGCCATCGCGAAGATCGTCGCCTTCGTGATAGAAGCAGCGGCGCAACAAGAATTCAGCCGACGCGGGAATTTCGGGAACACATTGCAGCAGCTTTACCACACTCTTTACAAATCTCTCGTGCGCCTCGAACGAGAAACGGATCGCCGTGTCCGTAAACAACAGGTCCACATAAGAGCCAAACTTGCACGGCTGGCCGAAGATCTCCTCCTCAGGATTGATCTCGCGGCTCATCCACGCATCGCACTTCGCCGTCTCCAGCGAACCCGCAGCCGCATTGATCGTTGGCAGGAACTCGCCCAACTCAGGGAAGCGCACCGCCTCCTCGATCTCGGCGATCGCCTCTGGATGCCTCTTGAGATCGTGATACCGTGGACCACCGTCCGGAGACGCCCACGGGAACTCGAGCGTTTCATCCTCCCGCCCGAGTTCGACCGAGTAGTCTGCCTGCATCGGCAAGGTTCACGTGGGGACAGCCGCCCTCGGCTGTCCAGCGGAGCAAGGCTCCGCAGTGCTTGTGTGGCGTGCCACACTCTTGTGCGGCCCTTCCTTTGTTCTCTCTGGTAAATCGCTTTTCTCGGTACTCGGTACTCGCGACTCGGTACTCACAGCTGGTTTCGTAATAGTTCTGGGAAGGGCGCGGCTTTCAGCCGTGCCTTCATGCACAATTAACGACGCGGGCTCTAGCCCCTGAGGCTCACCGTTGGTAAGCGCGTTCCTGAGACTCCTTCTCGGTACTCGCAACTCACTTCGCCGGAGCCGGCTGCGGCGCCGGTTGCTGCCCGGGCGTCCCGAAATTCACCTTCGGCACCTCGCGCGATCCCTCGGTCGCCTTGAAATAAGCATCATTCGGCTTGAATCCCGCCCATCCAGCAAAAACACTCGCCGGAAACTGCTGCACGTAGGTGTTGTAGTCCTGCAGCGTGTCGTTGTAGCGCTTGCGCTCCACCGCGATCCGGTTCTCCGTGCCTGCCAGTTCGTCTTGCAAGCGAAGGAAGTTCTCATTCGACTTCAATTGCGGGTAATTCTCCGACAACGCGAGCAACCGTCCCAATGCGCCATCCAGCTGATTGTTGGCAGCGATCTTTCCGGCAGGATTTCCCGCGGAAAGCAGTGCCGAGCGCGCCTTCGCGATGTCGTCGAACACGGTCTGCTCCTGCTTCGCGTAACCCTTCACCGTCTCTACCAGGTTCGGGATCAGGTCCGCGCGCCGTTGCAGCACAACGTCCACCTGCGACCATGCGCCCTTGACCGCCTCGTTCTTCGACACCAGCGTGTTCTTCACGCCGATGTACTGACCGAAGACAACCAGCGCGATCAGCGCCACGATGATGATCACGATGAGTCCTTTACCCATATCTCTCTCCTCGAATCGAGTCTCACAGCTACTTGCGCGTCGGGCCCGGGGAATCCAGCATTCTATCCACAGCACCGGTCACTTGCTCAACCGCCGCCAGGTAGCGGGCGGCAACTTCCTCTACACGAAACTGCTTCCGCTCGGCGCGGTGTTCGCGGATGTCGAGCAGATGCTCGAACGGGCTCGCATCGAACCCCAGACTGCGTGCCAGCGCCTTCACCGCGTCACGCTTGGTCGGCGGAACCGGTTGCCCTTGCGTGATCACGGCATGACGGAACAACGTTGCAAACGCGGAAACTGACCGGAGCATCAGCTCCCACGTATGTTTTTCATTGCGGGCTTCAATTAACAGCCGCTGCCGCAGCAGGATCAGCTTCTCGCGCAGCTCGTATTCCAGTTGCGCACGGTGCAGGTGCATCGGGATCTGCAGGGACGCGACAAAATCAGGACCGAACAGCGCGCGATGCTGGCTCTTCATGTCCGTCAATTCGATCGCGAACACGTCAGCCGAGCGCTCCAGTTCGTCGCGCGTGATCAGCAGCGGCGCATGACGCTTTTTCCCAATCCACTCTTCGACGGCGGGCGCCAACACCAGCAATTTCGCAAGCGATGTCTCCTTGAGAAAAACCATCAGGTTGATATTGGAATAATCGGGATCGTAATCTCCGCCCACGGCCGAGCCGTACAGCACGACGCTCTCGAGGTTCGGGCCAGCCGCTTGCTTCAGCCGCTCCACGAATTCGCCGATCTGCTTTTCTGGGACTGATTTCTCAGCAAGCATAAGAATCCTTCATCACGACAGCCTACCAGCTTCCGCCGGCGCCGCCACCACCCGTGCTGCCCCCACCAAAACCACCAAATCCTCCACCGCCGCCGCCGAAGCCCCCACCGCCAAATCCTCCGTCGCCCCCACCGCGGTATCCACCGCCGCCTCCTCCGAACAAGAACATGTAGAAGAGCAACCGCCGCAACGGAGGAACCGCCAGCACAATAATAATGACCACGATGATCGCGATGATGGCGCCGGGCGACAACTCCGTTCCATGCGGCGCGGAGGTTAGCGGCTCGATTCGGCGCGGCTGCGAAGTCGTGATCTGGACCCCGGCGTCCTTGGCGATTACATCGATGATCCTCGATGTAAGCAGGCTGACCGCTCCGTTGTAATCGCTGTTCTTGAGATAGGGCACGGCCTCACGGCCGAAGCCGCCAACCTTGCCATCCGGCAGGATTCCCTCGAGGCCGTAGCCGACATTGATGTAGTACTTGCGATCCTGGACAGCAAGAATGATCAGAACTCCGCGGTCCTTGCCTTTCTGTCCGATACCCCACTTCTGATACAGATCGACCGCATAGTTGAAGATCTCTTGCCCGTCGGTGGACTTGATCGTGACCACGACCACTGACGCTTGTGCCTTGTCTAGAACCTGGCGGCACATCTCTTTCAGTTGCGTCATTGTGGTGGCGCTGAGTACCCCGGCAAAATCATTCACGCAATCCGTGGGCTTCAGGGAAGAGATCGGCTCAGCGGAGGCAATCGTCGACGACGCGAGTGCGGCCCACGCGACCGCGACCCACAGTACGGAGAAACGTTGCCATCTCCGTGTCCTCTGTGCCCGCTGCGGTGAAGACTGCCTCAACTCGATCTCACACATCCATCGCTCGGTGCCAACCCGCTTCTTGCTTCGCAACTCGGACTCATGGCTTTTCTTTGCTATCTTCGCGGCGTAGCTTGCGCTCTTTGCGGCGATTTACGTTCTTTGCCATTTAAGGATTGCCCGCGCCCTCTCCAGATGTTCTCTGCAGCGCTCTGCGCTTTAATGCTTTTTTCCACCAGCCGGCATCGCCGAGATTGTACAGGAGGAAAAGAACCACGAGTTGCGAGTTCCGAATCCCCACTGTGCAATCAATGTCAGACTGGGAGCGCACCTTACAAAATTGCATCACGCGTGCAGGAAAGTCGGGGACGTTTTTATGGCTTTTCTTTGCGTCCTTCGCGGCCCTTCTTTGCGTCCTTTGCGGTTAAAAGCTTTCCCCCCACACGCACCAAACTTCGTCGAGCGCGACTCCCCAGAACAAATCCGAAAGGAAACATGGCATCCTTGGCCAGCTTTGGATCTTTTATATCGTAATGCGATATTCTTTATCTGACCGGCGACCATCAGGTACAAGGCTCGACAGCTGAGTGCTGACTGGCCAATTGCTGAGTGCTGATTGCTGGGTGCTGAGTGCTGCGGGTCGCCGACGACCGAAGGACGATTCAGAACCGCCGCAGAAACTCCACCACCTGCTGCTCGGCCCAGCGGCCATCGTAGCCGTTGGCATCGGCGAGGAACGAGCAGTGGCCGCCGTCGGGAGCTTCGATGAACGTGAGGTTCGGGTTCAATGCGATCTTGTGACGCGTCTCCGGTGTCAGCTTCACAAAGGGATCGGTTGCTGCGTGAAGGATCAGTCCCGGCACTGCAATACGATCGACTGTGTTCGACGCCGACGCTCGTGCATAGTAATCATCGGCACCGGTGAAGCCGCAGTAGTAGGCGGTAATCTTGTCGTCGAACTCGCGCAGGCTCTTCACTCCTCGTAGGCGTCTCGGGTCGAAGTGCTCGGGAAAAAGTCTTGCCTTGGCGCGGAAGCGTTGGCGCAACTTCAGCATGAAGTACTCTTCGTAAATTCGATTTGCGGGTTCGTGCAGCGCGTCCGCGCTGACCGCCAGGTCCATCGCGGGACACACCGCCGCGATCGCGCGAAATTCTCGCGGCGCTTCCCTGCCCCACTCGCCCGCGGCCTTCAGCACGAGGTTGCCGCCCATCGAAAAGCCCGCGAGCACGAAGCGTGAGACCTTGTCGTGCTCGATCACGTTACGCGCAACGGCGACCATGTCTCCCGAGAGGCTCGAGTTGTACAGAGTGGGTGCGAGATGATCGGTATCTCCGCAGTTGCGTTGGTTCACGCGCACCACGTTCATGCCCGCGGCCAACGCCTTCTCGGCAACACCGACCATGTAGCCAGAGTCACTCGAGCCTTCAAGTCCGTGCACGATGATCAACGTGTTCGCGCCGCAGCGATCGGGCTGCCAGTGGCAGTGGCAGAGAATCTTCACGCCCGGCGCGACCTCGACGAATCGTTCTTCCGGCGATGGCAGCTTTACCGAGCGAAGGAAGAAGAACCCGGCGAGCGTCTGCAGATGGCCGCCGCGCACGAAGCGGCGCGGCGCGAAGTCCTCGGGCTGAAATAAGGTTTGCGTGTCGCCCACACTCTGATTTTAAATAGAGACGCGGATTCGTGCCGCGGCCACGGGAGCGAGCCATGCCGATTTTCGAGTACATCTGCAAAGAGTGCGACCATTCCTTCGAAGCCCTGGTTTATGGCAACGAGAAGGCGCAATGCCCGAAGTGCCACAGCAAGCAGCTCGCCCCGCAGCTCTCGACGTTCGCCGTCTCCACCAAGGGATCGAGGTCAAGCATGTCCTCGCGTCCCGCCGGACCATGCGGATCCTGCGGCGACCCACGCGGACCTGGCGCCTGCTCCTTCGACAACAACTAGCCTGCCTTTCACTGCAAAATCGCTGTAATGTTCCACGTGGAACATTGTGCAAATTCCATTTTATTTGCATAGCTTTTAGATAATTATGCGATTTTGTATCGATCGCTGACGGAAGGGCTTAGGTGGATTTCAGCGAAAACGACTGTCACCACTGGGAGTGACCGACGTCACGTGGTGATTTCATTTCGGCAGCCGAAGGAAATGTTCCACGAGGTTGTGGCCGGAGTGGGAGGGGCGGAGAGGGGACGCACTGCAAAGTTTGCTCCCCGTGCAAAAGGCGCGTTTCGATAGGCAAGCGGGAAAGTCCTAACCACAGAGGCCACGGAGGAGCACGGATTAACAGTTTCTGTCGCGTGCATGATTCTCAATCATGCACGAAGAGGCGGCGGGGGACGCCCGCCACTCCAACGTGCGGGCGAGGGCGAGACGCTCTCGCGACAGCCGGCAGGATGCAGGCGCTACGAAGCGCGTCTCACGAAGAGCCACCTCCTACCAAATGCCCTCGGTGCGGCGACAAAGTGGGGCGATGCTATGTCCATGGTGACTTTCGGATGCATGCGCTGGTAACGGCTGTGATCTTTGCCTCTTCTCCAAAGCTCCATAAGATCGGCGGAACATTTGCGTTGAGGCTTATGGACAACCGACGAGAGATACGAGTAGAGACAGCGCTGCCGGTGAGGATCTGGGGGGTGGATTGTTACTCGCGACCGTTCATGCAGCTCGCCACCGTGCGGAACATCAGCAGCATGGGCGCAGTGATTCAGAATGTGCGCTCGAAGGTGAAGCCCGGCGAGATTCTCGATGTCCAGTACGATGGGCAAAAGGCTCAGTTCCGTGTGATCTGGGCAGGAAGACCCGGTACGCTCGAAGCGGGAGAGGTCGGGTTAGAGCGGCTCCCGGAAGAACCTTACATCTGGGATGTTGATCCGGCGCGCTGCGGACAGGCGATCGCGAACGGGTAGGCGGACTGGCTTTTAGTTTCTAGTTTCAGGTTTCTAGTTTCAGGTTCTAGTTTCAGGTTTCGAAGGATGAAGGGCGAGGACGCACTTCGCTCCAGAGTGCAAGCGAGGGCGAGACGCCCTCGCGACAGCCGGCAGGATGCCGGCGCTACACTACGCGGTTCGACCGAACTGCGCTCTTGGACCCAACTGCCTCTTACCGCCCCGCGTGTGCAGCCATGGTTGAGTTGGACCGAAGAAGTTCTGGGATGTCCTCTCCTAGCAGGGGCCGGCTGAAATAGTAGCCCTGCATCTCGTCGCAGTCATGGGAGCGCAGGAATGCCAGCTGACCCTCGGTCTCGACGCCTTCCGCGATGACCTTCAAGTTGAGCGTTTTCGCCAGGCTGATGACGGCTGTTGCGATCACCGCGGCATCAGGACTGGTCTCGACGTCGCGGATGAAGGAGCGGTCAATCTTGAGCTTGCCCACGGGAAATTGACGCAACTGGCTGAGACTGGAGTAGCCGGTGCCGAAGTCGTCGATGGCGAGCTTGACCCCCATTTTCTTCATTTCGTTCAGCACGGAGAACATGACAGTTGCGTTCTTGGTCAAGAGGCTCTCTGTGAGTTCGAGCTCAAGATATTGGGGAGCGATGCCAGTCTCGGAGAGCGCCTGTTGCACGTGCTCCCGAAAATTTTCCTGGTGAACCTGCATGGGGGATACGTTTACGGCAACTGTGACCGGGGGGAGCCCCTCTGCCTGCCAGTCGTGGATTTGCGAACACGCGGAACGGAGGACCCAGTCGCCAATGGGCAAGATCAGGCCGCTGTTCTCGGCCACATGAATGAACTTGTCAGGCTGCACCAGACCGAGCACGGGATGCTGCCAGCGAACCAGAGCTTCCAGACCCACAATTTTCCCGGTGCGAATTTCGGCTTGAGGCTGGTACATCAGGAAAATCTCATTGCGTTCGATGGCCAGGCGTAAATCGTGCTCGAGGATCGAGCGCTCCAGTACCTTGGCATTCATCTCTTTCGTAAAAAACAGGAAGCGGTTGCGACCGGTTTCCTTGGCCCCGTACATGGAGGCGTCGGCGTTCTTGATCAGGGTTTCGGAGTCGGTGCCATGTTCGGGATAGATGCTGATTCCAAGGCTGCAACTGACCTTGAGCGTGCGGCCCTGAATGACGAAGTCTGCATCCATGGCGCACACGATGCGTCCGGCAACGATAGCCGCTTCGGCTTGGTCGCGGATGGTGCTCAACACGACAATGAATTCGTCACCGCCCATACGGCAGACCGTATCCTGATCGCGCGTCTGCCGCTTCAAGCGCTCGGCAACACTTTTCAGGAGGAGATCGTCGACGCCATGCCCAAGCGAATCGTTGATGATCTTGAAGCGGTCAAGATCGAGAAACAAGACCGCAGCGTGTTCATTCCGCCGATGGGCGCCGGCGATGGCCTGAGCCAGACGGTCCTGGAGGAGGGTGCGGTTGGGTAGTCCAGTGAGCGAATCGTAGTAAGCGAGGAACTGGACCCGCTTCTCAACCAGCTTGCGGTCGGTGATGTCCTGCGCGATGCCACAGAGCGCCACGATATCGCCATAGGCATCGCGCTGCGGAGCGCCGCGTGCCATGATCCAGCCAGTGTTTCCGTCAGGGCGCACGGTTTCTAACTCGAGTTCGTACGGAACTCCGCTGGCCAAGGTTTCTTCGATCGCAGTGTTAAGACGCTGCCAACTTTTTGGAGTAAATACGCGCTCCTGTTCTGCAAGCGTTGGCGCCGGCAAGGACGGATCGAAACCGAGCATGTGATACAGCTCTTCGGTCCAGGTGACTCGTCCGCTGGCGAGGTCCAGCGTCCAACTGCCAAGGCGGGCGACTCTCTGCGCTTCCTCGAGGCCGGTCCGGCTGCGCCGCAGATCGTCTTCGGCACGCCTGCCTTCGCTGACCACTGCTCCGAGACAAAGGCCAGTGATCCCAAGCGCCAGCATGGCCAGTTGTAGCCGGGGCAATGAACCGTGAGGAGCCTGCGTGATCCAGGCCGCAAAGGTCAGCCCTATATCGATCGCAAAGACGCCAAGTGCGGCGCCGGGCAGCCCGTACCGCACGGCCACCCAAATCAGCGGAACGAATAACAGGTACAACGGCTGATACGGGATGGCGGGAGCGAAGCCGAAGACGAGCCAGATGGCTAAGAGGGCGGACCCGGTTTGCGCCGTGACCTCCAGAACTCGCACCCGAGAGAGTGGGTTTGAGGAGAGAGCAGCGTGCCCTTCGTCTGCGCCGTTCAGCCAGCGATCCACATGCGGGATGACGCGCACCAGGAGGAAGGGTGCGCCAGCAAAGATGGCAATGGTATCGCTGGCCCACCACTGGACCGTTGTCGTCAGGGCGTCGGAAGGACGGATCAGACCGTCGCCAAGCAAGGTGAGCATCCCGGTAATCGCACTCAACGTTTCGGCGGTCAGAAAAACGAGGACGTAGCGCCCGACGTCGCGCAAGCTGCCGAGGCGCGGATCGATGCGCCATCGGCCGCGCAGCAACGCGGCCGCCCCCAGGTACCAGACATAAAGCCCGGCGACTCCCGCGATACCGCACCAACCGAAGAGATGGCGGTGGTAGTTGACGACTGCCGCGACAACGGCGGAGACGTATATCAGCGGCGCGTAGGTAGCTCCGCCGTAAAGAAGCAAAGCCACGGCCAGGCCCACGGGCCAGTAGGTGGGTGGAGCGCCTTCCCAGGATTGGGAGGCGGCGGAGGACCCGTCGGTGATCAGGAAAAGAAGGAAGAAGAGGATCACGAACAGAGCTTGCCGCAGGCCCGGAGTTCCATGTCGAACCCGGCGCCACTGCGTCAACCCGGCCAGAAGAGCCATGAAGAGGACGAGTCTCACCGTAGTCACTATCGGCGGGCGGCGGGAAGAGATGAGGACGCAGGCGCGTCCAGGCGTTACCAGAGGGATCGGGATCGCACACGAAGGACTGAAGTTGCGGCAGGCCAAAGCTTCAAAGCAGGGTGTTTCCGGATGAACATGGCGCGGAAGTGCCGGGAATTCCCGGAAATTCGAGGGCGGAGTTATCTCATAGGAGTGATTTGCCTCACGGTCAGGCGAGAGAGTCGGGTGGCGGAACGAAGGATCGGCGGGGGGGAACCGGGCGAGCGACTATAATGTCGCGCCATCCACTGTGGGGAGGTTCACCATGCGCATCCGAACTCTTACGGTTGCGGCATTGCTATTGGGTCTCACGACGACTCTCAGTGCCGCGACGAAAGGCAAAATCTACTTAGACCCTGACGATCAGTTTTCCGCTTACTTCTCGGCTGCTCTTCAGAAAAAGAAAGTGCCCGTCACGATCACGACCGATCCGAACCAGGCGGACTACACGGCCCAATTCCAGGCCAAAGATAACAACGGGTCCCTGCTCAAGGATGTCCTATCCACGCTGAGCGGGGCCAGCTACAACAACAATTCGTCCAATGAAGTGGTGATGACGATTGTGAACGCTAAAACGAAAGACGTCGTTTTCAGCTATACGTGCCGGAAGCAGAGCCAGAATCTCGACGCGGCGTCGGCGCTGGCGACGAGTGTTGCGGAGTGTCTGGCGAAGCATTGGAAGGATACGATGAAGTAGGAGCAGGACAGAGAAGAACGATGCCCCGCGAGATTTCGCCGCCCGCGGGGCGTTTCGCTTTCAGGGGTCGGGGCCGCGTAAAAGAAAGAAGGCAGCCAAGAAGGCTGCCCTCAGGATTGCCCGCGGGACGCCGGCGGCTACGTTCCCTCCGACCAGCCTGCCAGGTACTCTTCCTGCTCGGGCGTCAGGCGGTCGATCTTGATGCCCATCGATTCGAGCTTCAGTTTCGCCACGCGCTTGTCGAGTTCCACCGGCACCGTGTAGACGGTTTTCTGCAGGCTGGCATGGTTCTTCACCATGTAATCGACCGAGAGTGCCTGGTCGGCGAAGCTCATGTCCATGACGGACGGCGGGTGTCCTTCGGCCGCAGCGAGGTTGATCAGGCGGCCTTCGCCCAGCAGGTTGATTTTGCGACCGTCCTTCATCGAGTACTCCTCGACGAAGTTGCGGGTGGTGCGCTTGGAAGAGGCCATCTTCTCGAGTGTGGGGATGTCGATTTCGACGTTGAAGTGTCCCGAGTTCGCGATGATCGCGCCGTTTTTCATGACTTCGAAGTGCTCTTTGGCGAGCACGTTCTTGTTGCCGGTGACGGTGCAGAAGACGTCGCCGATCTTGGCGGCGTCGATCATCGACATCACGCGGAAGCCGTCCATCACGGCTTCGAGCGCTTTCGTCGGATCGACTTCGGTGACGATGACTTCGGCGCCGGCGCCACGCGCACGGCTGGCCAAGCCGCGACCGCACCATCCGTAGCCGGCGACGACGAACTTCGATCCGGCAAGGAGGAAGTTGGTAGCGCGGATGATGCCATCGATGGTGGACTGTCCGGTACCGTAGCGGTTGTCGAAGAGGTGCTTGGTGTCGGCATCGTTGACGGCAACGATCGGGTAGCGCAGCACACCCTCTTTCGCCATGGCGCGGAGGCGGATCACACCGGTGGTCGTCTCTTCGGTGCCCCCGATAACGCTGTCGAGGACATCGGTGCGCTTGGTGTGGAGAACGCTGACGAGGTCGGCGCCGTCGTCCATGGTGATCTGCGGCTTGTGATCGATCGCGGCGATGATGTGCTGATAGTAAGTGTCGTTGTTCTCACCCTTAATGGCGAAAACTGGGATGTTGTAATCGCGTACGAGGCTGGCAGCGACGTCATCCTGCGTGGAGAGCGGATTGGAGGCGCAGAGCACCACGTCGGCGCCGCCGTCGCGCAGGCAGATCGCCAGGTTCGCCGTCTCGGCGGTGACGTGCAGGCAGGCGGAGATTCGCACACCCTTCAGCGGCTGATTTTTGATGAATTCCTTGCGGATGATCTGCAGGACGTTCATGGACTGGTTGGCCCACTCGATCCGCTTCTTCCCCAGATCGGCGAGATCCAGATTCTTCACGTCGCAGTTAACTTGTGTCGTTGTCGTCGACATACCTCTCCTATTGAAGATGACGGCCAGATGCTGAATGCCGCGTCAGAGTGTTGAACATCAGGATACACGAACCAGGGGGACGGTTTTTCCGGTTACAGGCCGGGGAATCTGGGGACGCAGCGGGGCGTCCCCTCTTCTGAAAGTTAACGTTTTGCGCCTTGCAGAGCGGGCTCGCGCACACCGGCATCGCTGGCCAGCTTGGCGGCTTTGTTGGTAGCTTCCCAGGTGAAGTCTTTGTCGTTACGACCGAAGTGGCCGTACGCGGCCGTCTTGCGGTAGATGGGACGACGCAGATTCAGGGAGTCGATGATGCCCTTCGGCGTGAGCGCGAAATTGGCGCGGATGAGATCCGGAAGGGTCGCTGGATCGACTTTCGCCGTGCCGAAGGTTTCGACGAGCACGCTGACGGGCTCAGCTACGCCGATCGCGTAGGCAAGCTGGACTTCGCACTTGTCGGCGAGTCCGGCTGCGACGATGTTCTTGGCGATGTAGCGGGCCATGTAGGCAGCGCTGCGATCGACCTTGGTCGGATCCTTGCCGCTGAAGGCACCACCTCCGTGACGTCCCATGCCGCCGTAGGTGTCGACGATGATCTTGCGGCCAGTGAGGCCGGTGTCGCCCATGGGGCCGCCGATGACGAAGCGTCCGGTGGGATTGATGTGGTACTTGGTATCGGCGTCGAGCAAGTTAGCCGGAATGACCGCCTGGATCACGTATTTCAGGATCTCGGCGCGAAGCTGATCGTTACCGACGTTTTCCGAGTGCTGGGTTGAGATCACGACGGCGTCCACGCGAACGGGCTTGCCGTTGGCGTTGTATTCCACGGTGACCTGGGATTTGCCGTCGGGCCGCAGATACGGGCAGAGGCCGTTCTTTCGAACTTCGGTGAGGCGCTGGGTGAGTTTGTGGGCGAGGGCAATCGGGGTGGGCATCAGTTCGGGGGTTTCGTTCACCGCGAAGCCGAACATCATGCCCTGGTCGCCGGCGCCACCCGTGTCGACACCCATCGCGATGTCGCCGGACTGCTTATTGATGCTGGAGATCACGGCACAGGTGTTGCAGTCGAAGCCGTAGAGCGCGTTGTCGTATCCGATGGACTGGACGACGCCGCGGACCAGCGACTGGAAATCGACGTAAGCTTTGGTTGTGATTTCCCCGGCGATGACGACCAAGCCGGTGGCGGTGAGAGTCTCGCAGGCGACGCGGCTGGTGGGATCTTCGGACAGGCACGCGTCGAGGATCGCGTCGGAAATCTGGTCAGCGATCTTATCCGGATGCCCTTCGGTGACTGATTCCGAGGTAAACAGGTAACGATTTTTTGAAGGCAACTCTGTGTCTCCTTGCTGCTATCAGGACGTTGCGTATGGCGGGAAAATCGGAGCACTGTGGCCGTCTTTTCGCGCTTTCTCGCTGTAGTTTGAGGTCCTTAAAAAGCTATCAGAGAAGGTTAGCCCCTGCAACGATTTTGGACCCAGCGGCGGCGACGGGCGGTCAGTGGTCGAAGAACACGCGCGGATGGAAGCGAACTGCGGTTGAATGGCGTCAAAGTCGCGGCAATGTGAGGCTTATTGAGGGGATGTTGCAGCGGGGTTCGGGGCGGGCGGCTGCAATCCGTCGGGATGGAAGACGAGCGTCTTCACCGTGCCGTAGTCGCCCTGCGAAGGAAGCTTCCTGTTGTTGAAGTAAACGTCGAGAGCGCCGGCACTGCCCACCTTCACGACGACTTCGTTCTTCGCCTGGATCACTCGTTCGTAGGGCGCAACCAGAGTGGCCTCGACCGGCGGCTGGCCGTCGGCGGAAATCGAGACCCAGCATTCCTCGGAGACGTCGTTGCCTTTCAGGCGAACGGCGAACATGCCGGGGAGCGACGGTGCCCCTCGTCCGGAGACCGAGGTTTGGAGGCCCGCCGGCGAGACCGGAGATCGTTTCGACTGCATCTGCTCGGTGGTCGGAATGGGCGTCGCGGGAGCGGAGTTGTTGTTTTGCGGGGCTGGCGTGTTTTGGGGAGCGGCGGTGTTCTGGGGAGAGGGATTCCCGTTCTGCGGCGCTTCTGTTTTGGAGGGAGCAGGAGGCGTCGGGGCCGGGTTCGCGCCGCTGTCGGTTGTGCTGTTGGGTGCAGGTGCTGTTTCAGTCGCCGGAGCCGGTGTGACATGCGACTTCTCCGGTTCAACTGGACGATGCAGATAACTCCAACTCGCGATTGCGATGGCAATTACCAACAGTACGACGGCAAGAACTCCCCACGGAATTTCGGCGGCGGTTTCGCGGCTTCCGGCGAGAGCTGCCGGTCGGGCGCGACGGTCGGGAACGGGAGGGGGCGCTTTTCGTTCCTGCGGAACTTGAATCGGGAACCCTTCCTGCTGCTCTTGCGTCTTGGGCGGGCCCGCACCGGCCGCAGTCATGTAGTCGGCAACGGTTTGATCCTCGTCGAGGCCAACGTGACGGGCATAGGCACGAACAAATCCTTTGTTGAAAATGCCGCCGGGGAGTTGCTCAAACTTCTCTTCTTCGAGGGCGCGAAGCAGACGGGTCCCGATCTTCGTGGTGAGCGAGATGTCGTCGAGCGTGATGCCACGCTGTTCCCGCTCCTTTTTCAAACGATCGCCGAAGGATCCCATTGCGACGCCAGCTCCTGAAAGGTGCGTCGGCCTGACGCTGCAATATTAAACATATGTCTGGCCGGCGGGAAGTCCGATGTGACACAGGGGCAACCTTTCGGAACCGCTGCGATTACCAGCAGTGTGGAGTGCAAAAACGGAAATGGAGGAAGGTTCGAATCCGGCTAGGCCCTTGAAGCACGTGGCTTTAAGGGTACTTAGTTACTTAAGATCGTTGCCCCGGTTTCTGAGCGCCGCATATAATTTGAGCACTTCTTCCCGCACAATGAGGGAATCCTGGGCATGGCTGAGGCCACCGGCGCCGACCGAAAGCGACAGAGTCAAGAACTCCTCATTTTTCACGATGTGGCCAAGGCCTTAACGTCGTCGCTGGACCTCGACTCCATTCTCCAGACCATCATGGAAAAAATGGCCGAATATTTCCGGCCGGATACCTGGTCGCTTCTCATGGTGGACGAAGAGCACAACGAACTGTATTTCGCGATTGCCGTGGGCGATGCGGCCGAAGCGTTGAAAGATGTGCGCCTGAAAGTGGGTGAGGGCATCGCGGGCTGGGTAGCTAAGAACGGTGAGCAGTTGATCGTGCCCGACGTGTATACCGACCCGCGCTTCGCAAAGCGAATCGATGAGGTCACGCAATGGGAGACGCGGTCGATCATCTGCGTACCGCTGAATTCCAAACACCGTGTGCTGGGCGTGATCCAACTGGTGAACGTCGATATGAAGGGTTTCGGCGACCAGGAAATTTTCTTTTTGCAGGCGCTGTGCGATTACGCCGCGATCGCAATCGAGAATTCGCGGGCCGTCGAGAAGATCCAGGAACTCACCATTACCGACGACTGCACGGGTCTGTACAACGCGCGTCACCTTTATAAAACGCTGGAGACCGAGGTTTACCGGTCGTCGCGTTTCGGCTACGAGTTCAGCGTGCTGTTCATCGATCTGGACCACTTCAAACAGGTCAACGACACGCACGGGCACTTGATTGGCAGCAAGTTGCTAGCGGAGATCGGGTACCTCATCAAGGCGCAGCTGCGATTGATCGATTACGCCTTCCGCTACGGCGGCGATGAGTTTGTCGTGCTCCTGCCGCAGACCGGAAAGGATCAGGCCCTACACGTGGCCAAGCGTCTGCGCGACGCGCTGCGGGTGAGCAACTTCTGCAAAGAAGAAGGATTGAACCTGAACGTGCGTGCATCGATTGGACTGGCGACCTATCCGCACGACGCCAAGTCGCCGCACGATGTGATCCGCCAGGCGGACGAAATGATGTACCTGGTCAAGAACACCACCCGCGACAATATCGGCATCGCTCAGCGGGGAGTGATGAAGTAGGAAAAGCAGGGTCAGGTGTCAACGTGCTTCGTTACTTCTGGTCGGCTTGCAGTTTTGCGATCTTTTCTTTGGCCTGCTGCTCAAGTTGAGCCTTGAACTGGCCATCGTTCTTGTCAGCAGGCAGCAACGCCAGGCATTTCTGCTCGGCAGCCAGCGCGAGATCATTCTGGCCCGCGGCCAAATATGCATCGCTCAAGCTGTCTTGCGCATTGGCCGATGCGGGATAGGCTTCGGTATTGAGCTTGAACAGCTCAATGGCATCTTGCTTGTCGCCAGCCTCCAGTTTGGCGTAGCCCAACAGGTTCATCGGATATTCCGGGAAAACAACCGCTTTCGGATCACGTTTGCGCGCTTCGTGAAAAACCGCAGCAGCCTTCGCCGACCCACCCGACTGATTCACCAATGCAAAAAATTCCGAAGCCGGTGTTTTGCGCGGCGTAACCGGCTTTTTCAAATCCACCGGCGATGCGACGAGGGCATCTATAACAAACGCGACGATCTGGTCGACCAACTCCGGATGCGGTCCGAAAATCTCGGTTCCGTGGCGACCGTTCTTGAATCCAGAAAACTTCGTGCGCGGATTCCCTGAAAGCTCACTGAACCACTGCATCAACTCGATCGTCCCGGGGTTGTACTCGTCATCGGCGGCAGCCGCGGTGAAGATCGGCAGCTCCGGGTGATTCGCGATGTAGTTGATCCCGGCAAGATCCATGCTGCCGGCCAGCAGAACTAAGGCCTTGAAATCGGGATGCCGTTCCGCAAGGTTCATCGCGTTGTTCACGCCGCAGCTTCCACCGCCAACGGCGATGCGCGATTGATCCACACCCGCCTGTGCGACGAGGAAGTTGTATGCGGCCTCGAAGTCTCCCGGCCACCTCTCGTTCAATTGCTTCATCACATCAGGCGAGGCGCCCTCGAAGCGCGGTCCGCCGCTCTCGCCGAATCCGCGATTGTCGATGGTAAGCGCATTGATTCCTTTCTCGCCGAGTTGCTTAGCGACGGGCTCCCACGACTTCCGCGTGGTATTGCACATATGCAACAACAACACACCCGGCCCGGGCTTGGCTGCAGCGAAGAATGTCGCACGAAGCTTGGTGCCGTCGGGACTAGTGATGTCAATGTCTTTGGGCGAACGACTTTGAGGGTAGGCAAAGTCAGCAGACAGGAAGAAAAGAAGCGGCAGAACCCAGCGCAACACGGTTGCACCTCCAAGGCATAGAACCTCCACTTGGCGGTATTTTCTTCCTCTCGATCAGGATTGTCGATAACAGCCCGCCCCGGTCAGGGAGACCAATCTCCCGTGCGATGACTTCTCCACTGAACTCCCGACTCCAGAGTGCTAGAGTGGTTTCTCATCGTCGGCAATGTCATAGGCCGCAATGCCTCTTCACAAGACGACTCGGAGTACCGTTCGGGACTTCTTCCAACAGCAGCAAGTCCTCGTGTTCGCTGCTGTTGCCGTCTTCGCAGTCTTGTCCGTGCTGAAGGTATCCACACATCTCTGGGCCAATGTAGTGTTCGCCTTATGCATCGGGAATCTCATGTTTCCCATCATGAACCGCCTGGGGCGGTACTTTTCCCGGCTTGTCTTTCCCCTGAATTGGGTCGTGGGCCTCCTGATTCTGGCTGTCGTCAGCCTTGGCACCGTGCTTGTGGCCACAGGCGTCATCTACGTGTTCCTAATGCAGCCCGCAATGCGAACGCCCTCGAATGTGATCGCGGATGTACAACTCGGCACTCTGGTCACCTTCATTGTCGGGATTGTTTACCAGGTGTACTCAAGCATGAAAACCAAGCTTGAATCGCAGAATGTAGTGCTCCAGGCAGCGGTGCAGACAGGTGCTTCTCAACTTGAACAACAGGAAAAGGAACTCGAGACCGCAAGAGAGATTCAAGCCAGACTCATTCCCGCGCGGATTCCTCAGTTACCAAATCTCGAAATTGTCGGAAGCTACCAACCAGCGCGGCTTGTGGGAGGTGATTATTTTGACGTCATTAAATTCACTGAGACTAGCGTAGCTGTGTGCGTTGCCGACGTTGTGGGCAAAGGGCGCGGCGGCACTTCTCATGGCAAACGTTCAAGCTGTCGTGAAGGCATTCGCGGCAGAGACGGTGAGTCCTTCTGAAATTTGCGCCCAGCTCAATCGCGTGCTGTGCAGCAATCTGGCGCCCGATAAATTCGTCACATTTTTCTACTGCGTCATTGACACGGCCGCCAAGACCTTGAGGTACAGCAACGCGGGACACTGTTTTCCTTTGTTACATCGCTGCCGAGGTGATGTGAGGGTCCTCAGTGACGGCGGAATCGTTTTGGGGATATTCCCCGACGCGAAGTATTCGGATGTGGCGGTGCATCTCGAACCTGGAAACAAGCTGCTGCTCTTTACGGATGGAATCACGGAGGCCACGAACCCTCGCGGCGAAGAATACGGCGAGGACAGATTGCGGCGGGAACTTGATGACGATCCAAGCGGAGAGACTGCGACGCTGCATCACAAATTGATGCAGGACGTATCAGAGTTTTGCCAGGGCAACTTTGCAGATGACGCAACGCTCGTCCTGATTTCCTTTCTGCCTTCGGAGAAGACCCCGGTGATCCAATAAATGACGAGCAAGGGTCGCCTCGGGCTTTTGCTCCGCAATCAGTCCGTGGGCTGGATCAATACGTGAAATGGCGAGTGTCTGTTGAAAAACTCATTCTCAGAAAAGTGCTCAGAAAAATTTTACGTTAGAAAGGCCTACGGACGACGATCGCACCTCGGGTAGACATTTTCTATCCCGAAAATTTTGGCGATTTTGCGAAAAAAGGCCCTTTTCAACAGCCACGCGATATTTCGCCAACTGACGCCGCCTTGCACTCACTCGTACATCCTTGACGCACAGAGACGCCGGAGCAGAGGGTATTCCGCGTCGGCGGCTCGAAACCGCTTCAAGTCGCTGAGCATCATCAGCTCATCATCATGCCGCAACTCGGCACAACAGTTGAAATCAGATTACACGTTTGGACGGGTTTTTGAATGTACCGGGGATGTTTCAGCGAGAACTCAGGATGACTCCTGATTGCGGTCGCTGTTTACCGGCGAGTTTAGGCTTATATTGGCAGTGTTCCGCTATCGCGGGATAATCCGCGAGTCGCAGTCAAGAGGAATGACGGCAATGCTGGAATACAAGATTCGTCAGAGCGGAGATGTCACGATCCTCGACCTGAGCGGGCGCATCAGTGTGGGCGAAGCGCTCGCCTTCGGCCCGGGAAGTGGAGTGGTTCTCGGTGACGTTATTGCCGAGTTGACCAAGAAGGGTCACAGAAAGATTCTGCTGAATCTCAAGGCTGTGAAGTACATCGACAGCTCTGGAATAGGCGAGTTGGCTCGGAACTACACCAGCCTGCGGCGCCAGGGTGGTGAACTCAAATTGTTAAGCCCGACCCCCACGGTTCTGGAGGCGCTGCGGATCACTCACCTGGAGAGGATTCTCGACATCCAGGAGGACGAGCAATTGGCAGTGCAATCCTTTTCCAAGCCCACATCTGCAGCGGGATAGTTCACGCGAACAGGCGTTCTCGCAACTTTGGGCCTTTTGTTCGCCCTCTGTGTTTGGAGTTTCGAGTGATATGGTGATGTTTCATCAATGATTCTCTGCAATTTCAGCGGCAACGGGTCACGATCAGAGTGATGTCGTCCGCCTGCGTGGGACCGCTGAATTCCTGCACGCTTGCCTGAATCACGGCCAGAAGTTCATTCACGGGCAAGCCGCGGTTTGCCTGTATAACCTGGGTGAGGCGCGTCTCGCCGTACTCTTCTCCCCTCGCATTGGGCGCCTCGGTGACTCCGTCGGTGCAGACGACCAGGAGATCGCCGGGGCATAAGGTGACTTGCTCGATCGAGCTCTCCCATTTCAGAAACAGCCCCACAACGGTGGTTGTGCTCGGCAATCGCTGGATCGTACCGTCCTTGCGCAAAATAATCGGGGCGATATGACCACAGTTGGCGTATCTCAGGCTCCGGCTTGAGTCGTCGTAAACGCTAAAGAACATCGTGGCATACGATTCGTCGGTTGTGTTCTCGTAGAAGAGACGATTGACCGATTGCAAGAGGCGCGGCAAATCGTTTAATCCGACGGCGTACTGGCTGCGCAGATTGGCCTGCAGGTTGGCCATCAGCAATGCCCCGGACATGCCCTTGCCCGAGATATCCGCCAGAACGATGCCCATCACTCCCTGCTTCATCTCGAGGAAGTCGTAATAGTCGCCACCGACCTGTCGAGCTTGAACACAGCCGCCGACGTACTCCAGCGTTTGGAGTGGCGGCAGTTTTTGCGGGAAGAGCCTGGCCTGCACGCGACGGGCAAAGTCCATTTCCATGGAGGCTCGCCGCTCAGCTTCAATTCGTTCCGCCATGTTCTCGGCGAGGCGAATGTTCTCCAGGGTAATGCCTGCCTGACTCGCGACCGAATCGAGCAAGCTTTTGTCTTCGCGCGAGTAGGGCTCTTCTCAAAGCCGCGGACCCAGAAGCAGCAAGCCGATGAGTCGGCTGTCGCGTCCGAGGATCGGCACCAGGCACTCTGGAGTAAGCGGGGTCGACCCAATGGACGTGTCGGGTCCCTGCGGAACGTCCCAGGCTTTTCCGCGCACCGCCAGTTCATGGAGCAAGGGCAGACTCGTTGGGATTGTGTCCATTTGCTCTGGAATGAAAACTGCGCCAAAGCGGCGAGGAAAATATGGCCGAGGCAGGGCAGCTGAACTTGTTTCTGGTCCCGGATGCCGTGATCCAGATAGCGTGATCAGCAGCCCATCGTTGCCTTCGAGATAGCATGCCAACGATTTCGGATGCAACGCTCCCTCGATTTTGCTTTCGAGCAACCACGCGAGTTCGTCGCGGTCGGTTACCGTCCGTGCCTTTTCCGCCAAGTCCTGAAGGATGACGCGGGCGTCGTACGCACTTCGGAAGAAGGCGCGGTCAATGCGCTGGGTGCCTCGCTTCACCGCTGGGGTCGAGAGCCACACCAGCGCGATCCCAAAAAGAGCACTCACCGTCATGCCGACATTGGAACCTTGCACAAGAAATCGTGAAATCGTATGTGTGAACAATGTGATTGCGATCGCACCCGCCGCCAACAGGAAAACGATGTAACCCCGCTGCACCAGGACGTAGCGCGCGCTGCGCCTCAAGAGCAGGGGAATTTCCAGGACCCTGTGCTTCACAACGGCGTAGGCGAACGACAGCGGCCACAGAGTCGAAAGAAGCAGGACCGCTACCTGCCAAACCGCCATCGGGATCCGCACAAATCCAAGAAGCGCGGCCGCGGAAACCAGGCACATGATGGGCGCAGTGCCGATCACAGTTCCTAAAACCATGACCTGCGCTTTTCGCCGAACCTGGGCATCCGTCGATAGAAAACGGTTCGAAATGAGTGACGCCAAGCCCAAGGCTATGGCCCCGATAAACGCCCAAAAATAGAACGTAACTCCCAGACTTAGCCAGCCGCGGGGAGCAGGAGTCGGTGATCCGTTCTGCAGCGCGAGAACCGATTTGAAAAACTCCGCGCCGGGCCAATGAAAACCGAGGTACAGCGGCAAGGTTCCTCCCGCAAACAGGCATCGGATTCCAATGGGAATGGTGGTGATCAGTGCCGCTGCGAGAAGAACATATTTCAACCATGGGACTTTGCGATCGACGGGCGATTGCGAGGGAAACACTGCAAAGAAATAATAGAAAAGGGCCAATCCCGACCAGGACATGACAAGCTTGTAAAAGACGGCGAATCCTCGGAATGGTGGTGGGATATTGCCCTCGAAGAGCGGGGCAACTGCGAGGAATCCGCCAAAAAGCAATGCCAACAACCATGCGTTGGCGTCGTCAGTGCGGAGCAGCAAAACCACCACGCCGACGACAAGAAAACCTAAAGGGTAGTAATCAACCGCCAAGCCCAGCAGGTCGTTCAGTTCCATGGTCCGAGGGGGTACGCGTCTTCCCCCGTGCACCGGAAGCTCTAACTGGCGCTGTTTGCCTGGCGAGCTCGGATCCTCGACCGTAAGCTCGAGAACGTCGTTCTGGCCGACAACGATTTCTTCATAGAAAGGTCGGAGAGTATCGAGTCTCTGTCCGTCGATTGCATAAATCCGATGCCCCGGCCGTAGTCCTGCTCGGTCGGCGGCGCTGCCGAGTATCACTTCGCCGACTGTCATCGAACCGGCTGCCGCGGAGTACTGGTAGTTCGTGAATCCCGATTGTGGTTTCGAGTGCTGGTTATGAATGATCCACAGGACGCTGTATGTGGTCGCACAAACAGCGAAGAGAATCGCCAGAAGAAAGCGAAGGAGTCGGCGGGATGAGAATGAGGTCCGCATGTTGGGAGCCTGACGGATCGGCTAAACCCTCTAGCTTAGGCTCAGAAAAGTGGTGAATCAATCGTGTGGTCTCTCTGGCGCCTCTCTATGCTCGGGATGACAATCTGTTCGATCTAACGGATGCGGGGTTCTGGACGGGCAGCCACGGTGGCCGGTATTCGGTATTCGGCAAATGCGGAGCTGCGCTCCGCCGGACAGCCGAGGGCGGCTGTCCCCACGTGTTTCGTGGGGTCATGGGAGCATGCGTGCCACAGGGAGGCCGGCGGGACGCCGGCGCTACGGCTAGCGGGCGGCGGCATCGCTTTGGGGTGGGGCGGTGATCAGTGGAAGGGCGACGGCGTCGATGGTCGCGGGATCGTCGCGGAGGCGCACGTAGATCGCTTTGCCAACGGGGCCGGGAATCGGGAGGCTGCTGTCGGCGAAGCCATCGGGGACGGCCGTGGGCGTAGCGAAGTCGGGGTCGGTGCTGACGGAATCAAGAAGGAAGAGTTTGTCGCCGACGAGGGTGCAGGGCTGGTCGGAGGCGGAGCAGCGAACTTCTTTGAGGACAGGAACGCGGACGAGATTCACAAGGAACTGCCAATCGCCCTCGACGCCGTCGAGACCGATGGCGCGGAATTTGAGCGGGCCGAAGGCGGAGGGGCCGAGCTGGCGTAGCGGATCGAGGACGCCGAGAACGGTGTGCGCGTCCTGAAGGATGAGGTTGCCGTCGGCGATGGAGAGCGAGGTGTGGAAGGACTCGTCGGTGGCAGCGACTTCAATTTTTTCGCCGACGGGGAAAGTTTCTGGAAATTGCGTTTTGATCGAGAAGTTCAGGCGCGCGTCCTGGGGCAGCTCTTGGGGATTGTCGACGTGGAGGAGCGACGCGGCGGCGCTGGTGTTGGGCTGAACGACCTTCGACATTAATTGAACTTTCGGCCGCGGGGCATCGATGGCGGCTTTGACGGGCAAAGTGCGGCCGTCTTTGAGCGTCACCGAGGCGGAGAGAGCGGCATCGGGCTGGATCTTCGGCACCGGCAATTTTTCGATGGCGAGGCGAAGCTCATCCTGCTGATTGGCGCGGGTGAGGCCGTGCGGGAGGAAGCGCAACTCGCCGAGTTCGAGTCCGGTGACCTGGTCGAGACGAGTGCCGCGGAGAGTGCCTTCGGCGTCTCCGGCGTGGATGGTAAAGGAGTCGAGGCGTCCGGCTTCGGCGTAGGTGTGGAGCGGGATGGCATCGGGCTCGGGCAGGCCGAATTTTTCGATCGCCATGCTGAGGAGTCCGGCGGGTTCGTCCTGCAATTGGATTTGCACTTCAAGCTGGCCGGGCTTGGCAAGCTTCCATGAGGTGGTCAGGTCGTGGCCCTCGGCATTCTTTATCTTGACGGCATTGACGCAGCTGGCGTCGGCGGATTCTAGGTGTAGCGTGTCCTGACGGCCGATGATGAGGGCGCTGGCATCCTTGGAGGCGATGGTCCACTTGGCGGGGCTTGGGCTGCGCAGCAGGAAGCGGGGGCCGTCGAAGGGCTGGAATCCCCACTGACCGCGCAAGGTGGCGGTGATGCTCTCGTCGAGATCGCTGAGATGGAGCGTGTGCGTATCGATGACGAGGCCGCCGCGTTCGGGGTCGGCGCGGGCGGGCAGGTCGATGGTCTTCCCTGCTTTCGTTGGCACCCGGAGAACCAAGTCATGGGAGAGCTCGGTGGCGAAGACGAGCGGAGCGCCGTCGATGGGAAGAACGAGGTCGGGCGTCGCTATGCATGGCGCGGCTTTCGGATCGGCCGCGCGGAGCGGTGGCGGCACAGGCGCCGCGATGGGCGGGAAGCCGACCACGATGACGGACTTGGGGTTCCGGAAAGATGGCGGATTGTTCAAGCGAAGATTGAGGGCTTCCTTGTGCGGCAAAGAGAGGGCGGGGATGTACTGGTACTGCGCGGTGTGCGCGGTGCCCAGGATGCGGGCCATGTCGATGACCGCGCCGATGTAGGGACTGTAATAACCGGATTTGGCCACGGGTGTGCCGCCGACCTGGGCGAGCAGGTCGGCGCTCGCGCCGGTGGTGAGTGTGGCCATCATGGTCTGGGTGTGGGCGTCGTCGAGGACAAGTTGGTCGGTGTTCTGCGTGAGGCACGGCGCCTGCTGGGCGCTGGGTTTGTCGAAGCACTGTTGATCGACCTTCATGTTGAGCGAGCGGGCAAGCATCTCGGTGCGCTGGTGGAGTTGCTCGGGCTCGCCTTCCGCGGTGAGGCGGACGGAGGCGAGATATTTTTCGAGGCGAATGCGATCGAGGCTGGCCTGATGGAGATCCTGCACGGCGCGGACGAAAGCGCCGGGCTTGCCGCGGACGGCGGCGCGCAGGGTGCTGAATCCACCGCCGGTCTCGGGAGCGAAGAAGACCAGGGCCTGCGTGGCTTCGTTGGGGACGGTCACCCAGAAGCCTTCCTCGCGCACCTGCTTGTTCCAGGTCTCGACCTTGGTGAACCAGTTCTCCGGCGGCGGGTTGGTTGTGCCTCGGAGGAAGGCGATGATCATGATGTAGTGTGCGGACTGGGTTTCGGGGAGGTCGGGCTGGATCCAGAGGCGGTCGGCAGGCTGCAGGTTCGGGACTTCGGAAATGGGCAGAATCGTTTCCCCGCGGCGGACGCGGACGTTCACGGGCGGGCCGGAGAGATCGAAGGCGGCACCGTCGGCGAAGGCGAAGGACGCCGTCAAGCAAAGAAGAAAGAGCAAAAGGATCGTGTTACGAGCAGACCAAACCCGTGACTCTGCCAAACTGCACTCCCCGGATGGAATCTGGATGGATACGGCTATTTTAACTGGTTTGGGGGGAAATGTAGCTACTCAGAGGGGTATTCGAGTACCGAGTCGCCAGTACCGAGTCTGAGGAAAGACTTTTAAAAAGCAAAGTCTTAAGGGCGGAGACGTAAAGGGGATCTTCGGAAGATAACAAAAGCCTTTAACCGCAAAGGACGCAAAGAAATGCCGCAAAGGTCGCAAAGATAAAGATGCATTTAAAGGGTGGGGACCCGCAGGGTGGCGGGTTCGTAGGAAAAGCAGGTCCCTCGCTGCGCTCGGGATGACAAATTCCGGAGGGTAGAAAGGCTTGCGGGCGAGGCGCATTCACCGCCGTTAGGGAAAACGCCACCCCGTTCGACTCACGTCGCTCGCTCAGAGCAAACCTAGGGCACGCGCGGGGCGCCCTCGCCACATAGGCATTGTGTCGGGCGACACATCGGGGGCGAGGGTGCGTCTTGTATGATGACGGGCGCATTTACGGACCTGCAGGGGATCGATTTCAGGTAATCGATTCTTCCCTGCGTGACTTGGCAATGTGTCGCGGAGTCGCCATGAACTTCAGATCCCCCATCTCCTGGCAGACGCTTTCGAATTCCCTTCTTGCGGGCGTTGGTTGCATTCTCATTTGTGTCTTCTCCGCAAGTTCCCTGCTTGGTCAGGCTGTCCTTACCGCGCAAACCGCCGTGACCAATGATCCTCCCTTCTATGGCCCGTTTAATGGTGTGTTTCTCGCGGGCGGGAATGGCCTGAAGAAAGCGATGGTGAAGGACGATTCCGTCTTGCGGGCAGATTCACCGTGGTCGATGTACGCGTGGGTGCGGACAGAGGAGGCGATCGCAGCTCCGGTGCTGATCGCGGGCATGGGCGATCCGGAAGAGGAGTATTCGCGGTATCTCGCGGTGGACGGGTCGCGCGTGATGTTGTGGATGGGAAAGGACAATTCCCTGCCGGGCGCGGTGACGCTGGGCGCGGGCAAGTGGCACCTGCTGGCGGCGACTTTCGACGGGGAGTCGTTTCATCTCTATAGCGATGGGGCGGAGGTGGCGCACGGGAAGGCGGATCTGGGCAGCGTGAGCGGGACATTGCAGATGGCGCCGCCGGTGTATCCGGCAGCGGAGTGGCGGCATTTCGGCGGGAAGATCGCGGGTTTCACGGTTCGCCGCGCCGTGATGAGCGCTGGTGACGCGAGGCAGATGTTTGCCGCGCCGCCGAATTTTGAAGTGATCGCGTTTGAAGAAGGGTCGAAGCCGTGGTGGGTGCAGGAACGCGGGCAGGCGGGGTATCGGGCGCCGCAGGATCCGGAGACGATGCCGCGGTCGAAGGCGTCGCCGTCGAAGCCGGTGGTGGTCCCGGTGAAGGAAGCGCGTGAGGCGCTGGAGGCTGCGGGAGAGAATTCGTGGACGATTGCGGGGGGATGGAGGATGCGTCCGGCGCCGGAGGTGAATGAAGACGGCGCGGCGATCTCGCAGGATGGCTTCAAGAGCAAAGACTGGTATGTGGCGACGGTACCGGGCACAGTGCTCACCACGCTGGTGGATCGCGGCGTGTATCCCGATCCTGATTATGGGTTGAACAACCTGGCGATTCCCGAATCGCTAAATAAGCAGGACTACTGGTATCGCGTCGAGTTCAAGGGGCCGAAGTTGGGAAGCGGGCGGCGGCTGACTTTGACATTCGAGGGGATCAATTATCACGCGGCGGTGTGGATGAATGGACGGTCGCTGGGGACGATTACAGGGGCGTTCATCCGCGGCGTGTTCGATGTGACGGACATGGTCAAAGCCGGGACGAATGTGCTGGCGGTGCGAGTGTCGCCGCCGCCGCATCCGGGGATTCCGCATGAGCAGTCGATCAAAGGCGGGCCGGGGGAGAACGGCGGGTTGATGTGCCTGGATGGACCGACGTTCGTGGCGACGGAAGGTTGGGACTGGGTGCCGGGGATTCGCGATCGGGATACGGGGATCTGGCAGCCCGTCACGCTCACGGCGACCAGCGTAGTGAAGATTGGTGACCCCCAGGTGGTGACGACACTTCCCTTGCCCGATACATCGCGGGCGGATGTGGAGATTACGGTGCCGCTGGAGAATTTGTCGACAGCGCCGGTGAAGGGGACGGTGTCGGCGTCGTTCGAAGGAGTGAGCGTGAGTAAGGAGGTGACGGTCGTTCCGGGAAAAAGCTCAGTAACGCTTGCGCCTTCGGAGTTCAAACAACTGACGATGGAGCATCCGCGGCTGTGGTGGCCGAATGGATACGGCAAGCAGGAGTTGTACACGGCGAAGGTGAGTTTTGCGGCGGGCGGCACGGAGTCGGATGCGAAGCAGGTGCGGTTTGGGATCCGCGAGATCACGTATGAACTGAGTTTGCTGGACAGCGCAGGACATCTGCGGCGGGTGGAATATTCGCCGACCGAGGCGCGGGCGCGAAAGGAAAGGCCAGTGGACGTGTCGCATCAGGGGATGCGGGAGATTCCGGCGGCGGATCCGTTTCCGTCGTTTTATCCCCCGGAATGGAAAGAAGGATGGAAATCGTGGGTGGCGACGCTGGGGTCGGGCGGCGAAAAAGCGGCGTCGGTGAAGACGGTGGAGGATGACAAGGCGGCGCCTTATCTGGTGATCAAGGTAAATGGGGTGCGCATCGCGTGCCGCGGCGGGAACTGGGGAATGGACGACGCGCGCAAGCGGGTGTCGCGGGCAAAGCTGGAGCCGTATTTCCGGCTGCATCACGACGCGAATGTGAACATCATCCGCAACTGGGTCGGTCAGAGCACGGAGGAGGTCTTCTACGATCTGGCCGACGAGTATGGGTTGCTGGTGTGGAACGACTTCTGGGATTCGACGCAGAACTACAACATCGAAGCACAGGATCCGGCGCTGTTCCTGGAGAACGCGCGGGATACGATTGCGCGGTTCCGGAATCACCCGTCGATTGCGATGTGGTGCGGGAGAAATGAAGGCGTGCCGCAGCCCATTATTAATGAGGGGCTGACGGAGCTGGTGCGGACGCTGGATGGGACGCGCTACTACTCGCCGAGTTCGAACCAGGTGAATCTGCAGAACAGCGGGCCATACAAATACATGGATCCGAAGTTGTATTACACGACACTGAATCACGGGTTCTCGGTGGAGACGGGGACGCCGTCGTTTTCGACGCTGGAGTCGTTCGAGGCGTGGGTCCCGAAGGAAGACTGGGGGCCGGTCAGCGATGACTGGGCTTATCACGACTGGCACCAAGCCGGGAACGGGGACATGGCGCCATTTATCGCGGAGATGCAAGCGGAATTCGGGGCGCCGACGTCGCTGGAGGATTTTGAGAGGAAGGCGCAGATGCTCGATTACGTGGATCATCGAGCGATCTTCGAGGGAATGAACGCGCATTTGTGGGCGCCGAATAGCGGGCGCATGCTGTGGATGACGCAGCCGGCGTGGCCGAGCAATGTGTGGCAGATTCTGAGCGCGGACTACGACACGCAGGCGTCGTTTTATGGGGTGAAGAAAGCGTGCGAGCCGATGCACGTGCAGCTGGACCTGTCGAATTACGCGGTGCAGGTGGTGAACACGACGACGGCGGCGCAGAGCGGGCTGGTGGTGAGAGCGGATGTGTATTCGCTGGAGAACAAATCGTTGCAGCATCGGGACGAGAAGAAAGATGTGGCGGCGGATGCGGAAGCGGAGGCATTTGTTCTGGATCTGGCTCCGTTGATGGGCGATGGGGTGGTGCTGGTGAAGCTGGAGTTGCGGGATTCCGGCGGCGCAGTCGTCGCGGAGAATTTGTATTGGCTGGGAACGACGAGCGCGGCGTATCGGAAACTGGGGCGCATGGGGGCGGCGACGGTGACGGCGTCGGCACGAGCGGAGAAGGGGCGCGTAGTGGTATCGCTGAAGAACGCGGGGGCTGTGGCGGCAATCGAGACGAAGCTGACCTTGCTGAAGTCGGATGGGACACGGGTGTTGCCGGCGTATTACAGCGACAACTACGTGTCGTTGCTGCCGGGGGAGGCGCGGGAGATCGCGATCGAGTATCCGGGGGGCGGGGCGGCGCAGGTAGGGGTGCGGGGTTGGAATGTGGCGAGTGCGATCGTGGGGGTGAAGTGAATTGCGGGTACCCGAGTGAGTCTATCTCAACTTGTCGACAAACTTATTCGCAAAAGGCTTAACTTCCGAATGGCGACAAACCACCAAGTCTGTCCTCGCTGGGATCGAAAACCAATTGCGGTTGGGAGAAGGAAGTCGGGTCCAGGCTTTGCCTGGGTCATGGGAGATTGAGTGGCGTTTGCTCTTGTTTTGAGTCGCCCGCCAATCGCTTGGCTTGAGCGATGCGCTCAGATATGGTTGGACGTTTCTCGGACGTTTCTCGGACGCTTCCTCTGCCGGTCCCCGTTGAAGAGCTTTGAATGTCTCAAGGAGCGTCAGCATCCCGACGGGTGAGTACCCTGCCTTCGCTGCTAGCTTTTGCCCGTTGAGGTCACAGGCGAGTTCCTTCTCTCTTCCGTAGCCAGGAAAAAACTCATTCACTCGCAGGTGGTTTATATCTTTCTGCCTCGTCAACTCTGTGACGCGGCTGCTCACCTGGCCGAGTTCCACGTGCTCAATTTCATGGGCCAATGCATTGGCCAGTTCGTCTTCCGTTTGCGCCAGAGCCAGCAGGCCGCCGCCAACGATGATGTATCCGTCCGGAAGAGCGAAAGCGCTCTTGAATGCAGGATTCGGATCAAGCACAAAGTGGTACTTAGGGTGCGAGGGCAGCGCGCCTGCTACTCGGTTCCCAATGCCGCTTATGTAGCCGGAGATTCCTTCCAGTTCAGGCGTGCTTCCGAGGCCTGTGTGCTTTTCATACTCATGGGCTAGCCTTTCACCCAAGGTCAATTCGGTCGATGCTTGCGAGCGGCCACTGTGCGGAATTAGAGCAAGAAAAACAATCACAAGGAGATTACCGTGCAGGGAATAGCCGAGCCGGGTTCGGCTCTGTTGGGTCATGTCCGAATCATGGACACTGAAATGTCGTACTGTCAATGCTTAAGCGAAGAGCGCGGCAGTGGCCGAGCTGTTTCGCGTGGTTGACGTGCAAACCAGAAATCGAGTTCAAGCCGTGGCTGATGTCCTCGAATCCTCACATCAGAATAAGTAAGGTCGAGTCACCGCGATAACGTGTCCAGGTTGGGCCAGCGCCTTATTTCGAGTGGATGAGAGTGCTGTATTGGTCACATTTCTCTGCAAAACCATAGAGACGAGGCGAAGGGCTAGCATCTAGGCAACGCTCAGGACGCCGGCGGCGACGAGCTGGCTGTGTTTGAGATCTTGTAACGCGCGATTGGCGTCGGTGAGCGGATAGACGCGGATCTCGGTCTTGATGGGGATCTCGGCTGCGAGGCGGAGGAAGTCGCGGCAGTCTTCGCGGGTGCTGTTGGCGACGCTGCGTACAACGCGTTCGTGATAGAGCAGGTCGTAGTCGAGCGCCGGGATTTGCGACATTGTGATTCCTGCGAGGGCGAGGGTTCCGGCCTTACGCAGATGCTTGAGGGCGAGCGGGACGAGCGATCCGGCGGGCGCGAAGATGATGGATGCGTCGAGCGGGTGCGGCGGAGCGTCTTTGGCGGAGCCGGTCCAGACGGCTCCCAGTTTCTCGGCAAGTTCACGATGCGCGTGGCTGCGCGTGAATACATAGACTTCACATTTTTCATGTCGCGCTAGCTGGAGGACCAGGTGTGCGGAAGCACCAAAGCCATAGAGGCCGAGGCGCTGGCCGGGCTGTGCGCCGCTGAGGCGATAGGAGCGGTATCCGATGACGCCGGCGCAGAGCAGCGGGGCGGCGTTCTCGTCGGAGAATGCGGCGGGGAGCGGGTGGGCGAAGTCTTCGCGCACGACGCAGAGTTCGGCGTAGCCTCCGTTGACGTGGTAGCCGGTGAAGCGGGCGTTCTCGCACAGATTTTCGGTGTGGCGGAGGCAGTAGGGGCAGGCGCTGTCGGTCGAGTAGAGCCACGGGATGCCGACGCGGTCGCCGGCTTTGACCGTGCGGACGGCGGGACCGACGGCGTCGATGGTGCCGACGATCTGGTGACCGGGGACGAGCGGAAGCTTGGGGAGCGGGAGATCGCCTTCCACTGTGTGGAGGTCGGTGTGGCAGAGTCCGCAGGTGCGGATGCGGACTCGGACTTCGTTGGAAGCTGGGGTCGGGTCGGGGAGATCATTGAGGTGGAGTGGAGACTGTTCGGCGGGCGCGGGTTGTTGGAGGAGCATTGCGCGCATGAGGATATTTTAAGGGCAGGAGTTCGGGTTCGGTTCAGTTCTCAGTTCTCTGAAAATGGACATCGAGTCGCAGATCTCGTGAGCACCCCGACGGAGATTGCTATCGCGGGCGAGGTGCCCGCGCCACACGACAGTACACGGTGAAACACTGCGGAGCTGCGCTCCGCCGGACAGCCGAGGGCGGCTGTCCCTACGTCGGCAGTGGTCGCATCCCGGGTTAGCGTCCACAGAACGGACGCGAACCTGGGGCACCTAGCGCACGATTTATTTTTCGTTCCACCACCAGAGGGGCGGCAGGGGTTTCTGCTCGGGGTAGATTTGGTTCAGGGTATCGCCTTCGAGAAGCTCTCCGTTTTTCATGACGTACTGAATCGTATTGGTGTTGTGGATGTCGGCGAGCGGGTTCTGGTTGAGCACGACAAGGTCGGCGAGTTTGCCCGGTTCGATGGAGCCGAGGTCCTGCGCGAAGCCGATGGCTTCGGCGCCGTGAATGGTGGCGGATTTGAGTACTTCCAGATTCGAGACCCCACCGGAGGCGAGCGACCACATTTCCCAGTGATAGCCGAGGCCCTGGAATTGGCCGTGGCTGCCGATGAGCACGCGGCCGCCGGCTTTGATCAGCTTGTTGTCTTCGGTGGCGAGGCGGGGAAAAACAAGTTCGTCTTTGCGCGTCCAGATGGGGCGGCGCCGCGTGTCGTCGTCGACGACGTTATGCGGGAGGAAGTGGCGGACCTTGGGATCGTCGTGCACTTCGGTGGTCTCGTAGTAGTAGTTCTCTGCCCAAGGACCGCCGTAGGCAACGATGAAGGTGGGCGTATAGAAGATGCCACTGCGCGTCCAGAATTGGACGATGTCGTCGAACAGCGGCGTGATGGGCATGCTGTGTTCGTTACCGCTGAAGCCATCGATGGCGTGGGAGAGGTCGAGCTTCATGTCGAGCGCGCCCTCGGTGGTGGGCATCACGCCGAGTTCCTTGCAGGCCATGACCATCCATTGGCGCTGCTTGCGGTTGCCGACCAGATAGGACTTGAGATAGGTCGTGCGGTAGAACTTGCGATAGCGGGAGACGACGGACTTGGCGTCGTCGAGCGACTGGAAGTCGGTGTCGGGGAAGACGCCGGGGCCGGTGGAGTAAGGGCGCGGGCCAAGGATTTCGCCCGTGTCGACGAGGTCCTGATAGGCGAAGGTGTCGTTGGTGCCGGTCTGAGGATCGCGGCCAGTCGTGACGCCATAGGCGAGGTTGGCGAGGAAGCTCCAGTTCTGCAGGTCGAGAACGGTGCGCCGAATCTGAAACCAGTGCGGGTGGAGGTCGATGAAGCCGGGGACGATCGTTTTGCCGGAGACGTCGATGACTTTCGCGCCCGCGGGGGCGGTAACGGAGCCGCTTTTGCCGACGGCGGTGATTCGATTGTCCTGAATAACGACGTCACCGTTGTCGAGGACTTCGTCGCCATGCATGGTGATGACGCGCGCGCCTCGGAGGACGGCGGTTCCCGAGGGCTTGTGGCGCGGGAACTGGAGATTGACGGCTATTTCTTCAGGGTGCAGCTTAGGCGGCTTCTTCTTGTCTTCTTCTTTTTTCTTGTCGTCGGAGTCGCCGGCGACGGCGTTGGCAACGGAGGCGGTCTTCGAGGACGGCTTGGGTGAGTCTTTGGCGGCGGGCTTGGACTCGTCGTCGGTCTTGGGCGGCTCGAATTCGATCTGGCTCAAGGGAATGCGGAAGAAGGTCGAGCCCTCGGCCCAGACAACAGTCTTGCCGTTATCGGCCCATCCCATGTAGTCGCCGCCCACCTCGGTGATTTTGCGCAAGGGCACGGGGGCTTTGGAGACATCAATGGTGGGGCCGTCGCCGCCGTAGTGCGGAACGGCGAACAGGTAAATCTGATTGGTGGTTTGAGCGAGAGCCCACTGGCCATCGGGACTAATGCGGACATCGTCGGCGGGAGTTCCGTCGGGCTGCGCGGGATCGGGGAACCATGTTTTGCCAACTACTTTCACGACGGTGCGGCGATCGGTGCCGTCGTAACGTAAGGAGATCAAACCGGATTCCGAGTAGACGTAGATGCGGTCCTTCTCGGGTCCGAAGTGCGGGCTGGCGGCGCCGCGCGCGGGGAGGATGAGGTGGATCTCGCCGCCGTCCGAAGAGAGCCAGATGAGATCGAGGTTGGGCACCTTGTGGTCCCATTCGTCGAAGACTTCGGTGCGAGCCTGGCGCGGTGCGCGCAAGGCGACGATGCGCTGACCGTCGGGAGACCAAGCGACGTCGCGGTAGTAGGCAGGGGTAGTGGTGAGTTGCTGCGGAGAGCCCTGACCGTCGGTACGGGTTTTCCAGATCTGGCCTCCGGTTTCGTCCCATGAGACGTAGGCGATCCACTGGCTGTCGGGAGACCATGCGGGCTGGAACTCGCGCGCGTTCGCGGAGGTGAGGCGGCGCGGAGTGCCGGAGGGTAGGTCCATTGTGTAGAGGTGAGTGAGTCCGGAGAAGGCGAGGCGCTTGCCATCGGGCGATTGTACGGGCTGCTGGATCAAGCGCATCTGCACGGGTCCGTCTTCGACGCGCATGGCAACGTTGAGGTCGGGGCCGAGGTCGCGGGAAATTTGAGCGGTGAAGGGGATCTCGTGGTCTTCACTGCTTGCGACCGAGATGCGATGGATCTTGCCGCCCCAGGCGGCAATGACGTCTTTGCCGTCGGGCGTGAAGGCGTAACTGGGCATGAAGTCGCGGGTAAAAAGCGATTCCTGATCGTCGTGCTGGACGGGGTATTTCAGCCAGTGCTCTTCGCCGTTTTTGAGGTCGCGGATGCGGAAGCCGGTCTCGGTTTCGAAGCGGGTGGCGTAGACGAGGAGATTGCCGTCGGGCGAGATGAGCGGGCGCATGCCGCTGCCGGGCGCGTCGGTGACGGGATCTTCGTCCCCGGTGATCAGGTCACGACGAACGATCTGCGAGAGCGGTAGGGTGACGTTGTAGAAGCCGCGGGGATGCTGGCGGGAGGCGTAGTAGAGATAGCGTCCGTCTTTGGAGGGAGAGGCGCCGAGCGTGTTGATCCAGAGGCGGGGGCGAACGTCGGGCTTGGTGTGGGATTTGGTGATCTGGACGCCAGCGCCGCCGTGGGTGTGGTACATGAACAACTCGGAAGCGCCGATGGGAAACTGGGTCCAGCGGCCGGCGATGACGTAGTTGCCGTCGACGGTCCAGACGGGCGAGGTGAATTCGCTCTGCTCGTCTTTGCTGAGCTGTTTCGGGTTGGAGCCGTCGGCGTCGGCGATCCAGACATTTTCGGCGCCGCCCGCGTCGCTGATATAGGCGATCTTCTTTCCGTCGGGTGAATAGTGGGGCTGGGCGCTGAAGGCCATGCCCTTGGTGATTTTCTTGGCTGTGCCACCGGCGATGGGGACGGTGTAGAGGTCGCCGACGAGGTCGAAGATGATGGTCTGACCGTCGGGCGAGACGTCGAGCGAGAGCCACGTGCCTTCTGATGTGGTGAACTCGATTTTGCGCGCGGGCTTGAGCGGGAGCGGGTCTTCTTTCTTTGGAGCTGCGTCTTTTGGGGACGCAGAAGGCGCGTGCTTTTGGGGCTCGGCGGCGGATGACGGGAAGAAAGCAAAACAGGCGATCAGTGGACACACGAACAGACGAAGAGTCGAAAGACGCATGCAGTTCTCCGGGAGGGGAAGCGCTGCGTATGGTATTGCGAGGGGTGAGGAGAGGTCAAGTATTGGTGAGTGTGGAGGCAGGTGTTGGGTGTTAGGTGTTAGGTGTTGGGTGTTAGGTGTTAGGTGTTGGGTGTTAGGTGTTGGGTGTTAGGTGTTAGGTGTTAGGTGTTGGGTGTTAGGTGTTGGGTGTTAGGTGTTGGGTGTTAGGTGTTGGGTGTTAGGTGTTGGGTGTTAGGTGTTGGGATGGCACCAGTTCGAAGAACGCTCCACTGGTGCACGACTTAAGCATTCAGCAACTCGCAGCGCATGGGCAGAAATCCACAGACGTCCCAGGTGGTGTCGGGGAACAAGGGGTCCTTCGACTGCGTTCGGCTGATGCCTCACTTCGCTCAGGATGACAAGGAGATTGAGTTTGACAGATTCTGATGCGTCGGCTGCGCGTTTGAGCAGCACAACGTTCAGGTACGGTGTGGATGCGCCACATGTTTTCGCGCACAAGAGTGTGCCGCCACACAGACACTGAAGGCCTCGCCACACGATCTCACTCGGCGACGGAGTCGGCCTGGTAGCGGCTGAGGACGTCGTCGCGGGTGACGATGCCTTCGAGCTTGCGCAGGTCGGCGCGGTTCACCACCGGGATGATCTCTGAAACATTCACGCAGCGAAGTGCCGCGTCGAGTGGGAGATCGGGGTAGAGGTACGGGAGGCGTTGGATTGCCAGGACGGAACCAAGCGTCAGGGCGCCCTTCCCTTCCTTCATCATGCGATCGAGCAGTTCGCGCGAGATGACGCTCCAGCCACTTGGACTCATGAGGACCAGAAAACTCTTGTCCGGCAGGCCGCGGGTGCGGACGGAGACGTCTTCAAGCGGAGCAGCCGCATCGAGGACGAGGTCCGGGGCGGGCTTCATCGCGTCTTCGACGCGCAGGATCTCTTCCTCGCGCTGTTCTTCGAGCGAGGGCAGGACAAGGCCGTCCTGGCGGGTGAGGACGTCGAAGATGGGGACACTCTGCAGGCTGCGCGAGATGACGTAGGCGACGGTATTGGCCACGATGACGGGCACGATGATGGAGTAGTTGCCACTGACCTCCAGAACCATGAAGACGGAGGTCATGGGCGCACGCAGGAAGGCTGCGAAGAGGACGCCCATGCCGACAAGGGCGTAGGTTCCGGTGGAGACAGTCAGCAGCGGGAAGAAATGACGCTCAACACCGCCGACCGCGCCCCCCAGCATGGCGCCTATAAATAAAGTCGGCGCGAACATGCCGCCCGGCGTGCCAGTGACGAACGAGAGCGTGGTGGCGACGATCTTCAGGCCAGCGAGGATGGCGAGAAATTTCCATCCGAATTGATCGTGCATGGCCTGATCAATGAAGTCGTAGCCGGCGCCCATGACCTGCGGCGCGCCGAACCATCCGATGAGGCCGATGAGGAATCCGGCGAGAGCGGGCTGGAAGTATTGCGTCCAGCGGGGCATGGCGCGGAGGCGGGGGCGAAAGAATCCGATGGATTTGGAAAAGATGACCGCGGCGAATGCTCCGGCGACACCGAGCACGGCGTAAGCGATGAGTTCGGACGGGTGTGTGAAGGCGGTGACCGGGACGCGGAACAATGCGTCGGCGCCGAGGAACCAGCGCATCACGACGACGCTGGAGATCGCGGACAGGACGACGGAGCCAAGGATTCCGGCGCTCCAGCGCCCGATGACTTCCTCGATGACGAAGAGCACAGCGGAAATGGGCGCGTTGAAGGCGGCGGCCAGGCCCGCGGCTGCGCCGACGGGAGCGAGCAGACGAAGCTTTTCGCGCGAGAGTTCGAGGCGGCGACCGAGCGCGGAGGCGAGGGAGGCTCCGATTTGCAGGGAGGGATCTTCGGGACCGAGAGATTGCCCGGATCCGATGGCGAGAGCCGAGCAGAGGAATTTTCCGATCGCGTTGCGGAACGGAATGTAGCCGTTGAAGATGTAGAGCGCGGCCTTAGTCTGGTTGACGCCGCTGCCGCGGACTTGTGGAAAGAAGTGAATGACGAGAACGGCGACGAGCAAGCCGACGGCGGTTGGTGCGCCGACGATGCGCCATGCCGATGGATGCGGCAGAGGCCCCATGAGCGCGATGCGGCTCCAATCGATTGCCACGCGGAAGCAGACGACCGCGAGTCCGGAGAAGACACCGATGAAAACGGAGAGGATCAGAAAGAAGCGGTCTTCGGCAAAGTTGGTGTCGAAGGTAATTCGCGCGAGGCGCTGGGCGAGCGCTTCGGCCCCGCGAATGCGCGCGCGGCTGGTTCGGTTTTCGGCTGGAGCGACGGGTGCCTGGCTCATTGATCAGCAGCCTCGCGGTCGCGTGAGATAAGCAGGAGCGCTAAATCGGTGCCTGTGGGTTGTCCGCACCGTTGGGCGGTTTGTTGCTCGATCTGGGTCACGAGATCCATCAGCATGTCGGGCAGGTCGGCGCTGCTGGCGGTGTTGAGTTGGCGAAGATCGCGTCGAATGGCGTTCCAGCGGATCCACAGATCGGGGAGGTCGCCTGTGGACGGAGCGGGAGAAAGGGCCGGCGGCTCGTTGGCAGGTGCCGGAGTGGGCAACGCGATCTGGAGCTGGTGTGCGCAGGTTTTTAGTCTTTCGCCAGCGTGCGTGACCGCGGAGACGAGCCGGCGATTGCGTTCGGCATCGGAGAGATGATGCAGGAACGGGTCCGTAGCCAGGACGAGCGTTGCAGATTCCAGTTGCTGACGCAGGGGGTCGTTCTTGGGATACAGTTCCACGGCCTTCTGCAGATATTTTTCGGCCGTTGTGTAGCGGCCGAGCTGGAAGGCGGTTTCAGCTGCTCCATCGAGCGCGCTGGCGTCCCTGTAGTCGAGCTTGAGCGCGATTTCGTATTGCACAAGTGCGTTGGATAAGTCCTGCGCCTGGCGAAAACGTGTGGCGACAGCAAGGTGCGCGGATGGCAGTGGAGGTAAGACCTGGGTGAGAGCGATGAGCTCGGCCTGTGCCTGCGGGAGCGTCTTCTGCTCGAGGAGGAAATCGATCAGCTCGAAGCGCGCCTGACGCCGGTTGCGATCCGGGTCGTCGGGCCAAACACCGTAGATGGCGTTGTGGTAGTAACGGATAGCGTCGTCGACGGAGTGGCGGCGGGTGGCAAGGCGGGCGAGCGCGAGGTTGATGGTGCTGTCCTGCGGCGAGCCTTCCCAGAGGTGGACAAGATAGGCTTCGGACTCATCGAGGCGACCGGTGTCACGAAGGGCGCGAGCGAGGCCGAGCTGGTAGGTGGGATTGTCACGATCGTAGCTGAGGGCGGCGCGGAAATCGTCGAGGGCGCGGCCGGGATCATTGCCCCGGTACGCAGCCATTCCGGCTTCGAAGGCGTGGTAGGCGATACGCTTCTCGTTGGCTTTGAGACGAGTGACGAGATGCGAGACGGCAGAGAAGCCGAGAATTGCGGTGGCGACGAGTACCGCCAGGACGAGAGGCGTGCGGCGCGCGAGAGTTTGAACAGGCGGGTTCATCGCAATGCGATATTCCATCGTAAAGGATAAGGAAGAACGGTTGGAAGGCGTGGAACGTTTCCGGTCGACAAACGAATGGAGGGCGCCCGAGGATCGCGATTTCGGCGAAGGAACGGAAGTCCCTTCAGGGTCCGGGCTTCCAGGTCATGTCGACGCGAATAGGAATGTCGTTCTTTACGGGCATGGTGAGGAGTGTCGGCGGATCGATTTTGAAATCGGTAAGCGTGGCGGGGATCGTTCCGGTGAGGTGAGTTTCGTTTCCCTTCCTTGTGAGTTGAAAGGCGACCTGCTGATAGTGAGCGGTTTGTCCGGCGAACTGAATTTCGAGATCGGCGTGGATGGTAGCGGAGTCGGCGGCGGACTCGGGCAGGCGGGTGCGGACGGTCACCATGGGAAATTCTGCGCCGCGGGTGACCTGAATCATGTGGAGGTCGCGATTGCTGTCGCCGGAGTCGAAGGATTTGACGGGGACGGCGATGAGGAAGTCGCATTGTCCCTCGCGGCAGGTTCCCTTCCCGCGCGCGGCGTGGCTGACGCCATCGGTCTGATGAAGCGGGTGCGAGACGTGGTAGGTGAGCGTGCATTGCTCGAGAACCCACTGGGTGTCGGCGAGGGAAAGTACGGGCAGAAGCAGCAGCGAGAGAGTCGCGATCTTTTTTGCGAGGTGCATGGACGTTCTCAGAATTTCAGGGAAACCGACAACAGGGCAGCTCCGAAGGCTCCCGCGGTGACGATCGCGACGGGGCCATGGGCTGATGCGATACCGTGGACCTTTTCTCCGTTACTTTTCTGGTTGTAGGCGAGCGCGCCGAGGATGGGCGTGAGAATCATGCCGGGGCCGTGGATCCAGGCCATGGCTTTGTGGAAGCGGATGGGACCCCGGGTTTTGGTTTCGGGAACTCGCGGCGCGCGGATGGCGTAGTAGGCCGTGATGAAATAGAGGTCGCCAGAGACGGCGCCGAGGACCAGGTGCGCGGTGCGATCGCTGGTGCTGGTGTGTTTGCCGCCCGCTCCGAGGGAGGTAACTATGGTCGCGATCAGAGGGGCGGTCGTGATCAGCCCTAGCTTCTGGTGCACCTTGAGCATGTGGGTGCGCTTGTCGAGGAGCGCCTGTTGCTTCGCGTTGCCCTGGGTCTGCTCGGGAGTGAAGCCGAGGTCTGAGAGCGAGGGCTCGGTCTTGCTGCTGGACGGCGCATTGGGCAAATTGCTTTCCGGCTTTGCAGGAGTCAGTGCGAGGTTCAGGGTTTGCGAGGCGCCGGGGGTCACAGTGATCCTGGAAGTTTGGGATTCGAAGGCATCAGCGGAAGCCGAGATTTCGTAGTCGGCGGGTGCAAGACCGTCGAAGTGGAAATGGCCTGCGGTGTCGGATTGGGTGGAGGTCGTCTCGCTGGTAGTCAGATTTTTCGCGGTGACCTTGGCATTTGGAACGGCAGTGCCAGTGGCGCTGGTGACGGTTCCGGTGACGGCGGCGTTTGTTTGCTGCGCATTCAGGTTCGTGAGCGGCAGAATGATCAGGAGGATGGCAGCGAACAAAGGGGGATGGGAGAGTTTGCCGGGCATAGAGGTTCTCCTTGCGAAATGCCGCAATGCAACGCCCCGGTTGCGGGTAAGGATGCCACAAGTGGAGTCAAAGATGTATGGACAAAAATTGGAACGTTCTGCGAGTTGAGAATCCCGCGTGTCGAGTAAGCGAGTCGCGAATCTTAAAACGCAGAGAGCGCGGAGAAGAGCCGCAGAGGGTCCAGAGGAAAGTTTTTAACTGCGAAGGGCGCGAGGAAGAGTCAAGTCACGAGTTCCGAGTACCCAGCGGCGTGGTCAAAGATGCGCACGGAAAGTCTGGCTAACGATTCCGCAGGATGCCGCAGATTACCGAAGGGCCAAAGCAGAGATAAACCAGGGAGCCGGGTTCAGGTAAGATACTGCCGCTCATGAATCGCGAATATCACAAGGGATATAGCCAGGAATTGCACCGGGAGATGGAGATGCTGGTGTTCGGGCAGGGGGGAACACCGCTGCTGGTCTTTCCGACTTCCATGGGGAAGTTTTTCGAGTACGAAGACCGCGGGATGATCGGGGTGCTGGGCGGGAAGATCGAGCGGGGCGAGCTGCAGGTTTTTTGTCCGGATGGGATCGACGGGGAGAGCTGGTACAACAAGGCGGCGCATCCGCGGATCCGGGTGCTGCGGCACTTGCACTACGAGCGTTACTTGCTGCACGAACTGCTTCCTTACTTGCGGTGGCGGAATTCGTCGGGACAGTTGATGGTAACCGGGTGCAGTTTTGGCGGGTATCATGCGGTGAATTTTGCGTTCAAGCATCCGGACATTGTGACGCATTGCGTGAGTATGGGCGGGGCGTTCGACATCCACCAGTTTCTGGACGGATATTACGATGACGATTGTTACTTCAACTGTCCACCGGACTACCTTGCGGCCATGCACGATGACTGGTATTTGAGCCGATATCGGAAGATGAAGATCGTGCTGGCGTCGGGCGAGTGGGATATGTGCCTGGATCAGAACGTGAAGCTGTCGGCAGTGCTGAACGGGAAAGCCGTGCCGAACTGGCTGGACATCTGGGGCGATCACACGGGGCACGACTGGCCGTTCTGGCTGAGGATGGCGGAGAAGTATTTTTAGAAACAGGTGTTAGGTCTCAGGTCTCAGGTGTCAGGTGTCAGGAGAAGCTTTGCGGGACACTGGAGCGAAACACGAGATCTTTCGACCGAGTCAGCTGACGATTCACTTCGCCTGGGAGTAACGAGAAAAAAAACGAAGCAGGTCCTTCGCTTCGCTCAGGATGACAATCTTTTTGAGGAGTGGATATGAAGAAAATCGGAATCATTTTCGGGATGGAGAACACGTTTCCGCCGGCGCTGGTGGAGAAGATCAACTCGATGGGCGTCGAGGGCGTGACGGCGGAGTTCGTGAAGATCGGCGGCGTGCGGATGGATCAGCCGAAGCAGTATGACGTGATCATCGACCGCATCTCGCAGGATATTTCGTTTTACCGCACGTATCTGAAGAACGCGGCGCTACACGGGACGATCGTGATCAACAATCCCTTCTGGTGGACGGCCGATGACAAGTTCTTCAACTACGCGCTGGCGGAGATGCTGGGGGTGGCGATTCCGCCGACGGTGGTGTTGCCGCACAACCAGCATCCGCCGGGAACGACGGATCAGTCGATGCGGAACCTGATGTATCCGCTGAACTGGGATGAGATCTTCGCGTACGTGGGCTGGCCGGCGTTCCTGAAGCCGTTCGATGGGGGCGGATGGAAACACGTCTACAAGCTGCATTCGCCGGAGGAGTTTTTTAAGGCCTACAACGAGACCGGCGTTCTGTGCATGACGCTGCAGCGCGGCGTGGAGTTCGAGGAGTACTTCCGCTGTTACGTGATCGGACAGGAGAAGGTACACATCATGCGGTACGACCCGAAGGCGCCGCATCATGAGCGGTATGTGAAGGGAAATCCGCCGCCGCGGCCCGAGTTGAAGGCGCGGATCGAGAAGGATGCGCTGACTCTGTGCCGCGCGCTCGGATACGACCTGAACACGGTGGAGTTTGCGGTCGAGGGCGGCGTGCCATATGCGATCGACTTCATGAATCCGGCGCCGGATGCGGACATGAACTCGGTGGGGCCGGAGAACTTTGCTTGGGCGGTCAACGCCGTGGCCGAAATGGCGGTGCAAAAAGCATCGAGCGGAGAGAATCCGGCGCGGGAGTTGCGGTGGGCGGCGTTTCTGGAGGGGGAGAAGCCGGCCGCAAAAAAGAAAACGGCCGTGCGGAAGACGACGGCGAAAGCCGCGCCCGTGGCGGAAGCGTAGGGCAAGTGGCGAGTTTTCGGAAAAGACTTTGACCGCAAAGAGCGCAAAGAAAAGCCGCAAAGGACGCAAAGAAAGGCGCCAACGAAAGTTTCGAGTTCCAGGTTTCGAGCCTCGAGTGGCCTGAGGGGTAGCTGGAACTCAGAGTGCCGCAGCGAGACCTCTCACGCTAACGCAAAGTGCGCGTCCAAGGGTGTGGATACGCTTTTGTGTTCGGGGAGTTCTTGGGACATCGGTAGTGGAACTCCGCCTAATCGCGCGGAACGGGATGGAAAGGGGTACCTCCACGATTGTGTGGCTAGCCGCCCGCGGAAATGCCCCACTCAAGCCAAAACCGGGCTTGAGTGGGCCACCCGTCCGGTCTCAGGGTAGTACGCAAAATACCTTGTGAGGCCGCGGGAGCTGCAAAGGGAGAAGGGGTCCTTCGACTACGTTCGGCTGACGCCTCACTTCGCTCAGGATGACACTGCTTCGGGGGCGCGCATCTTCGGGAAGGTGCGGTTGTTATACTGTTGGGGCTTTTGCGAGGGTTAAACTTTGACGGGCGAGACGCCCGTCGCTCCACCGCGAGATGGGAGCAAGCGTCTCTTCAGGAATTGGGGATGGAGCTGGGTTGGATTCGCGCGGAGACAGTTGGCCGGCGGGACGCCGGCGCTACCAAGTGTGCTGTATGAAACCTACGTTCACGATCGGGATCGAGGAAGAATATCAGACGGTGGATCCCGTTACGCGCGACCTGCGCTCGCATATTCACGCGGAAATCATCGAAAAGGGCAAATTGCTCCTGCAGGAGCGCGTGAAGGCCGAGATGCACCAGTCGGTGGTGGAGGTCGGGACGTCGGTCTGCAGCAATATCAAGGATGCAAAGAACGAGGTCAAGAAGCTGCGGCGCGACATGATCTCGCTGGCCAGGGAGAACGGGTTGCGGCTGGCGTCGGCGGCGACGCATCCTTTTGCGGACTGGCGGGCGCAGGAGATTTATCCGGACGAGCGCTACAAGAATATTGTTGAAGACATGCAACTGGTGGCGCGGGCCAACCTGATTTTTGGGCTGCACGTGCACATTGGGGTGGAGGATCGTGAGACGGCGATCCACATGATGAATCACGCGCGGTACTTCGTGCCGCATATCCTGGCGCTGTCGACGAACTCGCCGTTCTGGCTGGGCATGAACACGGGGCTGAAGTCGTACCGGTGCAAGGTGTTCGACAAGTTTCCGCGGACGAACATTCCGGATTATTTTCCGAGTTGGGGCGAATACGAAAACTTCATCAAGCTGCTGATCAAGACAGGTTGTATCGATAACGCGAAGAAGATCTGGTGGGACATCCGGCCGCACCCGTTTTTTAATACGATCGAGTTTCGTGTTTGCGACATCCCAATGCGGGTCGATGAGACGATCGCGCTGGCGGCGCTGATCCAGGCAACGGTCGCGAAGCTGTACAAGCTCTATTCGGCGAACCAGGGATTCCGGCTGTACCGGCGGGCGCTGATCATGGAGAACAAGTGGCGCGCGGCGCGTTACGGGCTGAACGGCAAGCTGATCGATTTCGGCAAACAGACGCAGGTTCCGGTGAGGGAGCTCATTCTCGAGTATCTCGACTTCGTGGATGAGGTGGTCGATGAGCTTGGGTCGCGCGAGGAAATCGAGTACGTGCACAAGATCATGGAAATGGGCAGTGGCGCGGACCGCCAGATCCGCGTGTTTGAAGAGACCGGAGATTTGAAGAAAGTTGTGGACTACATCATTGAGGAGACGGAAGTGGGCGTGGCCGAGGTGGCGGCCCCGGTTTCCGAACAAAAAGCAGGGTAATGAATAAAGTCAGTCACGCCAATCGTCCTCTGAACACCATCCCTTTTGATTCTGAACTGACCCCGGGCGCACGCAATGCGGTGCGCGTGTGTCTGCGGGTGCAGCCGTCGGAGAAAGTTACGGTCATCACCGACGAGGCTTGCCTGGAAATTGCGGCGGCGATCGTGCATGAACTGGAACAGGTCGGAGCGCCATATCACGCGTTCGTGCTGGAGGAGTTGGCGGAGCGGCCGCTGGTGAAGCTGCCGCAGGAGCTTCTGGACGATTTGGAGCAGGCGAACGTCAGCATCTTCGCGGTGCAGGTTCAGCCGAACGAACTGCAGTCGCGCATGCAGATGACGGAAGTTGTGAACCGGCGAAAGATCCGGCACGCGCATATGGTGAACATCAACCGGCAGATCATGCTGGAGGGGATGCGCGCGGATTTTCTGAAGGTGGACCGGATCAGCCAGAAGGTTGTGGAGATGGTGCGGAGGGCGTCGAAGATTCGGGCGAAGACGCCGGCGGGCACGGATCTAGTGGCGGATCTGAATCCGTCGTACAAATGGCTGAAGACTTCGGGGATCATCAGCCCGGACAAGTGGGGAAACCTGCCGGGTGGAGAGGTGTTCACGACGCCGGGCGAGGTGAATGGGACGTTCGTGATTGATGGGGTGGTAGGCGATTATCTGTGCGCGAAGTTCGGAGACCTGAAGAAGAATCCGCTGACGATTCGGGTGAAGGGAAACCGGTTGGTGGAAGCCGAGAGCACGAACCGCGAATTACGCGACGATTTCTGGAAGTACACCCACACGGACGAAAACAGCGACCGGGTGGGTGAGTTTGCCATCGGGACGAACATCGAGTTGAAGGATGTGATCGGCGAGATTCTGCAGGACGAGAAGTATCCCGGGGTGCACATTGCGTTCGGGAACCCGTATGGAGCGCATACGGGGGCCGAGTGGTACTCGTCGACGCACATTGATGTGGTAGGGAGAAATTTTGATATCTGGGTCGACGACGAGCAGATCATGCGCGGCGGGAAGTTCTTGATTGAGGCGTAGTCGTCGGTCGTCGGCAAGAGCTCCCAATGGCCGAGGACGGAGAGAACGACAGGAAAGCCTTTAACCGCAAAGATCGCAAAGAAAAGCCGCAAAGGACGCAAAGAAGAGCGGGTTGCAGGCTTTCTGGTTTCGAGTTTCTGGTTTCTAGTTTCGGTCCTCAGGTTTCGAATTTCTAATTCAAGTCGTTGATTCCTCCGGCCAGGCTACCGTTCGCGGGGGATGCCCGCGCTACACTGTCCCGTCATGATTCCTTCCCTGCGGCAGTCGTTCAATTCGAAATATAAGGCTGAGAAGTATCCGGAGTTGCTCAGGCTGCTGGCGGAACGTTGCGGTGTGCCGATCGGGTTTCGCGTTTCGGAGACGCCGTGCTTTCTGCCGGCCGAATTGCTGGAGCGGATGGCGGCGGACGGGAAAGAGTTGATCCAGCAACTGGTGGAGAGTCCGGAGTACCGGGCACGGTCGGAAGAGTCGATTCCCGCGGAGTTCAAGGTTCCAAATGAGTCGCCGCATCCGATGTTCGTCCAGGTGGATTTTGGACTGGTGCGAGGCGCGGGCGGAGAGTTGCAGCCGAAGCTGGTGGAGTTGCAGGCCTTCCCTTCCCTGTATGCGTATCAGCCGGTGCTGGCGCGGACGTTCGTGGATGTCCATGGGCTGGACGGGAAGTTGCGTTACCTGTTGAGCGGGCTTGAGCCGGCGTCGTATTTGAAGCTGCTGCAACGGGCGATTGTGGGCGATTGCGCTCCGGAGAATGTCATATTGATGGAGATCGATCCGGAGCATCAGAAGACGTTGCCGGATTTTCTGCTGACGGAGAAGCTGCTGGGGATCCGGACGGTCGATATTCGAGCGATCAAGAAAGAGGGAAGCTCGCTCTATTGGGAGTTGGATGGAAAGCGGATGCCGATTCACCGGATCTACAACAGGGCGATCGTCGATGAACTGGAACGGAAGGGAGTGAAACTGGGCTTCGATTTCCGCGATGATCTGCAGGTGGAATGGGCAGGACATCCGAACTGGTATTTCCAGATTTCGAAGTACTCGATTCCCTATCTGAAGCATCCGTCGGTGCCGAAGACGTGGTTCCTGGATCAGATGCAGAGTGTGCCGGAAGATCTGGAGAATTACGCGCTGAAGCCGCTGTATTCGTTCGCCGGCCTGGGAGTGGTCATTGCGCCGAAGAAAGAGGATATTGCGGCGGTGCCGCCGGAGCGGAAGTCGCAGTACATTCTGCAGGAGCGGCTGCATTTCGAGCCGGTGATCGAGACGCCGTTTGGCGGGACCAAGGTCGAAGTTCGGGTGATGTATGTCTGGGTGGACGAGTTGACTCCGGTGCTGACGATTCTGCGTATGGGGCGGGGGCTGATGATGGGCGTCGATCACAATCGGAACATGGAGTGGGTGGGATCGTCGGCGGGATTGTTTTGAAGGCAGGTCTCAGGTCTCAGGTCTCAGAGAGAGGTTACTGCTAGGGAGTGTCCGCGCAACACGGACGGCTCGACGGGCGGGCGCGCGCGCCAAACGTGCTTGGTTTTACAAATCCGAGACAAATTAAGGGTGCGTGGCGGAGAGGAATCCGCACTATACTGTGAGGCAATGGGGTGTTGCCATGAAGTCTCCTTGCCTTCCCGCCCTCATCGTCCTTAGTGTGGTCGGCCTGTGTGCGAGCGTGTCGGCGCAGCGCGGTGGAGGAGGAACGGGCGGCGGGGGCACGGGTGGCGGGGCCACGGGCGGCGGCGGTCATCCAGGCGGAACAGGCACGACCGTCGGGAACACCCCGACGACAGGATTTCCGAATACCAATCTACCGAATGTGAATCCGTCGAGCCTCGTCTTCTTTCTTTCCGGAAAAGTTGCGATTGACGACGGTTCCGCCCTGACGGACATCGCCACTCTGCAACTCGAGTGCAAGGGAAAGCGGCTGACCGTCGGGCACACCGATAGAACGGGGCAGTTCAGTTTTGAGCTCGGCGGGGAGACACAGACGCAGACGTACGAGACGCCGGATGCGACGGACACTGTCGTGTCAGGCCTGCCGAATACGGGGACGAACTCTTCGCAAATCACGGACTACCGGGGTTGCGAGTTGCAGGCGATTGCCTCGGGATTTACGTCCGAACAGATTGAGTTGGCGTCACGTCTGAACGGCGACAGCTATGTAGATGTGGGCAGGATTGTGGTGCATCGCATGGCGCAGGCGCAGGGGTTCATGGTGAGCGCGACCAGCGCAGCGGCGCCTCCTAAGGCAAAGAAGAACTTTGCAAAGGGCCTGACGCTGGAGAAGAAGGACAAATGGGCGGCGGCGCAGCAGAAATTTGAGGCGGCCGTGGATCTGTATCCGAAGTACGCGGATGCATGGGTTGAGTTGGGCCGGGCCCAACTGAAGCAGGAGCGGAAGAGCGAGGCTAAAGCGGCCTTCCAGAAAGCGGTTGCCGCCGATCCGAAGTTTTTGCCGTCGTATCACGGACTGATCGACATCGCACTAAAGGAGCAGAATTGGAAGGAACTGGCGGACAGCACGGGACAGGTGCTGCAACTGGATCCGGTGAGTTTTCCGATGTATTGGTTCTTCAATTCCGCAGCAAACTACAACCAGCGAAAGTATGACGTAGCGTTAAAGAGCGCGCTGCGCGGGGTTGAGGCCGATATACAGCATCGGATTCCCAGACTGCAGTATTTGCTGGGCCTGACGCTCGCTCAGAAGCACGACTACAAAGGCGCGGCGGAACACATTCTGAGTTATTTACGGACGGCGCCGGCGGCTGACGACGCGCTGGTAGCGAAGGCACAGCTCAAGAGAGTCGAGGAGCTGGAGTCGGGATCCGGGGGGACGAGAAGGCAGGAGTAGGAGAAGGCAGTTCTCAGTTCTCAGTTCTCAGTTCTCAGTTCTCAGTTCTCAGTTCTCAGTTCTCAGTTCTCAGTTCTCAGTTCTCAGAGAGAGGATAACGCGCACCAGTGTGTGCGGCGACACCGGCTATTTGTATCTGAGATTCCTCCTGCCTTGGTTCTCTTGTTGTCAAAATCAAGTGCCGTTCAATCGGCTTTTTGGTGATCGATGGTCGGTTTCTGTCGAGCATCCGAAACCTTCACAATTTGGAGAGAACTCCTCTTGAAGCCTACGGGGGAGATCGAGTGAAAGGGGTCCTTCGACTCGTTCGGCTGACGCCTCACGTCGCTCAGGATGACATCAAACGGGCAAAAGAAAGCGCGCACAAGAATGTGCGTGGCAACGCGGCGAAACGGAGCGGAGCTTCGCTCCGCAGGACAGCCGAGGGCGGCTGTCCCTACATGATGTCAGTTTTGGTTGGAACTGACCAGCTCGTTTTTCAGCAGGCTGACTTCGACCTTCCCGCCGCTGCTGGGTTTCTTTGCACCAGATTCCGCCGGTGCGTCTCCCATGCCCAGCACGTAGATGCGATGGACCGGGATGTTCTGGCTTTCAACGAGGTACCGCATCACCGCGTCGGCCATCTTCCGGGAGTTGGCTATGGCAGCCTGGCCACGGCCCGCGGCGAACCCGCGGATTTCGATCACGTAACCGTTCTGATCCTTCAAGGGCGTAGCCATTTCATCGAGTGCGTCTTTGGCTTTCTTGCTGAGAACGGTCTGTCCGGCGGAGAAACGGATTTCCGTTTCCGAGCCCGGCTTGTACTGTCCGACACTTGCGACCTTCTGCTCAACGACCGTTAAGTGCGTGGATGCAGCCTGGGCTGCCTGCTGCGCTCCGGTAGCACGGGTTCCGGCGTCGATGGCATGCTGGTCCGCTTCGGTGGTTTTGTTGGAGACGAGCTGGAGGCCGCGCTGGGTGCGATCGTCGACGTCCTTGCTCATGCGGGTGTTGGTCGCCGCGATGTCGTCGAGTTCATTGATGCGATCGCGGATGGGCGCAACCTGTTTCTGCACGTACTTCTTGGTGGTGAGGGGGTGCGCGAGCAGATTGCCGAGGTTGGGTTGTTCACCGTCCCAGAAATCGCTACTGGTTACGGGGCGAAGCGGTTCGCGGTCAGGGGCGGAACTGGAACTCTGCGAGGACGATTGCGATTGTGAGGCGGAGCCACTCTGTTGCGCAAGCGCGGGGGCGGCGAGCGACGTGGATAGGAGTAACGCGAAGAACGTGCGAGTCTTCATATCGACCTCCGGGACAAGGCGGTTAGAAGGGCCTGAGTGGTGAGCCTATTCCCGATTGCAAGCCAGCCGGCTGGAGAATCTAACGATCCAAGTGCCGTCGCGGACCCTGGAATCGGTCAGGACACGACCAGATTCGCTGGATTGTAGCGCGTTTCGGTGATTTCCGGTATGCGCGTTGTGCGGGAAGATCCGTGCAGGGGCGCGTTTGGCATCAATTGCCCGAATTTGCCGGCGGAAATGCCGGCACCCAAACTCGGTCGTCCCTCCGGGACTGCGCCGATTTTTGCAACTTTCCCCAGCGCTGAAGCGCTGGGCTAATATCGGTCGCCCCTGCGGGGCTGGGGGTTTCACGATCCCAAGAATTGAGGCCGATTAGGTTTATGCGGTGAAGCCGCAGCCCTGTGCGTTTACCTATGACGGCAAGGAAGCTGATTCAGGTTTTGTAGACAGCTCACCGGCCTGGCCCATGAGGGCACGGGGTTATCGCCCGATACAGGAAGCGGCGAGATTCGCTAAGTTGTTTGTGCTGTTGACCAAAGGCCGCTTTCCCCCTAACATGGCCGCCGAGCCAGAATGGGCGTCTCGGACATGATCGGCGAGACAGTTTCCCACTACCGCATCCTGGGAAAGCTCGGAGGCGGTGGGATGGGAGTGGTGTACGAGGCGGAAGACATTCGCCTAGGCCGGCGGGTCGCCCTGAAATTCATTCCTGACAATCTGGCTGGGGATCCCAAGTCCCTGGAGCGGTTCGAGCGCGAGGCTCGGGCGGCGTCACAGCTGAATCATCCGAACATCTGCACGATTCACGGAATTGAAGACAACAACGGGCATCCGTTCATCGTAATGGAAAAGCTCGAGGGCCAGAGTGTGAAGCAGATGATCCATGGAAAGCCCATGGACCTGGACGAGGTGCTGGACATCGGGGTGCAGGTTGCGGATGCGCTGGCGGCGTCGCATGCCAAGGGCATCATCCATCGCGATATCAAACCGGCAAACATTTTCCTGACGACGCTGGGGCAGGCGAAAGTCCTCGATTTCGGTCTGGCGAAGCTGACGACGGAAGCGAAGCTGGCGACGAGTACAGATACGTCGATTGACGAGTCGCTGACAGCGGTGGGAGTGATTCCGGGGACCGCGGTGTATATGGCGCCGGAGCAGGCACGCTGTGAGGCGCTCGATCCGAGAAGCGATCTGTTTTCGTTTGGGGTGGTGCTGTACGAGATGTCGACCGGGAAGAAGCCGTTCTCCGGGACGAACATCGTGACGACGCTCGATGCGGTGCTGCATCAGAAGCCGGCGCCGCCGTCGAGCGTGAATCCGGCGATTCCGGTGGAGTTGGAAAACATCATCGGAAGAGCGATGGAGAAGGACAAGGTCAAGCGCTACCAGAGCGCGACCGAGATGAAGGCGGACCTGCAGCACCTGAAGAAAGAGTCGGAGTCGGGGCTGACGCGGACGTCGGCGAAGCTGAAGCAGCCGCTGCGGGTGGCGTCGAATACATTCCAGAGATCGGGAAGACTGCAGACTTATCTGCTGCTCGCGATGGGGGCGCTGCTGGTGACGGTACTGGCCGCAGTGGGAGCGTGGTGGCTGAAGCATCGGAAGGCGGCGGTGCCGGTGGCGGCCAATAACACGATCGCGGTGCTGCCGCTGCAGAACATGACGAACGACGCTGGGATGGATTACCTGCGGTTCGCGCTCGCGGACGAGATTGCTTCGGTGCTGACGTACAACCGCGGGCTGGATGTGCGGCCGACAGGGAGCACGCGAAAGTACGTGAATCCGGACGTGGATTCGCAGCAGGCGGGCCGTGAACTGCATGTGGCGAACATCGTCACCGGCCATTACATGAAGCAAGGTAACAAGCTGATGGTCACGCTGCAGTCGATAAACGTGGGGACAGACAGCGTGGCGTGGCAGAGCGCGCCCGTGACTGCGCCGAGCCAGGACTTCATCGCGCTGCAGGAAGGTTTAAAGAAGCAAGTGCGGTCGGGATTGTTGCCAAGCCTGGGCGCGGGCACAGAATACCTGGAGACGAGCACGCCTCCGAAGAACCAGGAGTCCTACGATCTTTATTTGCGGAGCGCGGCGGTTCCGCACGACGAGAAGCCGAACAAGGAAGCGATCACGATGCTGGAGCGGGCCGTCGGGATGGATGCGACGTATGCCCCAGCGTGGCAGGCGTTGGGTATTCGGTATTACTACGATTCGCAATACTCAAGTGGCGGCGATCAAGCGTTTCAGAAGTCGAATGCCGACTATGAACGAGCACTGTCGCTCGATCCGAATCTCGTGTTCGCGGCGGGACAGCTGATCACGAACCGGGTGGAGCGGGGAGAACTCGCGAAGGCTTATCAGGAGGCGCGAGTCCTGCTGAAGCAGCGCCCTGAGAGCGCGCAAGCGCACTTCACGATGGGGTACGTAGATCGATACGCAGGCATGCTCGAGGATTCGATGCGCGAGTGCGACGAGGCGCTGCGGCTGGATCCGGGCAACTATTTCTTCCGGTCGTGCGCTTGGGCGTTTCTGTACATGGGCAAGACGCAGCGGGCGTGGGACTATGTGCATCTGGATACTGGCTCGGAGTGGGCGAACTGGGTGACGCCATCGATTCTGCTGCGCGAAGGAAAGATGAGCGAGGCGCGGCAGGCGGTCCCAAAGGTCCTGCCGTTGCCGCGCTACCATCGCGATTTGATGGAGGCAGTGGTGGGGCTGCGGCCGCCGTCGGAACTGGACCGGATGGCGCGAGAGGCGTCGACGTTGGTATCGGCGGGTGAGGATCCGGAGACGTCCTATCAGCAGGGCGCGGAGTTGGCGATCGCGGGAAAGAAGGACGCGGCGTTACGCCTTTTACGGATGGCAATTGAGCAGAATTATTGCGCGTACTCGGCTCTGGAGAATGATCCGGCGCTGGACAAGATCCGATCGTCGCCGGAGTTTGCGGAACTGCTGAAGGCGGCGCGGTTCTGCCAGGAACCGCTGTTGGCGGAGGGAAAGTAGCTACGAGTCGCGAGTAACGAGTTGCGAGTTGGAAACCTTAGGGCTGCAGAAGGCGGATTGACGCCTTGGCGGATTAGAGGCTGAAGACTGAAGAAGAAAACATCTTTGGGCCGGTGGTGATATCGAGAAGCAAGGGGTCCTTCGACTGCGTTCGGCTGGGCCTCACTCCGCTCAGGATGACAATCATTAAGTAAGATGTTCACATCGCCCTGATCTTTTGCTCACCGTTTGGGCGCGTGAGAGTCTTATTTCGTTCCGCGATTTTCGGGTGAATTCTGCTGGAGTTCCGGAGAAACTTGCGTCCGATCGGTCGAAAACTCCATCTACTAGAGAACATGATCGACCTTAAGGCTCGCAGGTGGACCGGGTTGCAGCGAAATGCGGTCCGGAGCGCTTCTCTTCCAACTTCCGCCTTCTTTCTTTTACTTCTCTCTTCGCTTCCGGTTTTTTTTCTTCTAGTTGGTTCGCGGCAGCGCGCAGTTGCACAGACGACGATGGACAACCCTCGCCTATCCGATCCGTTGCCGGTGGATTCGGGTGCAACGGGTCTTCAGCAAATGCTACGCAGGCTGAGCACGACTGCGAGGCTGATGCATACGACCGCACATCCGGATGATGAAGACGGAGGAATGCTCACGCTGGAATCACGCGGCAAGGGCGACACGGTGTTGTTGCTGACGCTGAACCGCGGCGAGGGCGGGCAGAACAAGGTCGGGAGCAATCTGTTCGATGTGCTGGGCGTGCTGCGGACACTGGAATTGACCGCCTCGGATCGTTACTACGGAGCGGAGCAGCGGTTCACACGAGTGGCGGATTTCGGATTCTCGAAGAGCCAGGACGAGACTTTTCAGAAGTGGGATGGGCACGATGTGGCGATGGCCGACATCGTGCGCGTGATTCGGACGTTTCGGCCGGACGTGCTGGTGTCGCGGTTTCAGGGATCGTCGCGTGATGGACACGGAAATCATCAGGCGTCGGGCACTGTGACGCGGGAGGCATTTCGCGCGGCGGCGGATCCGAATAAATTCCCTGAGCAAATCAAAGAAGGGTTGTTACCGTGGCAGGCAAAGAAGTTTTACTTCGACAACGTGTGTCCGTTCCGCAGCAACGAGTGCGCACCCGAGAATTACACAGTCAAGCTGGCAACGGGAGAGAAGGATCCGTTACTGGGAATGTCGTATGCGCAGTTTGCGATGGAAGGATTGAAGCATCAGCTGTCACAGGGAGCGGGTGGATGGTCGATTGACGCGGGTCCGCACTACTCGTTTTACCGGCTGGTGGATTCAGTGCTGCCGCCGACAGCGGGCAAGGACGGCCACGAGCAGGATTTCTTCGATGGGATTGATACGACGTTGCCGGGACTGGCGTCGCGGCTGGGAAGCGACGAAGCGAAGGTGCCGTGGCTGCGTCCGGAATTGGTGAAGTTGCAGGGCGAGGTGGAGGCGGCGAAGAAGGCAGGTACGCAGGAGGGAGCAGCGGAGCCATTGCTGGATGGCTTGCAGGTAGTGAGCGCGTTGATTGGCCGCGTCGTCGCCGAGAAGCAACTGGCAGAGATTGAGCGGCGGGAGTTACTAGAACATCTTCGCGAGAAGCAAGGGCAATTTGAGCAAGCGGCGAACCTGGCGCTCGGGATCAGCGTGAGCGCGGTAGTGGATTCAGGAGTTGCGCCTACGGCGGAGGACGCCTTCATGGCGGTCCCGGGACAAACGTTCGGGGTGACGGCGACATTCACCAACGCTGGGAAAAAGACGTTCACGCTGCAGGATTTTGCGCTCGAGCTGCCGGCGGGATGGAAGGTTGCCGCGACCTCGTCCAAGGTTGCTGCGGTGGCGCCGGGACAATCGACGACTGCGAAATTTCGGTTGACAGCGGCGGAAGACGCCGCGTACACGCGTCCTTACTGGCACAGGAATGATCCGGAGAGGGATGCGTTAAACACGATCGATGACGCACGGTACGAAACGCTTCCCTTCCCGCCGGTCATGTTTCATGCGCGCGTGAATTACAGCGACGATGGGCACAAGGGTTCGGCGCAGAGCGTAATTCACGTGGCGTTCAAGGATTCCGAGAGGCATGAACAGCTGCGAGCGCTTGCGGTGGCGCCGGCGTTGTCGGTGACGATCGATCCGACGTCGCAAGTAGTCCCGCTCGGCCAGCACGGGGCGCGCGCGGTGAAAGTGAGCGTCAGGAGCCAAGCCGCGGAACAGCTCGCAGGAAACGTGAAGCTGGCAGCGCCACAAGGATGGACGGTCGAACCGAGCGTCCAACATGTAACCATGGGCCAAGCCGGCGAGTCGAAAGAGTGCGAGTTCCGCGTAACGCCTTCCGCAAGGCGTGAGGACCGATACACGCTGAAGGCGACCGCCGAGTATCACGGAAGGGCGTATTCCGAAGGATTCACGGTGGTGACGCGCGACGATCTCGACACGTTTTATTACCACCAGCCCGCAGTGCAGCGCGTGAGCGTGGTGGAGGTGACGGTCCCGGCGAATCTGAAGGTCGGATACATCATGGGTGCGGGGGATGAGATTCCCACGGTGCTGGGGCAGTTGGGAATCGATGTGAGGCTGCTTCCTGCAGAGAAACTGGCGAGCGAGGATTTAGGTCAGTACAAGACGATCGTGGTTGGGATTCGCGCGTACGACACACAGAAAGATCTGGTGGAGAACAACAAGAAGCTGCTCGATTTTGTGCGCGCGGGTGGAACGCTCCTTGTGCAGTACGAGACCGATATCGGGAACTTTAATGGCGGGCAGTTCACGCCGTATCCGGCGACGCTGGGACGAGGAAGGGTGTCGGTGGAGGAGGCGGCAGTAGACATTTTGGCGCCGAAGGATCCGATCTTTCACACGCCAAACGAAATCACAGCGCGCGATTTTGAAGGTTGGGTGCAGGAACGGGGCTTGTACTTCATGGAGAAGTGGGACGACAAGTACACGCCGCTGCTGGGATCGCATGATCCGGGAGAAGAGGAGCTGAAGGGCGGCCTGCTGCGCGCGTCGTATGGAAAAGGGACCTACATTTACACGGGGTACGCTTTCTTCCGGCAGTTACCGGCGGGAGTGCCGGGAGCGGTGCGGCTGTATGTGAATTTGTTGGCGGCGGGACAGTAGGAAGTCAGGCTCTCGGCTCTGGGCTTTCGGCTCTCGGCTTTGGGCTTTCGGCTTCAGGAGGACACTAGACCCCGACTTCGTTCTGAATTTCGTTCATGCAGACATCCACGCAGAAATCGACCCAGGATGCGGACGCGCCCGCGAAGGCAGGAGAGGCGTCGCCGCAGCTGATCCGCGGGATGGGGCTGTGGAGCGCGACGTCGCTGAACATGATCGACATGATCGGGGTCGGTCCGTTCGTGACGATGCCACTGATCGTCAGCGCGATGGGCGGTCCGCAGGCGATGCTGGGGTGGGTGCTGGGCGCGGGCTTTGCGGTCTGTGATGGACTGGTATGGGCCGAGTTGGGTGCGGCGCTGCCGGGGTCGGGCGGATCGTATCGTTACCTGAAAGAGAGTTATGGGCCCCAGGGATTGGGGCGGCTGATTTCGTTTTTGTTCATCTGGCAGCTGTCGTTTAGCGCACCGCTCTCGATCGCGTCGGGATGTCTGGGTCTGGCGGGATATGCCGCCTACCTCGTGCCGGGTCTGCAACATCAATACTTCCTGCACAATTCAATCCTGCACATTCCATTCGTGGGTGTGCTGCAGGTGAGTTGGGTAGCCACGACAGGGACACTCGTGGCCGTGGGCACGTGTTTATTTGCAGTGCTGCTGCTGTACCGGCGGATCACGGCGATCGGGCGGCTGTCGACGCTGCTGTGGGTGGTGGTGATCGGGACGATCGGGTGGATTATCGTGGCGGGATTGACACACTTCAACAGCACATATGCATTTGATTTCCCTCCCGGAGCGTTTACATTGTCGCGCGGTTTTTTTCACGGCCTGGGCGGGGCGATGCTGATCGGGACCTACGACTACTGGGGCTATTACAACGTTTGTTTCCTCGGCGACGAGGTGAAAGACCCGGCGCGGAACATTCCCCGGGCGCTGCTGCTATCAATTCTGCTGGTAGGCGGTCTATATATCGTAATGAATCTGAGCATATTGGCGGTGGTGCCGTGGCGGGAGATGATCGCGGCGAGCCACGGGAACAACGAATTGTACGTAGTGTCGTTGTTCATGCAGAAGATTTACGGGTCGTGGGCCGCGCGTCTCGTGACCGGGCTGGTGATGTGGACGGCGTTCGCGTCGGTGTTTTCGTTGTTGCTTGGATATTCGCGGGTGCCGTATGCGGCGGCGCTGGATGGGAATTACTTTCGCGCGTTCGGGCGCGTGCACCCGGAGTACCGGTTCCCAAATGTCTCGCTGGTAAGTCTGGGGGTCGTGGCGGCATTGTTTTGCTTTCTCAAGCTGGCGGACGTGATCGCGGCGCTGGTGGTGATCCGGATCATGCTGCAGTTCCTGGTGCAGGCGATCGGCGTAATTGTGCTGCGGGTACGGCGGCCAGATCTGCCGAGGCCATTCCGCATGTGGTTTTACCCGTTGCCTGCGCTGATTGCAGCGCTTGGGTTCAGCTACATCCTGTTCATTCGCGTGAACGCGCTGAAGGAGATTCGTTACGCAGTGGTAATTCTGGTCGTGGGTCTGGCGGTCTACATGGTACGAGCATGGCGTCAGCGTGAATGGCCATTTGGGCGTGGTGCAATAAGGGCGGAGGCGGCGAGCTAGATGGCCGAGATGGTGAAGACGCCCGCGCCCATCCCTCCGAGGATGGATGACGATGTTTCGGCGTGGGCGCCGCTGCGGGAGCCACTTTTTCGGGCGATGTGGATTGCCGCCATAATCTCTTATATCGGCACATGGATGCAGGCGGTAGGCGCCGGCTGGATGATGACGGTGATCAGCGGATCGCCGCTCATGGTCGGGCTGGTGCAGGCCGCGGTGGCGTTGCCGGTGTTCCTCGTGATCCTGCCGGCGGGCGCTTTAGCCGACATGGTAGACCGTCGGCAGTTCTTGCTAGTCACACAGGGTTGGATGGTATTGGCGTCAGGATCGCTGGGGGTCCTGACGCTTTTTCGCGTGGTGACGCCGTGGGTGCTGCTGGGGTTCACGTTTGCGCTGGGACTGGGCGCGGTGATGAACGATCCGGCATGGCAGGCGATTACGCCGGAACTGGTTCCCGGGGAGCAGCACGCGGCGGCAGTGGCGCTGAATTCCGCGGGCTTCAACGTGGCGCGCGCGGTGGGTCCTGCGCTGGGAGGAATGGTGATTGCGGCGGCGGGATCGGGAACGGCGTTTCTGCTGAATGCGCTGTCGTTCTTCGGTGTGATTCTCGTTCTTTACAAGTGGAAACGGCCGGTGCCAGAGCGAGTGGAGACAGCGGCACTATGGGACGCCGTGATGGGAGGAATTCAGTATGTGCGCCGGTCGGCACTGGTGAAGTCGGTGCTGATCCGCACGGGCGCCTTCAGTGTGGGGGCGATTGCGTTGCTGGCGCTGCTGCCGATCGTGGCGCGTCCATTTGGCGCAACGGGCTTTGGAATTCTGCTGGGAACGTTTGGTGTGGGAGCCTTGATCGGCGCGACGATTCTTCCGCGGCTGAAGCGCAGATTGTCCGTGGACGGGGTGGTGGCAGCATCGATTGTCGTTTTCGCAGCGATGACATTCGCGGCGGGGCGGGTACACACGTTTCCGTCGCTGTGCCTGGTAATGGCGACGGCGGGAGGGGCGTGGATCGGAATTCTGGCGTGCCTGAATACGGCGGCGCAGACGATGTGTCCGCCGTGGGTGCGGGCGCGCGCTCTGTCGATGTATCTGTTGGTTCTGCAGGGCGGAATGGCGATCGGCAGTACAATGTGGGGCGCCCTGGCGACGAAGATCGGATTGCCGGATACGCTGCTGTGTTCGGCGCTGGCGCTGGTGGCGGGACTGCTGACGATTCGCAAGCATCGGCTGAGTGCGCAGCACCTGGCGATGGCGCCGTCAATGGTGAGGGATTGAGGAGTGGGAGCAAGATCTTGATTTGGCGAGGGCCTATGAAAACATTGATTGCATGGATAGGGATGGTGGTGTTCGGAGCGGGTCTAACGGCATTTGGGCAGGCGATGCCCAAGCCGGAACCGCAGCGCACGGTAACACAGGTACTGGATCGCGCGCTAACAAATGTGGAAAGGGAGATCGTGCCAGCTGCGGAGGTCATGCCGGAAGACAAGTTCGACTACGCGCCCACGGATGGGGAGTTCAAGGGCGTGCGGACATATGCGCAGCAGATAAAGCACGTGGCGGCGACGAATTATGAAATCGGGGCGGCCATGCTTCAGGTAAAGTCGCCGGTTGAGATCGGAGACGATGAGGCGGGTCCCGCGTCGATCAAGACGAAAGCGGAAATCATCCAGTTCTTGAAGGATTCGTTTGCTTATTTGCACAAGGCCGTGGCGACAATCACACCGCAGAATCAAGTGGAATCGTTGAAGAGTCCTTGGGGCCAGAGCACGGTAACGCGGTTGGGCTTGACGACGCTGATCGTAGGGCACTGCTTCGATCATTATGGGCAGATGGTGGTCTACTTGCGGCACAACGGGATTGTGCCTCCAGCCAGTAAGATGTGAAGTGAAGCCGCCTGAGTGGGCTCGGGATGGGTTGCCTTCCATTTTCGGCGGTACCGCTTCCATCACTAGCACAGCTGTGCTATTTACGATCCCTCCTTCTGACACTAATCTCCAGTTTTCCCCCAATCGAAGGCAAAGGTACCTGACACGACCCGGTAGCTTTCCTGAGAAATTTGAAGCCAGCGCGAACTTGCGTGGCACGAAAGGTTGGGAATCAGTATGAAGGCGAAAACGAGTCTTGAGTTGGCGGAAGAGAACCGGCGGCGAGAAGTGGAACACGAAATTCTGAGTTACTTTCTTGCGGTGGAGTCGTACCCGGCGCGGGTTGCGCGGGAACCGCAGGTGAGTTTCGAGACACATTGCTGGACTGTGTATGCCGAACTGGAGACCGGGTACGCGAACTAGCTGCGCGTCCCGAGTACCGAGTTGCGAGCACTGAATCACGAGCCGTCGGTTTTCGGCGAATCGTGTTTCGCGTTCGGGCGGCACCAGAGTGGAAGAGCGCGGGGATAAGCCTCAACGCTGAGCGCTTGCTGCTGCGCCTTTCGCGGCGATTTTGGTAAAGATTAGTTCAGCGTTTAGATTTTTATGAGCTACATGCGCTGCCACACGGGCGGCGATTTTTTTTGCGGCAATCTTCCGGCGGGGATCCAGAAAAATGAGGACCGAAGGACCGGCGCCACTCAGGGCGGCGCCGAGGATGCCGTCTGTACCAGCGAGTTGTTGAATCGCGGGCAGCAGAGGGCAGAGCGCGGCGCGGTAGGGCTGGTGGATGCGATCGTCGAGCGCGGATCGGAGAAAGTCTGGTTTTCCCTGCGCGAAGGCGGCGAGCAGGAGCATGGAGTTCTGGATATTGGTGACGGCGTCGGCACGCGAGTATTGCGTCGGGAGTACGCGACGAGCTTCTTCGGTGGAGAGCGGGTCGGGAGGAATGGCGAGCAACAGGGGCCAGTTCCCTTTGGGCTGGAAGCGGGCGACCTGCGCTTCAGCTTCTCCGGACATGCGGGCGACGGTGAGTCCGCCCATCCAGCAGGCGGAGGCGTTGTCGGGATGGTGCTCGCGGCGGGAAGCCTCGCCGACGATCTGTGAGTCCGTCCAGCGGAGTCTGCCGTAGTGGTTGGCGAGCACGATGCCGGCAAGGCGGGCGGCTGCGGATGATCCGCAGCCTTTGCCGATGGGAATGTCGTTGTGAATTTTGAGGGCAAGCGGCTCCGGCGATTGGCTGTTCGCGCGCATGACCTCGCGGTAGGTGGTGAGGATGAGGTGGTTCTCGACCGCGCCGCAGATGGCAGAGTCGCGGCCGGTGGCGACGATGGAGTCCGTGGCAGCGGGACGTGCTTCGAGTTTCAAATTGATGTCAAAGGCGAGCGCGGCGGCGTCGAAAGCCGGGCCGAGGTTGGCGGAGGTCGCAGGAAGCGTGATGCGGAAGGTGGGGTGCGATTTAGTTTTCGGCATGCGAGTTCAGGGCAAATGCTGAAAGCCGGAGAAAAGCTTTTAACCGCAAAGGACGCAAAGAAGGGCCGCAAAGGTCGCAAAGAAAACCAGATTCGCGGAGCCCGAGAAAAGTCAGACTTTGGCCTTCACTGGTCATTCTTTGCCTTCGAACTGGTCGAGCGTTTTCAGGACGGCGTCGACGTCGGCGTCGAGGACCAGCGGGGCGCGTTGCTGAGCCGCGAGGGCGGGCGCGTCTTTTTCGTGCGCGGTGCCATTGAAGAGGTCGCCGCGATGAAATTTCAACGTAAACTCGGGATCTTTCAGGATGTGCCCGGTAAGGATCAGGACAATGGACTCATATGGCTGCACGAATCCTTGCTGGACCAATTTCTTCAGGCCGGCGAGAGTGACGGCGGAAGCGGGCTCGCAGCCGATGCCGTCGGAACCAATCTCTGCTTTCGCGCGGGCGATTTCGACTTCGCTGACCTGTTCCACGGTTCCACCGGTCGCCTGAAGCACGCGCAGGGCTTTTTTCCAGGATGCGGGGTTGCCGATGCGGATCGCGGTGGCCAGGGTGTCGGCTTGCGTGGGCACGAGTTTTTCCCCGCCGTATTCCCGAATGCTGCGAAAGAACGGATTTGCGCCTTCGGCCTGAATGACGGAGAGCTTGGGCAAGCGAGAGATGAGGCCGAGATCTTTCATCTCGAGCAGCGCTTTGCCGAGTGCGGAGGAGTTTCCCAGATTTCCGCCGGGGACGATGATGTGGTCGGGGGGCTCCCAATTGAGTTGCTCGAGGAGTTCGATGGCGGCGGTCTTCTGGCCTTCGAGCCGGTATGGATTGACGGAGTTGAGCAGGTAGATGGGCTTGCGACGCACGAGTTCGTTCAGGACCTTGACGCATCCGTCGAAGTCGGTGCGGATCTGGCAGGTGACGGCGCCGTAGTCGAGCGATTGCGAGAGCTTGCCCCAGGAAATTTTGCCTTCGGGGATAAGGACAAGGCTGCGCATGCCGCCGCGGGCAGCGTAGGCGGCCATGGACGCGGACGTGTTCCCAGTCGACGCGCAGGCGACCCAGCGGAATCCTTCCTGGCGCGCGAAGGATGCGGCGGTAGTCATGCCGGTGTCTTTGAAAGAGGCGGTCGGGTTCATGCCTTGATGTTTGGCCTGGAGTGCGTTCACACCTGCCGCACGAGCACAACGAGGAAGGTCATAGAGCGGAGTATTGCCTTCCTTCAGCGTGATCGGGTCGTGGCCGGGCTTGAGGGCGGGCAGAAGTTCGCGGAAGCGCCAGACGCCGCTGATATCGGCGGGGGCGAAAGAGGAGCGGCGGTCACGCCAGAGTTGCTTGAGTATTTGGACATCGACGCCAGCCGCTTTCTGACCTTGCGGCGTCTGCCAACCGGGGTAGAAGACTTCGAAGAGGTCTCCGCAATTTGGGCAGCGAAAGTCTTGATCCGCGTGGTCGGCGATGTTGCCGCAGTTGATGCAGCGCAGGCGGGAGACGGCAGTTGTGGTGGCATCGGGCGCGGTTGGATTCATTGATGGCGGTTGCGGCTGCGTTTGGCCGTTCGTGGTCCGTGTCGCAGTTCAGAATAACGGAGAGGCACGGATTTCCAAAGTGTGTCAAATCTACCCGAAATAAAAAGTGCTTGAGGATGGGGCGCACGCGGCATTCCCCGGTAGAAAAGCCCGCTTAGGTTCTGGCCGATTATGACAGGCAAGGGGTCCTTCGACTCGTTCGGCTGACGCCTCACGTCGCTCAAGATGACATTAGTTTGACCCCGGCATTCAAGCAGCGGAGCTTCGCTCCGCCGGACAGTCGAGGCGGGCTGTCCCCACGTGACGAGGCAAGATGCCCATTCGACAAGCTCAGGGCAGGCTCTCGAACGGCCGGCAGGATGCCGGCGCTACATCATTAGTCACTTCGCGGCGCGCAGGTATTGGTCGGTCTTGTTGATCCAGTCGGCGCGCGGAGGGTTGAAGATGTCGAGGTCGACGGTGTCTTCGAGCGCCTCGGCTTTGTGCGGCATGTTGCGCGGGATGGTGAGCACCTCTCCGGCGCGGACGACGATTTCCTTGCCATCGATCCAGAACTTCAGAGCGCCCTCCAGGATATAGGTGAGTTGCTCGTTGTAGTGGCTGTGGAGGGGGACGATGCAACCCTTCTTCAGGAGGACGCGGGCGACCATGACGTCCTCGCCGACGACGAACTGACGCTGCAGAAGTGGGTTGAGATCTTCGAGGGGGACCGTGGTCCAGGGAATGTAGCGCAGTTCGGCTTTCCCCGATTTCCTGGCGACGGTCATGCGGAGCGCAGTTTTGGATGCGGAGGAGGCTTTCCTTGCGACTCGCTTCCTGGAAGCTTTCTTCTTGGCGGGTTTCGTTTTGGTTTGCGGCATCGGAAGACCTTTCTGTGATAGCGACTCGCGGCGTTCACTGCGACAGCGGCTCGACGCCTAACGGCGAAAAGATTTTAACCGCAACGGACGAAAAAAGGTCCGCGCAGTATGCGAAGAAGAGCTTTTAACCGCAAAGATCGCAAAAAAAGCCGCAAAGGACGCAAGGAAAAACAGTCCCGAGTTGCGAGTCCAGGGTCCCGGGCAAAACCGCAGAGAAGTGCCGAGACTCTCGAGAAAGAACTAACGCGACGCATTTAACTGCAAAAGAGCGCAAAGAAAAACCGCAAAGAGCGAAAAGAAAAGGAATTCCTAGTTGCATCCTGAGAATCCGAGACGGCAGGCCTGCCATCGAAAGACCGATTCCTCCCGGCAACGAGTGGATATCAGTGAACTTTTCCGGGATACAGGCTCACGGCGGTGTCGTGCAGGTAGGCATGGGCCATCTCGAGCGCTTTGGGTTCGGTGATTTCTCCTGAGGCGACCATTTCAGCGAGGGCTGCAGCGAGTCCCATACGCGCGGTCTGCACGCCCAGCCAGTAGCTTTCTTCGGCACCCAACGCGTCGTTGTACGGAAAAGCGTCGGTGCCAAAGGTGATTTTGTCCGGGAACGTCTCGAGCCATTGCCGGAGCGAATCTTTGAAAGCGGCCGGGTACATGACCACTTCCATCAGTGACGAGTCCATATAGACGTTCTTGACCGAAGCGAGCCAGATGGCTTCGCGCTCGAGCGGATAGCCTCCGTGGATGAGCACGAAGACAGTGCTGGAATAGCGCGGGTCGCGCAGGATGTTTTCGAGGTTCATGACGTTGCTTTCGGAGATGTTGAAGTAATCTCCGATGCCGACGGCGCTGTGAATGTGAATGGGCAGGTGGAGGCGGCCACCTTCGCGCACGAGGTAGCGGAAGATGTAGTCCTGGAAGGTGCGGTAATCCTGCTCGGGAGGTATGCCTCCGGAGATGTAGCGGTCGTAGATCGCTTCGGCCAGTTCGCGGCTGGGATCGCCGAACTTCGTGGTGCGGAAGTAGGCGACTTCGAACTTCATTGCGATGGCGCCCTTGTTCTTCTGATTGTCTTCGAGGACACGGGTAATGAAGGTAAGGTAGTCGGCGAAGCTGGCGGGAAGCTGCTTTACGTTTTCCTGCGCCATCCAGCGGTGCAGCATTTTTTCCTGCAGCGGGATGTAAACGCCCTGGTCGACGTTGCGGGCGGTCTGCTGCTTATTATCGAAGGGCCACATGAAGGAGTCGGCGAAGAAGACCCACACAAAGCGCTTGGGATCGAGATAGTCGGCCATCATGGCGCGATTGGCGACGCCCTGCTCGATGTTGAGCTTGTCGAGGAGATTTGAGAAGTAGGCAATTCCCTGCTGCCTCTTGAGGTCGGCTTTCTTGTTCACGAGCCACTTGGCGTGCTCGGGCGAGAGGTCGTCGTAGGGATACTGGAAGAGCGCTTTGGCAGCAGCGACGAGTTCGGGATTGGTGTCGCGCTCTCGGAGCGGCGAACTGCCGGGAGGCGCGGCCATGGCGTCGACGTCGGGATCGTCGGGAAAGCCGGGGTGCGCGTGATGGTCGAAGGCGGGGATCTTCTCTATCTGCGTGAGCAGACGGGTGTAGATGTCGCGGACATCGGTGGATGGGTAAGGGTGAGCCTGAGCAAAGGCCGTGGTCGTTGCGAGAAGAACGAAAGCGGTAGAGACCGCAAGAAATCGAGGAAGCCAGGGAGTCATGGGGTAAATCTCCGTGATATGTAGCTCATGTATTGAAAAGCCAGCGCCTGAAGGCGAGTTCATCGTTTCATGCTTAGCGGCGCGCCTGAAGGCGCACCCTAATACGAATCATCCTGCCGCTCGCAAAGCCTCCGCACGTGAAGTCCTTCGCTACGACGCGCTGGGAAAAACGGCGCGATTAAGAAATTTAGAAAACAGAAGATAACCGCAAGGAACGCAAAGGTTACGCGAAGTTCGCAAAGAACTGCAACTGAGATTTCTTTTGCAACGGACCGAGCTTCGAGCGGTCAAGATGCGAACTCTCTTTGGGAAAGCACGACGGGCGAGACGCCCGTCTCTCCACGATCGAGGTTATCTCCCGGCGGGCGTTCCCTGCCAGGCTACGGATGCTTTCTGGATGCGGTCGACGGCTTCATGCAGGGTCGCGTTGGAGGACGCGAAGGAGAAGCGCACGAAGTCGCGACCGGAGGGGCCGAATGCTGCCCCGGGAATCGCGGCGACGCCAGCTTCTTCCAGCATCACGCGACAGACTTCTTCAGCGGCCAGTCCCGTGCTGGTGATGTTTACCCAGGCGTAGAAGGCGCCGTCAGGCGCGGGACATCGGAAGCCCGGGACCTGATTCAATTCGCGCACGAATTGCTCGCGGCGCGCGGCGAATTGCTGGACCATGCGCGGGGTCGCACCGGTGGTGTCGCGTAGGGCTTCGATGGCGGCGTATTGTGTGAATTCCGCAACGCACGTGTAGGTATTGATTACCAGCAGTTCCAACTGCTCGACGATGTGTGGCGGCGCTACGGCGTAGCCGAGGCGCCATCCGGTCATCGCAAAGCTCTTGGAGAAACCATCGATGATACAGGTCCGCTCTGGCATGCCGGGATAGCTCAGCATGGAGAGGTAGCGGTCGCTGTAGATGATGCGAGCATAGATCTCGTCGGAGAGGACGTAGAGGTCGTGCTTGACGGCGAGCTCGGCGATGCGGCGCTGCACGGCATCGGTATAAACGGTGCCGGTCGGATTGTTCGGAGAGCAGGTGATGATCGCCTTCGTGCGCGGAGTGATTTTCGCCGCGATTTCTTCGAGATCGGCCTGGAAGCCGCGCCGCTCCGAGAGTTCGTAAGGTACGGGAACTCCGCCGAATCCGGCCGTGATCGAGGGATAGCCGGGGAAGCCGGGATCGGGATAGAGGACCTCGTCACCGGGGTCGAGCATGGCCATCATCGTGAGGAAGAGGATGATTTTGCAACCCGGGGCGATGACGATGTTCTTGCCTTCTACTTGAAGGTCACGGGTGCGATGAAGGTATTGCGCGATTTCGTCGCGCAGCGCGGGGACGCCGGCGACCGTGCAATAGCGGTCTTTGCCGGAACGGAGCGCTTTCTCGAGAGCGTTGATAACGGGCTCGGCCGGGTGGATATCGGGCTCGCCGAGTTCAAGGTGGATGATGGAGCGGCCCTGACGCTCAAGTTCCTTGGCGCGCGCAAAAACGGAGAGCGCACCTTCGCCACTCATGACGGACAGTCTGGAAGCCAGAGGACGCATCAGTCCTTCTTTCCTGCGATGGCCGGGATCGGGGTAATGGGGATGCGGAGGCCATCGACCAGGCGCGGGAATAGTTCAAAGGCGGAGGCGGTCGCGACGAGTTCGACGATCTGCGGATCAGAGAACGCAGACTTCATCTGCGCGAAGAAATTCTCATCCACATCTTCGGCCGAGTGGTGCAGGCGTTCGGCACAGCGGAAACCGAGCTTTTGGGCCTCGGTGAAGGGACCGGATTCGAAATCGGCCTGAGCGGCGGCGATCTGGGCATCGGAGGCGCCTTTTTGCTTGGCGGAAAGCGCGTGAGCCGAGACGGCGTAGCGCGAGTTCAGCAGAACCGAGAGCCGCGTGGCTACCAGCTCTTTGTACCAACCCGGCAAAGCGCCGTCGCTGAGGAGCGACTTCAGGAAGCCGGCGATTCCCTGCGCGAGTACGGGCGTGTGCGCCAGCGTCTTGAACATGTTTGGTACGACGCCCCGCTGCTTGAGCAGGGCGTCGTAGATGGCTGCGATTTCCGGAGAGACCTGGTCTCGCTCGAGCAGCGGAATGCGGGGCGAGATCGTTTTTTCCGTCACGTTAGAAAGCATACCGCAACGAGAACTGAATCAGGCGCGGCGTGCCCACAGTTTGCGTGATTCTCGAGAAGGTTGATGGGTTTTCAACGTCGGACTGCGCCGGATTGGCGAAGTTCGCGTGGTTCCAGATATTGAAGAAGTCGGTCGTAAAGCGAAGGGCCTGCCGCTCGCCGAGGTGGAAATTCTTGATGAGTGAGAAGTCCCAGTTCTGCTGGTGAGGTCCGCGATAGATGTTGCGCCCAAGATCACCGAAATTGGTGGTGCAGAAGTTCGAATTGGTGGCTGGGTCGCAAGTGGTCGCGGGATTCGCCGGGTCAAAGGGATACAACAAGGGCGCGGTCGTGAAGTTGTTGATGTTCAGATAGCTGTTGAGGCGGCTGTGGATGTCGCCGCTCGTCTTCCCCGCTGCGATCGAACCGCCGGGAGCAAGCTGACCGCCGAGCGTCGTGGTGAGTCCAGGGCCGATGAAGGCGCTGCCTGCCCCGGAGTCGATGACGGAGAAAGGCGTACCGGACTGCAAGATGGTGATGCCGCTGACAGACCATCCCTTGAGCAAAACCGCCTTGGCACCCGTAGCGGATGCTACGAACGGCAAGTCGTAGCGATAGCTGACGACGAGACGATGCGTGCGATCGAAGTCGGACAGGCCACGGGAGGCGACCAGCGACGATTCGTCGTTGAAGGCAGTGTTGAAGGCCGTGTTGCCGCTCGAGGTTGCGTCGGTGGAATGCGAGAACGTGTAGGCGGCCTGGAAGTAGCCGGCTCCCCAACGACGCGAGAGAGTCGTCTGGAGCGAGTGGTAATGCGAGTATGCGTCATCGGCGAACAACTGCATCCCACTGTAGCCGTTGATGGGCAGGGAGCGAGAGCGGGCTGGGCCGTTCGCGAACGTATCGAAGGAAATGGTGGACGGTTGACCGCTCTGATTGGTGATGGTGATCGGATTGTTGCGAACGTCCTGTGCCTGGAGGCTGGTGCGAGTTTCGCGCAAGTGGACCGAATGCGTGCCGACGTAACCGATCTCAAGGATCCATTGTCGTCCCAGCTCCCGTTGCAATGTCAGGTTCCATTGCTGGGTGGCCGGAGTTACAAAGTGGCGAGGAACCACCAGGCCAAAGACGCCTTGGGAGGAAATCCCTGCGCCGTTGCAGGCAAAGTTCGGCGCTTGCGTGCTGTCGTTCCCAGGGAATCCCTGGAAGAGCGCAAGGCACGGAATGAAATTCGGGTCGATGACGCCGGCGTTCGGCAGCGCATTTGGATTTGGGTTCGGGCATCCGGGCAGCGGATTTGCGGAGAAGAAACTGCCGGCGCATCCGGGAGCACCACCGCCAAAGGCGACCGGCAGGAAGGGCGCCTGGAAGCTCAACTGGTCGACGCTGCCGACGTCCTCACGGACATAGTAGATGCCGTAGCCGCCACGCAGCGAAGTGGTGTGGCGTCCGAAGAGATCCCAGGCAAAGCCGATGCGCGGCGCGAGGCCCGTTGCGTAGTCGTTGTGATAGGTCGTGTTGCTTCCCGTCGGATTTAGGCCCGCGATGTTGAGCGACTTCGCGCAGCTACCGAAGATGAACGGATACTGTCCCTTACTGGCGAGGGCCGGATCAAGATTTCCGATGTGGCAGAGGTTGTCGTGGAACGCGCCCAGGATTTCGGTACGCAGGCCGTAGTTGAGCGTGAAGTCGGAGCGAAGCTTCCACTGGTCTTGCGCATAGAAGCCGAAATCGTTCGCCCGGTACTGGTGGTTGTAAACGCCGCCACCACCGAAGCTGAATGGCGGAGCGCCTTCGAGGAACTGCTGAAAGTCTGTGGGCCCACCGGGTGAACTGGCGAAGATCAGCTGGCCATTGAACACTTGCGGGAAGAGCTTATCGAGATTGACCCGCGTCGCTTCCCCGCCCCAACTGAACACGTGCGCGCCGCGGACCCAGCTGACGTTGTCGACAAAGTTGTAGTTGTTCTGCGTCTGGAACTGGTTGGCGGTGGGACTCGGCCCCAACTGGAAGCCGGAGCTGTTCAGCGTGAATTTGTAGATTGAATTTGTAACGCTATTGGTGGGGCGATCGATTCCGAGTGCCGACGCGGTCACCGGCGGAATGTTCTGCAGGCTGTTGTTGATGCGCACATAACCGAAGCGGAAGTCGTTCACCATAGCCGGTGAGAGCAGGTGAGTTTCGTCGATGCTCAGGAAGCGGGCGTTGATGGGAAGATCGTAAGGGAAGTCGAGATCCGTCGCGTTGATGCTGCTGGCAAGAGTTGCACCCAGAGAGGCCTGCAAGCCGCCTGCACCAAAGGGCAGGAACGACTCGGAGTTCGAGAAAAAGAAGCGGGCTGCGAGTTTGTCCTTGCCGCCACGGAATTCGCGATCCCATGTGGTGGTGAACTGATCGTCGGTGTACCGGCCCGGTTTGCTGGTGACGAAGGGAGCGGAGTCGCCGAGATTTCCCTGTAGAGCTGGGAACAAATAGCCTCCGGCGGGCGCGCCAAACTGGTTGCTTTGGACGAGAAGGAGCTTGTGAATGACAGGATCGATCGAGGGCACGTTGAAGGCGGACTCGAGTTGCGCGTCCATGGTGGAGTCGACGCGGACCGACCCGGGGATGACGGGAAGAGTGGTGGTTATCAGCGTTCCGGGAGAGAGCGCGCTGCGCTGACGTGTGCCCTGATAGTTGACGAAGAAAAATCCGGCTTGCGCTTCTTTGCCGATGGGTCCACCGAAGCTGCCGCCGAAAATGTTCTGTTTGACGGGCGGGCGCGGCAGGCCGGCGCTCTTCTGAAAATATTCGTTGGCGTTGAGGACGTCGTTGCGCAAGAACTCGTAAGCGTCGCCGTGGAATGACTTCGTGCCGGACTTGAGGATGGCGTTGACGTTGCCGCCACCGTTGCGGCCCTGGCTGGCATCGTAGAGCGAGGTTTGGACTTTGAATTCGCCGATCACATCGGGATTCGGGAGTGGAACATTGGTGCCTTGCGCGACATTGTAGTCGGTCGCGCTGATCCCCTCGATCTGGTAATTGTTGTTGTCCTCGCGCTGACCATTCACGAAGATCTTGGTAGCGCCTCGGCCAAGCTGCGTGGAGGCATTCAGTTCACTTTGCGCGCCGGTCGAAAGCGTGAGCAACTGTTGGAAGTTTTGCGTCGCCAGGGGGAGTTCACGAATCGTCAGCCCTTCAATTGCCTGTCCCGTGGCAGCGGAAGTCGTCTCGACCGCCTGCACCTCCGCCTGGACTTCTACCTTTTCCAAGACTTTCAGTGGCGCCAGCTTCGCGGTCATACGCGTGGTTTCCGTGATGCGGACCACGATTCCTTCAAATTTGGCCTCGCCGAACCCGGCACTGCTAACAACGACGTTGTAAGTGCCGACGGGTAACAGGTTGGCGGTGAAGGAACCAGTAGGGTCAGTCTTGGCGATTCGCGTGGTTTCGCCAGTGTCCTGATTGATGATGCGAATGTCGGCATTGGCAACGACGGCACCGGTGGGGTCGACGACAGTGCCGCTGATCGCGCCAGTGGCCCCGCCCTGGGCGAACGTCTGGGTCACAAGTAGAGCGCTGAAAACTACGATCCAGAAGAGGCTGCGGAAAGGCTTGGACATACACTCCTCCCCCACTCGGGGTCCTATTGGTTAGGACTGCTTTCACTTGTTGAAAAGTGCAGGGCAATTGGGACAACAACCGTCCACAACGCGGGCTACGGCGCGCATGTTGGCGAACATCGAGGCCCGAGGGTGGATGTTACGGGTTGTCCGCATAGACAATTCTCCCGCCACAACAACTCGGTGGAGTTGCTGATCCCGGGTCGACAGAGACTGGCTTGAGAGTTGCGCCACAGGTTACTAGAAGCAAGTAGAGTTGGCAATAATAGAGTAGGCACGCGGGCACATAGTTGGGCGTATCGATCGACTTAAGACGAACATACCTACGAGAGGCAGGTCGATAGTTCTACGAGAAATAATAGGACGGCATATCACATAGCGAATCCACGAAGCTCACCGACGAGTCACAAGGGCTAAACCCCTATTTCTGGGGCATTTGAGCGGCAAGCCTGAAGGCGTGCCCTTTCAGAACCGCTTTACCAGCTAACTTCAGACATAGGGTCACAGTCCCTTGTAGGCGCCGCCGTCAACGAGGATCGTCTGGCCGGTGATGAAGGAGGCGCGCTCGGAGGCGAGCCAGAGGATGGTTTCCGCGACTTCGCGCGGTTCGCCAATGCGCTTGAGTGTTGAGTCGACGGCCCATCCGTCGAAGATTTCTTTCTCGGACTTGCCACTGGTAGAGGAGCGGGCTTTTGCGAGTTCTTTCAGGCGATCGGTAGCCGTGAAGCCCGGGCCGACGTTGTTGACGAGGATGCCGTCTTTGCCGAATTCGTTGGCGAGGCTTTTGACCAGCCCGACAACGGCCGCGCGGACCGCATTGGAGAGGATGAGATCGGGAACGGGCTGTTTGGTGGTGATGGAAGTGATCGTGATGATACGTCCCCAGTGCTTCTTCTGCATGTGAGGAATGACTTCGCGCGCGAAGTAAATCGTGCTCATCAGGTTCTGATCGATGGCTTTGCGCCAGTCTTGTGTCGTGGTGGCGAGGAAACCTTTGACGGGCGGGCCTCCGGCATTGGTCACACAGATGTCGGCCGAACCGAAATGACTGATGACATTTTCGACGAAGCGATGGACGGCGTCGGCGTCGGTGACGTCGAGAGGTTCGGCGAACACTTCGGCGTTGTGTTGTTGGCGAATCTTGTCGGTGGCGGCTTTGAGGGTCTCGGGATTACGCGCGCACATGGCGACGCGCGCGCCTTCAGCGGCGAAGGCCTGGGCGGTGGCAAATCCTATTCCCTGGCTGGAGGCGGCGACGATGGCGACACGATTGCGGAGGCCGGTTTCCATAAGCGACGGATTATAGCAATGGAGGGAACGCGGCCCGGCAAATGGAACGCGAGTTGTTCTTGCTCCTCGGGCGGTGCACAGATAATCTGAGAGCGTTGTCGCGAGTCGAAAACGGAACTGACCAGGAGAGCCATGCCAGCGACCCCACAGTACATATGGATGGAAGGCGAGCTGCGCCCGGCAGCGGAGGGCGTTGTGCCGTTCGTGAATGCCGGGCTGCATTACGGCTTCAGCGTGTTTGAAGGCATTCGCTGCTACGCGACCGAGTACGGACCGGCGGTGTTCCGGCTCGAGGAGCACGTGGAACGGCTGCTGGATTCGGCGCTGGTGGTGGGATTCCGTGATTTGCCCTACACGAAAGAACAGGTCACGCAAGGCATTCACCAGGTGATCGCGGCGAACGGATTCTCGTCGTGCTACATCCGGCCGCTGATTTACCTGGATGGCGCGATGAGCATGGTCGTGGACGCGGGCAAGCCGAAGCTCATGATCGCGGTGTGGGAGTGGAAGGCGTTTCTGGGCGAAAAGGCGAAGGAGCACGGCATCCGGGCGAATATTTCCTCGTTTACGCGGCTGCACCCGAACATCATGATGACGAAGGCCAAGGTCTCGGGAAATTACGTGGGATCGATTCTCGCGAAGACGGAATCGCACCGGCTGGGATTTGACGAGGCCATCATGCTGGATCCGAGCGGCTACGTGGCGGAGTGCACGGGCGAGAACATTTTTGTGGTGCGCAACGGAATCATCTACACGGTGCCACGCGGCTCGATTCTCGAGGGCATCACGCGTGACAGTTTGATCACGATCGCGCGCGACATGGGATACATCGTGACCGAGGAGCCGATTTCGCGGGATCAGCTTTACATCGCGGATGAAGTGTTCGTTTGCGGAACTGCGGCCGAAGTGATTGGGCTGCGCGAGATTGATTTCCGCACGATCGGAAGCGGGAAGACAGGCCCGGTGACGCGGGAACTTCAGCGGGCGTTCGACGAACTCACGAGCGGTCGACACGAGCGATCGAAGCAGTGGTTCTCGCCGGTGCCGGCGTTTGATGCGGCGGTGAAGGGGTAGGAAGCGGATTCAAGCTCTCCTGAGCAGGTGGGAACAATCTCAGTTTCGAGTGCTGAGTTGCGAGCTGCTAGCTCTGCGCCACTTCCCTTCACTGGGCAGACAGTTTCGCGTGATCAGTAGGAAATGTCTGTGGGCTTGGGGTACTGCAAGCGGGTATGGGGTCCTTCGACTAGCGCTGCATTCGCAGCGCGTCGCTCAGGATGACAGTGGTTTAGCGGAAGGATTTATGAAGAAACATTCTCGACATCAAGAGACTGAGGCGGTTCGCGGCGGAACGCATTTAGACAAAAAGAACGGGCCGCTGGCGACCCCGATCTACCAGACGTCCACGTTTGAAGTCACCGACAATGAAGAGCAGTTGCGCGCGACGCACACCGACATGTTCTACACGCGGTATGGAAATCCGACGCACACGGTGGCGGAATCGGCGATTGCTGAATTGGAGGGGACGGATGCGGCGTTGCTGTTCGCGTCGGGGATGTCGGCGATCACGACGTCGATCCTCGCGCTGGTGAAAAGCGGCGACCACATTGTGGCGCAGCGCGACATTTACGGTGGCGTGACGAAGTTTTTGACGCAATGGCTGCCCAAGTTCGGGGTCGAGACCACGCTTGTGGATACGACGGATTACGAGCAACACGAGCGGGCGATGCGTCCGAATACGAAGATTCTGCATTTGGAGTCGCCGACGAATCCCACGCTGCGTGTGGTTGATTTGAAACGGGTCGTGGGGATCGCAAAAAAGCATGGCGCGATTACGACGATTGACAGCACGTTCGCGACGCCAATCAACTGCCGTCCTGCGGAGTATGGGATCGACCTGGTGATGCATTCGGGGACGAAGTATTTTGCCGGGCACTCGGACCTGATCTGCGGGATCGTGGCGGGGCGGCAAGACCTGATCGACACGATTCATGCGACGCGAACGACGGTGGGCTGCAACATGGATCCGCATGCCGCGTGGCTGCTGCTGCGCGGGATCCGGACACTGGCCGTGCGGGTGCAGCGGCAGAACGAAAGCGCGTTGCGGATTGCGGAGTTCCTCAAGGCACATGCCAAGGTGCGGAGCGTGAGCTATCCGTTTCTGGAGGGACATCCGCAGCGGGCGCTGGCGATGGCCCAGATGCGCGGTGGAGGCGGAGTGCTGAGCTTTGAAGTGGATGGCTCGGGAGACGACGCGCGCCGCTTCACAGAAGCCCTGCAACTATTCACGCTGGCGCCGAGCCTGGGCGGTGTCGATTCGCTCGTGACGCTTCCAGTCGTGACCTCGCATGCGATGATCCGCGCGGAAGAGCGCGAGAAGATGGGCGTGACCGAGCAGTTGGTGCGGCTGTCGGTGGGACTCGAGAACGTGGATGATCTGATTGCAGATCTGGAACGTGGCTTTGCGGCGATTGGACTAGGCCGCGCGGCAGAAGTGGCCTCTAGGCTCTAGGCTCTAGGCGCTGCGTGCTCGTGTTCAACGCGCAGTGTTGCCTGGAGCGACTAAAGTTCAAAACAGAAAAAATCTGAGCAAGAATCTGCGCCAAATAAAAATCCCGGCCTTTCGGCCGGGATTTTTATTTGCGTAAAGCTGTCTGCGAATCGTCTAGAAAATGAACTTCGCGCCAAGTTGGAGGATGCGTCCATTGTGCGCGGCAGCAGGACGGAAATATGAATTCCCTCCGGCTTCCGTCGTACATCCCGGACTCTGCTGTTCGTAGCAGGTCGCGGTGCTGTTCGAATTGGAGAACGGGCTATTCGAAGCGGCTGAGCCAGTTCCGCCTCCGAGCCATGCATATTCGATGTGATTAAAGACGTTGAAAGCCTCTGCACGAAACTCGAAAGCCATGTTTTCCCTGATGGCAAAGTGCTTGAACAGAGCCATGTCGAAATTCGTGCGGCGAGGATTGACCAACGTATTCCGGCCGACGTTTCCGAACGTGAGACCCTGCGGCGCCGCAAAGGCGCTCGGGTTATAGAACAGAGGGCCGAACCCGTTGAATGTGGCGTTTGGAATGCCCGCTTTCGGATTTCCGATGACATCGGCGTACGACTGCGCAGTACCTTCACTCACTGGTACTCCGTTAGCCACGCCGGCATTATCTCCAATCACGCCGTTTTGTGCGCTGAATGGTGTCCCACTTTGAATGGTGGTAATTCCCGACCACTGCCAACCACCCAGGAGCTTGTTGGTCAAGCCCGGTTTCGTGAAGAAGGGCAGATCGTACACATAACCGAGGTTGAACTGATGCCGCTGATCGAAGTTCGAACTCGCCCGCGCAGATGCAACATCGTAGCTGTTCAGAATCAGCGGGTCTCGAGCCGATGACGAGTCGTCAATTGAGTGGCTGAATGTGTATGCCGCGCTCAATTGAAGCCGCCCCACGCTTCGGCGTACCGAGAACTCCAGACCGTGATAGATCGAAGAGGCGGCCTCCTCGAGGCGATTCACCGAGCTGACGCCGGGGAATTGAGTTCGGAAGATATCCGGAAAGCCTACCGACCCGCAGGCGATCCCGAGGTTGACAGCGGGACCGGATGGAAGGCCATTCGGACTGGTGGGCGCGTTGTATTGGACCGGAACACCACTCGGCGTTAACGCGTCCATCGGGACTCCGAAGGAATCCAAGGTTGTTCCACAGTCGATGATGGGTTCACCCGGCTGACCTGCCCGTGCAGGCTTGTAAGGATTCTGGCTCGCGGGTGTCGGAATGATCTGATTGATGTCGCGGTACCTCGTCAGGTGCGTGCCCTTGCTTCCCACATACGAAACGGTCAGAACCGTGTTGCGGAGAAGCTCGCGTTGTATATCGAAGTGCCACTGTTGAACGTAGGGCCAGATCGCCTTGTTCGGAATCGAAATCATCGCGAGCGGGGTTGTGCAAATGGAGGTCGTGACAACCGGACAGGTTCCAGCGCCTTGGGGAACGACCTGAGTATACGAGCTTATGTTGAAGATGCTCGTGGTTTGCACAGCCGGACTCGCCGCGGGCTCCAGCGATTCGGAGTTCGCCTCGTTGCCGTTGGTGTGCTCGAAAAATACTCCGTACCCGCCTCGAATCGCGGTCTTGCCGTTCCCGAACGGGTCCCAGGCGAACCCGATCCGCGGCGCAGGATTGAACAAGTGACCCGACATGCAGCCCACAGGCACTCCGGGTGTCACGCCGCATTGCACGACACCATTGAATGGGTTTCCTATGACCAGGCCGGTTGTGGGGTCAATACTGCTGGCTCCTTGCACGAATCGAGTGACGTCGAAGTTGTACTCACCGTGGTAGCGTTCCCGATAAGTGCCGAAAAGACTGACGCGCAGCCCAAGATTGAGAGTCAGGCGGTCCGTAACGCGAAAATCGTCCTGGAAATAAGGTTCAACGATCTTGTAACGGTTGTAGAACTTGGGCTGAGCGCTCGTTTGTGCAAAGCTGAAGGCCTGCCCCATCAGTAAATCGGCAAACGCGTTGCCGGTACTCACAGCCTTACTGGTATCAAAGGTGTAGAAGCCATTCGTCGCGGTGCCCGGCGCCGCTAACTCATTTTTCTGGGCGGCGACAACATAGGCACCAAACTGTAAATTGTGTTTACCGACAACCTTGGTCACATTGTCACGATAGGTGTAGGTGGGATTGGAGTTGTAGGGACCATTGGGAAGATACCCCACGTCTTCCGAGAAATTGTAGATCCCGCCACCGCCTAAACTGATGCCGGGCACCTTTCCCATATCAACGTTCGGATAGAGGCCTGGGGCCATGTTGGGACCACGTTTCCACGCGCCAACCGGAATCAGCGTGATGTGGTCCGTGGTATAGCTCGCAACGAACTCGTTTAAGAGGGTGGGCGAGATGGTCGCCGTCAGGCGAGCCACCATACTCACACCCGGCCCCCCGAAGTTGGTTTGAATGCTGGAAAAACTGGTGCCGGAGGTCCAAAGGGGCGTGGGGTAAATCTGATCCCAGGAATCATGGATGTAACGGAATGAGGCACGCACCTTGTCGTTGATGTTGTGATCGATGCGAAAAAGTTCTTCCCGCCAATTCGTGGGAAGAGTGGGAGCGGCGTTCCATGTGTTCGTGCCGGCTGTGGGCAAGGGAACTTCTGCCATCAGTGCGGGTGCATTGTTTTGTTCAATCGGAACAAGATTGTTGGGAAACTTTTGGCCCGCATTAGGATTGGGTTGGCCGTTTAGAGTCTGGGGCTGAAGCGGGCAATCTGGCGTGTTCGACCCGGTGCAAAGATCAGTGAAATCGCCGAAGGCCCCTGGAGTGCAACCAGTGGTGGCTCCCGGGCATCCACGCTCCGCCAAGCTCGGAACGATCACGCTTCCCAAGTTAGCCGGAAGACGATCGCGACGCCATTCTTGAGACCAGAAGAAGAAAGTCTTCTGCTTGCTCGTGTTGTAGAGCTTTGGGATGAAGACCGGTCCGCCTAGCGTGTAGCCGTAGTCGTTCTTTTTGTAGGAGGGAACGGTAGTCTGAGGGAAAGTCTTGGCGTTGAAGGCATCGTTGCGGACGAACTCATAAACGTCGCCATGAAACTGGTTCGTACCCGATTTCGTCTCAACCTCGATCGTTCCAGATCCGTTGCGGCCGTATTGAGCACCGTAATTTGAGGTAAGGACCTTGAACTCGGCAATCGCGTCAAGGCTTGGATAAACGTTGAGCGTGGTATTGCTGCCGTTATCCATGTTGTCGCCGCCGTCGAGTTCCCAGTTGTTGTACTCGGTGCGGCCGCCGTTGATGCTGAACGACACATTTCCGCCGACACCGACACCGGCGTCGTCCTGACCGGATTGATTGCTAACACCGGCCACGAGCGTAGCAAGTTGCGTGAAATTGCGTCCGTTGAGCTGAAGCTGGCTGATTTCTTTGCCGGTAACCGTGCCGCCGAGGTCCGATTGCTGCGTCTCGACCTGCGCGATGGCGGTGCCTTCGACGGTCACTTCAGTGGTGGCAGAACCGACCTGCATGGCGACTTCGACGCGCGCCTTCTGGCCAACTTCAAGCGTAATCGCCTTGGCTTCGAACTTCTTGAAGCCGGGCGCTGATACGCTCAGGTCATATTTGCCAGGGCTCAGAGCAGTGACTGCCCATTCGCCATCGGTGTTGCTGGTGGTGTTCCGGACAATGCCACGGTCCGCGCTCGTCACGGTGACCCCCGCGTTGGCGACAATGGCGCCCGACGGGTCCTTGACGGAGCCGACGAGAGAGGCCGATGTCTGGCTGAATGCAGTGGCGGCTACAAGTAGAATTACGAGCAGACAGGCCAGCAGCACGAGACGCGATTTCATAGTTCCTCCACCCTAGAGACGGTGTACGCGGCCAAAGCTTCCGGCCTTACGGCCGGAGATTGCAGTCGAAACTTTTGTTGTCGTCCTACGAGTTCGAAATTTGCCGTTGATGTCTCAGTTCCGCCGACGGCCCCACGCCATCTATGCCCAGTCGAAATCTGGGCTCAGTCGAAACCCGCTTCGATCACTTCCCTGCTGAATGAAACCGGATGGATCGCGCGAAAACCATAAAAAGGTTTTATTAAAACGTATGAATAGTGCGTTATACGCATTTCGGTGTCAAGTGAAAAATATGGCTGACGGTGAGCGGCGGCTGTGTTTACAACGGGCTACGGGTCGATTCCCGGACTACCAGTTCGGGAGCCACTTTGCGGTGGAACGCGGGAGCCTCGCGTTTCTCCAGCACTGCGTTGATGCCATCGACCACGATACCCACGGCCGCGGCCCCCATCGGCTCCATCGGCTGACGGATCGTGGTCAAGGGCGGCGTATACAGAGCGCATGTAGCAACGTCGTCGAAACCGATGACGGAACATTGTTCCGGGACGCGCAGACCTGCCTTGGTCAAGGCGCGAATCGCGCCGAAGGCTGTAAGGTCGTCAAAGGCCAGAATTGCGGTAAAGGGACGGCGTTGCTTGATCAATTCCTCCGTTAATTTGTATCCCGCTTCAAAACTTGAAATCGACTCGCGGGCTTCGGGTAGGTCCACAATGAGACGCGTGTCGAGCTCGAGGTCGACAGACTTGGCGAAATTGCGGATTCCCCGCCATCGCGGAGCGCTATAAATCAGGGCCTTAGGGCCGCGAATGAACGCGATCTTGCGGTGGCCCAAGGAGTAAAGGTGTTCGATCGCGAGATACGCGCCGATCTCGTTGTCCACGATCACGGAGCTGATCGACTCGGTTTTGAGTTCGACGCCGATGATCGCGGTGGGGATGCTGCTTTTCTCTAAATCTCCGAGCAAGTTGATGTCCAAAAACAGCCAGTTGGCAAGGACGACGAGGCCCTCGACGCGGCGGTCGAGCAACATCTCGAGATAGCGCTCAAAGCGGCTGCGCTCGTTGTGAACGTCGGTCAGGATGGGGAGAAAGTTTGACTGGTACAGGGTGTTTTCGATGCCGCGCAGGACGGGCGTGCAAAAGGGATCGGTCATGTCGAAGACCATGACGCCGACCGTATGACTGCGCTTGCTGCGCAGGGAGCGAGCGAAGAGATTGGGGCGATAGCCCAGTTTTTTGGCGGCTCGCTCGATACGCTTCTTGGTGGTCGCTGGAATATAGCGAGCCAAGGGCGCATTGTTCAAAACGATGGAAACGGTAGTCGAAGAGAAGCCGCTTTCTTTGGCTACGTCACGAATTGTGACCATCGAGCCCTTTCCCAATCACCAATTGGACGCAGACAACCTCGGTACATGGGCCGTCCGCTTGTAAAGCAAGCCAATGCTGGCGGACACTACAGCAGAGTGCTAACACTGTCAAGAATGGGCATGGTGCTGCTGGCTTTGGTGGCGACAGTTGGCGCCGGCGTGTCAGGAAATGCGCAGGCACAGGCGTCCTCTGCAAAGAGCGACGGTCAGACTGGAGGAACG